>Ga0316631_10000152_pt1 | contig 10725 bp, 9 predicted proteins | sample OWC_May_M1_C1_D3_FD_207672 | JGI IMG/M metagenome (GOLD analysis project Ga0316631, IMG submission 207672) | Wetland soil microbial communities from Old Woman Creek delta, Ohio, United States - OWC_May_M1_C1_D3_A | ecosystem: Environmental > Terrestrial > Soil > Wetlands | place: USA: Ohio... | reverse complement strand
CCGAGTGACTTCGCGAGCCGCATGATGCGCGCCACGGCCTGCGTCGCGCGCTGCAGCATCGCGTAGTCGTCCGAGTTGACCGGAATGTTGGTATGCACGTTGCCGTCGCCCGCATGCATGTGAAGCGCCACGAACACGCGCCCGCGCAGCACGCGCGCGTGCACGGCCTCCGCGCCCTCGAGCACATGGCGAAAAGCAATCCCGGAGAAGATGCGGCGCAGCTCCTCGCGCACCTCGGTCTTCCACGACAGGCGCACGGTGCGCGCCTGCAGCGACTCGAAGTGGGCATCCAGGTCTGCGCGGAGCCCCTGCCAGCGCGCCCGCACCGCGCGTATCAGCTCGAGCGCGCGCTGCGGCCGCTCGCCGAGCACCTCCGCCGGCGACAGCGGCTCCTCGAACTGGTACAGCGGCAGCTCGCCGGAGAAATACTCCTCCAGCGCGTCGAGCAGCTCGAGCTTGTTGGCGATCGACAGCTCGATGTTGATGCGCTCGATGCTGTCGCTGTACTCGGCGAGGCGCTCGAGCGGAATGACTACGTCCTCGTTGATCTTGAAGGCGTTGGTGTGCTTGGCGATCGCCGCCGTGCGCGCGCGGTCGAGCCAGAAGCGGCGTCTCGCCTCCGGCGAGGCGGCGACGAATCCCTCGCCGCCGCGCGCGTTGGCGATGCGCACCGCGGCAGAGGCCGCGCTCGCCACCTCATCGACGTTGTCGCCGACGATGTCGCCGATCAGCACCATGCGCGGGCGCTGATTGCGGCGCGACTTGGAGGCGTAACCGACCGCCTTCACGTAGCGCTCGTCGAGGTGTTCCAGGCCGGCCAGCTTGGCATCGGGGTGCGCGTCGAGATGTTTTTTTACCTCGACGATCGCCGGCACGGCCTCCTTCGCCGTGCCGAAGAACTCCAGGCACACGGTCCGGGTGTGCGCGGCCATCCTGTGCAGAATGAAGCGTGCCGAGACGATGATGCCGTCGGTGCCTTCCTTCTGCACGCCGGGCAGCCCGGCGAGGAACTTGTCGGTGACGTCCTTGCCCAGCCCGGCCTTCCTGAAGCGCGCACCTTCGATCTCGAGCACGCGCTCCTCGAGCAGCCGCTTGCCGTCGGCGGCGTAGCGCCTGAGCCGGAAGCGCGCGCTGGCGGCGTCGTGGATCTTGCCCAGGTTGTGGCCGATGCGCTCCACCTCCAACCATTGCGCATCGGGCGTCACCATGCGCCACGACGCCAGGTTGTCGAGCGCCGTCCCCCACAGCACGGCCTTCTTGCCACCGGCGTTCATCGCCACGTTGCCGCCGATGCATGACGCGTCGGCCGAAGTCGGGTCGACGGCGAACGCCAAACCTTGCGCTTCGGCCACTTCCATCACCCGTCGCGTCACGACGCCCGCACCGCAGCGTATCGTGGGCACCGGTCGCCCGGCGCCCGGCAGCGCGCTCCACTCCACCGCGCCGAGCGCCTCCAGCTTCTCGGTATTGAGCACTGCGGAGCGGCGCGTGAGCGGCACTGCGCCTCCCGTATAGCCGGTGCCGCCCCCGCGCGGGATGATGGTGAGGCCGAGCGCAATCAGGGTCTTCACCACCGGCAGCACCTCGTTCTCGGTGTCCGGCGAGACGACGACGAAGGGATACTCGACGCGCCAATCGGTGGCGTCGGTCACGTGCGACACGCGCGCGAAGCCATCGAAGCCGATGTTATCGGAGCGCGTGACGCGAGCCAATCGGCGGCGGGCGGTCGCGCGCAATGCGCGCGTTTCGTCGAACGCCGCAGCGAATCGTTCGAGGGCGTCGCGCGCTGCGCCCAGGAGCGCGGCCACCTTGTCGTTGCCGCCCCGCCGCGCCTCGATCTCGTCGAGCCGCCGTCGCATCCCGGCCAGCACTTGCGCGCGACGCCTGGGATGCTCGATCAGATCGTCCTCGAGGTAGGGATTGCGCAGCACCACCCACATCTCTCCCAACACCTCGTACAGCATGCGTGCCGAGCGCCCCGTGCGGCGCTCGGCGCGCAACTCCGCGAGCAGCTCCCAGGCCGGCTGTCCGAGCAGCCGCAGGACGATCTCTCGGTCAGAGAACGACGTGTAGTTATACGGGATCTCGCGCAGGCGCGGCTGCATCAGGCGGATTCTAACTGGCTGTTGCGGCGCAACAACCGTGCCGCAGAAAGGGGCTTATGCGCCCTCTGGGGTGCCGAATACGTCGCGGTAACTGACGTAGAAACTCGCAAGCAGCGTGGGCAGCATCACGGGGATCAGCAGGAACGCGAGAGAAATCACTTGCGTGCCCAGCGCCCCGCCGGATGCGGACAGCAGCACGCGCAGCCCGAGCAACGGCACCACCACCGTCATGAGCAGTGCCACGGCCCCGTAGGCGAGGAATGCGCGCCAATTCATCAGGCAGGCGACGACGCTGAAGAACAGCGCCTTGGCGGCGCCGACGCCGTGCCACGCAGCGAGGACCGGAGCGAACCAGAACGCCATCATGACCGGCAGGTAAAGCGCCGTGGCGGTCGCCAGGGCGCCGAGAAAGGCTTCGGACTGGAGTATCGCCGCGTCGGGCCGCTCGGCTGTCAGCATCCAACGCGCCAGGGCGCCGCCGTCGGCAAGCGCGGTCGCCGCGAGCAGCAGCGCGAGGCACATCAGATACACGCCGCCGAGCGACAACTGCGACCCGGGGTGGTCGCGAAAGCCCGAGAACAGCAACGGCAGCGTGACCGGCGCACGCATCGCCGCGGCGCGGCTCAGCGCCATGAATCCGACGGAGAACGGCGGTACCAGCACCGAAGCGGCGGCGATGCCCACGATCGGCAGCAACGACACCATGGTCATCAGCACCCAGTAGGTCAACACCAGCGCGATCCAGGCGAGCGGCGCGACGCGAAACAGCTGCCAGCCTTCCCCCAGCCAATAGGCGCCGCGTATCCAAGGAACGATGCGCGCCGAGGTCGCCATCAGACGAGCCAGGGCTGCTCGGCGGCGCTGCCGCGCAACGCGAGAATGTCGCGGAAGTGCTCGGGGTCGTGCGCATGCACCAGCACGCCAGGGCGCGGCAGGTGCTGGTCGTACAGGCGCGACAGCCAGAAGCGCAGGGCCGCCGCGCGCAGCATCACAGGCCACGCGCCGCGCTCGAGTGCAACGAATGGCCGCAGCGCCGCGTACGCACCGAGAAGCGCACGTGTCTTCGTCTCGTCGAGCCTGCGATCGCGCGCCGCGTCGACCAGGCACCAGTCGTTGGCGCACACGGCGAGGTCGAGCAGCAGGCAATCGATGCCGGCAAAATAGAAATCGATCACCCCGGAGATGCGCCCGTTGTCGAACAGCGCATTGTCGCGGAACAGGTCCGCATGCACCGGCCCGCGCGGAAGATCCGGAAACCGGTACAGCGACTGGAACCTCAGCTCCTCGTCGAGCAGCGCCAGATGCCCCGCATCGAGGAACGAGCGCACCGCGCGCGCCGCGTCGCGCCACCACTTCAGGCCGCGCGGATTCTCGAGGTACCCGGCGTACGAGCGCCCCGCGAGGTGCATGCGCGCGAGCAGTGCGCCGAGCTCGACGCATTCCCGCACTCCCGGCCGGTCCACCGACGTTCCGGCCAGGCGCGTGACCAGCGCAGCGGGCTTGCCCTTCAACCGGGAAAGGAACCGGTCCGAGACGTCGGCGATCGGCGCGGGGCTGGGGATGCCGTGGCGCGCGAGATGCGCCATCAAGTCGAGGTAGAACGGCAGCTCCTCGGCGGGAAGGCGCTCGAACAGGGTCAGCACGTACTGTCCCTGCGTGGTGGTGACGAAGTAATTGGTGTTCTCGATGCCGGCCTTCACCGGCTCGAGCGCGAGCAGCGTGCCGACCGAGTAATTGCGCAGCCACTCGGCGAGCTCGCCTTCGGAAACGGGCGTGTAGACCGACATGGGCCGCTGGCGACGTGATTCGGACCGGTCACGCGCCCGGCGCGCGCGGAACAGGCAAGCTCAGTCCCAGGTCTTGATCGGCCACATCGGAACACGCACCCCGTCGTCCAGCGAATCGCGGCGCATCCAGTTGCCGTTGCCCGTGGTGTCGATCAGGTAGTACGTGGGGCCGTCCTTCGGCGTGACCTTGAGCATGACGACATGCCCGCCCTCCCGGATCGCCTCGACCTTGTCGCCCTCCTGCACCGGAATCTGCACGCGCGGCTCTTCCACCGGATTGGCCGCGCCCGGCGGCGGGGGCGGCGGCCCGGGCAGCGGTTCGAGCTTCGGCGGGGCATCCGACTGCGCCAGCGCGGAGAGCGCGACGGCGGCAAGCAGGAGGATGAAGTGTCGGCGCATGGAGGGGGAAGTGGAAATTCTAGCAGAGCGACACCGCTCACAGATTGAGCAGCACCTCGCGCTCCTCCGGCAGAGGCTCGAAACCGCGCTTCTCGTAATACGCGAAGATCGCGTCGACCACCTGCTGCGGCTCGTCCAGCACCTGCAGCAGATCGAGATCGGTGGCCTGGATCATGCCTTCGGTCACCAGCCGCCCGCGAAACCAGTCGAGCAGGCCCGCCCAGAACGCTTGGCCCATCAGCAGGATCGGCATTCTGCGCGTCTTCCTGGTCTGCACCAGCGTCAGCGCCTCGAACAGTTCGTCGAGCGTGCCGAAGCCGCCGGGCAGTACCACGTACGCGGTGGCGAACTTCAGGAACATGACCTTGCGCGCGAAAAAGTGCTTGAACCGCAGGCTCACGTCCTGGTACGGGTTGGCGCGCTGCTCGCGCGGCAAGTCGATGTTCAGCCCCACGGCGGGCGCGCGACCGAAGAATGCGCCCTTGTTCGCGGCCTCCATGACGCCCGGCCCGCCGCCCGAGATGACCGCGAATCCCGCGTCCGAGAGCAGCCGCGCGGTGCGCTCGCCCAGGGCGTAGTACGGCGAGTCGGGCGCCGCGCGCGAGCTGCCGAACATGGATACCGCGGGCCGGATGCCGGCCAGGCGCTCGGTGCCCTCGACAAACTCTGCCATAATGCCGAACAACCTCCACGCCTCGCGGGCGGAGATCTCGTGGGCCGGGCTGGCAGGCTTCGGCAGCTTTTCGTTTTGCATCGTGTCCGGGAACAATCCTGATCAATCGCTCCTGCTGGTGGACGGTTCGTCGTACCTGTACCGGGCCTTCCACGCGCTACCGGAGCTGAAGAGCCCGCAAGGCGAGCCCACCGGCGCCATCTACGGCGTGCTGAACATGCTAAGGCGGCTGGCCGCCGACTACAAGGCGCAGGCGCGCGCTTGCGTGCTCGACGCCAAGGGCAAGACGTTTCGCGACGAGGAGTACGCCGAATATAAGGCGCACCGCCCGCCCATGCCCGATGACCTTGCGGCGCAGATCGAGCCACTCAAGGAGGCGATGAGGGCGCTCGGCTGGCCGGTTCTCACAATCGACGGCGTGGAGGCCGACGACGTCATCGCCACGCTCGCGGAACAGGCGAAGCAACGGGGCTGGCGCTGCATCATCTCGACCGGCGACAAGGATCTCGCACAGCTGGTCGACGAGCGCGTGACGCTGGTGAACACCATGTCGAACGAGACGCTCGACGCTCCCGCCGTGCAGGCGAAGTTCGGCGTGCCGCCGGAGCGCATCGTGGATTATCTCGCGCTGATCGGCGATGCGGTCGACAACATCCCCGGGGTGCCGAAGGTCGGCCCGAAAACGGCGGCCAAGTGGATCGCGCAGTACGGCTCGCTCGACGAGGTGATCGCGCATGCCGGCGAGATCGGCGGCGCGGTGGGCGAAAACCTGAGAACGAGCCTCGACTGGCTGCCGAAAGGGCGCTTCCTGCTGACGGTGAAGCGCGACGTCGAGCTGCCCGTGACGCTCGACGAGTTGATCGACGGCGCGGGCGACCGCGCGCGACAGCGGGAGCTTTATCAGCACTTCGGCTTCCGTACCTGGCTGAGCGAGCTCGGCGACGCGCCGGCCGCTGCCACACCCGGCGCGGTCCCGGCGCAAGCGGGACGGCGCAGGTACGTCACCGTCGGCGACGAACAAGCGTTGCGCGGCCTGATCGAGCGGCTCGAGAGTGCCGACCTGGTGGGCTTTGACACCGAGACCACGGGCCTCGAGCCGATGCTCGCGCGCCTGGTAGGCATGTCGTTCGCCTGCGGCGACACCGCGGCCTACCTCCCGCTCGCGCACGAGTATCCGGGCGCGCCCGAGCAGCTCGGCGCGGAGCGGGGGCTCGCTCTGCTGAAGCCCTGGCTGGAGAACGCGAACCGCGCCAAGGTCGGGCAGAACCTGAAGTTCGACGCGCACATCCTCGCCAACCACGGCGTGCAGCTGGCGGGCATCGCGCACGACACCTTGCTCGAGTCGTACGTCTACGAGGTGCACGAACGCCACGATCTCGGCTCGCTTGCGCAGCGCCATCTCGGCTGGGAGACGATCTCCTACGACGACGTCACCGGCAAGGGCGCGTCGCGCATTCCGTTCTCCGCCGTCGACGTGCAGCGGGCCACCCAGTACGCCGCCGAGGACGCCGACTGCGCGCTCGCGGTGCACGACGCGCTGTTCCCGAAGATCGCCGCCGAAGACAAGTTGAAATTCGTGTACCAGAGAATTGAAATGCCGGCGCTGCCGGTGCTGCTGCGCATGGAGAGGAACGGCGTGCTGCTCGACAGCGCCAAGCTCGAGCGGCAGAGCCACGAGCTCGGCAAGGAGATGCTCGAGCTCGAGCGGCAGGCCTACCAGGCCGCCGGCCAGCCGTTCAATCTGAATTCGCCCAAACAGATCCAGGAGATCCTGTTCGAGCGCCAGGGCCTGCCGGTGAAGAAGAAGACGCCCTCGGGCGCCCCCTCGACCGACGAGGACGTGCTTGCGGAGCTGGCACAGGACTATCCGCTGCCGAAGCTGCTGCTCGAATTCCGTGCGCTGGCGAAGCTCAAGTCGACCTATACGGACAAGCTGCCGCGCATGGTGAACCCGCACACCGGGCGCGTGCACACCACCTACTCGCAGGCGGTGGCGGTCACCGGGCGGCTCGCCTCGAACGACCCGAACCTGCAGAACATCCCGATCCGCACCGCCGCCGGTCGCCGCATCCGCGAGGCCTTTGTCGCCCCCGCAGGCTGGAAGATGGTCTCGGCGGATTACTCGCAGATCGAGCTGCGCATCATGGCGCACCTCTCCGGCGACGAGGGCTTACGGCACGCGTTCGCGCACGGGCACGACGTGCACCGCGCCACCGCTGCCGAGGTTTTCGGCCGGCCGCTGGAAGACGTGAGCGCCGATGAGCGGCGTACCGCCAAGGTGATCAACTTCGGCCTGATTTACGGCATGTCGTCCTTCGGCTTGGCGCAGAACCTCGGCATCGAGCGCGCCACGGCGCAGGCCTACATCGATTCTTACTTTTCCCGATACCCCGGCGTGAAGCGCTACATGGACGATACGCGCGAGCGCGCGCGCAGCCAGGGATACGTCGAGACCGTGTTCGGGCGCCGCCTGTGGCTGCCCGAGATGAAGAGCGGCTCGCCGCAGCGGCGCCAGGCCGCAGAGCGCGCCGCCATCAACGCGCCGATGCAGGGCACCGCCGCCGACCTCATCAAGCTCGCGATGATATCGGTGCAGAACTGGCTCGACGCGCCGGGGCTGGCTGCCAAGCTGATCATGCAGGTGCACGACGAGCTGGTGCTCGAAGTGCCGCTTGCCGAGCTGGACGCGGTGCGCGAGGGCGTGCGCGCCCGCATGCAGGACGTTACCGAACTGGAAGTGCCGCTGATCGTCGACGTCGGCGTCGGCGACAACTGGGACGAAGCGCACTAGGCCGTCGGATTCTCAGCGCATCGCGCCGAAGACCTTCCTGATGATGCTCGAGGCCGAGCCGACGGGATCCTGACGGATCTTCTTCTCCTCCTCGGCAATCATGAAGTAAAGGCCGTCGAGCGCCTTCTGCGTCACGTAGCCATCGAGGTTCGCGTCCTCCTTCTTGAGCAGCCCGAAGCGCGCGCCGGTCTCGGCGTACTGGTTGTACTTCTCCGCGAGCTGCACTTTGCGCGTGGCGTTCTGCACGATCGGCAGGAACTTCGCGCGCAGCTGGTCCTGGGTGGTGCGCCTGAAGTATTCCGTGCCGGCCGTCTGGCCGCCGGTGAGGATGCCCTTGGCATCCTGCACGCTCATCTTCCTGACCGCGTCGACCAGCAGCTTCTTCGCCTCCGGCACCGCGGCCTCCGCGGCGCGGTTCATGGTGAGCACCAACTCGTCGGCGTAGCGTCCCATGCCGAGCGTGCGCATCAATCCTTCGGCCTGGCGCAGCGATTCGGGCAGCGGGATCTTGACGCGCGCATCGCCGAAGAACCCATCGGTGCGTCCGAGCGTCGCGACGGCCGCTTGCGAGCCCTTCTCCAGCGCCGCCTTGAGTCCCGAGACCGCATCCTTGTTGCTGATGCCTTCAAGCTGCGCGGCGGCCGGGCCGCCACACAACATGGCGCAAACGCCCAATAGTGAGATCCAGGTGCGCGCCGCTCCCCTCATCTTTCCCATTCGCCCTCCGCCACTCCGACTACGCCGCCACCGACGAATACCTCCGTGCCCTGCGGCGTCTTCCGCGCGCGCAGCGCAAGCGTAGAGGGTCGCCCCATCTCGTAACCCTGCCCGACTACGATGTCGATTTCCGCTCCACCGAGCACCGCGTGCTCGACCAGATACGCCGCAAGGCAGCCGTTGCCGCTTCCGGTCGCCGGATCCTCCGGAACCCCATAGTACTCGGCGAACACCCGCACGCACAGGGACTGGCCGGGCTCGCGCCCGCCTTGCGCGAACACGAGCACGTTCTTCGCCCACGCGTTGCCTACCAGGGCGAAGTAGCGCTCCCTGTCGACCTTGACGCGCTGCAGCGCATCCGCAGCGCTGAGCGGCACGATCACGGTCGGGAAGCCGGTAGAAACCTCGCGCACCGGCCAGCGCCGGTCGATGTCGGTGCTCGCCAGTCCCAGCATGCGCGCCACCGCTTCGGGGTCGAGCGTCTTACCGATGCTCGGCGCCATCTGCTTCATCCACAGCATCTGCCGGCCCTGCGCCCGCGAGAAACGCACCGGGATCCGGCCGACGCGCAGATTAAGAACGATCTCTTCGGGTGGCGCAGCCAGCAGTTTGTCGTGGATCACCCAGGCCGTCCCGAGCGTCGGGTGGCCGGCGAAATCGATCTCGAAGTTCGGCGTGAAGATCCGCACGTCCCAGGCGCCCGCGCGCGCCTCGCGCGAGGCGAGGAACGTCGTCTCGGAGAAATTGATCTCGCGCGTGATCGACTGCATCTCCGCGTGCGAGAGCCCCTCGCAATCGACGAACGTGGCGAGCGGGTTGCCGCCATAGCGCGAGGCGGTGAAGACGTCGGTGAAATAGAACCTCGGCTTGCGCACCGCCCCTTCCGTGCGTCGGCGGAGCTGCCGACCGTCAGCCCCGCTTGTAGACGATTTTCTTCGTGCCGCCGTCGCAGCTGCCGACCACCTTGCCGTCGGCCTGCTGCTCCTTGGGCATGATCTCGAGCGTGTAGACCTGCACGCCGTTCGCCTTGATCTTGGCGTCGATTTCCGACTTCAGCTCCTCGCAGTCCTTTCTCGCCAACGCGGGCGTCGCCGCAAGCGCCAACACCGCCAGTACCACCAGTCCTTTCATAGCACCCTCCCTTGGGTAAAACTCAATCATGCGTCTCGGCCGAGCGCCGCACCTAGGAATTATCTGACAAGAGCGATGAGCGCCACGCACAGCGCAAGGGCCGCGGCCAGCAACGATGCGGCGGCCAGCAGGCGCAAACGGCGCAGCGCCCGGTCTGCGTCGACGGCCCCCTGTTCGACGGCGGTCACCGTGCGCTGGAGCTGCGCGGCCAGCACCTTCACCGACTCGGCGTTGTGGGTCGCGGCGCCTTGCAGCTCGGCGATCTGCTGCGCCGTCACCTCGGCCGACCGGTCCTGTCCCTTGCGCGCGGTAAAAGCGGGAATCGCCGCCGTCACGATGTTGGTGACGTACGGCAGGACGGCCTTCAACGCGGGCAGCCAGGCAGCCATGCGCGCTCGACTCAGGTGACGCCGGCGCCGTGCGCCTGCTGATCGGCGTGATACGACGAGCGCACCATGGCGCCGACGGCCGCGTGGCGAAAGCCCATTTCCCGGGCCTCGCGCTCGAACATGGCAAACGTATCGGGGTGGACGTAACGCTCGACGGGCAGATGATGAACCGAGGGCTGCAGATACTGGCCGATGGTGAGCATATCGACGGCGTGCGCCCTGAGATCCCTCATCACCTGCAGGATTTCCTGGTCGTTTTCGCCCATTCCGACCATCAGCCCCGACTTGGCCGGCACGCCCGGGTGCCGACGCTTAAACTCCTGCAGCAGCGCGAGCGAGTGACGGTAGTCACCGCCGGGACGCGCCTTGCGGTAGAGCCGCGGCACGGTTTCCAGGTTGTGGTTCATGACGTCGGGCGGGGCGACTCCAAGGATTTCGATGGCGCGCTCGACCCGCCCCCGGAAATCGGGCACCAGCACCTCGATCCGCGTGTGCGGCGAGCGCTCGCGTACCGCGCGGATGCAGTCGACGAAGTGCTGTGCGCCACCGTCCTTCAGGTCGTCGCGGTCGACGCTGGTGATCACCACGTAGGCGAGCTTCAGGCGCGCGATGGTCTCGGCGAGATGGCGCGGCTCCTCGGCATCGGGCGCCAGCGGCCGGCCATGCGCGACGTCGCAGAACGGGCAGCGGCGCGTGCAAATGTCCCCGAGGATCATGAACGTCGCGGTGCCCT
>Ga0316631_10000149_pt1 | contig 10825 bp, 12 predicted proteins | sample OWC_May_M1_C1_D3_FD_207672 | JGI IMG/M metagenome (GOLD analysis project Ga0316631, IMG submission 207672) | Wetland soil microbial communities from Old Woman Creek delta, Ohio, United States - OWC_May_M1_C1_D3_A | ecosystem: Environmental > Terrestrial > Soil > Wetlands | place: USA: Ohio... | reverse complement strand
GCGGCGCACCGCGAGGGGCGCCGCCGTTTGTTTTTCCGCTAGCGCAGCTCGCGCCAGCCGAAGCCTTCGTTCTGCGTGGCGATCGCCACCCAGCTCTCCTCGCAGCCCAACGCGCGCGCGAGCGCGGCGCGCGCCAGCTCGGGCCGGTTGTTCTGCTGTGACAGGTGCGCGCCGACGACGTGCTTCAGCCGCGAGCGGTCGAGCGCTGCGAGCAGCGTCTCCGCCTGCTCGTTCGCCAGATGGCCGAACGGCCCGCCGATACGCTCCTTGAGCCAGCGCGGATAGCCGCCGCCCCACAGCATCTCGCCGTCGTGATTGCACTCGAGCACCAGCGCCTCGCAGCCCGACAGCGTCTGCTCGACGTGGCGTGTCGGCGCGCCGATGTCGGTGAGCACGCCGAGGCGCGCCGATCCGTCCGAGAGCACGAACTGCACCGGCTCGCGCGCGTCGTGCGGCACGGTGAAGGGCAGCACCTCGAGGTCTCCGACCTGGAACGCAGCGCGTGCGTGGATCACGCGCGTGTCGACTTCGGGCAACGATTTCCCGGACTCTTCCAGCGCGCGCAGCGTGCCGCGCGTGAGGTACACGGCGATCCGGTGCAAGGCGGCGAACGCGAACGCCCCCGCTGAGTGGTCGTCGTGCTCGTGCGTGACGAGGATCGCCGACAGTCCTTCGGGGGCAAGTCCCAGGCGGGCGAGTCGCCGCTCCGTTTCGCGCGGCGACAGGCCGCAATCGAGCAGCACGCGGGAATCCCGCACCTCGGCGACCAGGCAGTTGCCCTTGCTGCCGCTCGCCAGCGAGGCGAAGCGCATCATTGCGCGGGGTGCGCCGCCTACTTCAGCTGCTCGTGCAGCAAGGCCAGGATGCGGTGTGCGGTCTCCGTCTTGTCGGTCGCGCCGTCCTTGTCGAGGACCTGGACCATGCTGGTGTCGTTCTGGTCCTTGATCGCCACCCGGTACTGCTCGGCCTTGACCTTCGATCCGCCGCTCGAGAAGAGCTTGGAGAAAAACCCCTTGCTGCTGTCCTTCATCTCCGCTTCGGGGTCGGCGTAGCGCACGTAGTACAGCCCTTTGTTGCGGTCCCGGTCCTCGACCGTGAAACCGACGCGGTCGAGTGCGAGCCCGACGCGCCGCCAGGTGCGGTCGAACGGCTCCGAGACCTCGAGCTGCTCCACGCCGCCCGGTCCGGGCTTAAGCACCGCGCGCTGTGGCGGGGCAGCGACGGCAAGCTGCTGCTTGGCCACCTGGTCCGTGGTGCCGAGGCGCACCATCAGGCGGCGCAGGAATTCGGCTTCGAGCCCCGGATCCGTCGGGCGCGGCTGCCAGACCGTGCTCGAGTTCTGCTGGTTGGAGATGACCTCCTCCATGCCGCGGTGGCTGATATAGATCTCCGTGCCCTTGCCGTCGGCGGTGCGCTCCATGCGGGTGCGGAACTTGTCGCGCTCGTTGGTCGAGTACAGCGAGCCGAGGAACTTGCCCAACGTGTCGCGCAGCATCCCCTGCGGAATCTTGGCGCGGTTCTCCGCCCAGTCGGTCTCCATCACGCCCGCTTCCGGGCGGTCGGTCTTGATGAGGAAGCCGTTCTCCTGCCAGAAATCCTTGACCAGGCCCCACAGCTTCTCGGGCGGCTCGTTCGCCACCACCAGCCAGCGCTCGTCGCCGTCGCGCTCGACATGCATGTTCGGCATTTGCGGCAGCACCTTGCTGTCGCCGGCCGACGTTTGCTGGGTGCGGCCCGACTGGTATCCCGACAGCGTCGTGGCCTTGTCCTTGTCCGCGGTCTCGGGCAGCACGTACCGGTTGTCCTCCTTCGGCGTGGTGAGGTCCGGCGGCACTTCCAGCGGCGGCAGCGTGCTCGCGCTCTTGTACTCGACCTTGTTGTCGAAGGTGCCGGAACTGCTGCAGCCCGCGATGAGGAGAACCCCGCAGAGGATGGCGATCGGACGACGCATCAGGCTCGGCCCTCCACGACGCGCAGTCCGGGCAGCGACACGCCCGCTTCGTGCAGCGCGTCGCGCACCGCCTGATGGAACCTCTCCGACAGCGGAGTCATCGGCAGGCGAAGGCCGTGAGACATCATGCCCATTTCGGCCAGCGCCCATTTCACCGGAATCGGGTTGGCCTCCAGGAACAGCCGCTGGTGCAGGGGCAGCAGCCTGAGATTGATCTCGCGCGCCTTCTTCACGTCGCCCACGAGGGCGGCGGCGCACATCTGGTGCATCAGCTTCGGTGCCACGTTCGCGGTGACGGAGATCACGCCATGCCCGCCCAGCAGGATGAGCGCAAGCGCCGTCGAATCCTCCCCGCTGTAGATGGCGAAGTCGCGCGGCGCACGCTTGACGAGGTCGGTGCCGCGCTCGATGTTCGCGGTCGCGTCCTTGATGCCGATGATGTTCGGCACCTGCGCCAACCGCAGCACGGTGTCATTCTGCAGGTCAGCCACGGTGCGGCCCGGCACGTTGTACAGGATCATCGGCAGGCCGACCTTCTCGGCGACGGCGCGAAAATGCCGGTAGAGGCCTTCCTGGGTCGGCTTGTTGTAGTACGGCACGACCGACAGGCAGGCGGTAGCACCGGCGTGCTTGGCGGACTCGGTCAGCTCGACCGCCTCTGCGGTCGAATTGCCTCCGGTTCCGGCGATGATCGGGATGCGGCCCTTGGCGTGCTCGACCGCTAGCCGGATCAGCGCCTTGTGCTCGTCGAAATCGACGGTGGGCGATTCTCCGGTCGTGCCGACCACGACGATGCCGTCGGTGCCCTCTGCGACGTGCCAGTCGATCAGGCGTCTGAAGCTGTCCAGGTCGAGGCTGCCGTCCTCGAGCATCGGGGTGACGATCGCCACCAGGCTTCCGGTGATCATGGTGTCCGCCTCCGTATCCGTAAAAAACGCGAAAGTTTAACTTTTTCAGGGCTCCAGCGCGACCTCGGCGGCCGCGCCGTTGACCGCGCAAAGGCGTTGCACGACCGCCGGCTTCGGCCGGCTCACCCATCCTTGCTCGAACGCCAGAACCTCCAGTGCGCCGCCGAATGCCGCGAGCAACTCTCCCGGGCGCAGCAAAAACTCCGGGTTAGACGGCTTTCCGAAGCGCTCGTTCCCCAACATGAAGGTTTCGTAGACCAGCACGCCTCCGGGCACTAGTGCCTCGATCAAATGCCTGAATAGCGGCCGATGCAGGTAGTTCGCGACCACGATCGCCTCGAATCGGCGCCCCGCGAGCGGCCACGGACTGCCGTCCTCCAGATCGGCGCACAGGGTGCTCACGCGCGCTTCTCCCGCAAGGGTGGCGAGCGCCTCGCGATCGCGGTCCACCGCGGTCACCCGGTGGCCGCGCTCGGCCAGGTAACGCGCGTGGCGGCCCTGGCCGCAGGCGAGATCGAGCACCTCGCCCGGGCGAATCAGATGCGCCCAGCGCGTCACCCACGCCGAGGGCGGAACGAGCCCGTGCCCCATGCGGATCAGAATACGAACACGCCCTTGCCGGTCGTCTGCCGGTCGAACAGCCGGTAGGCCTCGGCCGCCTGGTCGAGCTTCCAGCGCTCGGTGATGAGCTTCTTGAGGGGTATGCCGCGCTCGGCGATGAATCGTGCGCACTCCATCTGTCCGACGCTCGAGAAAGTCCACGAGCCGATCAGCGTCACCTGACGGCGCAGCAGGTCCGGGCTCACCTCGAGGCGCACGTCGCCCCCCTCGCCCACGAAGCATGCCGTGCCCCAGGTGCGGACGCTCCGCACCGCCGCCGCGCGCGCCTCGGGCGCCGCGCTGCAGTCGAGCGCGAGATCGACGCCTTCGCCGTGCGTCAGCTCGCGCAGCGCCGCCACCGGGTCGGCTGCGCGAGGGTCGAGCACGGTCTCGGCGCCGAAGTCCTTCGCCAGCGCGCGCCGCTCCGCGCTCGTGTCGAGGGCGATGACGCGTGCGCCCATCGCGGCGGCAAGGAGCGTTGCCGACAGCCCCACCGGCCCCTGGCCGAACACCGCGAGCGTGTGCTCGCCCGAAAGCTTCATCCGGTGGAGCGCCGCATAGGCCGTGCCGGTGCCGCAGGAGATCGCGGCGCCCTCTTCGAACGACAGCGGCTCCGGCAGCGGTACCATGGTGCGCGCCGGCGCCTTGAGATAGTGCGCGTGGCCGCCGTTGCCGGTGACGCCGTACACCGTGATCCCCGCGCGGCACAGCTGCGACCAGCCGACGCGGCAATGCCCGCACAGGCCGCAGCCCTTGTAGTGGTGATTCATCACCCGCTGCCCGATCGGCGCCTCGGCCTCAGACACGCCGGCGCCGCGCGCCGCGATCACGCCGCAGGGCTCGTGGCCTGCGATCACCGGCCCGCCGGAGCCGCCCAGGCCGAGCGCGGAGCCCATGCCGGCGCCCGCGCGCGGCGCGCGATAGGCGTGCAAGTCGCTGCCGCACATCCCCGAGGCTTTCATCTCGATCACGACTTCGCCGGGGCCCGGCGTCGGGTCGGGAAATTCCCGGATCTCCAGCTCCCGATCGCCGAGGAAAACGACTCCGCGCATGGTTCCTCCCTGTTTCTCTTAGTCAGACGCCGCGGCGTTGGGCAGCTTGGTCACCTGCGGCAGGTCGCAGGCGAGGATCGCCTGGCGCAGCGCCTCGATCGCCTGCGGGCGCGGGAAGCTCTTGCGCCAGGCGAGCGCCACGCGCCGGTCGGGCACGGGCTTCGCGAACGGGCGGATGCGGATCAGGTCGTTGGCGCCACCGCCCGCGGCAACCGAGGTCGAGGGCAGCACGGTGATGCCTACGCCGCTCGCCACCATCTGCCGGATGGTTTCGAGCGAGCCGCCCTCGAGCGCGCGCGCCAGGCCGCTGCGGTGCGGCGAGCGGCTCGCGGCGTGGCAGAAATCGAGCACCTGGTCGCGGAAGCAGTGGCCCTCGCCCAGGAGCAGCAGGCTCTCGTTGGTGAGCTCGTCGGCCGAAACGGACTTCTTCTTCTCCCAGGCATGTCCGCGCGGCATGGCGACCAGGAACGGCTCGTCGTACACCGCGCGCGTCGTCACGCCGGGCTCGGCGAACGGCAGCGCGATGACGATCACGTCGACCTCGCCATGCTTGAGCATCTCCGCGAGCTTGTGGGTGAAGTTTTCCTGGATCAGCAGCTGCATCGACGGTGCGCTGCGCCGCAGGACGGGAATCAGCTTCGGCAGCAGGTAAGGGCCGATGGTGTAGATCGCGCCCAGGCGCAGCGTGCCGGCGACCGGGTCGCCGCCGGCGGTCGCCAGTTCCTTGATGCGCGAGGCTTCCTCCAGCACGCGCTGCGCCTGCTCGACCACGCGCTGCCCGGTCGCGGTCACCATCACCTCGCCCGGGCCGCGCTCGAACAGCACGACCCCGAGCTCCTCCTCGAGCTTCTTGATCGCCACCGACAGCGTCGGCTGCGACACGAAGCACGACTCGGCCGCGCGCCCGAAGTGGCGCTCTCGCGCCACGGCGACGATGTAGCGCAGCTCGGTGAGGGTCATTTCACGACTTCCTCCGCGCAAGGAAATAAAGCGGCGCGCCGGCCAGCATGACCGCAACACCGGCAAGCACCATGAGGCCAAACTTCGGGCCGTAGACCGGGTTGCGCAGGTATTCGAGGCTCGACCACAGCATGTACGCGCAGGTCGCAACGAAAGCAGCCGGCACCAGCGGGTAGAACGGCACGCGAAAGCCGGGCGTACCCCACTGCTCCCGGGCACGAAACACGAACAGCGTCACCCCGGTCAGCATGAAAAAGGTCCAGAACACGGGCGCAGTGTAAGCCACCATGGCGCCAAAACCATCGGGCGTCGCGGATCCGGCCAGCACCAGGGCGAGCGTCACCCCGCCCTGCGCGAGCAGCGCGTTGGCGGGGGTACTGCCCGGCTCGCGCCATTTCCCGAGGAACGCGAGCCGCGGATAGTCGCGCCCGAGCGCCCAGGTGGTGCGCGCTCCCGTGAAGATCGCGGCGTTCATCGTGGTGAGGGCCGAGACGCATACCACGGCAGAAAGCAACGCCGCGCCACGTGACCCCGCCGCGGCCCGCATCGCGTCCGCCGCCACCGCCTGCGAAGCGCGCATCCCCTCAAGGCCGAGCACCGCCAGGTAAGCAAGGTTGGCCAGCAGATAGATGGCGCTGACCGCGACGATGCCCCACACCAGAACGCGCACCATAGTGCGAGGCGCGTCGCGCACTTCGCCGGCCAGGTACGCCGCCTCGTTCCAGCCGCCATAGGTGAACAACACGAAGATCATGGCGAGACCGAAGGAAGCGCCCGGCGCACCGCCCCCTCCGGTGTGCGGCGCGCCGCCCGCCGCGAGCCCGCCGAATGCAAGCAGCACCAGCGTCCCGATGAGCGCGATCTCCGTCGTCTTTTGCAGCGACTTCGACTGGCGCGTGCCGGCCAGGTTGAGGAGCGTGAGCCCCGCGACCGCGAGCGCCGCCCAGATGGCGGAGCTGTGCTCGCCGAGACGCGCGATTTCCGAGGCATAGTCGCCGAAGGCGAAAGCGACCGCCGCGATCGCGCCGGTCTGGATCACCGTCATGCGGCACCAGGCAAACACGAACGACGCGCCGCGCCCCAGGCCGCGCGCGAGGAAGGCGTACTCGCCGCCCGTCTCGGGATGGCGCGCGGCGAGCTCGGCGTACACCAGCGCGCCGCACAGCGACACTACCCCACCAAGAAGCCAGGCCAGCAGAAATGCGCCGGTGCCGGCGCTGTTGTCCGCGACGAGCGCAGGCAGCTTGAATATCCCGACGCCGACCACCATGCCGACCGTGAGGAACACGCCGTCGGCCGCCGAGAGCAGCGCCTTCGGCGCGTGGCTCAGAAGCTGCGGATCGCGGTCCATGGCAGCTTGCGCGATCCCGCGCCGTCGGAGATCGTCACTTCGCCGACGATGCGGTCACCCTCGAGCGTCCCCTCGAACAGATGGTGCGCCGCGCGATCGAGCACCGTACCGGTGGCGATAAGCTTGATTCTTGCGCCGCGCAGGAGTGCGCCGCGCGTCACCAGCTCGCGACCCTGCGCGCTCACCGAGACGTCGAGCTCCTGGTAGCGCTGAGCGATACGGAAGCGCCATGTGCCGTAATCCGGCAGCTCGCTCGTCCAGACGCCGCGCACCTCGGCCGGCACCACCCACAGGAAAATCTTCGAGCGCCCGCCGATCCCGAGCGACTTTTCCGGCGCGCGCAGCTCGAGCATCTCGTCCGCCGGCCAGTCGCCCATGTCCCAGTCGTGCGACACAATGCGCGTGCCAGGCTTGAGTGCGAGGAGCTTCGGCCGCAGCTTGAGGTTGACCTCAGGCAAGAGGTACATCGTCACCACCGTCGCGGCGCCGAAGTCCGCCTCGAAAAAGTCGCGCCGCTCGAAGCGCGCCCGCTCCGCCACCCCGGCCTTGCGCGCGTTCTCCGTGGCAAGCTCGACCAGCGCGGGGTCGATCTCGAATCCCAGCGCGCGCGCCCCGCGCCGCGCCGCGCCGATCACGATGCGCCCGTCGCCCGAGCCGAGGTCGATCAGGAAGTCGTCCGGGCCCACGTCGGCGATGCCCAGCATGTGGCTCACGACTTCCTCGGGCGACGCCACGAACGGCACCGAGCCGTCGTCCCAGGCCCAGCTCTGCGCCCGTGCTGCGTACGGCAGCAGGCAGGCCAGCGCCAATACGATTCGCGCAATCAATTCAGGTCGCCCGAGAGGTTAAAATCGCGGCTCGCGCCCCGGTAGCTCAGTGGATAGAGCGGCCCCCTCCTAAGGGGCAGGTCGTACGTTCGATTCGTATCCGGGGCGCCATTCAGATCAATCACTTCGCTAGAAATCGACCGCCCCTCGCCGGGGCCGAATCCAGCGCGGGCTTTGGGTCGGGCTTTGGTCCGCGAGGCGCTCGCCGCTGCGGCTCGGTTCGGAGTCCGGGAAACGTCCATCGGGCGAGTATAGAGCCCAGACCGCGCCAGGCAGACGCAGGCACGTCGCGGCCGCTCAGTTACCATTGATCTCGGCGGCCACAGAGCCGCGCACCGAGCAACCGGGAATCCTCCCAGCCTCGCGACGAAAAAGAGGCAGAACAATGAAGAAGAAGATCGCCGCACTCGCAGTTTCCGCCGCGCTGATAGCCATGTTCGGAGAGGTGGCCTCCGAGCATGACTTCGTTCTGGATGAGCTACTCATTCCCAAGCGCAACGTCGTCTTACCAGAGCAATGGCATGCGGGCAGCGAGGACCCCGAACCCCCTGAACCGGGCGAGCCGCTGGGCTATTACGAATCGGCGCTGCGTATCAGTCAGCCGACCTCCGTTGTGCCATCGATAGGCATCGCAGAGTTGAACGCCATGCTCGCCAGATGGCGCGTGTGAACTGATTGCGCCTACGCCAAGCTTCCGGACTCTCCGACGACCAGCATTCGCCGATGCTCAGCGCTCCGGCTCGTCGCACCCCGCGCCGTGTTCCCATCAGCCGCACGGACTCACGTTGACGGCGGGTCATTGCCTTGCAAAATTGCTTTTGGTAGGCTGCGCATCGGGCGGGAGTAGTGCGCCCAAAAAGCGGAGAGCCGCTCCTTGAGCGGCTTTTTTATTACCCGCCATCGCGCGGGCTTTTTTGTTTGGAGATCGACCTGTCGCCGTACCGCTTTCCCCCTCCCACCCTCTGGAGTTCACGTGGACGAGTTTCGCTCCGTCCTCGGGCTCCTGACCGCCATCGCGAGGTTCCTCGCCGCGGTCTGGAGTCTGGTCGAACTTCTCCGGAAGCGCCGCAAGCGCAAGTAACCGCGATCCCCGCACCCGTTAGCTAAAGCTACCGGATTGGGCGCGCGGTTCCGCGTTGGCACCAATCTAAAGCCCTCGCTCGCCCATCGATCGCGTAACGATTGAGCCGTTCGCGCGTCAGCCCTCACGTTCATCGCACCCCGCCCCGCGCTCCCACCACGGGCAAGGGCTCGTGACGACCAGCCGGTGCTGCTCGCACCACAGATGCACGCCGTCGTAGCCGGTCGAGTGCGCGCAGGTCCAGCAGCTCCGGTCGTCGGCAGCGCGCCAGGGCGTGAAATGTTGATAGCGGACTTGCGGCTCGGGCATGTGTAAATTGTGGCGCATCACCCGCTCGCAGAAATAAAAAGCCTCGCCGAAGCGGGGCCTGTCTCCTTCACCTCCTGACGTGTTAGTTCGCGCGCTTGCGGCGGCTGAATCCGAGGCCCACGAGTCCGATGCCGAAGAGAATGACCGTGGCCGGCTCGGGAACATCGATGACGGGACCTAGGGACGACGAGAAACTACTGTATACCGGCCTAAACGGATAAGTGATTGTGATTGATGTACCGCCCGTAGCGTAGATCGCCTGGCCGTTGCGGCACAGAACGTCGTCAGTGCAGAACGGTGCGAAGCCTGCGGCAAAAAAATTCGATGCAAGGTCATAGGTGTCAAAACCGCGGTTGCTGCCATATGTAGCCAGCGGGTACGTCGGGCTGTATTGGGAGCCGAACCCCGCACCACCATTCGTTTGGTCTACGCTAACGAAGAGCTGCGCTGGATCGAGGTCGCCCATGAATGGGGTCAGCCCAGCGTCGGTGAAGAAGATATCTATCGTTGCCGACTGGAGGGTGTTCTCGAAGCCCTTGGCCCCCGGCACATCAAATGCCGTGATGTAGCTCGTGTCGCTTTGAGCCGTAATGCTAATGAATGCGCAATTTGGATCAGACAGGGTTGTGCAGTTGTACGCCGTACCGCCAATATTTACTGACACATGTTCAACGTAGTCGGTGTAGACGATTGGACGCGGCAAGGCGCCTTGGCTGTAGACGCCGCCAAGAACGCCAAGGGCAATGATCCAATGCGACGCTTTCGACATGAACGTTGCTAGGACGATCTCCACGCGCGTTTGCGCCGGCCGAAGCGGAGGCCTGCAAGACCGATCCCAAGAAGCGCGATCGTCGCGGGCTCAGGGACGGTCCTTTCAATCGTCGCAGGCTCCACCGCGAACTTACCCGTCATGGCGAAGCTGTCACCGCCAGTGAGGTTGAACTCCCACCTTATCTGGATCGAGGTGTCGGCCGGCTGACCGAGGATATCTGGACCAAAGCTGGTTGCGCCGATCGGCACGGTACCGTGAGGCGGCGCCGAGAAATTCTGTGGGGCATCAAGCACCGCGTGCACGTCCGGGATGATGTTGGAAATCCTAGCAGCGTAAATCGGGTTAGCTCCAACGGTAGCGAGTATGGCGCCATCGTCACTACTATCTGTAACCTGACCTGGTCCGGCGTAGCCCGTGATCACCGGGTTGCTGATCGTCGAAATCGGCAGCGTAATGGTCATGAGGAAGTTTTGTGCGATTGAGCTTAAGTTGGTCAAGGTGAAGGTGGACGTAATGCTCGGATCCGGGTTGAACGTGAAGTTCCAGTTCTCAATCGAGTAACCCTCGCCGGGAAAGCTTGTTCCCTCGCAGACTAGGCCCCCGGTCGGGCAGAGCGAGCCCGTCACGTTGGCGTCGTTGACCATGATCGTCGGGGCCGCTAAGGCGCCGGTCGAAACGAGCGCCACAACCGCAAAGCAATACAGCGATCGCAGTGAAAGACTCATGGGCCCCCTCCCAGTGTTTGAGTCGCCTACTTCTATCGGTGGTACGCAAATTTCACGCCAGGAACCACGGGCCAGTAGATTCAAGCAGTTGGTACCTGACATGTCGCTGACTGTAAATTGATCTGACATTTCAGCATTCCCTAACAGGCGGATCCGCTGGCGATTTATGGCTCGTGCCTCGCGACTCTCCCGGCCTCGTGAAGTCCACCGGCTAGGAATAACCGCCGGCCGCTCGGCTCGACACGCACCGCCGCCGGCTCTGCCGAGGCGAAGGGCGGGTCGAGCATGG
>Ga0316631_10000147_pt1 | contig 10859 bp, 12 predicted proteins | sample OWC_May_M1_C1_D3_FD_207672 | JGI IMG/M metagenome (GOLD analysis project Ga0316631, IMG submission 207672) | Wetland soil microbial communities from Old Woman Creek delta, Ohio, United States - OWC_May_M1_C1_D3_A | ecosystem: Environmental > Terrestrial > Soil > Wetlands | place: USA: Ohio... | reverse complement strand
TCATGGTAGCTTTAGTCGCGGCCATCTGTTTTGAAAGATCATAAAAACCAGTAGTAACGTTGGCTATACCTTGTGCCGCCAGGTTCCCAGCAGTGATAGAACCGAACATACCGCCGGGTTCCATTCGACGGCTTACCGCCTGGGAAGCTCGCTGTGCCTTGTTCTCAATTTCACCGTAACGTGTTGCTATACGAGAAAGGGTCGCGCCCATACCCCGATCAAGTGCTACGAATTCTGTTGCTATAACGTAGTTTCTCATTCGGGTTTTGCATCCTTTATGCTTTTTACAATTTTATGAAAATATAAAAGTTCCGTGGGGTCACTATCAAGCAACCCCTTAGTAGATTTCGTGAAGACAAATAAATCCCGAATCGCTAAATCGAGTTTCGGGATTATAGCCCCAAAAAAACCATAGTCACCGCCTCAATAAATTGAAGGTCAGCAGGGTGTATATCCATAATAGCTTGCTCACCAAGGCCCGTCATAGATCCCGCAACCTGATATACTTTAAGGTTGAATTTATTTTCTTTGCCTTGTGGGGGTTGTGTCATATACAGCGCTTTCGCTTTTACCGGGCTGTTCTCAAAACGAAGAATAGAACCGCTCGCCAAAGTTACGCAGACGACAGGCTTACCCTTGTCACCTTTCTGGATGTCAATTTTTGCAAGTCGAATACCCTTCATAACCCACTCAAGTGAACCCTCCATATCGGCTACGTCCTCTGTCGAAACACCATAGTGCTTCAAGAAATCCGCGAGTGCATCCATAGCACTTTCTTCGGATAAAACGTACTTTGGCTCTTCGAGTCTACTTTGCATCGCTTTTACGAAAGCAGGATTGCGAAGTTTTTTTGCTGCGTCGTATTGATCTTTTTTTTCTTCTACTGTACTTTCCATAATAATACCTTTTTATTTTTAAAATTAAACAAGCAGTGGGACCCATTTTGCGCGAGGGAACATATCCACTAAGCACTTGTAATCAGACGACTCAATCTCATTCATGTTTATGAAACCTGTCGCTGAATATGTGCTACCATCCGCTAAGGTCACAGACATTTGGGTATCATCAGGAGACTCCGCAAGGGTGGTTAAAAAATCCATCTCATGAACATCCCCAATTATAGGAAGGCCCATAATAGAAGACGGCTGCTTTGTCATTTTACGCATGTTGTCCCCTGTAGTAGGGAGAACTTCACTCTTAAAAGTAGACAAATTTATTTTAAAATTTGCATCAGCGGGAACAGAAAACTCTACCCCGCCTATACGAATCGTTATCGGTGTACCTGATATTCTCATCCTTTATTTCTCCTTACGCTGCGGTCCTCACCGCAGCAATCGACGTATCATACTGGACAGCTGCATTAAGAATTCCGCCCTCTATGCTGAAAATCAGAGGGAATATCATATCAAAACCGGACATATTCGCACGGATTTGGACAATGGTGTTCGGGTTCTCCCGCATGTACTTAATAAGCATCTCATCAGAATACAACCAGCCCATACCAACCATTTGTGCATTCAGCGCTAAAAGAGCATCTTTGACATCCTGAACATCTTTCACTTTCAGCTTGCTAAGTGCATTCGATACCTGGGCCTTATCCTTAACAATAGATATGCCCTTCCAATCAGACTTATTAAATTCCTTATATGTGTTCTCAAGAACATTCTGGATCAAAACAATATTCCTAACTGACGCATATGAATTACTCTCAACAGGGACACTGTCAGGTCTGTGAAAGGTCATAACATTCTGTAAAGTCACAACACCATTTTTCACATAGGTGGGTGAAATACCGGCTTGTACCGCAGCGTCACGATTACTATACTCATCCGACCATCGGTTCGTCTGAGCGCCAGGAATTACTCCTGGTAACGGAACGTCCACGTAGTTCTCTTCTGGCCGTGTTGCAGCCATACCCTCTATAATACCAACAGCCAGAGCCGCTACTTCATCCGGCATACAGGGGGAACCATCCGCAGCAACTACGCCACTTGTCCGGTCAAGTTTACGACCGTCTGTAAAGGTAATGAGCGTAGACAAGCCCGCTGAACCCGAATCCACATTTCCCACCAGAGAATAAAACGGTTTGTGAACCATAGATGAATAATTACCTTGTTTACTCAAACCAATACCATTGTATACGGAAATATTGTCGAGTGGTGTCGTAGTTTGACCATACCCATGTACTACCGCAGTCCCATCCCCAGAATTCTGGTTATCCCCGGAACCAAGGGCTGTTAAAGCATTGGTTAAAGTTGGAGTTCCAGACCCAGTAGCCATAGCCACGATAGTGGCCGTGAGGTTTCCTGGTGCGGCACCAGCCTCACCGTATTCGGTATTCAGTGTTAAGGAGATTCTATTCCCCCATGTACCTTTTGATTTTGAAATAAAATTAACTTTTGTGGTATCTGTACCGTCAACCGCCGCAGTCACAGGGCAGCCCTCTTTAGTACGAAGCGCATTTATAGCCGCAACCAAAGCCGTAGCAAGCTGAGCGCCGGTCATACCCGCTGTAACGCTTACCTGGACAAGTGTAAACCCACCAATACGGAGATTCAACGTCCCCGCCGTAACTACGCCAGACGGAGTAAAAGTAACCGAACCAGCCGCAGCCACCGCCGCGCCAGCTTCAGCTTGAGGTACGATAAAAGTCTCTACCCCCTTGTTTCCGGCAAAAACCTGCTTGGCAAGCCGGTGTAGCATAAACCCGAAACCAGTACGCGAACCAACGTCATCCGCAGAAAATACCTGAACGGGAACTTCCGCTACCACAGAGGTGAGGGCCGGATCAAATGTCCCTATAATATAAATACGTCTTTTTTTAACGGTAACTGAGACACCAAAGGAAACGTTTTCCCCCTGGACCCCAACCCCCGCCGCACGACTCGATGCATTCATTCATACTCTCCTGTTAATTTTATTGTGTTACAACTTTCACACCAGCGTCATCAATAAGAGCGCCATTGGTGTCTTTAGTAACTGCCGTCTTAATGTCAAACGTTTTTGGCTGCACACTATTAGGAATTACGCCCGTTAGGTCTTCAAAGGTTTTACAGGAATATTCCATTTCTGCCATCAACACGACCAAATCGCCGTACAACTCAGAAATACCCTGCCGTGATCTATCCTGTAGATTCAATTTTTTAAAATTACCCACCCATCCATCAATGACAATACGCTCATCATCGAGCAGTAAAAACCGGTTAGATAGATCCATTAAAACTCCGGCAACTATACCGTACAACTCATCAAGGGAATTTTCTGCCAAGGCCGAAGCAGTCTGGGTAGCCTCTAAAATAGCCGCCCTCTGGTTAATAGTAACCCATGGAGCATCCAACGCGGATATATCCATTTTCGAAGGCATGGCTACTGTAAAAACAATCTTAAATGATAGGGGGTGCGCCAAGTTTCCACCTTTTCTTGAGGATGACTTGTCAAAATCAGCTTCTTCAAAGGTAACTTGTACTGATCTATACATGCCCTCAAAGACAGCCGCTTGCTGCCGTGATGTTTTATGCCCGATGGTTCGATATCTGTTTTGCGCTTGTCCGGCGATAACCGATACGAGTGCATTTTTTATTGTAAGATAGTTCGTAGTCATGATTGTACCGCCTTTTGCATATAAAAAGTAATAAACCCGATGGACCGCCCCTCATTGGGTTGATTATCCGGGCTTGAAATAATATCCATCTTTGGCGCTGTTCTGGAAGGGTATGAGGGGACACGAAACCGATAAACAGCAGGTAGCCCATTCGGGGTGAATAAAACCAACGGGTACTCTAAAGAATTGATAGCAAGGGTGATAGACGACAGCGGGATAACTTTCGTTCCACCTGATGTAAGGTTGAACTCTTTCGTATCGTACTGCACACGACCCATAAGAAGCTCTGTGGCGCTCCCTTTTTTGTAAATTTGGTGCTGACCATTTGGGTGCGTAACCTCAACAGGTAGGCCCATTTCTTTTTCTAAAATTAACTCAAGGTCTTTAACGATCTGCTCGCGGATGTTGAACATGGTCTACCTACTAAAAAGGCGGGATAAACCCGCCTTTCAAATTGTACCCTACCGGATATTACGTACCTGTTATCACCGCTACAGAGTTCGGATGAATTGTACCGAAAACAGGAGCAGTCTGTGTACGAACCGACAGCGACTTTTCCTTCGCCCCAGGAAATGCATCGAACCAAAACATCTCTGGAGATAGTATCGCACCAGGATCCTTTACGGATCGAGTAAGAACACCTACGGGGTTGATACCAAACTCCTCCTGATAAAAACGATCCCTACGTGGGCCGGTCAACATTTCTGGTGGGCCGAACCAACGGTCATAACGAGCTTGCGGTGCAAATAGAACGCATCTATTTGCTGGCATGTACTTCACGAAGTTACCACTATCGTCATCGTAACCATTATTATAAGTGAACACGAAAAGCTCATAGCCAGCGGGCGTCATAAGCTTACCACGGAGTACAAAACCGTTAGCCACCATACGGGCAAACTCAGGTGGTAGTGCCAGCGTACCACCAATCTGGGCGACATCGTAGAAACGTCGGTTATCTGCTTTTTGCTGAAAAACCGTGTTCATCAACATCGAGTCCATTGTAGTACCATCAACGATCATACCACGAGGTGGTATTCTACCCTTAGCCCGGATACGGTCACACCCCTTGTCGATATCCGTAAAGATACCTGTATACGCAGTGTTAGACCAAACGCCTGTTGCAGCAAAAGTCATATCCGCATGTCTGCGGAAATCATACTTCTGATTAGGGTCGCTCGTGCTTATGATCGCATCCTGCTTACCCGTCAAAAAAGACTGAGCCGCAAGATACTCGAACATACGAACTTGGCGCTTCGTTTGAGCCGCATGTAACTTCCCCGCGAGAATCTGTTTTCTCAGAGCGCGAGAATACGGTTTTCCTATTGGCTCGCCAGGTACTCTCTTATTAATCTGAGCCGCCGTTATAGTTCCCTCCTCTTCAGAAAGGGGGAAAACACGACTTATGTTTGTCCAGTCAAGTCCAGTTACGCCTTTCTTCGACATCAAAGTGCCATTGATACCACGAGGGATCAACGCAGACATTTTCTCATCTCCACCCTCAAGCTCGATATTTAGGGCTTCCGCATCAGGGGCAAAAATAGTTTTGCCACCATTAACCGGATTACCAAAAATAGATTGGAACCCCATTGAGACATCAATCATGTTCTTGATATCAAAAAGGTCCGCAAACACATAAGCGTATGTGTCATACGTTATTGGTGTATTCATTTATCCATTTCTCCTTTTGAGTCAACCTTAATAGGTTCCACCCACACCGATATTCGACCTGCAATGAATGTCGATATCTTGTAACTCTTCACGAATAGTCTTTCCCGAAGGTAAAACTGTGTCAAGCGTATAAGAATTCTCCATAGTCATCAGGGCGTCATCTACCAGTGCTTCCGTTTTCAGAACATATACGCCAGAGCCTACGTCAGCCGCAGCGATAGCCGCCGCAGTAACTTCGTCTCCAAGATAAATACCTGAAACCTTCTCTACACCAGCAGCGCCGTTCTTATCCAGCGGAACGTACTTACCAATTGTAACAACAGGAAGTGTGAACTTATCGCCAACGATAAAATCCGTAGCCCCATCTGTAACGGTAAAAACAAGCCCACCTTCTCGGAAAGTCGTAGATCCACTAGCAACACCGGACATTACCAAATCAGCCGCTATTATACGAGTAGCGGGATCAGTAAGCTTAAAAACGCCACCTTGGGAAGCCGCGATAACAAGAGTAAACTTGTCTCCCGAAACAAAGTCAGTTGCACCGTCAGTTATTGTAAAAGTAACCCCACCGGATGTTACAACTACCGTTCCTCCGGTTGTACCTGGCATAAGGATATCTTCTGTTAAGGCAACACCATTAGGGTCAACCAGCTTAAAACGACCACCATGCGCGATAGTCATAGCAATAGTAAATGAGTCCCCTACTATAAAATCGGCTGCGCCATCCGCAATAGTAACGCCAAAATGGGTAGTGCTATACGCGACGCCAACGGTAAGGTTTTTCAACTTAGTACCATTTGGGTCAATAACTTCAAAAATACCGGCGTTCGCAGCCGCAGTAATACACGTTAAAAGGTAGTTACCCTCAATTGCTTTCGTACCAGGCGTTACCGCACCGGCAGCGCCATCACCAGTATTTCCACCCGTGGGGGTGATAACCGCGCTTTTTGCACCATTGGCATCCGTCTCTACGCATTCCAGGTTCCAGTTACCTACCTCGGGTTTCTCACCGGATACAACCGCAAAACCCGTAACAGTTCCGTTACCTGTATTCCCGCCATTGGGCGTTACCGCACCAACCGAACGGCCATCGCCGCCAAGTCCAGTGCATTCTAAAAGATAGTTGCCAATCATCGGTAAAATGCCACCCTGTTGTGGCAACGTACCAAAACCTGTAACAGTACCGTTACCAGTATTGGCCCCATCCGCTACGGGCGTCCCAGCCCCGAGAATCTTTTTTGCCAACAATGTAAATTGCTTTAAAGGCGTCGTGCGGCCAATGATCCTTTCAAGTGTTGCAGACTCATAGTATGCTTCCCCGGAAAGAATGAAAGGCGCAGTGCTTAAATTTTGTGAACTTTCTACAGCCATACTTTCTCCTTATACCTGACTTTTTAAGAAATCCGTAGCGGCCTTGACATCAGCCATAGTCTGTACAGTACCGGCGACTTCACCCTCTGCCGTAGCGCTATTGTAATTCACGATACCATCTCCCGTTACCGGACTTGGCGCATTACCAGCCGTGGGGGTCTGTCGTGATAAGTTCTGAGCGCCTTGAGATTTCGTCATCTCAATTATCGTATCAGCCGCAGCAACTACCGCGTCAAGTACAGCCATCGGCTGTTTGCCCGCCATAACGTCGACAGCCATATTACGTACCGAATCAGGGTAACTATTTGATACCATGATATTTCGTAACTTGGTTATATCCGTTTCCGATACCTTATTCTGAGGCTCTACCACGGCAGCGAGCGCTACTGGCGCTGACGCCGGGATCTGCCCCGTTCTTGCTTTTAAAATTTCATCCGTTTTCGCTTCAACCAATTTATCAAATGCGGCTTTAGCTTCAGGATTATTTTTAAAAAAATTTTCCATACTTGGTTTCTCCTTGTTTTCAATTTCTTGTAGCTTGTTTATACTTCCCGCTACCTCGTCCAATAAAGCCACAAATTTTTGTTTATCTTTATAAGACTCGTCCTGTTCCATTTTAGAGACACACGCTTTGATTTCCATCTGCGCTGTAGTAACAGCGCCAAGCGCATCGACTTCACTTGTTTGTTTGCCAGAGTACTTATCCGCAAAACCCTGCTTTACAATTTCCTCTGCATAATAAAAAGTCTCCTCATCCATCAATGCCCGGACGTCTTCCATTTTCTTTTTTGTGCGCTTGCACAATGCCTGGGCAAGAATATTGGTTAAATTCTCAAGTATATTTGCGATCTTTCTATGCGCCCGGTGATCCCCATATGCCGGAGCCAACCCATTATGCGCCATAACTACGGAGTTATCATTTGCCTCGATTTCTCTTCCTACGCCATTAAATGCAGACAGAATATAAGAACCAGCGCTCGCAACCAGACCATCAAGAACGAGTTTCAAGTCGCCTTTATGCTCACGAATAGCGTTATAAATATTAAATGCCTCAAAAATGCTGCCACCGGGGGTAGTAAGCACAATAGTATTTTGCGCATCTTTAGTAGAACTTAAAAACCCACGAACCTGGGGGGACGTTATATCCCACCCGACAATACCACGAAGTACTAATGTAGCCATATTTTATGTCCTCTATATTTATCTTTTCATGAAGTCAATTAGTTTTTTTACTACCCGGTTCTTTACCCTTTGCAGATAGAAATGGGTTATACCCAAACTCAGAAAGCTCCTGCTTTATTTTGGCCCGATTTGCTCTACCAGAAGACCCGTTATACCCACGGGCAGCGTCATCAAAAGTATGGTTTCCTATAACCACATTAAGTAAATCCGCTTCCGCCTGTTTCAATGGGTCTATATTTAAGATAGGGGCGCCATGCCATGTAGCCGCTTCCCACGCTGAACGCAGCATAGGGTCTGACCAGCCTGGAAGTTTATACCAACCCGCAGCAACCGCTTCGGACAGCCACATAAGGCGGGTTGGTGAGCAAAAATCAGTCACCATTTCATTTAACCAAATCCGTCCAGTCTGGAATAGCATTAATAGCTCCCCCCGAGACGCAGAATAATTATCAGAAAATTTCATCTTAACTGTTGATACTGGTACGCCCAAAGACGATGACAGATACGCCACATAAGTGTCCATAAAAATGTCGTAGTTTGTTACGGGGCTGTCGTTCTTAAACTGCCCCATATCCTCACCTTTATTCAGAGTGGTGACAAAAAGACCCCCGCCCTTACCATGATATGCACTTGGAACCTCATAATAATTGACGGGGCTACCCGGAACAGCCCCAGTTAAATCCGGGTCCTCAGTTGGTCTGGCCCCTGACGTTGCTTTTACCGGTTGTACCCCACGTTTTCCCTGTAAATGCTCGAAGGGGTCACTCGCAGCAGCAGTTTTTGAGGGCTTAACGTAGGCGTTAATAGAGGCTTGTACGGCAGCTTTTTCAACATGCGCGAGATCAAAATCATGAATTTTTGCAAAATTATGGATGGCGTGAGCGAAACGGGTTATACCCCGTGTCTGATTAGCATATTCTGGGGTAAACCCATGTAGCATAAAATAACGCCCATCCTTCTCAGCAGGAATGTAGATATTTTCGAATTTAAGGGTTTTTGGGTTCATATAGCCCACATTGTACCCAATTTCCCGACCTCTGTCATCCCGGTCTATACCATCCACCATCCAGCCATTCATATAATTGGTAGTAATATTATTACCCATGATAAAATCTGGGTCGGTAAAAGAATACTGGACCCTAAATCTGGGGTCTTCATGTAGCCCGTAATGTAACCGAACAAACATATCATTATCTCTATGCTGCCATCGGCTGTACATGCGCTGACTCTGATAAAAATTATTAATCTCAGAAAGGTGGCTCTTCTTGGACAAGGCCCACTCATCAAATCCCTCGTCCAGTTCCTCGCCAATATCCGCAGCGGTCTGCTCTGAAATACCAAGTCTTTTAAATTTTATAGTGCTTTTGGCTTTTACACCCACGTCTACTGTAGTGTCAGCAAGACGATCTATAATACTACGGATTTGGGGTACATCATGCTCAGAATTTCGAGCATTAAGTCTGAGCCTGTTATGATCCAGGAGAAGCATATTATCCAGACCGCTATACCCATCACGGGTTTTTTCTCCCCCACCTGACCCATAATTGCCTCTGCCGCCAGAAAAATAATTATTCTGCACTGACCGGAGCATCGGGGTCGCAATCGCAAGAAAAGCTTTGTCTCTTAAATTACTAAAAAATCCCATATATCACCTGTTTATTGGTATGTTGTAAACACCCGTCCCATTTAATTTTCGGACAAGCATATCAATCTCGGCCTGAATCGTATACAAATCATTACGCATCTGATCTGTACTCTTATAGGTAACTGCCTGGGAGCCTTCGCCGGATTCAAATTTATAAGAACTGATAGGGCTGCTCATAAAGCTTTCAAGGGCGGATTGGAGCGCTGTTTCTTGCCGTCTAAGTGACTCAACCCTTGCTAAAATTACATCGTATCGAGATTGTTCGAGTGGCATATAGTACTATGAAAAGTTATCTCGCTTCGTCAAGGACAAAAAGAAACTTACATTTCATCTAAAAGCTCCTGCATAACCCGCTTTAACTCCCCGATAGCCGCCTCCTGCTCAAGATCAATCAGGTTTCTAATTTTAATTTTCACTTCGTCTTCATTAATACCAAGTTCCGCAGCGATAAGTACTGTGCTTTTATCCCCTACAGGGAACAGATTATTCCATACTACCCCAGAAACCTTGCCAAAAAAGCGGTCCACAAACTCCCGATTTACCAGCCTCCCGGCGTCTTTTGCCATTGCGAGTTCCATCTTTTCGGTCTGAACCTCGATTCGACGTATCTCCGCAGCTTCCTTACCATAAGTGGCTTCTTTATCAGTATTTTTAACGCTGTTTTTACCTTTAAAATTAACAATATACTTTCGGTTCATTGGTTCATTCAGGTCTATAGTACCTTCGGGGGTAGTAATCAAGCGACCGTGCTTAACCGCTTCTGTCACTGTGCTATAATGGCAATTCAGAATTTTAGATAAACTGGCTTTCGTAACTATAGGGTCGTCCAATTCATCATCTAGTATTTCCCCATCTGTTAATCCGCTCACTCGGCCCCCCTCTTACTATCATCACGATACCAGCCGAACCATTGGGCTACTATAAATACCAGGTACGTTCGGTATGGCATACCCTGCACCTTGGCCTGGCCCCTCAGTAGTAAAGACGCCTCTCTACTAATACAAATAGGCTTGTCTAAATTTTTCCCAGACTTGGTAATTTTATTTATAGGTATGTCATACTTGTCACAAATCATTTCTATTTTACCCAAAAGGTGTTGGTATAAAATATCCTGAACAAGTGGCGCCCACTTCTTTCTTCGTCTCAAACTTTCTTTTACAATTAACTCAAAAAGATACGGGTGCAGACTTAGTGTAATTATGTCCGTTTCGTTTTTCACAGTGTACTTTGCGTCGTAGGGCGCCAGCGTAAATTCTTTTTTTAAAAAATAATAGGCCATTACTAATAATTAAAATAATTAATTAAATATTTCTTAATGATTTTATATTTATAATACTTCATAACAGTTTTTTGTCATGGCAGTTTGAAAGACTCGGGCGGCGCGAATCCCTG
>Ga0316631_10000145_pt1 | contig 10866 bp, 9 predicted proteins | sample OWC_May_M1_C1_D3_FD_207672 | JGI IMG/M metagenome (GOLD analysis project Ga0316631, IMG submission 207672) | Wetland soil microbial communities from Old Woman Creek delta, Ohio, United States - OWC_May_M1_C1_D3_A | ecosystem: Environmental > Terrestrial > Soil > Wetlands | place: USA: Ohio... | reverse complement strand
ACCCGCTCCATCGCCGACCAGGCCCGGACCATCCGCATCCCGGTGCATATGATCGAGACCATCAACAAGATGAACCGCATCTCCCGCCAGATTTTGCAGGAGACTGGGCAAGAGCCGGACCCGGCGACGCTCGCGGCCAAGATGGAAATGCCCGAGGAGAAGATTCGCAAGATCATGAAGATCTCCAAGGAGCCCATTTCCATGGAAACCCCGATCGGCGACGACGAGGATTCGCACCTGGGCGATTTCATCGAGGACTCGACCACCACCGCGCCGGTCGACGCCGCGCTGTATTCCAGCCTGCAAAACGTCACCGAAGAGATCCTCGACAGCCTGACCCCGCGCGAGGCCAAGGTGCTGCGCATGCGTTTCGGTATCGAGATGAATACCGATCACACCCTGGAGGAGGTCGGCAAGCAGTTCGATGTGACCCGCGAGCGTATTCGCCAGATCGAGGCCAAGGCGCTGCGCAAGCTGCGCCATCCTTCTCGTTCCGAGCGTTTGCGCAGCTTCCTCGAATAAGCCGACAGGCGTAAAGGTTTCGGGCCTGTAGCTCAGTCGGTTAGAGCAGAGGACTCATAATCCTTTGGTCCTGGGTTCGAGTCCCAGCGGGCCCACCAAGACCATTAAGGCCGCCGATTGGCGGCCTTTTTATTTTTTGTGCTGTCGCAAGCTTTAGGGCGGATTGCATGCCGGCAGTAATTTTGCAGGATTGGTTGCGGTCATCATTTTGATTGCCTCACTCGAGATACCCGTATCCATGAGTTTGGTCAGAAAGCGGCTAAAACCCACTATCGGCGAGCCATTGGATTTTTGTCCGAGGTCCGATGAAAGCAGGCAATGTTCAGCGCCTACACGGGCAATCTGGTCGTGAATCGTTTCCACTTGGATGGGTGCATGCAGAATGTCTGTGCATGCGACGAATGAGTGCTCAATGTAAGCCCCCAGCTTTACGGCTTCCTCCTGTGCATCGATAGGCAGCCCTATCCGGGGCATGGAGGCATGCGTGACGACGATTCGGCGAACGCCTGCTGATTTGGCCGCGTTGATGACCCAAAGACATTCTTCGGGCGAGATGTGGCCCGTTGCCAGAATGGCGTCTGAACGTGCAATTTCTTCGAAGATGGCGAGCAGCTCGCTATGATTTTCTCGGTCCCGTAAATTCATGCCAAGCGGATGCTGCTCGCTGTAAGGGTAGTGAGGGCGGCTGCCGGTCAGGTGGTAATGGTGGGCGGCGCCGTAGGTCGGGAGGAATACCATGGCGGCGCCGTGGCCCAGTGCCGCTTTCACAAGTGCAGAATTTATGCCGCCTGTCGCGGGATTGAGTACGACAGACCCATAAAAGCGACAGTTGCCGCCCAGGGTCTTGTTTAGGACATACGCTTGCCCGGTGGTCGGTAAGGCGTGGTCCTTCAATACGAGCCCAGCCATGCCTGCTTGGTTGGCGGCCAAGCCCAATTCGACGACGTCCATCGCCCGGCCAACTAAGTCTGGTCCGGCGTGCACATGCATGTCATAGCTTCCTGATAGTAATGAATATTCACTCGAGTATCCGGCGTGAGGCATGATGTCGCTCCAGATTGGGTGGCCTGTTGGGAAGATAGGTTGATTTTGACGGTGGTGCGCAGTCTTGACAGCATTGAAGTTCCGGCATTAAAGTAAATAAGTATTCACTCGTCAAACCAAAAGGAGGTACCTCATGAATGCACCGACCCAAGGCAAGCTGCTGGAACAAACCCTGACTACCGGTATTGAAGAAGTCATTCGGCGGCGTCGCGCAATCCACAGCTTTGTTCCGGGCCCGAATCTCAGCAAGGATCAGTGGCAGAAACTATTCGATCTGACGGCCCTCACGCCGTCTTCCTATAACTTCCAGCCCTGGGATTTCGTCGTCGTTGAAGATGTGAAAAAGCGCGAAGAACTGCTTCCGCTGTGCTGGAATCAGAAGCAGGTCATGGATTCCGTCGCGGTCGTGGCCGTTCTGGGCGATAAGAATCCGCATCGTCGCGATGATCAGATCCTGCAGCAGTTCGTCGATGGCGGTTATTTCAATGACGAAGTGAAACAAACCTTGAAAGGGTCGATCGACGTGGTCTACCCGAACGAAGAGCGTCGTGTCGAGCATGCGGTTTGCGGCGCTTCACTAGCGGCGATGACCATGATGCTGGTGGCCGATGGCATGGGCTTGGGTACCGCCCCGCTTATCGGCTTCGACCCCAAAGGTGTGGCCGAATATTTGAAAGTGCCAAATGACTATATGGTGGTGATGATGATGTGTATCGGCCACCCTTCCCACAAAGAATTACCGAGGCAGCCGCGTCGTGGCTATGGGGACTTCGTGCACTGGGATGCCTTCGGTGGCAAGGCCTAAGTAGAGTTCGCATCCGGCAACGTGCAATTTTGGATCAATGCCGGGTTAAAACTTCAAATTCATCGAACAGGTCAAATTAAACCCATCATCGCTTAGGCATCCATCGGTGCTTATGTCGTGATGGGTTTTCTATTAATAAATATTAGGGAGAAATGAAATGAAAATGGAAATGGATGCCCGCGTCCTCGAAAAGACGGACGAGGCGGCAACGTCAATTCAGTCGGGCACGAGTCTACGCGACCATGAGGTCGTAAGGGGTTCGTTCAGAGCCCGTGCATGGCTGAAGAGCCACGGTTACCCCTATTCGGACAATGTGGAGCTGCAGGCTTCGCCATTGCGATTTCCCGATGGCGGCAATTTCGCGGTGGAAATCCCCGTCATCAATACACTGGATGTCCTGAAAGGCACGGTGGCAGCGCTGAAAGAAGAAGGCATTCCGTGTACCCGCTTCAACGAAACGCATGGTTCGATATTGCTTTCGGACAGTGAAATCAGGGAAATGCTTTCGCTGTGCGCGGAGAGTGGTTACGGTATTGCATTCTCGATCGGGCCGCGGCCGGAGTATGACAGGAAGGCCGCGTTTTATCGGGGCAAGTTCGGTTTGGAGCAGGGGCGTCGAGTCAACAATAACGACGCGATCGCAAACTCTGTCGAAGAGGTGCTGCGGTTGGTCGATCTGGGTTGCCGGGGCGTCATTGTCTACGATATGGGGGTCATGCGCATACTCTCTGAGATGAGAGAGAGCGGTAATCTGCCGCAAGATTTGTTTTTCAAGGCCTCATCCCATTGCATCGTCAGCAACCCCGTCACAGCGAAGATATGGGAGGAACTCGGTGCCGACAGCGTAACGGTGCTGCATGATGTGGATTTGGTTGTCCTGCAAGAGATGCGCCGGATGACGAACGGCCTGATCCTCGACGTGCCGATCGATGTCTACGATGACAAGGGTGGCTTCATTCGCTACAACGAAATTCCTGAAATCGTCCAGGTCGCGGCGCCGGTAATTCTCAAGATGGGGGCCAGCGCGCAGGTAAATCCATACGATCAGGTGAACTTGAATACGGTCAAGAAGCGGGTCCGTCGAGTGGCGCTGGGTTTGGAATATCTGGAACGCTCCGGCATACCCACGAAATTCGCCGCCAAGAGCGCATCTTTTTGGTGTCATCCTTCCCTCTGACCAAGCCTTTCAGGGCGCCGCTTCTGTCGAACGGCGCCCTGTGCCTTTGGGACGCAAAAAATGCAAACATACAGCGATGCGCTGCCGCTCCATGAGGAGCTGGATATGCCAAGCGCGGGAAAGGCGCGGGCATGGCAATTAATAGCACGCGAATTCGCGAAGGAGGTCATGCGGCCGTGCGCGGCAAAGCTCGATCCCTTGCCAGCGGCGGAAGTATCGACGGATGCGGCCTTTAAAGAGTTTTTCAAAAAGGCGCATTCCCGGCGGCTACATGCCTTGGCCTGTCCGGAGGCCATGGGCGGCGAAGGGGCCTCTATCTATGAACAAAGCCTGATATATGAGGAGCTGGGCTGGGGTAGTTCCGGCCTGGCGTTGTCGTTGGTGGTTTCGCAAATCCCATTTTTGGCATTGTCGGCTCACGCATCGGCTGATCTGCAGGACCAGTATCTGAGGCCATATCTGGAAGATCGGGAGGCCGAATTTATCGGTTGTTATCCAGTCACCGAGTCAGCTCATGGGAGCGATTTGTTTTTTATTGGTAATCCCGTGCATGGGGGACGGTCCGAATGGAACTTGGCGCGTCTGAATTATGAAACGAATGCCTATCTTGATGAACGCCGCAATGAATGGGTCATCAATGGCCAGAAGTCCCAATGGATTACGAATACATCTATTGCAACGCATGCTTTTGTGCTCGCGGCCCTACAGGCAGGGGGCTCCGCGGGCTTTTTAGTGCCACTGTCGACTGCGGGCGTCGAGCGCGGGGTCGCACTGGAAAAGCTGGGGCAGCGCGAGATGAACCAGGCAGGAATCTCATTTAATGAGGTGCGGATTCCATATAACCACATGCTAGTCGGCCCAAGCGACTATCAGCGCTTCATCTCGAATGCATTTGGCAATGCCTACATCCTGATCGGGGCGGTATGTGTCGGGATAGCAAGGGCGGCGCTTGAGGAGGCGGCGGCATTTTGCAAGGCCCGTGTGCAGGGAGGGGCTAGGCTGGTCGAGCATCAAGATGTTCAGCGTAGGCTGATGGATATATTCGCCGAAGTAGAGCTGATGCGCGCTTACATCCGCTCGCTTGCTCGGTATCACTCTGGCGCGGCAAAAACGCGTCTTATGCATTATTCCGCAGTTGCGAGAGGGCATGTGTCCCAGCAGGCATTCAAGGTATGCAGCGATGCGCTCGATCTGTTCGGGCATATCGGATTTTCCAAGGGCGTGCTGATTGAAAAGCTCTATCGAGATGCAAGGATGACAAGAATGATGGGGGGGGCAGGGACCGTGGCGCAACTCCGTGCGGCCCAGGAATTCTTTGCCTAATGGTCATGGGGCGATCGAAATATCAAATTGCCGCCCTTCCTGGCGATGGCATTGGCCGAGAAGTCATGGACCAGGCGCTACGGCTGCTAGGTCTCGTGTCCGAACGGTCGGGCTGTGTGTTCGAGATCGACACTATTCAGTGTGGGGCGCAGCATTACCTGGAGCATGGCGACGATATCGAGGCTGGCGGGCTTGCCCGGTGCAAGGCGGCCGACGTTATTCTGTTAGGGGCAGTTGGCCTGCCGAGCGCCGATGGCAGGTCGCAAATCACCATGCCCGATGGAAAGATGGCCGGATGGTCTCCGCTTGTCCGGAATCGGGTGAATTTGGATCTATACGCCAATATTCGTCCGGTGAAACTCTTCGATGGCGGTGCCATTCGGATATCGGGAGAGGTGCGGCATGTGTGGGACCCCGACAAAGTGGATATGGTGTTTTTTCGCGAAAACACCGAAGGCCTCTATGCCGGCTCAGGCGGCATACTGGCACCTGGCGGGATACCCCAGGTTGCGACGGACACTCGGGTCTTGACCCGCAATGGCTCGGAGCGAATTTTACGCAGGGCCTTTGACGCAGCGAGGGACCGGCGAGGGGCGCCTGCAGACGGCAAGAAACGAGTGACGTGCGTCGTGAAAAATAACGTGCTCTATGGCTGCAAATTTTTCACCGGCATTCTGGATGAGGTGGCCGAACGGTATCCGGACGTTGAATATGAGGTGGTATTGGTCGATGCCTTTTGCCAATGGCTGCTGCGGCAACCCGAGCACTACGATGTGGTGGTGACGACCAATATGTTCGGTGACATCGTGACCGAACTAGCGGCTGTGCTGCAAGGTGGAATGGGCATGGCGAGCGGCGGCAACGTAGGCGATCGGCATGCGATGTTTGAACCGATTCATGGCTCTGCGCCAAAGCTTGCAGGGAAAAACCAGGCGAATCCCATGGCAATGATGCTTGCCACGTCGGAGGCCTTGAAATGGCTCGGCACGCAAAAAAACGATCTGCTCCTTTATGCGGAGGGAAGCAATATCGAATCCGCCGTTAGGGCGCTGATCAAATCGGGTGAATGCCTCACTTATGACCTAAAAGGGGTATCAGGCGCGGCATCGATGGGCGAGGTAACGGAGGCGATATTGCAAGAACTGGCGAACATGCCGTTGGCTTCGTCCACCGTGCCGGCGTAAATGTTGGCCAGCCGAAATGTCCAGCAAGCCGCCGCATGGCGGCTTTTTTTTGGCCAGCCTTCGTGCGTCACGCGAAAATGGGCTCGATCATGGTAAATACCGCACGAACTTGCAATGGAACGTCCCTCGTCATTGCCCATGACTAGAAAAACCTAGGGGAGGTATGCCTATAATCCTGACGTACGTAATGGTGGGAGACTAAGAATGGATGCGTCTCAGGCAAGCGAGACCCCTGATATGACGATGTTTCTCGCATCGGCCATACACGATATGAAGAACTCGCTCAGCGTATTGACGGGCTTTATGGAAGACAGCCTGGGCGATGCGGCGCTGCGGGAACAGCCGATCTATAAAAAAATGGCGCCGATGTTCTACGAGGTCAAGCGGTTGAATGACAACCTGCTTGAACTGCTGACCATCTATAAGGTGGACCGGAAGTTTTATCCTTTCGATTTGGCCGAGCATGCCGTCGATGACTTGATGGCCGAGATCGAGCAGCAAAGCGGCACCTTGCTGAATACACAGAATGTGAATCTCGAGCTGGATGTGCAAGAGGGGCTTTATTGGTATTTCGACCGCGATTTGGTGCTGGGCGTGATCTCGCATGCGCTGAACAATGCTTCTCGCTATACCCGTGGCAGCCTGCGCCTGGCGGCAGCGGAAGTGGGCGGCTTCCTGGAGTTGCGGGTCGAGGACAACGGCGGCGGTTACCCCAAGGCCATGATCGAGGAAGGCGTCGCGGTGAATCGGGGCGTGAGCTTCAACACGGGCAGCACCGGCTTGGGCCTGTATTTTTCCGCCATGGTGGCGAAGATGCACAAGAACCAGGGGCGGGCCGGAGAAATTTTGCTCGAGAACGGCGGCAAACTAGGGGGCGGCTGCTTCGTCCTGCGGCTGCCTTGAATTTCTGTCGATAACAATAGCGAGATTCGGACATGATGTTCACGAACGACAGCCACAATGCCTTTGCCGAACGGCGATTCCTGATCGTCGATGATTTCCAGGGTATGCGCTCGATGCTGCGGGAGATGTTGAAATCCTGCGGTGCCAAGGATATCGATGCAGCTTCGAATGGCAATGAGGCCATCAATATGCTGGAAAAGGGCAAATACGATGTCGTGTTGTGCGACTACACCTTGGGCGCCGGCAAGAACGGCCAGCAGGTTTTGGAGGAGGCCAAGTTCAGGAATTTGATCGGCTTGGCGACGGGCTGGGTGGTGATCTCGGCGGAAAAGACCCAGGACATGGTGCTGGGCGCGGCGGAATATACGCCGGACGACTATATTGTGAAGCCGGTCAATGAAGCCACGGTACGGACGCGTTTGCTCAAGGTCATGGCGCGGAAAGCCGCGCTGCATGACATTGAGAAGGCGCTCAAATCCAACGATTACAAACGCGCGATCGCCTTATGCGACGAGCAGCTTGTAGCGCGGTCGCCCTATACCTCCGACTTGCTGCGGATGAAGACCAGCCTCTTGATGAAATCGGGTCAAACCGACAAGGCCAAGGCCGTGTTCGAGCAAATCCTGGCACAACGCGACATTCCCTGGGCCAAGAGCGGCTTGGCCAAGATCCATTTGTTGAACAAAGACTTCGATGTGGCACGCCGACTGCTGAGCGAAGTGGTCGAGGCCAATCGCACCTACCTCGAAGGCTATGATCTGTTGGCTAAGACCCTGGAAGAAGTCGGTGAATTGGACGAGGCTCAACATGTGCTGGCCAGAAGCGCTGAGCTCTCACCCAACTCAATGACACGCCAGCGTTCGCTAGGCGAAATTGCGCAAAAGCGCGGTGATTTGGAGGTGGCGGAAAAGTCGTTCCGCAAGACGATATCGCTCAGCGAATATTCGGTCTTTAAGACGCCGGCCGCCCATATCGGACTCGCCAAAGTCTGCGCAGAGAAAAACAATACGGCCGAGGCGATCCGTGTCTTGGGTGAGGTGCACAAACAATTCGACGACCCCGAAGCCGCGCTGCATGCGAAAGTGATCGAGGGCGCGGTGCACAGCAAGAGCGGGAACCTTGTTGAGGCGCGCAAGCTGGCAGGCGAGGTGGCGGCCATGGTGAAGGAATCCGCGGCACGCCTGCCGGCGCATATCACCCTGGAAGCGGCGGATTTGATCATGGGCACCGGCAATAAGGAGGCCGCTTCGGAGCTGCTCAAGATCGTCGTGCAGAACAATCACGAGAACCAGCAACTGATCGAGGACGTGAAGAAGGTCTTCGTCAAAGGCAATATGGAGCAGGCTGGCAACGATCTGGTCGAGTCCTCATTGCAGGAAGTGGTGCAAACCAACAACAGAGGGGTTGCGCTGGCCAAGGAGGGTAAGCTGGACGAGGCCGTCGCGCTGATGCGGAATGCCAAGGCGATGATGCCGAACAACAAGCGCATCCTGTTGAATTTGGCCTATGCCATGATCTTGGCGATGAAAAAGAACGGTAGGGACAACAGCATGGAGCGTGAGGCCCGCGAGTGCCTCGATCGTGTGCAAAAGCTGGATCCCGGCGAGAAGCTTTATGGCGAATACCGGGCGATGCTGGAGACGCTGGCTACCTGATCGGCGTTACGCCTGACGATGTGGGCTTTGCCCAACTGTCCGCAGCGCCACGCATTATTCAAATCGATCTTTTAACGATCGATTTGTGGCCGGCTGTGGGTTTGTCGCTGGACAGCACCAGTCAGGATGCTCTATTTTCTACAGCTGAATTCGAATCGGTTGGGTGGTGGCAATGGTTGTTGCAAAACAGGACGAGGCCTTATTCCCTATAGACGATCCGCTGTTTAATGAGCTTGTCGGTGAGGGGGTGGTTCGGAGTTATCCGAAAAAGGCCATCCTCATCAGTGAGGGCGATGATGGTAATTCGGTTTATCTGGTGCTTTCCGGGCGCCTGAAAATCTATACCAGCGACGAGTCCGGAAAAGAGTTGGTGTTGGCATTCTGCGGCCCCGGAGATATCGTGGGCGAGATGGCGCTTGATGGCTCCAAACGTTGCGCCACCGTGATGACGGCCGAGCCGACCCGTTGTGGGGTCATTACCCATGCGCGTTTTCGCGAGCGCATCAAAAACGATCCCGATCTGGCCATGCGCGTGATTACGCGGCTGATCCGGCGCAGTCGGACTGCGACAAAGGCGGCGAAGGAGTTGGCATTGGCCAGTGTCTACAGCCGTGTGGTCAATTTGCTGAGCGACCTGGCCATGCCGGCTGCGGGCGGTGTTCGCATCGTGCAGGAAAAGCTCTCGCAGCAGGATATCGCGCACCGTGTCGGTTCCTCGCGCGATATGGTCAACAAGGTATTCAAGGAATTGGTGCAAGGCGGTTATATCGAGGTCAATAACCGAGAGATCGTCTTGCTGAAAACCCCGCCGGCTCATTGGTGAGGCTCGAGCCTGCTTGGCTTGCCGCTTTCCCCTGCGCGTTGCGCCTCTTGCCGTTCACGTGGATAGTACATAAGCACTAGAGCGCCCTTGAATATTCGACTAGGTTGCTGCGGAATAGCCGATCCTATTTTGCCCGGCGATTCCATATAGTTCCGGGCGTACCTGTCGAGCCCAAGTCGTGGCCGCAAAAGAACCCATAAAGGAAAGCTCAGCCAGGTGCAACAAACGAGTGACTGTGGTGGGAGCCATGTCAATTCAAGCTACGAATTGTGTGGGGTGGTGTTATGTTTATTGATGGCGATCATGCGATATTTTCCAGTAAACGTTTTCTGGTCGTAGACGACTTCCAGGGTATGCGCACGATGTTCCGCGAAATGCTGAAATCTTGCGGTGCGAAAGAGATCGATGTCGCGACCAACGGCAAGGAGGCCATCGCCTTGCTCGAGGTCAATAAATACGACGTGGTCCTGTGCGACTACAACCTGGGCGCCGGAAAAAATGGCCAGCAGGTCATGGAAGAGGCCAAAGTCAGAAACTTGATTGGCTTGGCTACGGCATGGATCGTCGTCTCCGCGGAGAAAACCACCGAGATGGTGCTCGGGGCCATGGAGTACATGCCCGATGACTACATCATCAAGCCATTCACCGAGGCGATCATCCGTTCCCGCCTGCTGGCTGCGATCAGCCGGAAAGAACTGCTGCACGATGTCGAGAAGGCCATATACGAAAAGGACTACGCGAGCGCGATCACGCTGTGCGACGAAAAACTGAAATCCGGCATAGGCCATGCGGGCGATTTGATTCGAATGAAAGCGGGGTTGCTGATTACCGCTGGCCGGCGTAAGCAGGCCAAGGAACTGGTGGAAAAGGTGCTGGCCCAGCGCGATGTGCCATGGGCCAAGGTCGATCTGGCCAAGGTGCACTACTTGGAAGGCGAGCTCGATTTGGCGCGCGATCTGCTGTTGCAAGTCACCGAGGTGAATCGAACCTATATGGGGGCCTACGACCTGCTCGCCAAAATATTCGAGGAGAAGGGCGACCTCGAAGAAGCGCAGAGTGTACTTGTCTGCAGCATCGATCTGTCGCCGAACTCGGCGACGAGGCAGAAGGCGTTGGGCGATATCGCGCAGAAACTGGGCGATCTGGACCTGGCGGAAAAGGCCTTCCGCAAGACAATCGCGCTCACCGAACACTCGGTTTTGAAGGTGCCGTCGGCCTATATCGGCTTGGCTAAGATTTGCACGGAAAAGAACAATCCCAGCGAAGCGATGCGTGTGTTGGGCGAAGTGCAAAAAACCTTCGACTGCACGCAATCGACCATCCATGCGAAGGTGATCGAAGGTACTTTGTATCGGAAAAATCGCGATATGAAGGCGGCACAACAGATCGCCAAGGAAGTGGTCGGCTTGGTCAAGGGGGCCGCCTCCGCG
>Ga0316631_10000142_pt1 | contig 10938 bp, 10 predicted proteins | sample OWC_May_M1_C1_D3_FD_207672 | JGI IMG/M metagenome (GOLD analysis project Ga0316631, IMG submission 207672) | Wetland soil microbial communities from Old Woman Creek delta, Ohio, United States - OWC_May_M1_C1_D3_A | ecosystem: Environmental > Terrestrial > Soil > Wetlands | place: USA: Ohio... | reverse complement strand
CTTATCCAGGCCTCGATCTCTGCCGGAAAGGGCGCCGCTTCGATCCAGGATCGAATCTCCTTGCCGCATTTCGCCAGCTCGGTGACGTCGCTCGGATCAAGCCGCGTCAAGCGCTCGGTGATGCGCCGGTCGAGTCCTCCGGTCGCCAGGAACTTCCGATAGGCGTCTGCGGTGGTGGCAAAGCCGCCGGGAACACGAATTCCGGATTGCGCCAAATGCCCCAGCATCTCGCCGAGTGATGCGTTCTTGCCACCGACCTGGTCGAGGTCGGTCATGCGGAGATCCTTCAACCAGGATACGAACATCGCGGCTTGCTCCCTGCTGTTGCCCCAATCCGGGCACAATAATTATTTTATCGGCTCCCCACCCGGCGCGCAGCACGCTTCTTTCGAGGGCTTTGCCTTTTTTCAACCATGCGTCGCACAGTCTTTTTCCTTTCCGACGGTACCGGGATCACCTCGCAGATGCTCGGCCACAGCCTGCTGACACAGTTCGAGGGGGTGGAGTTTGACCAGGTCACGCTGTCGTTTATCGACTCGCTTCAAAAAGCCGAGGAATGCCGGGCTCGCATCGAACAGGAGGCGGCCCGCGGAAACGGCCAGCCGGTCGTGTTTTCGACGCTGGTCAACACCGACGTCCGCGCCGTCGTACGCAGGACAAGCGCCCTGTTCCTCGATTTCTTCGAGACCTTCATCGGACCCCTGGAGGCCGGGCTCGGCATTCCGTCGACTCACACCATCGGCCGTTCGCACAGCGCCATGGACAAGAAGGGGTACCACAACAGGATCGAAGCGATCAATTTTGCGATGTCCCACGATGACGGCGCCTCCGACGTCGACCTCGATGCGTCCGACGTGATCCTGGTGGGGGTCTCGCGCAGCGGAAAGACACCGACCTGCCTGTACCTCGCGCTGCAATTCGGTGTGAGAGCTGCGAACTACCCCTTGATCCCGGAAGATCTGGAGCGCAAGCAGTTGCCCCGCGCGCTGCGGTCAAAAAAGGCCAAGCTCTACGGCTTGAGCATCGCACCCGAGCGTCTTACCGAGATCCGGCAGTCGAGGCGCCCGCACAGCCGGTACGCCGATCTGGAGAACTGCCGCTTTGAAGTCGAGCAGGCCCAGCAATTGATGCGCCGCGAGGGAATTCGCTGGCTAGACTCGACGGCCAAGTCGATCGAGGAAATCGCGACGACCATCATGCGAGAACTCAGAATCGAGAAGCACCTGTTCTGAGCTGCCTTTGCCTTTCGTAAAGGCAAATCGCGACCGCGGCGGCCACGTTGATCGATTCAACGCCCGCACCCATGGGGATCGTTGCGATGACGTCCGTACGGGCCGCGACCGCGTCGCTCACGCCACCGCCCTCCGCACCGACGACAAGGCCGATGCGGCCTGTGAGGTCAACCGAGAAAAGCGGCGTGCCCTCGTGCGGCATGGTGCAAACCACGCGCCCCCCGAATTCTTCGATTGCCGCCGCGAGCTGATCGGTCTGCGACAAGCGCATGGCGAAGTGCGCGCCCATGCCCGCGCGCAGGGTCTTCGGGGCCCAGGGGTCCGCGCATCCGCGCCCGAGCACGACGTCGCGTACCCCGAAAGCCGCGGCGCTGCGAAGGATCGCGCCGACGTTGCCCATGTCCTGGACCCCGTCGAGAAACAGGCAACTCTCCGTCTGCCGGAGGTCGACTGCCATGTCGGGAATGGCGATCTCTGCCGCGATTCCGGCCGGCGATTCGCTGTCCGCGATCGCATTGAACAACGAGTCTGACAGCACCACCGGAATAAGTTCGGAACGGATTACGAGCCGCGCGATCTCGTCCCGCACGCTTCCTCGCTCGCTTACAAGGATCGATATCGGCACCCCGCACTGTTCGACGTACTCCTGCACCAGGTGAGGGCCCTCGATGAGGGCACGCCGCTCGCTCCTTCGCATTCGTCGATCCTGTGCCAGCCGCTGCCAGCGCCGCACGCGGGGGTTGTCGCGGGATCGAAGTGCTTTCACCCGAGCAGCCTGCGTACCGGCGCAAACGTCCGGCGGTAGATTTCGCAGACGCCGTGGCGGTTCAGCAGCTCGAGGTGCTCCGCAGTGGGATATCCCTTGTGCCGCGCGAGGCCGTATTGAGGATAAAGTAGGTGCAGGCGGCGCATTTCGGCGTCACGCTCGGTCTTGGCGACGATCGATGCCGCAGAGATTTCTGCACACAGCGCATCGCCACCTACGATTGCCCGCGCCGGGCACGCCAGGCGATCCGGGCATTGATTTCCGTCGATCCAGGCTTCGTCCGGAATGACGCCGAGCCCCTCCACCGCCCTGCGCATGGCGAGCAGCGTCGCACGGAGGATGTTCATGCGGTCGATCTCATCGACGCTCGCGAAGGCACATGACCAGGCGAGCGCCCTCGCCCGAATCGCCTCCGCCAGACGGTCGCGGCGAGCTTCGGAAAGCAGCTTGGAATCCCTCAAGCCCTCGATCGGCCGGTCGGGATCGAGGATCACCGCCGCGGCGAAGACCGGGCCCGCGATGGGGCCGCGGCCCGCCTCGTCGACGCCGCACACCACGGGCTTACGCATGGCCGCCGTCAAGCACTGCCAGCACCGCGTCGGCCGCTTTCTCGGCGGCGTTTTGCCGCAGGCTGGCGTGGATTTCACGGAACTTCTGAATCTGCCGGCGCTGTGCCTCGCCGTCCTGCATCAGGGCGATCAGAGCGGCGCTCAATGCGCCCGGTGTGGCCTGCTCCTGCAGCAGCTCGGGAACCAGGAATTCGCCCGCCAGGATGTTCGGCAATCCGACATAAGGCAGCCGTCGCATGCGCCGCATCAACGCTGCGGTAATGGCGGACATGCGATACGTAATCACCATGGGCGTCTTGAACAGGGCCGCCTCGAGGGTCGCGGTGCCGCTCGCAACCAATGCCAGGTCGGCCGCCGCGAGAGCCTCATGCGAGTGGCCGAACAGGAGCGTAAGCGGGAGCTCGCTTCCGGCATGGTGACGCTGCGCATCTTCGAACATATCGCGCGTCTCGCGCGTGGCCATCGGACAGACGAAATGAATGTCCTTGATCTCCTCGTCGAGGCGACGAGCTGTTTTGACGAACAGCTCCGCCATGTACTGCAGCTCGGACTTGCGGCTTCCCGGAAGCAGCGCGATGACCCGCTTGCCGCGAGGCAGCCGCAGTTGCGCCCGCGCTTCCTCCTTGTCGGGTTCGAGCGGTATCACGTCCGCAAGCGGGTGACCCACATAGGTTACGGCTATGCCAGCTCGTTCGTACAACGACGCTTCGAACGGAAACAGCGCAAGCATGTGCGTAACGGAGCGGGCGATCTTGCGGATGCGCCAGGGGCGCCATGCCCAGATGGAAGGACTAACGTAGTGAACGGCGGGAATGCCCGCGCGCTTCAGGCGCCGCTCCAGGTCCAGATTGAAGTCGGGCGCGTCGACCCCTATGAAGAGGTCCGGAGGATCGGCCAGCAAGCGCGTGACGAGCGCCTTGCGTATCTCCATGATCTCGGGCAGTTGGCGCAGCACCTCGACGTAGCCCCGCACCGCGAGCTTTTCCATCGGGTAATCCGCCGAAAAGCCCAAGGCCTGCATCTTTGGACCGCCGATGCCATTAAAGCGCAGGGCAGGCCTGCGCGCCTGGAGAGCGGCGATCAGGTGCGCGGCAAGCAAGTCCCCGGAGGCCTCGCCTGCCACCATGGCGATGTGTGCGGTGTCCGCCGGCACGAGCTAGCGGACGATCCCGCGCCCGGATCGCCCCAGGAAGTCCAGCATCGGACGCACCTCGCTGCATTCCTGGGCCAGCGTTTCGAGAGCCTTGCGCGCGTCCTCCACCCCCAGCCCGGAACGATAAAGCGTCTTGTAGGCACGCTTGAGCGCACTGATGGTCTCCGCGGCGAAACCGCGGCGTCGCAAGCCCTCGCTATTGATGCCATATGGCTTGGCGTCGTGACCGGCCACCATGACGTAGGGCGGCACGTCCTGCACGAGGATCGTGCCGACCGCAGCGAAGCTGTGAGCACCGATGTGCACGAACTGGTGAACCAGCGTAACGCCGCCCAGAATGGCCCAATCGCCGATGTGTACGTGGCCGGCGAGCTGGGTCGCATTGGCGAATATCGTGTGGCTTCCGATCTGGCAGTCATGCGCGATGTGCACATACGCCATGATCCAGTTGTCGTCCCCGATCCGCGTCACGCCCGCGTCCTGGACCGTGCCACGGTTGATGGTCACGTATTCGCGGATCGTATTGCCGTCGCCGATCTCAACGGCGGTGTCTTCGCCGGAATATTTCTTGTCCTGAGGCGGACCACCAATCGCGGCAAACGAATGTATCCTGTTTTTTCGCCCGATGCGCGTTCGGCCCTCAATGATCACATGTGAGCCGATCGATGTTCCTGCCCCGATCTCGGCGCCCGCGCCGATGACGGAGAACGCCCCGACTGCGACGTCAGGCGCAAGCCTTGCGCCCGGCTGCACGATCGCGGTCGGATGAATCATTTATCGTCTGGCGGATTCGCGCGCAAGGTGCAGAGGATATCGGCCTCCGCGACCATCGCGCCATCGACACGGGCGACGCAGGCGAATTTCCATATGCTGCGCTTGACGGCCTGGATCACGACCTCGATTTCCAGCTGATCTCCGGGGATGACCGGTTTCTTGAATCGCGCGTTGTCGATGCCGGCGTAATAGTAGAGGGAGCGTTCGGTGGGACGCTTTCCTTCCGACCGGAAAACGAGCACGCCCGCAGCCTGCGCCATCGCCTCGAGTATCAGCACCCCCGGCATGATGGGTTTGTAGGGAAAGTGGCCGGGGAAGTAGGGCTCGTTCACCGTCACGTTTTTCAGCGCGACGATGCGTTTACCGGCCTCGAACTCCTTGATCCGGTCAATCATCAGGAACGGAAAGCGCTGGGGCAGATGGTCCAGTACCCCCCTTATGTCCATCTCAGTCATTCTTGTCCTTTCCCTCTAGACGCATCTCGAGTATCCGGATCCGGTCTGCGAGCTTTTCGAGTTGCCTCACGTATACCGCGTTACGTACCCAGGATGAATTGTCGTCGAACGGGTATATCCCCGTGTAGGTGCCCGGCTGATGAATCGAACTCGAGACCATCGTACCGGCCGATATCGTGACGTGATCCACGATGCGCAAGTGTCCGATGATCATCGCCGCACCACCGATAGCGCAGTGCCGGCCGATCTGCGTGCTGCCGGCGATCCCCACGCAGCCCGCGATCGCCGTGTGCGCTCCGATGCGTACGTTGTGACCGATCTGGATCTGGTTGTCGAGCTTTACCCCATCCTCGATGACCGTATCGTCGATGGTTCCACGGTCGATGGTGGTGTTCGCTCCGACCTCCACGTCGTCCCCGATCCACACGCGTCCGATCTGCGGGATTTTCACCCAGCGGCCCTCGTCTTTCGCCAGCCCGAAACCGTCGGCCCCCACCACCGCGCCGGAATGGATGATCGCCCGTGCCCCCAAGTGGCAGCCGTGGTAGAGGACCACCGAAGGATAGAGGCGGCTGTCGTCCCCTATCGTCGATCCGGCACCGACGTAAGACCCGGCCCCGATCCAGACGCGCTCGCCGACCGAGGCGCCCTCCGCGACCACGGCCCCGGCGTCGATACGAGCGGACAGCGCGATTCGCGCATTGCCCGCGATTTGGGCCGACGCATGGATCGCGGGCTCCGGAGGCGACGTCGGGTTGAACAGCCGCGAGACACGCGCAAAATAAAGGTTCGGGTCCTGACAGACAATGCGCGGAAGAGTCGTCAGCTCCTGAGCCTCCGGGGACAGGACCACGGCCGCCGCACGGCTCGCGAGAAGTTTCGGCCTGTGACGCGGGCTTGCGAGAAATGTGATCTGCTCGGCTGAAGCACGCTCCAGGGAGCCTACCTGCCGTATCAGCGTGGAAGGATCGCCGAGTAGATGGCCGCCGAGTTGCGAGACGATCTCCGCGAGCGTGAACGGGCCCGGCATGTCATCGCGATGGAGGCTTGCTGTCCAGCGCCTTGATCACCTTGTCGGTAATGTCGACGCGCGGATTCACGTAAACACCATCCTGGAGAATGGCGTCGTAATTCTCGCTTTCGGCGATCTGCCGGATGACCCGGTTGGCCTGGTCGAGGAGCTGCGCCATCTCCTCGTTTCGCCGCTGGTTCACTTCGTCGCGAAAATCGCGGTCGCGCCGCTGGAGCTCCCGGCTCATCTCGTTGTACTGCCGCTCCTTCTCGCGCCGCTGACTCTCGGACATCGTGACGGCGTCGCGCTCAAGGTCGCTTTGCAAGCGCTTGAGCTGATCGGCCAGCTGCTTGATGTCCTGCTGCTTCTTGGCGAATTCGGTCTCGAGCCTCTTGGTCGCGCGAGCCGCCGCCGCCGAATCCCGCAGGATTCGCTCCGTGTTCACGAAGCCGATCTTGGTCTGCGCAAGACCAACGGCCGGCGCGGCTGCCAACAGGATCACGGCAGACAATATGAAAAGTCGGAGTTGCATGGTGATCACGCCCTGAATCAGAAGCCGGTACCGAACGTGAATTGTAACCTCTGGATCCGGTCGCCATCCTTACTGTTGAGCGGTTGTCCGAAAGAAAGGCGCAACGGCCCGAACGGGGAACTCCAAGAGACCGCCAGGCCCGAGGAGTAGCGCAGGTCGCTGGCCGATACCTTCTGCCCTTCTCCCCAGACCTGGCCCGCATCGACGAACACGGCGAGCCGCAACGACTTATCGTGCCCGGCGCCCGGTACGGGGAACTGGAACTCCGCGGATCCGATTACCTTGCGGTTCCCGCCCAGCGCATTGCCCGCCGCGTCCTGCGGTCCCAGCGAGTAGGCATCGTAGCCGCGCACCGAGCCCGGACCGCCGGCATAGAAATTCTTGAAGAATGGAAGCGGCTTGTTGCCGAGACCGGCGGCGTATCCCAGTTCGCCATTGAGGAAGAGCGTGTAGTCCTGGGTCAGCGGATATAGCCACTGTTGCTGGTAGCCCAGTCTGTAGTACTCCAGGTCACCGCCCGCCAGCTCTGTCGTGACGCGGGAGAGAGCGCCTGAAGTCGGAATGATCAGGCTGTCGCGCGTGTCGCGCCCGTAGCCCGCGGTGCCCGACAGGTATTTGTACTGGGTGCCGAACTGGTTGACGAAGTCGATGTAGGAAAGCGGGCTGTTGGTGAACGTCTCCATATGCACGTTCTCCGCGGTCAACCCGAAACTGACCGAATCGATTTCGGACAAGGGGTAACCGAACTTGACTCCCCCGCCGATGGTGCTCGTCTTGTACGCGCCGACTGCGAGACTGGACGCATCGACGTCGCGCCGGTAGACGTCGAACCCCTGGCTGACGCCATCCACGGTGTAATACGGATTCAGATAGGAAAGCGACAGCACCTTGTTCACGCTGCCCGTGTTTACGACGGCCGACAGATACTTCCCGCTACCGAAAACGTTTGACTGGGTGATCGACGCAGAGAGCACGAGCTTGTCGACCGTGGAGTAGCCCGCACCGAGCAGCACCGCACCGGTTGCCTTTTCCTTCACCGTGTAGTTGACGTCAACCTGGTCGGGCACCCCCTCCACCGGCTGCGTTTCAACGTTGACGTCGGCGAAGTACTGGGTGCGATCGATGCGACGGCGGGAAAGCTGGATCTTGGACGCGTCGTAGTACGCGCCTTCCAGCTGGCGCATTTCGCGCCTGATCACCTCGTCACGCGTCTTGTTATTACCGCTCACGTTGATTCGACGCACGTACACGCGACGGCCCGGGTCGATCAGGATCGTGAAAGCCACCGTCCGCTTGTCCTTGTCGACCTGCGGCACCGCGTTCGCGTTGGCAAAGGCATACCCATCGTTGCCCAGCCGCTCCGAGATGGCTTTCGTCGTCGCAGTCAGCTTCTCGCGCGAAAAGACGTCTCCCGGTTTGATGGTGATCAGCCTTTCAAGCTCCTGCTGGGGCACCAGCATTTGTCCGGCAAGCTTGATGTCCGACACGGTGTACTTCTCACCTTCGTGGATATTCACGGTGATGTAGATGTCGTGCTTATCGGGCGTGATGGATACTTGCGTCGAGTCGATCTCGAAATCCAGGTAGCCGCGGTTCAGGTAGTACGATCTCAGCGTCTCCAGATCGGCCGCGAGCTTCTGGCGGGAGTACTGGTCGTTCTTCGTATACCAGGTCAGCCAACCCGGGGTGCGCAACACGAACAGCGACAGCAAGTCCTTCTCCGGAAAGGCCTGCGTCCCCACGATGTTGATCGACCGGATCTTGGCGACCTCGCCTTCGTTGACCGCGATATTGATTCCAACGCGATTTCGCTCGAGCGGCGTGACGGTCGTTTGTACCTCGGCCGCGTACCTGCCGCGCGCCAGATACTGGCGTTTCAGCTCCTGCTCCGCGGTCTCCAGTACCGAGCGGTCGAAAATCCGGCCCTCGGCGAGGCCTTGCTCCCGGAGAACTTTTTTCAGGGCGTCGCTGCTGATGTCTTTCGCCCCGGAGATATCGATCTGTGCGATCGCCGGCCGCTCCTCAACCGACACGATGAGCACGTCGTTCTGCACATCGAGTCTCACGTTCTTGAAAAAGCCCGTCGCATAGAGCGCCCGCAGCGCGTCTTGAGCCTTCTGCTCGGTCATGGTGTCGCCGACCTTCACGGGCAGATAGCTGAACAGCGTCCCGGGTTCGGTTCGCTGCAAGCCTTCGAGTCGGATGTCTTTTACGACAAAGGGCTGAAACGCCTGAGCCGCTGCGTCGAACGCCATCGCGAGAAGACTGAAAGCCAGGATGGCGAGTATGCCTTTGCGCATCGGTCAGCCCGAGAGCAGACGGTTGAGGTCGTTATAGAAGGCGAACGCCATCATGACCAGCAGCAGCGCCAGCCCGACGCGCTGACCAAGTTCCATCGCGCGCTCGGAGACCGGGCTGCCCTTTATTATCTCCGCCACATAGTACATCAAGTGCCCTCCATCGAGCAGCGGGATGGGCAGCAGGTTGAGGACTCCCAGGCTGATGCTGATCAATGCGAGGAACGTGACATACGAAATCCATCCGAGCTGCGCAGACTGGCCGGCGTAATCCGCGATCGTCACGGGTCCGGAGATATGCCTCCAGGACACCTCGCCAACAATCATCTTGCCTATCATGCGCAGGCTGAACAGCGCGATATCCGTGGTCTTCTGCACCGCCTTCGCAACGCTGGCGAATAGACCGTATTGAACCCTGATCAGCATCTTGTCGGCGTGCGACGGCGGCACTTGCGGTGCGGCGCCGATCCGCCCGAAGCGCTCGCCATCGGATTCCACGACCTCCGGTCGCACCTCGACAGTGCGCAATGTGCCGCCCCGCTCAACCGTCAGCGTCACACGTTGCCCCGGGTGCGCCCGCACCGCGGTCACGAGCGCGTCCCAGGACTCGATCTGGTCACCATCGAGCTTGGTTATTCGATCGCCTGGAGCCAGCCCCGCTGTCTCGGCCGGACTCCCCGGGACCAGGCTTCCGAGTACTGGATCGAGCGGCGGACGATACAGATTCAGACCGACACGACTCAGCACATCGCCTTCCATATCGGCATCGGACACTCCGTGCAAATCGAGAACGAGGTCCGCACGATGATTGCGCTGGTTTTCCACTTCGATGCGCAGGGACCCATGCTGCAGCACGGCCTGCAGCACGCGCCAGCGGACCTCCTGCCACGTTTGAATGGGATCGCCATCGATTGCCTTCACGGTGTCTCCTGCCCGGAAACCCGCGGCCGCGGCAGGGGTGGCCGCCGGAGGGGCGGCGACGACCGGCCGGGCTTCCGGAAGGCCATGCATGAAGAGGGCCGAGTACACCGCGATCGCGAACACGAAATTGAACAATGGCCCGGCGACGACGACGAGGAACCGCCTCGCTACGCTCTGGCGGTTGAACGCCTGTGCGAGCTCCTGCGGTTCGACCGGTCCCTCACGCTCGTCCAGCATCTTTACGTAGCCGCCAAACGGGACGGCTGCCACGACCCATTCCGTGCCGCCGCGGCTGCGCCAGCGCGCAATCGGCCGACCGAAGCCCACTGAAAATCGCAGCACTTTAATGCCGCAAAGCCTTGCCGCCAGATAGTGTCCGTACTCGTGCACCACGATCAGGATACCGAGGGCGACGATGAAGGCGGCGAGGGTGTGAATGAAACTCATGCTGCCCGCCCCATGACGCGCTCGATGATCTGCATGGCGACACGCCGCGCGGCCGCATCGGCCTCGAGCACGCTGCCCAGATCTTCGGCCGATCCTCCCCGGTGCAAATCGAGCGTGCGCTGGATCACGCTTGCGATCTCCGTAAACCGCAGCCGGCCGCAGAGGAACGCCTCCACGGCCACCTCGTTCGCCGCATTGAGCACCGCCGGCGCTGCGCCCCCGGTCCGCAATGCCTCGTATGCGATATCGAGGCATGGAAAGCGGCGACGGTCGGGGCGCTCGAAGGATAGCTGGCCAACCTCTCCAAGATCGAGCGACCGCGCCCCGGACTCGATGCGGTCTGGAAACGCGAGTGCGTGCGCAATCGGCACCCGCATGTCGGGATTTGAAAGCTGCGCGATCATCGAGCCATCGACGTACTCGACCAATGAGTGAACGATGCTCTGGGGATGCACCACCACCTCGATCCTCTCGGGAGGCAAATCAAACAGTAAGTGAGCTTCGATAACTTCGAGACCCTTGTTCATCATCGTCGCGGAATCGACGGAGATCTTCCGTCCCATGACCCAATTCGGGTGCGCGCAGGCCTCGTCCGGAGTTACGGTCGCGAGACGGTCGCTAGACAGTCCGCGAAAGGGACCGCCCGATGCGGTCAGCAGAATCCGACGCACCGTGCCGAGCGCAGGACGGGCGCCGGGGTCATGCGGCAGGCACTGGAATACGGCATTGTGCTCGCTGTCGATCGGCAGCAGTATCGCTCCGGCGTGGCGTACCGCGCGC
>Ga0316631_10000140_pt1 | contig 11039 bp, 7 predicted proteins | sample OWC_May_M1_C1_D3_FD_207672 | JGI IMG/M metagenome (GOLD analysis project Ga0316631, IMG submission 207672) | Wetland soil microbial communities from Old Woman Creek delta, Ohio, United States - OWC_May_M1_C1_D3_A | ecosystem: Environmental > Terrestrial > Soil > Wetlands | place: USA: Ohio... | reverse complement strand
CGACCACGTTCCCGCCGAAGACCACTCGATGGTCGAGCGGCTGCGCGCAGCGGGCGCGATAACCCTCGGCAAGACCAACACGCCCGAGTTCGGCGCAGGCAGCCAGACGTTCAATGCAGTCTTCGGGGCGACCCGCAACCCCTACGACGGGTCGAAGACCTGCGGCGGCTCTTCGGGCGGCGCCGGCGTCGCAGTGGCCTGCGGCATGCTTCCCTTCGCCGACGGCTCCGACCTTGCGGCGAGCCTGCGCAATCCCGCCAATTACTGCAACGTGGTCGGATTCCGGCCGACGCCGGGCCGCGTGCCGAACCACCCGGCCGCGAACGCCTGGGACACGCAGCCCGTGATCGGCCCCGTGGCGCGCACCGTCGCCGACGCGGCGTTCCTGCTCTCGGCGATGGCCGGCCCCGATCCACGCGTCCCGATCTCGATCGACCAGCCGGGCAAATCGTTCGCGCGCCGCCTGGCGCGCAATTTCCGCGGCGCACGCATTGCCTGGAGCGCAGACCTTGGCGGATTGCCGATGGACGAGCGCGTCACGCGCGCACTCTTCCCTCAGCGCAAGGTGTTCGCCTCGCTCGGCTGCAAGGTGGAGGACGCCGAGCCGGACTTCTCCGGGGCCACCGAGGCGTTCGAGACCTTGCGCGCCCTTTCATTCTCCATGCGCTTCGCACCGCTGCTCGAAAAGCATCGCGGCGAGCTCAAGGACACGGTCGTTTGGAACATCGAGCAGGGGCTCGCCCTCGACGGGGCGCGAATCGCGCGCGCCGAGCGCCTGCGTACGGAACTTTTCCACCGCATGCGGCAATTCCTCGAGCGCTACGACTTCCTGGTCGCGCCGGTCAACCAACTGCCGCCCTTTCCGGTCGATCTCGACTATCCGCGCGAGATCGCCGGCGTGAAGATGGGCAACTACCTGGACTGGATGAAGAGCTGCTACTACATCACCATCACTAGCCACCCGGCGATCTCGGTGCCTGCCGCGTTCACGGACGAGGGCCTCCCGGTCGGAATCCAGATCGTGGGCCGCTATCGCGACGACTTCGGCGTGCTCCAGCTCGCGCACGCCTTCGAGCAGGAAACCCAGGCCTGGAAGCGGCGTCCTCTGCTCGCAGACTGAAGCGGCGCCGCGCGACGCTACTTCGCCAGCTGATACGAGGCGAGCTGCCAGACTGTCCAGTCCTTCTCGACGCGCCCTTGCATCGCGTTCTCGCGCCGCTCGTGCCGGAGCTCGCGCCGCACCCAGCGCTTGACTTCCGGTACGTACCAGAAGATGTCGTGCACCGAGGTGCTGCCCCAGACTGCGTCGCCGTCCCCCAGGTTCATCTGCCGCTCGACGCGCAAGGCCTCAAACTCGCCGGCGGGTGTCTTGACGCGCTCCCAGCGCACCGCCCGGCCGGATACGCTCCAGCGTTGCGTGCCACCGCGCTCGTCGGTCACGCGCAGCTTTTCCTTCCAGCGCTGGCCCGGCGCCAGCGGGAACGGAATCTCCGTGAGGCCGGGATCGAACGAGCGCCGCGCGGTGCCGGTGCTTTGTGCGGAGATTTGCCAGGGGGCCGTGACGCTCTCGCTGCGGACCGGGTCCTCGCCGCGATTGCTGCGACCTACGAGCTCGAAGCCGCCTGCTCGCGCCGTCAGCGTGAAGGTGATCGTTCGCACCTCCGTGCGGTTGTACTGGTTGATCTGCTCGTAGACCCAACTCTCGCCACCCTTCAACGCCGGCGCGGCGACGCTCGCTGCGGGCGCTTCCGCCGCTGAGCTGGTTGAACCGCCGGCGAGCAGCGCCGCGGCCGCGACCCCGATCATCAGAAATTTGGCCATGTTCATTTTCCTTTCGGGAGGCGTCCCAAGAGATAGAACTCGTCGTTCGGCCGCATGTCGGTGAGGTTGGCCATGCGGTTGGACAGCGCAAAGAAGGCGGCGATCGCGCCGACGTCCCAGATGTCCTCGTCGGAAAATCCGTGATGGCGCAACACCGCAAAGTCGTCCTCGCCCACCGTGGCCGCCTCGAGCGCCACCTTCATCGCGAAGTCGAGCATCGCCTTCTGGCGCGGCGTGATGTCCGCTTTGCGGTAGTTGATCGCGACCTGGTCGGCAACGAGCGGGTTTCTGGCCCGGATGCGCAGGATCGCTCCGTGCGCAACGACGCAGTACTGGCAGTTATTCGCGCCCGAGGTGGCGACGACGATCATCTCCCGCTCCGCCTTCGTCAGACCGCCTTCCTTCTCCATCAGCGCGTCGTGATAGGCGAAAAACGCGCGGAATTCCTCGGGCCGGTGCGCCAGGGCGAGGAATACGTTGGGAATGAAGCCGGATTTTTCCTGCACGGCAAGCAGCCGCGCGCGGATGTCCTCGGGCAGATCCCCGAGCGCAGGCACGGGGAAACGGCTGATCGGCTTGTCGCTCATGGGGTACCCGCAGCTCATCTTGGTCGGGGCTCACATTCTAGTCGACCAATACCATCGTGCTAATACCAACGCGCTAGTGTCCGGATGCGCCGGCGCGCCGCGACTGTCGTATGCTAGTGCCGTACTCGATCGATGGGGGGAGCGCGCCGTGAAGATACTGCTCGTCGACGACCACGCCCTGTTCAGGGAAGGGATGAAGCTCCTGCTTCGCGGTCTCGACGCGGGCATCGAGATGGACGAAGCCGGCGACTGCACGCGAGCGCTGGAACTCGGCACGCGGAAGCGTTACGACCTCGTGCTGCTCGACCTCAGAATGCCGGGTCTCAATGGGCTCGACGCACTCGCCGCGTGCCGCGAATCGATGGCCGAGACCCCGATCGTCGTGCTCTCTGGCGAGGACGACCCGCAGACCGTGCACGCCGCGATCGATCGCGGCGCCATGGGTTTCATACCCAAGTCCTCGACGCCCGATGTGCTGGTGCGCGCCATGCGGATCGTGCTCGCGCGGGGCATCTTTCTTCCTCTGCCGGCCTTCGATGCCGCGAGCCATGGCGCACAAAACGCGCCGCGGCCGCCCGAGCCGGCCGCGGCGGAGGTCCTGCTGCCGGAGCTCACCACCCGGCAGATGGACGTCTTGCGCTGCGTGATCCTCGGCAAGCCGAACAAAGTCATCGCCCGCGAGCTGGACATCGCCGAGAACACCGTCAAAGTGCACGTCTCCGCGGTCCTGCGGGCTCTAAACGCCCGCAATCGCACCGAGGCCGTATACGAAGCAGCCAAGCTGGGGCTGCGGCTGGGTTGACCATGAAGCAGGACGCCCGGCCGCAGGGGGCCACCGACAGCCTGGAAGAGGAGTTGCTCCGCCTGCTCAGCGTCCAGGGGCGCCGCGTCCCGATTCCGGTGTTCCTCGCCGCGATCATGATCGCGGCCATGGCCCAGGGGCGCGTGCCCACCGCGGTCCTCGCCGCGTGGCTCGTTCTCGTTGCGACCGTATTGGCCGTTCGCTGGGTGCTGCTCACGCGCCTGCCGACGCTTTCGGGGCTGTCGACCAGGAATCGCCTGCGCATCGCGATTACCCTGAGCGCGTTCAACGGCGTGACTCACGGTCTGTCGCTAGCCTTCTTCCCCTACCTGCCGCTGTACGAACGGGCGATCCAGTCGATGCTGCTGATCGGGGGCTGCACCGGCTCGGTGGCGACGACCGCGGGTTACAAGCCGCTTTTCCTCGCCTATCTGGTGCCCACGCTCGTGCCTCTCGTCGTGCTCTGGGCAGTGAGCCCAGGCGTTGCCCACGAAGGATGGATCGAGATTTCGGTCGCCGGTGTCTTCGCGCTGTTCGGCGTGCTGCTGCTCGCCCTTGCCGGCGATGCCTTTCGCTTGTTTCGCGAATCCTTCGAGATCCGGCTGCAGCAGGCGGAGCTGAACCGGCAGCTTCGCTCCGCACTCGACCAGGCCGAAGCGGCAAACCGCGCCAAGACGCGCTTTCTCGCCTCCGCGAGCCACGATCTGCGGCAACCGATCCACACCTTGTCGCTGTTCGGGGCCGCGCTCGCCATGCGGCCCCTCGATGACGACAGCAGGGAAATCGCCAAGCACATGAACACCGCCCTGCAGTCCCTGGCGACCCAGCTCGACGCGCTGCTCGACATCTCGAAGCTCGACGCGGGTGTATTCCGGGTCAACCGCAGCGCGGTGAAGCTTCGGACCATACTCGAGCGCCTGTACCGGGAGTTCGCGCCGTCCGCGCACGCCAAGGGCCTCGACATGATCTTCGACTGTCCGGCCGACGCGATCGTCGACATCGACCAGCCGCTGTTCGAGCGAATCGTGCGCAACCTCCTCGACAACGCCATCAAGTACACGGACACCGGGCGCGTCGCGTTGCGCGCAGTGCCGGCCCACGGGGCATTCGAAATCGCGATCTCCGACTCGGGGCGAGGCATCCCGGAGGCGGAGCAGGAACGGGTATTCGAGGAGTTCTACCAGCTGGACAACCCCGAGCGCGACCGGACGAAGGGACTGGGCCTGGGCCTCGCAATCGTGAAACGCCTGGCCGATCTGATGGGGATCACTCTGCGGATGAGCTCCTCGCCCGGTCGGGGAACAGAGTTCGTGCTGTCGGTGCCGTCCGCGGCGGCGGCTGCGACCCGCCCAGCCGAGACGGCACCGGAAACGGGCCCCATGCGGTCTTTGCACGTGCTCGTGGTCGACGACGAGGCCGCGATTCGCCTCGGCATGAAGACACTGCTCGAAGCGATGGGCTGCCGCGCGACGCTCGCCGACGGCACCGCGAGCGCGGTCGCCGCGGCGCAGGCCGAGCAGCCGGACCTCGTGCTCGCCGACCTGCGGCTCCGCGGACAGGACGACGGCTTCGCGACCGTGCGCGCCATCCGCGAGCTCTACCCGCGCATGCGCGCGATCCTGATCAGCGGCGACATCGCCGCCGAGCGCTTGCGCGAAGCGGAGGAAGCCGGCCTGCCCATGCTGCACAAGCCGGTGCCGTTCGAGCTTCTCAAGCGCGAGATCGCCCAGGTCCAGCCGCGATGAATCCGTCTCACACAGGCTCGGCGGCCGGCGCGCGGGCGACGGCCTGGATTTCGCACGGCTTCGAGGAGCTCGCATCCGATCCCAAGAGCCTCAAGACTCCTTTCGACGTCGTGATCGTCGGCAGCGGCTACGGCGGCGCCGTCGCCGCCTCCGAGCTTGCGGGTTGTCGCGACACGAACGGCAAGCCGATCTCAGTGTGCGTCCTGGAGCGAGGCGGCGAATATCTCCCGGGAATGTTCCCTTCGCGCATGGCCGACCTGCCCGGCCACGTGCGCTTCAATACCTCGGGTTCGGCCAAGCCGCGCGGCGTGCGCGAGGGATTGTTCGACGTCCGCGTCGGCCCGGACGTCTCGGCGCTGGTCGCCAACGGGCTGGGCGGAGGGTCGCTGATCAATGCAGGTGTCATGGAGCGGCCACGCGACGAGGTGCTGAAGCGCTTTCCGGCGGCCGTCCGGGAGGACCTCGTCAAAAACGACTACTATGCCCGCGCAAAGAAGCTGCTCGGCGCCGCTGACGACCAGGGTGACAACAGCGTCGAGCGGCACCGGCTTCGGGCGCCCGCGAAGTACGACGCGCTCATGCGGCTGGCTGCGGGCGACCCGGCCAAGCGCAGGCACGCGGCGGCGCTTACGATCGCGATGCGCGACCAGCGCACCGACAGCGGCGTGCAGCTGACGGCGTGCAAGTTCTGCGGCGATTGCGCGACAGGCTGCAATCATGGCGCCAAAGAGTCGCTCGACCTCAATCTGCTCGCCCGGGCCTGGCGCCGGGGCGCGAAGATCTACACGGGGGCGACAGTGCTGCGAATCAGGCGGCACGCCACCACCGGTGCATGGCTGCTCGCCGTGGTGCACACGGACGAGAACATCCGCAAACGCCAGGCACACTCAATTTACCTGCGGGCGCGCAGACTGATTTTGGCGTCCGGAACGTTCGGTTCGACGGAAATCCTGCTTCGCTCGCGTAGCGCGACATTGAGCTTCTCGCATCTCGGCCATCGCTTCTCGAGCAACGGCGACACGATCGCGGTGGCCTACAAGCAGGACCGCAGCGTACATGCGGTAGCGGATGAACGCAGCACGGCTGACACGCGCGAGATTGGCCCAACGATCACGGGCGTGCTCGAACTGCAGACAAGAAAGGGTCCTGTCGTCGTCGAGGAACTGGCGATACCGGGGCCCCTGCGGCGTGCGTTCGAGGAAATCACGACGACGTCCAATACGCTGCACGAGCTCGCCGTCGCCGATTGCAGCGTCCATCGGACCCAGGCAACACACGACCCATGCGCAGTCGACGCCGACGCCATCGAACGTTCGCTGCCCGTAGCCTTAATGGGCGACGACGGCGCCGAAGGCCTGCTCGAGCTCGTGCAGGGCGAGACGGACAAGGCGAGACTCGAGCGCGGCGACGGCGCGATCAGCGTGCGCTGGCCCACACTGCGTGACCACGAGCTGTTCGGCGCGCAGTTTGAAGTCCTCGGCGAGCGTGCGCGCCGGAGCGGCCGCGCCGGCCGCGTGCTGCCCAATCCGCTCTGGCAGCTGGTGCCCACGGAACTGCAGTTCCTGATGGACAACATGCACGGCGCGCTCTTCACCGTGCACCCGCTGGGAGGGTGTCCGATGGGAGCGAGCGCCGTTGACGGCGCCGTCGATCAATTCGGGCGCGTCTACGACGCCACGACCGGGACGCCGCACCCCGGGCTGGTGGTGCTCGATGGCTCGATCGTTCCGGGCGCGCTTGGCACCAACCCCGCGCTGACGATCACCGCGCTCGCGCTGCGCGCAGTGGAGTGGCTGCGCGAAGACTGGGGCTTCGCGCGTTGGCGCGGAACGGAGCAGGAGCTCCCCGCGAGACTGCCGTTCCGCGACGTCGCGCAATCCAAGGACGAATCGGCCCTGCGACCAACCGAGGTCCAGCTTCTCGAGCGCATGTCGGGCCGGACCTCGCTGCGCGTGCAACCGGGCGGCGCGCCGGCCAAGTACGTCATTGAGCAGACGCTGCGCTTTGCTCCCGAATCGCTCGCCAAGCTCGTGCTGCCGGCAGCCGACGGCAAGGTCCCGCTCGAGCGCTGCCTGAAGGTCGAAGCGGGCACCCTGCGGCTCTTTCACGAGGAGGAATGGGATAAGTGGCACCGGTACGGCGAGCCGGAGGTCTGGACGGAAAACAAGTCAGAACGCCGCGTCGCCAACATCGTCGCGCTCGAAGCCCGAGTGTCGGGCACGCTCAGGCTGCTGCATCGCGAACCGTCCTTTCCGTGGGCACGCTGCTGGCGCGCCCTAGGCGCGTGGCTGCCGAATCGGGGCTTGCGTGACACCTGGCAATGGATCGCGGAAGGCCTGCAAAGCGGCGGGCCGTCGGATTTCCTCGGCATGATCAAGGATGGTTGGAAGCGTTTTCTGTACGCACTGGCGCTCGCCACGCGCGCGGGCGAAGCCCGGCTCCTGGAATACGAGCTCGAAATCGACGAGATCATTTCCTCGAGCCCCGGCCTGAGCGACGCCGGGCGCAGCGCGACGAGGTCGGCGATTCGCGGCGTCAAGCGCCTCACCTACGGGCGACGATCGAACCCCTGGCGCCAGCTCATGGAGTTGACGCTGACCGAATTCCCGCTCGAATTCGCCCCCGGCTCGCGGCGCGTGCTCGCCCTCGACCCCGCGTACCTGGTCAGGCAGCGCGTGCCGCTCGCGTGCGTGGTCGGGCAGCAGGACCAGGTCGCGGCGCTCGCTGACCTCGCGTCGTTCGTCGCGTACTTCACGCGCCTGCTGCTGACGATTCATATCTGGAGTTTTCGCAAGCCGGACGCCCCTGACGCCCGCTACGAGCCGCGCCGCCTCCCCGGAGCGGTCGAGGGCTTGCCGGAACCGCGCATCGTCGAGCTCGCCATGCCGCCCACGAAACGCCTCGGCAAGGGCGCCGTGGTGCGGCTGACGCGCTACACGCCGGGTGCCACGGACAAGCCCCCGATCGTGCTCATTCATGGCTACAGCGCGAGCGGCACTACATTCGCGCATCACGCCGTGCGGCCCAACCTCGCCGAGCACCTGTGCAACAAGGGCCGCGATGTCTGGATCGTCGACCTGCGCACGAGCAGCGGCATGCCCACGGCTCGGGAGCCCTGGTACTTCGAGGAGGCCGCGCTAAACGACCTGCCAGCAGCCTTCGAGCGCGTCCGCCTCGAGACCGGACGGGGGAAGATCGACGTCTTCGCGCACTGCATGGGCGCCGCCATGTTTACCATGGCGGTGCTCGCCCCGCCGAAGGACGACGAGCCGTTTGTCGAGCAACGGACGGAGCTGCCCAACTGGATCCGCAAAGCCGTGCTGTCGCAAATTGGGCCGACCGTCGTCATGAGCCCCGCCAATCTGTTCCGCGGCTACGCAATGAGCTACCTGCGCTATCTTCTGCCGCTGGGCGACTATCAGTTCCGCGTGTCAGGCAAGCCGGGCGTCAAGGACCAGTTGATCGACCGGCTGCTCGCCACCCTGCCCTACCCGGAGGAGGAGTTCGACGTCGAGAATCCGGTGTGGCCCTGCCGTCGCACACCGTTCGTCGGCACGCGGCACCGTATGGACGCGCTCTACGGCCGCGACTTCAATCTTGCCAATCCCGACGGCAGCTCGCGGCTCGACGGAAAGACGCTGGATTACATCGACGACCTGTTCGGCCCGCTCAGCATCGACACTGTCTCGCAGGGGATCCACTTCGCCCGCACCAACATGATCACGAATCATGCGGGGCGCAATGTGTACGTCGTGCGCAAAAACCTGGAAGAGCGCTGGACGTTTCCCACCATGAGCATCCACGGTGAGAAGAACGGCCTCGCCGACGTCGCCACGCTCGAGCGCCTGAAAAGCCTGTTCAGGGACCTTCAAAGCGTCCATTTCCGCGCTGAAGCCCTCGAAGAGTTCGGGCACCAGGACTGCCTGATCGGCAAAGAAGCCCACAAGGTCTTCGCGAAGGTGTCCAGTTTCCTCGAGTGACCGCAACCATGTCCGCCGCAGATATCCATGCCCATCTCGCCTCGCGCGGCAACGACCTCACGATAGACATTCCGTGGAAGGGACCGATCGTGGGCCCCGCGACCGCGATGGGGCGCGCGTCCTGGATCGCCGTCGGCGGCGCCTCGGACCCCGCGCTGGGCAACGCGCTCGCGGCGGCCTTCGTACCCGGGAGTGCGGACAGGCGAGAGGGCCGCTTTGTCGCGGGCGGGGAACTGCACAACATCGTGGCCCTGCGGCCGATCGCGATCGACGATGACAGCGGCTGGTTCCGCGCACAGATTCAGACCGAATTCCTTGCGAGCCAAGCCGAGGCCGTGCTGATGGTCCTCATCTACAACGAATGGAAGTTCGGACAGGCACTGCCCCGGAGCACGGAGGAGCTTTTCGGCGCAGCGGCCGTGCCGGTTCCCAAGAGCGCGGCAGAGGCAAGGGCGCTCGCGGAAAAGAGCGGCGACTACCTGCTACCGATCGCGGTGACAGTCCTTCCCAATCCCCGGGTGGTGCTCGCGCCGCTTGAGGCGTTATTGGCGCAACTGCGCTATGAGGAGTTGCGGCCGGCGATCATCGAAGTTCGCCCGGGTCTCTCGCGATCGGACCGCCGGCCATGACCGGGCTCACGTTCGCTGTCGCGAGCTGCCAGTATCCTGCGGGCATTCTTGACCGGCGGGTTGCCAACGCCTCGCTGGCGCGGCTCGCACAACGCATCGACAACCCCGCGACGGGACCTGTGCCTGAATTCCTGCTGCTCGTCGGAGACCAGGTGTACGTGGACGCGACGGCCGGGCTGTTTGACCCGACGACGCGGTACGACCGTTTTCAGAATACGTACGAGCGCTACCTCGACCGGAGCGGTCCGTTGCAGGACATCGTGCGCCGCATGCCCGTCTACATGATGCTCGACGACCACGAGATCGAGGATAACTGGGAGCCGGGCAACCGCATCGCGGATCCCGATTCTTTGATGACGGAAGGCAGGCGGGCCTATCTCGAATTCCAGCGCCGCGCGGGGCCGCTGCAGGTCGAGGCCGAGGACGACTGCCCGCTGTGGTACACATTCGAACGATCGGGGGTGCCGTTCTTCATCACCGACACGCGCACCGAGCGCGAGGCGCGCTCGGCGGCGACGGTGACCCAAGCGCGGATCATGAGCGAGCGGCAATTCGGCGCGTTGCTGGACTGGCTGGGGCGGCAGGACCCGGACGTGCCGAAGTTCGTCGCTTCGCCCGCGATCCTGCTACCGCGCCACCTGCGCGCCATCCAGCACGGCCACCCCGCCGGCGCACTGCGTTCGGATTCCTGGGATGGTTATCCCTACTCGCTTCACCGCGTCCTGGGATACATCGCGACGAACCGCATCCGCAATGTCGTGTTCCTGTCGGGCGACGAACACCTCTCGTGTGTCGCGCGCGCCACGATTACAGCTTCCGCTGGCGGCCCGCCGGTCGAGATCGTCTCGATCCACAGTTCGCCCTTGCACGCCCCGTTTCCTTTCGCCAACTCGATCCCGGAGGACTTCGTCGTGCCGGACGAATTTGCGTTCAGCTTCCCGACCGAGCGCGTTGACCAGGGCGAGACGGGCGACGAATTCCAATGCGCGGTGCAGACCGAATTCGCGCCTCCGGGAGACGGCTTCGCGCTGATCAGCCTTGCAAGAGAGGATCCTGGATGGACGCTGTGCTGCGATTTCGACCGCGCTCGGGACGGCACCGCGCCTGAGGGTGCCCGACGCTTCCTGACGCGCTTTGGCCGCTAGATCGACGAGGGGTGTTGGCGCGCCCGGCGGGATTCAAACCCAAGTCGCCGCTGTTAGAACACCATAACCATGCTGAAGTTCGCGCGGCCCGACGCGCTGTTGCTGGGCGTGCCCTTCGCGACTACGAAGCCGTAGTCGAAGCGCATGCTGAATTCCGACTTGTAGGCGATCCGGATGCCGGGTCCCGCCGCTGCGATGCCCGTCACGCGCTGCTCGAACACCTGCGGGCTGTTCAGCCATGCGCGCCCGTAGTCGTAGAACGCGAGCAGCCGCACGCGAACGCCCGGGGCAGCGCTTCCGCCGAGGTCCGGCGAGTAAACCTCGAACGTC
>Ga0316631_10000139_pt1 | contig 11041 bp, 10 predicted proteins | sample OWC_May_M1_C1_D3_FD_207672 | JGI IMG/M metagenome (GOLD analysis project Ga0316631, IMG submission 207672) | Wetland soil microbial communities from Old Woman Creek delta, Ohio, United States - OWC_May_M1_C1_D3_A | ecosystem: Environmental > Terrestrial > Soil > Wetlands | place: USA: Ohio... | reverse complement strand
TTACGAGACAATGTCGTTGTTTATGACGGTCGTATTTCCTCCCTCAGGCGATTCAAAGATGATATGAAGGACTGCAGCCAGGGCCTTGAGTGCGGGATTGGCATCGAGAATTTCAACGACATTAAGCTCGGAGATGTGATCGAATCTTATGAGATGGAAGCAGTCCAGGCTCGGTTGGCGTGACGTGATACAATGAACGATGAACAATATACGATAAACAATCTGCTAGTTCGTTGTCCATCGTTCATTGTTTCTGGTTCATTGTCCAGGGTAAAAAGATGGTCATCGGAATTTGCCAACTCGACCTTCGTATTCCGGAAAATCATTCTCTGAAGGGAAAACGGCATGTGCTCCGGAAACTGATCGATCGGGTGAGGCATCGTTTTAATGTGGCGATTTCAGAGGTAGGCGACAATGACCTCTGGCAACGTGCACAGATTGGCTTCTGCACCGTGGGGAACGATCGGCGACATATCAACTCAAGTCTGGATAAAGTCGTTGACTTTATTGAACAAATGAATCTAGTCGAGATGGTGCATACAGAAATCGAAATCATCACGATATAACTTCTTGAAGGCTTGGATGGAAGGGAAACGTTCGGAAAAAGTAGCGGATTTGATCCAAAAAGAGATCTCTCAAATGCTGGTCAAGTCGATCAAGGATCCCCGCATCGGCTTCGTCACCATTACCAAGGTGGTTGTTTCGGAGGATTGCCGTTTTGCGAAAATCTACTTCAGCGTGGCAGGAAACCTCGCAGAGAGGGAGAGTTCGCAGAAGGGTTTGGAAAGTGCCAAGGGATATATCCGAAAAGAATTGGGCCGTCGGATCCGACTGAGATATACTCCGGAGATTATGTTTCAGTTCGACCCTTCCATCGAGTATGCCATTCATATGGAAAAATTGATCCAGAGCATCCACCAGGAAAAGGGGCCGGATGGGGATGAATAGGAATATGGACGGGATCCTCATCGTGGACAAACCCGAAGGGATCACCTCCCTCGACGTGGCGAGGGAGATGAAGCGCCGATTTGGTGTGAAGAAAGCAGGTCACGTTGGAACCCTCGATCCCTTTGCCACCGGCGTTCTGCCGATCGTCATCAACGAGGGGACGAAGCTGGTTCCATTTTTGGGAGAGGGGCCTAAAGAGTATGAAGTGACCCTCAAACTAGGCGAGGAGACGACGACGGATGACTGGACCGGTCAGGTGGTCACGAGCAGGCCATGGGAGGAAGTTCTACCAGAAAAGATTGAAGCGGTCGTCCGAACATTTTTGGGCAAGATTCGCCAGATGCCTCCCATGTTCTCAGCCGTTAAGATTGCCGGAAGACCCCTTTATCGGTTGGCCAGAAAAGGGATCGAGGTCGAGCGTAAAGAGAGAGAAGTGGAAATCTATGGAGTTCAAATGGAAGGAATCGATCTGCCCCTTGTCCGTTTGAAAGTTTCCTGTTCAAAAGGAACGTACATCCGCGCTTTGGGGAGAGACATCGGTAGGAAGATCGGATGCGGAGCTCACCTCCTGCGGCTGAGGAGGACTCGGAGCGGGCCTTTTACACTCGGGGAAGCGATCTCCTGGGAGCGGATAAAGGAATTCTCCAACCCCAGTCTCCTTTCCCCTTGGTTGATTTCCTTGAAAGCGGCGTTGCCCAGCCTGCCCGAGGTGGTAGGGGACGAACATTTGGTGAGGAAGGTACGCTTGGGGAGGAAAATGACGGTCCAAGATCTTTCTCTACAGAATCTTCCAGCCTTTGAAAAAGGGGAATATCTCAAAATATGCTCTCTTGAGGAGGAGTTGGTAGCGGTCTTAAGATCCGAAATGAGGGGTGCGGATATTCGAAGGGCGAATCCGGAGGCAGTCGCCTTTCGCCCACTCAGAATATTCCAACCCCAGAGAGGATGACCACGTTTCGTTTAAAAGGAGGAAGTTCATGGCACTGATACTGGAGAAGAAAAAGGAGATCATCGAACAGTTTAAGAACCACGAACGGGATACAGGCTCGCCGGAGGTGCAAATCGCTCTTCTCAGCGAAAGGATTCGTTATCTCACAGAGCACTTTAAAGCCCACAAACGAGACCATCACTCTCGTAGAGGCCTTCTTAAATTGGTCGGACAGCGGAGGAGACTTCTCAACTACTTGAAAGAAACCAAAGTAGACCGATATCGGATGGTCATCGATAAGCTGGGTCTGCGAAGGTAAGGTCCGTATGTTTTGAATCAAAAGGAGAATCCATGGAATACAAGTTACAAATCGATTTGGGAGGAAGGCCCTTTTCCATTGAAACAGGAAAAGTGGCAAAACAGGCGAACGGTTCAGTCTTGGTACAATATGGAGACACGGTGGTCCTCGTCACGGCCGTGGTATCCGACAAGAAGCGCGAGGGTCTCGATTTCATTCCCCTGACCGTTAATTATTTGGAAATGACTTATGCGGCAGGAAGGATCCCAGGAGGTTTTTTTAAGAGAGAGGGGAGGCCCAGTGACCGCGAAACCCTGATCTCGCGGTTTATTGATCGGCCCCTCAGACCCCTTTTCCCAAAAGGATTTCAGAATGAGATTCAGATCATCGCCACCGTTCTTTCTGCGGATCAGGATAATGACCCTTCCATTCTTGGAATGATCGGGGCTTCCAGCGCGCTCTCTCTCTCCGATATCCCCTTCGGTGGTCCGATTGCAGGAGCCAAAGTGGGTCGCATTGATGGAGAATTTGTCCTCAACCCCACTCATGAAGAGATGGAACTGAGTGATATCGATCTTTTTGTGGCGGGCAGTGAGGATGCCATCATCATGGTTGAAGGGAGTGCAAAAGAAGTCAAGGAGGAGGAGATCTTAGAGGCCATTTTATTTGGCCATCAGTCGCTGAAACCGGTGATTGATCTTCAGAAAAAGATGAAAGCGGAATCCGGGGTTACTCCGCGCGAATTTGAACTCCAAAAACCCGAAGAGACTCTTTATGAAAGAGTAAGCGCACTCGCTGAAGGAAAACTCACGGAGGCCTTTCAGATCACAGAGAAAGGGAAAAGAAGAGAACGATTGGAAGAGATCCTTCAATTGACATTCCAGGAGTTGGATGTGAGGGACGAACCGGCACAAAAGGTGGTGAAGGTTGCCTTCGAAGAGATCTATCGTAAGGTGGTCCGAAAATCGATTTTAGAGAAGAAGCAGCGGATCGATGGCAGACAGCTTTCAGAAATTCGGCAGATTTCCTGTGAAGTGGGCATCCTTCCTAGAACCCACGGTTCCGCGCTTTTTACGCGCGGAGAGACCCAGGTCCTGGCGGTGGTCACTTTCGGGACTTCTGAGGATGAGCAGAAGATCAATTCCTTGATGGGAGAGACCTACAAGTCCTTTATGCTCCACTATAACTTCCCTCCCTTCTCCACAGGAGAAGTTTCCCCGTTGAGATCGCCCAGCCGAAGAGAAATTGGGCATGGTGCTCTGGCTGAGAGGGCGATCCTGCCTGTCCTTCCCTCCAGTGAGAACTTTCCGTACACCATTCGAATTGTCTCAGAGGTGCTGGAATCGAATGGATCCTCCTCCATGGCCACCGTATGCGGGGCGACCCTCTCGCTGATGGATGCGGGTGTTCCCATTAAAGCGCCTGTCGCTGGCATCGCCATGGGTTTGATCCTGGAAGACGGTGAGAGTGCCGTTCTATCAGACATCCTGGGCGATGAGGACCATTTGGGAGACATGGATTTTAAGATGGCGGGCACTCGAGAAGGGGTCACCGCAATTCAGATGGATATCAAGGTTCATGGCATCTCTAAAGAAATCATGGGAAAAGTTCTCGATCAGTCCAGGGAAGGTAGATTTCACATTTTGAATAAGATGAGTGAGACCATTTCGGAACCCCGAAAGGATCTCTCCCGGCACGCACCTCGGATCGTGAGCCTCCAGGTGAAACAAGAAAAGATACGAGACATCATCGGTCCAGGGGGCAAGAACATTCGATCGATCGTCGATCAGACAGGTGTGAAGATCGACGTGGATGATTCGGGACTGGTGAAGCTGGCTTCTCCAAATTATGAGGCCATCGAAAAGGCCATCTATATGATCAAGCGGCTCACCCAGGAAGTGGAGGTGGGTGCGCTCTACACCGGGAAGGTCGTGCGGATCTTAGGTTTCGGTGCCATTGTCGAGCTGTTCCCGGGGACCGATGGCCTCGTCCATATCTCCCAACTGGCGGAGGGACATGTCAAGGAGGTCTCGGATGTTCTAAAAGAAGGAGATGAGGTACTCGTGAAGGTGATCGATATTGATCCACAGGGTCGCATCCGCCTGAGCCGTAAGGCAGCCCTGAGGGAAACGAAGCAGGCCGCTGAGGACAAGAGTTGAGGGGGAAAAAGAGCAGAGGATCAAGAATCATGGATGGAACGTCTATGGAAATCCGGGATCCAATGAGTCAATCGTGGATCGAAAGTGGATCAGGGTATCAGAGGACCGTCCTCGATAATGGTATCCGGGTGATTACGGAAAAGATTCCTTATCTGAGGTCTGTCTCCATCGGTGTATGGGTGATGATCGGATCGAGAGATGAGCAACCCGATGAAAACGGCATCTCCCATTTTATTGAGCACCTTCTCTTTAAGGGGACGGAAAAGAGGACGGCTTTTGATATCGCCAAGGAGATTGATTCGGTGGGTGGAACACTGAATGCATTTACGGGGAGGGAATACACCTGTTTTTATGCCAAGGTGATTGATCACAATTTGCCCCTTGCCATCGATCTGCTCTCTGATATTTTCCTCAACTCCGTCATGGACTTGAAAGACGTAGAGAAAGAGAGGATGGTGATCCTCCAGGAGATTAAGATGGTCGAGGATACCCCTGACGATTATGTCCATGACCTTTTCAACCGGGTCTGCTGGGGAGATCATCCCTTGGGTTTCCCGATTTACGGGAATTCGGAGCTGGTCCAATCTTTCCAGCGAGATCAACTCTACCGGTTCTTCAAGGAGAACTATCCGCCCGACCGAATCATCGTCTGTGCCGCCGGAAATTTAGAACACCAGGAAGTGGTCGATCTGATCGATGAGACATTCGGGAAAATTCCAAAGTCAAATAAGACAAGAACCAGGAACAAGCCGGATCCGATCTCTACCACCAACGTTTGGAAAAGAGATTTGGAGCAGGTTCATTTTTGTCTCGGGACCAAAGGGCTTCAATATAACCATTCCCTTCGGTTCGCCTCGTATGTGCTGAACACCATTCTGGGAGGAGGGATGAGTTCAAGACTTTTCCAGGAGATTCGCGAGAATCGGGGTCTCGCTTATTCTGTCTATTCCTATCTTCCCACTTATATCGATGCCGGACTGGTCGTGGTTTATGCAGGGACCAATGAAGGGGCCTTCCAGGAGGTCATCGACCTGGTTCTCAAAGAGTTCAAGCGTCTTAAGAACGAACCCCTCAAGCATGAGGAACTGGAAACGGCAAAAGAACAATTGAAAGGAAATCTTCTGCTCAGCCTGGAGAGTTCGGATAATCTGATGACCCGTTTGGCAAAGAATGAAATCTATTTCAAATCTTACCTTCCCGTGGCAACGATTCTGAAAGGGATCGATGAAGTAAAGGAAGAGACCGTTCAACGTCTTGCCGGCGACATCTTCGATGAACGATTCTTCTGCCTGACTGTCTTGGGACCGATGAATGGAAATTACTTAGACAAGATCCGGTTGGATAGTAAATAGAGGGCAGATTCTTTTTCGAAAGCAGACCGTCCAACGTGAAAATCTATTTTAAGCGTATGAGAGGGGATCCTCCCGTGCCCGTCCCCCAATATATGACCCCAGGTGCCTCTGGAATGGACCTCTTTGCCTCTCTGGAAAAAGAGGTGACTCTGGAACCGGGGGAGAGGAGGCTGATCCCCACCGGCATCTCTGTGGCGATCCCTGAAGGGTTTGAAGGCCAAATTAGACCCCGTAGCGGGTTGTCGATTCAGAAGGGAATTGGCATTGTCAACGGACCAGGCACGATCGACTCCGACTACCGCGGAGAGATCGGTATTCTCCTCATCAACTTTGGAAAAGAACCTTTCACCGTCCGCAACGGGGAGAGAATTGCCCAGATGGTGATCTCACAAGTTTTTCGAGCAACCCTGGAGGAACTGGAAGAGCTCCCAGCAACCCCGAGACAAGGAGGGGGATTTGGGCACACGGGTATCTGAGAAGGAGTTGAAGACGATCGATTTGACCATTAAAGCAGAGGGGAGAGTCACCTCTGCTTTTTATTTGGTTTCCCAATTCAGGAAATGTTGATGGAACAACACCTGGATCAATTTCTTCATTACCTCATCGTTGAAAAAGGGCTTTCGAGAAATACGATCGAGGCATACAGCCTCGATTTGACTCGATTCTTAGATTACCTGAGAGCGAAGGGGATCCGGGAGCTTCGAGACGTTGGCAAATTTGATGTCAGGGGTTTTCTCCTGTTGCTAAAAAGAAAGGACCTTTCTACGAAAAGCATCGGAAGAGATCTCTCTGCGATTCGGACTTTTTTCAGATTTTTGATTCAGGAGGGAATTCTCGAGACCAATCCGATCGAAGATTTGGAATCACCCAGAGTGGCAAAAAAGCTTCCGGAGATCCTCTCCCTGAAGGAAATCGAACAGATATTGGAACAACCCAACCTTCAGACTCCTCTGGGGATCAGGGATAGGGCAATGTTAGAAATGCTTTATGCCACAGGGATGAGGGTTTCCGAGCTGACTCACCTTCCCACCCATCAGGTGAACCTGGAAGGTGGATACGTCCTGCTCTATGGAAAGGGTTCAAAAGAAAGGATCGTTCCCCTTGGGAGCGAAGCGATGAACTGGGCTACCCTTTATCTGGGCACAGCCCGCGGAATCCTCGCAAAAGCCAGGGAAAGCCCGTTCCTCTTTATCAACCGTTCGGGAAGGGGAATGACCCGCCAGGGGTTCTGGAAGAATCTTAGGGATTATGCGCGAAGGGCCGGCCTTCGGAAGAGGATCACCCCTCACCTTCTTCGCCACTCCTTCGCCAGTCATCTTCTGGAACGAGGGGCTGATCTTCGCTCCGTCCAGATGATGCTTGGCCACGTGGACATTTCGACAACTCAGATATATACCCACGTGACCGGAGAGAGATTGAAAAAGGTTCATAAGCAGTATCACCCAAGAGGCTAACAAGAGATAAATCCGAAACACGAAATCCGAAATTCGAAACAATTTCAAATGACCAAAATTCAAAAGCTGGGTTTGAATTTATTTGGGAATCTTTTTTCATACTTAGAATTTGTTTCGGATTTCGATATTCGGATTTCGAATTTTTGAAACTATGGAAGTGATCACCACTCATATCAATGCTGATTTCGATTCCTTGGCTTCCATGTTAGCTGCCAAGAAACTTTATCCCAATGCGGTCCTGGTCTTTCCGGGATCCCAGGAGAGAAGCCTTCGGGATTTCTTCATCCATTCCGCTCTCTACGCCCTGGAGGTGGAGCGAATTAAGAATATCGATCTTCGCGAAATCAACCGACTGATCCTGGTCGATACTCGTCAGATCAGCCGGATCGGTAAGTTTTCAGAAATTCTATCCAACCCCGAATTGGAAATCCATATCTATGACCATCACCCTCCTTCCTCCGAAGACCTCCATGGTTCCCTGGAAGTCATCTCCGAGGTAGGAGCGACGGTAACACTTCTCCTCGACGTCCTTCAAAAAAGCGGAATCGAGATCACGCCCGATGAAGCCACTGTGATGATGCTGGGGGTTTATGAGGATACAGGGAACTTGACCTTTCCTTCGACGAAAGAGGAAGATTTTAAGGCCGCTGGGTACCTGGTCCGGAAGGGAGCCAACCTCAGCGTTCTTTCAAACGTGATCACCAAAGAGCTCACCGCAGAACAGATTTTCTTGTTGAATGATCTGATTCAATCTGCCACTCGATATAGCTTTCACGGGATTGATGTCGTGATCGCTCAGGCCTCTGTGGATCGGTATGTCGGGGATATTGCCGTCCTGGTTCATAAATTGAAGGATATGGAGAATTTGGATGTGCTCTTCGTCCTCGTCCGGATGGAAGACCGGATCTACCTGATCGGGAGGAGTCGCCTCGAAGAGGTGAATGTCTCGGAAATCGCGAGCGAGTTTGGAGGCGGCGGACATCCAACGGCAGCGTCTGCGACGGTCAAAGGGATGACCCTGGTAGAGGCCCATGATCGGTTGATCAAGACACTAAAAGAGATGGTGAGGCCCAAAAGGGTGGCAAAGGAGGTGATGCTCTATCCCGTCAAAACCATCGACCGCGAACGAACCCTGGAGGAAGCAGGGGAGACATTGGCCCGGTACAACCTGAACATCCTTCCTGTTCTTCAGGATGGAAAAGTGGTGGGATTGATTTCCAAACAGCTGGTGGAGAAAGCGGTGCATCATGGGCTCAAGGGATCCCCCGTGAAGGAATATATGACCACGGAGTTCTCGGTCGTCTCTCCCGATACTCCTTTCTCCCGGGTTCAGGCCATCATCATCGGTCAGACCCAGAGCCTCCTTCCTGTGGTCGAGAAGGATCGATTGGTGGGGACCATCTCTGTGGGGGATGTCATGCGGATCCTTCAAGAGGACATGATGAAATCGGAGAAGGGGGTCTCCGTTTTCGAGAGCCAACCCCTTTATGGTCGCAAAAAGATGATCGCCAAATTTATGAAAGAGCGTTTTCCGGAACGAATCTACGACTTGCTCGTTGAGTTCGGCAGGGTAGGGGACGAGTTGGGGTATTCTGTTTACGCCGTTGGCGGTTTTGTGAGAGACCTTTTGTTGAGAGTGGAAAATTTCGATATCGATGTGGTCATAGAAGGGGATGGAATCCGTTTTGCTGAGGAATTTGAGAAGAAGCTTCCTTGCCGGATTCGAACGCACAAGAAATTTGGGACCGCCATCATCCTCTTTCCCAACGGCTTAAAAGTCGATATCGCCACCGCCCGCTGGGAGGTCTATGATTCTCCAGCAGCCCTGCCCACGGTGGAAAGCGCTTCCATCAAGATGGACCTATACCGGAGGGACTTTACCGTTAACACCTTGGCTATCCAGCTTAACCCAAATTCCTTCGGAGAACTGATCGATTTCTTCGGAGGGGTCAAGGACATCAAGGAAAAAGTGATTCGGGTGCTCCACAATCTCTCCTTCGTCGAAGATCCCACCCGGGTCTTCCGGGCAGTCCGTTTCGAACAGCGTTTTGGCTTCCAGATCGCAAAACATACCCAGAATCTGATGAGGAACGCAGTGAACGTAGGCTTTTTGGAACGTCTTTCAGGAGGGCGGGTTCTCTCCGAGATCATTCTCATTCTCCAGGAAGAGGATCCTCTCCCCGCCTTGAGGCGGATGAGAGATTTCAACCTCCTCCATTTCCTTCATCCCAGCCTCAAATTTGCTGAACAGGGGCAGGCTCTTTTTGAACAGATCCATCATGTCATATCATGGTTCGACCTCCTCTTCCTGGAACAGCGATATGAGCGCTGGCTCGTCTATTTTTACGGGTTCATCGATTTCTTGAAAGAGGGAGAGATTGAGGAACTTTGCGGAAGATTGTCCATGAATGAGAAGCTGAGAAAACGGGTGAAGGGGGGAAAACTTCAGGCAGACCAAGCTCTCCTTCAAATGTTTTCCTGGATCAACACAGACCGGCAACCGAAACGATCGGAAATCTATAGTGTCCTGGATCCTCTTTCTATTGAATCAAAACTCTTCATGATGGCTAAAACCACCCAGGTGATGACCCGCCGTTATATCTCCTTGTATTTCACACAACTAAAAGACACAAAGCCGCTCCTCAGGGGTACGGATTTGATTCAGATGGGAATGAAATCAGGACCATCGATTAGGAAAGTGTTGACGGATCTGCTCAAAGCCAGATTGGACGAGCAGGTGGTCACTCGGCAGGATGAGATGGAGTATCTCTCGAAAGCCCAAGGGATGGAATGATGGTCGACGATAATTCAATGTTAGAGGAAAACACCGGATATACCTTCCGGTTGGAGGGGTTTGAAGGGCCTCTTGACTTGCTGCTCCATCTTATTCAGAAGAACGAGCTGGATATCTTCAATATTCCCATCGCCCTCATCACGGAGCAATATTTAGAGTATCTCCAGTTGATGAAGGTTCTCAACCTGGATATCGCCGGGGAATACCTCCTGATGGCCTCTACCCTTCTTCATATCAAATCGAGGATGTTGCTTCCCCTATCTTCAGAGGGGGAAAAAGAGGAGGAGGAGGAAGATCCCAGAGCAGAGTTGGTCCGAAGGCTTTTGGAGTATCAAAGATATAAACAGGCAGCGGGCGAATTGGAGAAAAGGCCATTATTGGATCGGGATGTTTTTATTCGGCTGACGCCGACAGAGTCCCAGGAACCTGAGGAGGAAAGGATCGAGGTAAATCTTTTTGAGTTGCTCGAAGCTTTCCAGGAGGTATTGAAGAGGGTCAAACCAGAAGCCGTTCATGAAGTCACCTTAGAACATCTCAGCGTCGAAGATAAAATCCAAGAGATATTGGCACTCCTCGAGAAGGAGAATCGAAGCATGGCTTTTCATCGACTTTTTTCTGAACAGCCATCTCGGAGGGTCGTCGTGGTCACCTTGTTAGCTATTCTCGAACTGGTTAAGATGAAACGGATCCGCATCTTCCAGATGGCTCCGTTTGAGACAATTCGGATTTCACCAATGTGAAACCATTGAGTCATTGAGTCGCTAAGTTATTGGGTTATTGGCCTTTGAATAAAACATGATATAATACCTCAATATTGCTTAGGCATTTTTAGCCAGTAACCTATTGACCCGGTGACCCAATAACTCAATGACCTAATGACTTATATGTGGAGGAACCCATGAAACGAAAGCGAATCTTAATTGGACTGGGTGTGATTGCCGCACTTCTTGTTTTCTTTTTCACCGTTCTCTTCTTTATTGGACGTTACACCGGAGGGAGGAGTAGCCGGTTTGCATTTGGAGATAAGATTGCAATCGTTGAAGTGAAGGGAGTGATCACCCAATCTTCCGGGGTCATTGAGGACCTTCAGCAATACCTCGCGGATGAT
>Ga0316631_10000135_pt1 | contig 11236 bp, 11 predicted proteins | sample OWC_May_M1_C1_D3_FD_207672 | JGI IMG/M metagenome (GOLD analysis project Ga0316631, IMG submission 207672) | Wetland soil microbial communities from Old Woman Creek delta, Ohio, United States - OWC_May_M1_C1_D3_A | ecosystem: Environmental > Terrestrial > Soil > Wetlands | place: USA: Ohio... | reverse complement strand
ACAACCCCTAGCCTACCCCGCCACCCTCAACACCAACCCCTTCAAATAAGCCCCCTCCGGAAAACTCAGCAGTACCGGATGATCCGCCGCCGCATGCACCTTGTGCACAATCTGTGCATCAACCCCTGCATCCAGCGCCGCACCCGCGATGATTTTCTGAAACAGGTCGTCGCTGATACCACCCGAGCACGAATAGGTGGCGAGGATACCTCCAGGGCGCAGCAGTTTGAAGCCCAGCAGGTTGATGTCTTTGTAAGCCCGCGATGCTTTTTCGGCAAAGGCTGCGGTGGGCGCAAATTTGGGCGGATCGAGGACAATCAGGTCGAATTTGCGGTTCTGGTCGCGCAGTTTGCGCAGCGCTTCAAATACATCTTTATCCTGCCATTCGGCACGGCTGGCGTCGAAACCGTTGAGTTCCACATTGCGTTGCGCCAGCTGCAGGGCCGCCGCCGAGGAGTCTATCGACAGCACCGTTTTTGCACCGCCACGCAACGCGTACAGCGAAAAACCGCCGGTGTAGCAGAAGCAGTTGAGTACGTCGCGTCCCTCGGCCAGCTCCCCTATCAGCGCACGGTTATCGCGCTGATCGAGGTAGAAGCCGGTCTTCTGTCCTTTTGCCACATCCACTGCAATGCGTATGCCGTTTTCGGTCACGCTCAGTGCTTCGGGCAATGTCCCGCGCAATATTTCATTGCGTATAGCCAGACCTTCCAGTGCGCGCCCGTCCGAGTCGGAACGCTCGTAGATGCATGCCGGCCGGCATAAGTCCTGCAGGATATCGGCGAAGGTTTCACGCCAGCGCTCTACCCCCGCACTGCCCAGCTGCAGCACCAGCACATCCGCATACTGGTCGACGATCAGGCCGGGCAAGCCGTCCGATTCGCCGTGTATCAGGCGCATGCCGTTGCTGTGCTGCGCCAGCTTGAGGTCTTTGCGCGCAGTCAATGCGTTAGTAATTTTATGACGAAAAAAATCAGCGTCAATTTTTTCATCTGCCTGCCACGACCATACCCGCGCGCAGATTTGCGATTGCGAGTTGTAAGCCGCCCACGCCAGAAAGCCGCCCTGAGCATCGCACAACTGAATGGTGTCACCGCTCAGCGGGCCGCCTTCCAGACGCTCCACAGCACTCGAAAACACCCACGGGTGACGGCGCAGCAGTGATTTTTCGCGCCCCTCCTGTACAAAGAGTCGGGCGCCGTCGAAGGCTACTTTGACTGGACTGGACGCTGAAGACGAACGCGGCTTGTGCTGCTCGTGGCGGCGCGAGGGTGAGGTATGACGTTTCTGGTTCATATGGTTTTCTTTTTGGCGCGCGGATGCGCGCTGTCGTAAATTTTTGCGAGATACTGAAAATCGAGATGGGTGTAGACCTGCGTGGTGGAGATGCTGGCGTGACCGAGCATCTCCTGAACGGCGCGCAGATCACCGCTGGACTGCAGCACATGCGACGCAAACGAATGTCGCAGCAGGTGCGGATGCACGTTGCTGCTGATGCCCTGTTTGATGCCCCATTCCTTCATGCGCAATTGCACCGAACGCGCGCTGATGCGTCCGCCATTGCGGCTGATAAACAATGCAGGCTCGTTATCTTTAGCCAGTGTGATGCGTGCCTGCAACCACTGCTGCAGCGCTGTGATGGCATGGCTGCCCAGCGGTACGATGCGAGTCTTGTTGCCCTTGCCGGTCACCCGCACCGAGCCATCGCTGAAATCCAGCGCTGCCGGATCCAGCCCCACCAGCTCGGCCAAACGCAGGCCGGAGGAATACAGCAGCTCGAACATGGCCTTATCGCGTATGGCCAGCACGTCATCGCCTGCTGGCAAATCCACCATGCGCACGGCTTCATCCGGCGACAGGATATGGGGCAGGTTGCGCGCCGACTTGGGTGCGCGCAATCCGGCACAGGGATTGTTTGCGTAATGGTGATCGCGCATCAGATAGGCATAAAAACCCCGCCATGCAGACAGCATGCGCGCCAAACTTTTGCCGCCCAGACCCTGTCCATGCAGCTGCGCGATGAAACGGCGGATTTGATGATTTTTAAGATCGGCTAGCGGCGTTTCTCCTGCCGCTTCGTGTAGATGCCGAATATCACGCGCATAATTTTCAATGGTCAGAGGGGAATATTGCCGCTCATTGTTGAGGTAAGCAAGGTAGCCGTTCAGCAAGTTCTGTTTGGCGGCGACCTGGTTTTCATTATCCATTTTACAGCTTGGGCTGCACAGCGCTGCCGACTATTTCTGCTATCCGCTGCAGGAACAGGGTCCCCATTTCCGGATAGAAGCGCTGTGCATCTTCACTGGCAAGAATCAGCATGCCTAGGGATTGCGAGTCGTTGCGCAACGGCAGGTAGGCAAACGAGCGCAGGTGTTCCGCGTTTTCACCGAACCATGACTGAGTGTCATGCACAGCCTGGTGGGCACAAACCGGCTTCGCATGAAGGTCGGCAAATGCCATCACCTCTGCGCTGGGCGGCTGTTCTTTCCAGAGGCGAATGACTGCGCTGGGTATAGCAAAAATCTCGCGCAAATTGCGCGTGGCAATTTCCTGCAGCGCAGCCAGATCTTGTGCGCCAAATAAGGTTAGCGAGTATTGATGCACCTTGTTTTGCAAGGCCTCATTTTCTTTGGCTATCTCCATCCAGTCGCCCAGCTTTTTCTCCAGTGCCTTGACGCGCTCGCGCAGCATCAGCATCTGCCGTTCTGACAGCGAGATGGTGCGCCCGCCATAAGGATGCGGGATGACGAGGTCAGCCAATAGCTCGGCATGCGCTGCAAAAAAATCGGGATTATTTTGCAGGTACTCTGCAACGTTGTCTGCTTTCATGGTGCTTTCTTATAAATTTATTTCGCCATCAAATACGGTGATGGCGGGGCCGGTCATCATTACAGGAGCGCCTGCACCTGCCCAGCTTATGGATAGCAAGCCACCGTGCGTGGCAACTTGCACGACATTATCCAGCAATCCGCGCCGTATGCCGCTTACAACAGCGGCACACGCTCCGGTGCCGCACGACATGGTTTCACCGGTGCCGCGTTCATACACGCGCAGCTTGATGTGCCCGCGATCAACCACCTGCATAAATCCCACATTGACCCGCCTGGGAAAGCGAGGATGAGATTCAATTAGCGGTCCCAGCGTGGCAACAGATGCCTGCTGAATATCATCAACGACTTGAACGGCATGCGGATTGCCGATTGACACTGCGGTGATTTGCACTGTCTCGCCATTCACGTCCAGCGGCTGAATGATCGCATCACTGTCGCTGGTAAAGGGGATGCGCGCCGCTTCAAATATGGGCGCTCCCATATTGACCGTCACACGCCCATCGTCTTCAAGACGCGGGGATATCAGCCCGCTTTTGGTTTCCACCACAATCTCGCGCTTGCTCGTCAGCTTGTGATCATGCACAAAGCGCACGAAACAACGGGCGCCATTGCCACATTGCTCGACTTCGCCACCATCCGCGTTGAAGATGCGATAGCGAAAATCGGCCTCATCATTTTGTGAGCGCTCGACCAGCAGAACTTGATCACAACCGACGCCAAAGTGCCGGTCTGCCAGCAGTCGTATCTGCTCGGCGGTAAGATAGATCTCTCGATGTACCCCATCAATAACCACGAAATCGTTGCCTGCGCCGTGCATCTTGGTGAATTTTAATTTCATCATTTGAGTTGTGAGTGTCTGAAACAATCGGTGGTATGGTCATTGACCATACCGGTGGCCTGCATAAAAGCGTAGCAAATTGTGGAGCCGACAAACTTGAAACCGCGACTCTTAAGCTCACGGCTCATGGCATCCGAAGTTGCCGTGCTTGCCGGCACTTCGGCGAAAGTTCGCCAGTTATTTTGCAGCGGCCTGCCTCCCACAAAATGCCAGATAAACGCATCAAAACTTCCAAACTCGTTTTGCACGGCAAGAAATTTTTGCGCATTGATCACAGTGGATTGCAGCTTTAACCGGTTGCGCACAATCGCGGAATTTTGCAATAACGACTGCATTTTACGCTCATCATAGCCGGCAATACGCGCCGCATCAAAATTGTCGAAGGCCTCGCGATACGCCTCACGTTTTTTCAGAATGGTAATCCAACTCAATCCTGCCTGAGCGCCTTCCAGAATCAGGAGCTCAAACAGTGCATGCTCGTCATGCTGCGGCACGCCCCATTCCTTATCATGATAGGCCTGATAGAGCTCATTGTTGCCCGCCCATACGCATCGGACCCCGGGAATTTGCGGACTGCTAGGCATCCCGCTTTCCACACGGTACGCCCCCATCGCGCCAAATGCAGCGATCCATCACAACGGTTATGCCTGCGGCTTGGGCTCGCTGCGCCGCCTCCTCATTAACCACCCCGTCTTGCAGCCACAAATATTTTACGCCCAACGCGATACAGGCATCCACTATCCCGGGCACATGTTCGGGCGCACGAAATACATCCACCAAATCTATATGCTGAGGCACACTAGCCAAATCAGGATACGCCGTCTCTCCCAACACCTCGTTTACCCTGGGCCGCACCGGAATAATGCGGTAGCCCAGACCCTGCATCGCACTGGCCACGCGGTAACTGGGGCGATCCTGATTCGCCGACAAACCCACCACCGCAATATTGCGTATGGCGTGCATCATCTGACAAATTTCTTGCGGGCTGGGATTGGTGAAATTCATGGCGCGTAAGATAACATCTTTCCGCATAAAAGGCGCGGGCGGAATGTGCTAAAAACCGTTATACTGCGGCCCCTTCAATGTGCCCGTAGCTCAGCTGGATAGAGTATTGGTTTCCGAAGCCAAGGGTCGTGGGTTCGACTCCCGCCGGGCACACCAAATTAGCACCCGAAGTCGTATGACTTCAGGTCACCAGTTTTCCCGCATAACCACCCATGTTGAATTTCACCAGAAACTGACCCAACACATAGACTCTCTCCTGCTCATTATTTAAGTGGGGAGAGGCATGGATATATTGAGCGTCATCAGGCAATACTTGGCCAGCAAGTTCGTTGAGCCCCAATATTCCACCCGCAGGAACCCTGACAAGCTATACGGCTAGGCTACGGCAGTGCTGAAAATTGAAGCCGGGAAATGGCCGCAAGCACAGCCATTTCAAGAGGCGATCCGTGAATAAAAAATTTAATTTATGAGGCGATCTGACATATTGCGCTTTTCCCCAAACGGCTTCATGTCATTGACGCGGGATCCACTTTTGATCTTGTTGTCCATATTTGCGCAGGCAATTCTATTATCCGCTGCCAGAACTAGTGCCAGATTGAGACGATCAGTTACGTTCAATTTAAGAAAAATTTCAGTCAAGTGAGACTTGACCGTGCGCTCTGTAATTTTACAGGCTTGCGCGATCTGCTTATTGTTTTCACCCTCTCCTACACGCAAAGCAATATCATATTCGCGCTGAGTAAGCTTGTTGAGCAAGCCAAGGGTAGCGTGAAAAGTTTTAATTTTTGATGATGTTTTTCCCAATTCATCTATAAGTCGTCCAGTAAGCGTTCGCCGTATCCACAGTTCACCGTTCTGAACCGCCGAAACAACTTGTGCGAGATGATTCGGCTCTATATCTGTTTTGCAACATCCACGCATACCCGCTTTAACTAATTCCCATTCCAAATCTTCGTGAATGTCTGAAGCCATGATAATAATTTTGGACTCCGCACATAATCTTCTCAGATTAACGACGACCTGCAAGCCATCCAATCCAAGCAGGTCAAAGTCAAACATGAGAACCTGTGGCTTAATCCTCACAACTTCATCCCTGAGCACGTCCAATCCGCCAGTTATTAATATATCTTTTATTGTAGTTGTGTTACCAAAACTATTTAGCGCCTGCTTCCAGGCGGCAAGCCTTTCTTGGTATGAACTGGCAATAATAATATTATCCATAATAAACTCTCAGACTTCCTATTATCAATTCAATATTTATCGAAAATATATATGGGAATTCACTGATATGCACGTTCGCTCTGCTTCACTACACTCTAGATTGAGACCAGTATTGGTATTTGCAAGGCCTCCAGTTTTTTGCCAATATCTGCCGACTAAAATACACTCACCTCAAAAGCACTTGATATGAGTGCAATATGCTTGTTTTACAGTGAGTTATAGCTATCGCAACCATGTAAAAGTAGTACAAATGTCATGGTTTTTAGTTAACCAAGATCTTGAATTTAGAGGATAACTACCGCAGCGTGAATAACGATAATAGGATGTTATGTCAGTAATAGATAAACACACTCTTTCAATAGTCACAGGCGATTCATCGCTTCCCGACGGTTCAGTTGGCGTACGGATGATTGCGGCAATAAGGTGCATCCTGGCTTTATCCGGTCTGGTTATTGCCTATGTCGATCCTACTCAGCCAGCGATTTTTTCTGCGCAGACATACAAGTCCCTGATAGTTTATGGCATCTGGAACTGCGTGCTGGACAATCATGGCCTTCCGGCGCGATCCTGCAGTCCCGCCGCCACGCGACACGCATTGGGGCGACGTGTTGTTTTGTGGATACAGCTTAAACTAAACCAGCACCCTGAACCCAGTCCAGCCCCCTTTACCGCTATAGACTGCGGGAGTGACTGCTAACTCATACCTGTACTTCAGTACAATAGTATTCGATGTTGAAACAGACTAAATTCCCCTTTACGAATTACTGTTTTATCAGGTTAATTTATTGTGAGGGGGAATATCATGCGTCTGTCTAAAATTTTTTATTCGCTCGTCGTTGCAGGCTTGCTTGCTTTCGGCAATGTGGCCCATGCAGCAGTTTATGACTTTGGCAGTTTATTGACGTCGTCGTCTGGTTATACTGCTCCTGACTCTTTTGCGTCAGACCCTTTTGCACAGCTGCAAACGACTGACAACGGCGGCGGTGTTTGGACGATGCTGCTAAGCATCAACAACAATTTGTTCAGCAGCTTCGGTAGCAGCTCATTCTTAGGTTCTATGAGTTTTGACTTCACCCCCGACCCTAGTAGTCGGCCTGTATCCACTTTCCTTGCTAGCAATGTTGAGGGGGTTACGTCCGTTAAAAGTACCAACGGGACCGGTAAGAGTGGTTTGAGTGATATCGATTTCGGAACCAAGTTTGGAAAGGGTGCTAGCAACAGGCTTGCACAAAATGATTGGGTGCAATGGAGTGTTTCCGGTTTGCCTCTGGGTAGCAGTCTGACAAACATGTATGTCCATGTACAGGGTATTGGCGAGGAGGGTTATTCTGCAAAGTACACGCCTATAGTGACTGCAGTCCCTGAGCCTGGTACCTATGCCATGCTGCTTGCTGGTCTTGGCCTGATTGGCTTTAGCGCTCGTCACCGGAAGAGTGATACTTTTGATGACTAAGCTTATCTGAGTTAGTTGCATCTCCTACAATCCCGCCTCTTGGCGGGATTTTTATTTTACAAACGGAGCGAAGGGGAACTTGAGCAATCTGTCGCAACATAATATGCAAAGCAAAGAGCGCAGGAAAATTGATTTACTGGGCACTGCAAAAATTTGTGAAGGGCTTACCATGCAATGCATCAACAAACGAATATGCTGACAACAGGATTTTCTGGTAGAGTGAAAAAACTTGGTGGCAGTTGAATTACGTCCCTTTTTACACCTGAAGGTTGGGACTACATTGAACATGACGAGATGAACTTCAACATTATCCCGACCAGCAATCGTGCCAACGGAAAGATGGTCAACGCGCGTTAAACATTTGGAAACTTATGTCCGCTAACGATATCCCAGTAGTATCCTTTTTCAAGCGCCTGCTTGATCCTTTCATTATCTGGGGTCTATTGGTTCTGCTTACCTGGGTGTATGACGAAAAATTCACCGGCTACTATCTGGTGCTGATGATCATAACTTTTTTCATCTCTTCCTACGTTTTCGAACAGACGTCTATTCACAAAAGATGGCGTGATGGCAAGATACTGGCATATATTCGCGACACTTTTGTTGGCTGGTGCATTATCGTCGCCATCCTGCTGTTGCTCGGTTATGCCACTAAACTCGACTATCAGTATTCTGAACAGGTTATTTTGACCTGGTTCATTGTCACCCCACTCGCTCTTCTCGCAAGTCATTTCACCATTCGTACGATCGCAGACCATCTGCGAAAAAGCGGTGGCCTACGCTCTGCGGTGATTGTCGGAGCCAACGATACCAGCCTTAAACTGGCCAGTCGCATCGCAGAGCTCCCCTTTCTGCTAATAGATATTCGTGGCTATTTTGAGGTGAGAGATGGCGCCCGGATTAAGGAAGGTCTCGGCTCGCGCTTAGGGGGGATAACAGACGTCGCCAGCTATGCTCGCAAACACAATATCCAGATGATCTTTATCAGCCTGCCAATGTCGGCACAGCCGCGAATTCGCGAAATCCTGGACGACCTGCATGACACCACTGCCTCCATTTACTTCCTGCCCGACGTGAATGTCTTTGGTCTGATGCAGGCACATTTCAACAACGTTGGTGGCATACCCGTTGTCGCGATATGCGAATCGCCGTTCTCAGGCACCGACAGCGTGGTCAAAAATATCAGCGATTTCGTGCTCGCCTCGCTCATCCTGCTTTTGCTGTCTCCTGTCATGCTGTGCATCGCATTGGCGGTGAAGATTACCTCACCAGGTCCGGCTATCTTCAAGCAGCGCCGCTATGGCCTTAACGGCGAGGAGATCGTCGTCTATAAATTCCGCTCGATGACTGTCAGCGAGGATGGCTCACAGATTGTACAGGCTCATAAAGACGACACGAGGATCACCAGGATTGGCGCATTTTTGCGCCGCACTTCGCTGGACGAATTGCCGCAGTTTATCAACGTATTGCAGGGCAAGATGAGCATTGTCGGCCCTCGCCCGCATGCAGTAGCGCACAACGAACTCTACCGCAAACTTATCAAAGGTTACATGTTGCGCCACAAAGTGAGACCCGGAATTACCGGCTGGGCTCAAGTAAACGGCTTGCGCGGTGAGACCGAGGTACTGGAGAAGATGCAGGCACGTATTGAGTTCGATTTGCATTACCTGCAAAACTGGTCAATATGGCTGGATTTATGGATAATAATTCGCACAGTATGGGTGGTTCTGCGCAGGGATAATGCGTACTGATTATATTTTTTTAGTTGGCCGATTAATCTGATTACTAAAACTGAATGGGGAATAATCTTGAATAACCTTGATATGTTGTCGCTCACGAAGCTCAATAACAAAGCTCCATTCAGGCGCATGCTGTGCATAGCTCTGCTGCTAGTGACAGCTGCCGGACTTTCCGCGTGCGGCAGCAAGGAAAAAAAGGCTGGGCAGGCACTGGTCAGAGTGAACGGTGAAGAAATCACTGTGCTCCAGATCAACGATGAGCTAAGACGTGCCGGTGTCCAAGCTGACCAGCAAAAGACCGCGACCAAACAGTTGTTAGAGTCGCTGATCGATCGGCAACTGATCCTGGCCGAAGCGATGCGTAACAAGATCGATCGCACTCCCGAAGTCATGCAGGCAATTGAGCGCGCCAAAGCACAGATTATCTCGCAGGCATACCTGAAGAGCATTGTGACCAAAATCGACAAACCTTCCGTAGCCGAGATCAACGACTATTTTCAGAAACACCCTGAGTACTTCACTCAGCGCAAGCAATACGACATACAGCAATTGGTTATAGCCACCAAGGACATCAGCGACGAACTCAAGTTAGCCATAGACTCTGCCAAGTCACTGAACGATGTTGCGGCATGGCTCGATGGTCATAACCTACGATACGCACGCGGCCAGTTGTCACGCAGCACTACAGACCTGCCGGAACAAGTGGTAGCGAAGCTGAAGGAAATGCACAAGGGCGAGCTATTCCTCTTCAATGAGGGGGAGAACAGCGTGTTAAATGCTATCACTGACGTCAAGGATAGTCCTGTTACGATTAAGAACGCTGCGCCGCAGATCCAGCAGTATTTGATCAACAAAAAAAATAAGGAGGCGGCGGAGGCGGAAATCACGCTCTTGCGCTCGATGGCTAAAATTGAATATCTCAATGCGTCCGCTCCGATTGCTCCCTAGTACAGTCTCTCTAAAGAGGAATGAGGGGGCTCGCCCTCACAGAGGCTGACTGTAAATGTTGCGAACGTAATAATCAGCTAAACGGATCGATGTCCAATGAACAATTCAGCCATGGCTTATTTTACTAGCAGGGTTCTTACCCTGAAATCAGTCATGCCAGAATGGTGGCCTATCCTGCTAGGCATGCTGGTATTGTATGTGCCCACTTTCTACGATCTATTCAATGGCTTGTGGGCCACGGAAGAACAAGCGCACGGGCCAATTATTCTTGCACTTTCAATCTGGCTTATTCATCGGTTATGGGCGCGCATGATTGAAAAAAGCGAGGGTGAACCTGTTTCAGTTACGGGCTGGGCGGTTTTTGTTATAGCGCTGGTGTTTTACATTATTGGCCGTTCGCAACAGATAATGTTATTTGAAATGGGCTCTTTCATCTGGATGCTTGCTGCAATCCTGCTGCTAAAACGCGGCACTAGTGCGCTCAAGGTCGTGTGGTTTCCGCTATTTTTTATGCTGTTCATGATTCCATTGCCGGGCACAGTAGTCATCGTGCTTACCATGCCGATGAAAATAGCGGTTTCTTATGTCACTGAACATATTTTATACTGGGCCAATTATCCCATTGCGCGTAACGGCGTCACCTTGCAGATCGGGCAATATCAACTTCTGGTTGCAGATGCATGCGCCGGACTGCAAACACTTCTGACGCTGGAATCACTTGGCCTGTTTTACCTGAATGTTGTCCGCCATACGTCAATTTTTCGAAATGTAGCATTAGCAATTTTAATAGTGCCCATCTCGTTTACTGCCAACGTAATACGCGTGATCACGCTGACGCTAATTACCTACTATTTTGGCGATGAAGCCGGGCAAGGATTTCTGCATCAATTTGCTGGCATCGTCTTATTTTTGAGCGCCTTAATGTTAATCCTAAGCATAGATCTGTTGCTGCAATTCATTGTTAAAACAAGGACAGAAAAAACTGTGCAGCCTGCGGAAAAAAGCCCATGAAAAAACCTTTGATTGTCAGCCTCATCATGGGCATGCTCATGGTATCGTCGGGCGTATTAACGAAGGTCATGACGCCTGTCGTTATATTCCTTGGCCAGCCGGCTAAAATTAACCTTGATGCCATGATTCCAAAGGAGTTTGGCGTATGGAAATTGGATTCGTCTGCTGCAAGTTCCATTATCAACCCCAC
>Ga0316631_10000120_pt1 | contig 11772 bp, 10 predicted proteins | sample OWC_May_M1_C1_D3_FD_207672 | JGI IMG/M metagenome (GOLD analysis project Ga0316631, IMG submission 207672) | Wetland soil microbial communities from Old Woman Creek delta, Ohio, United States - OWC_May_M1_C1_D3_A | ecosystem: Environmental > Terrestrial > Soil > Wetlands | place: USA: Ohio... | reverse complement strand
CACCTCGCGCGCGGCCGCCTGCGCCCGGTGATCGACCGGACCCTGCCTCTCGCAGAATGCGCGGAAGGCCACCGTCTTCTCGAAGAGCGCGCCGTGTTCGGGAAGGTCGTGCTCCTGCCGTGAAACGACAGGAGGCAGCGGGCAGCGAACCGGGAACAGTGCCAGACAGTTAGACCGTCTTCTGCCGGCTGCCACCTGCCTCCTGCCAGCTCTTGCTATTCCGTCTTCTCCTTCACGCTCTGCGCATCCTCGGCATATGATCGCATGCCCCAGAAGCAGAACAGCGCCGCGAGGGCGAGGGCGCCTGGTGCGATCCAGAACGCGGCGGACAGCCCGATCCGGTCGGAGACCATGCCCACGATCGTGGGCGAGATCGCGTCCCCCAGCGCGTGGATGACGAAGATGTTCACCGCGTAGGCGGTGGCGCGCACTTCCGACCGACTGACGTTGGCGACAATGGCGTTGAGCGGCCCCGTGTTTAGGAAGATGAAGACCTCCGCCAGGAAGATGGCAACCAAGACCCATGTCCGATCGTCCAGCAGGATCACCGCCGCCGCGCAGGGCACACTCAGGACCAGCCCCACACCGGAGACCAAAAAGTAGGCCGTCGGCAACCGCGGCAGCAGTCGGTCGCCCAACCACCCTCCTGCCATGGTCCCGCCGAGGCCACTCACCAAGGTAAGGAGGCCGAAGACCAGATTGGCCTCCGCCAGCCCCATCCCGCGGACCCGTACGAGATAGGTCGGGACCCAGGCCGCCAACCCGCCGACGGCAAACGTCATGCCCGTCATCGCCAGGCAGTTCAACAGGTAGCTCTTGGTCTTGAGTAGTTCGAGGTAATCCGCCAGCCGGGGCACCGCCGCCGGTCGCGCCGTCAGCGCCGCTTGGCCGGTCCCGCCGCGGGCCACGTCCGACAAGCGCCCCACGGTCCAGGCCAGCCACATCCCCGGGATCCCCACGATGAAGAAGGCCGCGCGCCAGCCAAACGCCTGCTCGAACAAGCCCCCGAGCAGGTAGCCAAGCGCGCTCCCCACGGGAATGGCCATGGAGAACACCGCCAGGGCTCGACCGCGGTGGGCGGGCTCGAACGCATCCGACAGCATGGCCGGAGCCACCGACCCGTAGCTGGCCTCGCCAACCCCGACCAGCGCGCGGCCGAAGAGGAGCTGCCCGTAGCTGCGGACCATTCCGGAGAGGGCCGTGGCAAGGCTCCAGGTCCCCACGCCCAGGCCCATCAGTCGCGGCCGAGACCGGCGATCCGCCAGCACGCCGAAGACCGGCGCCACCGACAGGTATACCCACATGAAGGCCGAGGCCAACAACCCCAGCTGGGTGTCCGAGAGGTGCAGGTCGGCCTTGACCGCCGGGAACACCGAAAAGAGGATCTGGCGATCGATATAGTTGAAGAGATTCACCGCAAAAAGGAGCCAGAGGAGTCTCGATGCCGATCTCACTGCCGGTCTCCGCGGCTCGCCTTCACGGAAAGCGAGCGAGTCCCCTGTTCGTCGCGAGGCGTGCCCACAACATACAGGAACGTCCCCCAGGCGGACACGATGCCGGCGGCAATGTAGAGTGCCGTCATGCCGATGGCTTCGTACAGCAGCCCTCCCAAGCCGTTGCCGACGAGGCCGCCGACGCCGAACGTCACCGAGGCAAACACTCCTTGGGCGGTGGTCCGAAGGCCATCGGGCACGAGGCTTTCCACGGTCTGCACGGCAGCCAGATAAAAGACTCCAAAGCTCAACGCGTGCGTGAGCTGGATGACCAGCAGGAACACGGGGTCGTGCGCGATGCTGGAGAGCAGCCAGCGGACCGGATTCGCGGTCAACCCGACGATTAGCCAGGTGCGCGGCTCGGCCCAACCGCACATGCGCGGCCAGAGGAGCATCACAACGAGCTCGCTCCCCGCTGCCGCCGCCCAGGCCGTCCCGGCGAACGCCCGGGAGAACCCCAAATGCTCCAGATGGATCGTATAGAACGTTCCATAGGGTCCGTAGCTCACCCAAGCCAAGCCCGTGGCCGCCACGAGCACCAGAAAACGTCGATCCCGCGTTGCTTCCAGAATCTCCCGCCAACCGACTGGGGCCAGCCGGACCCGGTCCCGGCTCCGCCCTGCCCATGCCACCGCGCCGCAGGCCAGCATGGCTACGGCGACCCCGTACATACCTGCCCGCAAGCCGAGTCGGTCCATGACGGCGCCCGCCCCCACGGCCGCGCCGATGTACCCGACCGTTCCCCACAGCCGGACGCCGGCGTACCGCTGCGGGCGATCCCGGAGCGCGCGGAAGGTCATGCTGTTGGCAAAGGGAATGAGCGGTGTCCGGACGATCGCCAAGCAGAAGATGCCGAGTGCGGCCGGGATGAAGCGCTGCGCGTTGGGAAGCACGAGCGCCGTCAGTGCGGACAGCCAGGTGGTCCAAAGGAAGATCCGGTCGCTCCTGCGGGTCGCGTCCGCGTACGCGGTCCAGAGAAACGGCGCGACCGTGGCCACCGCCGGCATGATGGAGTTGAGCACGCCGATCTCGGCGGACGAGAGGCCGAACTCCCGCCACAGGGGGGTCAGGTATGGTTCGAGGACGCCGACGGCAACGAAGTAGAAGAAGTAATACGCGGCGAGATGCCTGGTGTTATTCAGGTGCGTCTCCGGAAACGGCAGCCGACAGCTTTCAGCTGTCAGCAGTCAGCGCAAGGGTCCCGCGTAAGTGACTGATCGCTCATCGCTGACCGCTCAGGGTTAGCACGTTGCCGAAAAACTCGGTCGTCACAGGCTGCTCAAAAAGGTCCAGATGCAAGGCGGAGCGCGATGCGCAGTGCGAGGCGTACTTAGTCCGTACGCCGCAGCGCCGCGCGAGCGCGCCAACGCTGCAGATGGGCCTTTTTCAGCAGCCTGCAGTCGTCACATGATCGGCCCGGGATAGACCCGCGGGATCTCCACGGCCTCGCAGGAGACCTGCGCGACGCCGGGGACTTGCCGCGCCACGTTGGCCGCGGCGTCCATCATGGCGGGACTGAAGACGACCCCCTTCAGCGCCACCCGGCCCTGGTGTACTGCCACCTCGACATTGATGTTCTTCGTCAGCGGATCCTGGGCGATGGCCGCCCGCACCCGGGCGCCGAGACTGAGGTCCCGGACGCGCTGCACCGACTCCTCGGTCGGCTGGAAGCGCGGGTGGCGGGCCGCCGACACCAGCAGATCGGTGTAGAATTCCCAGGCGTCCGACTCCGTGTTGATCACCAGGTCGTAATTCTCGGGGAGCGTCCAGTCCAGCCCGAAGAGGTAATCGATGCGGCCGACCATTTCGCGGTCATAATTCCGCACCTTACCGGTCGCCGTCTTGTGGTCGATCTTCTCCCGCGCCATGACGCGGCGCACCCGCACGTCAAAGGGGGCAATGATGCGCACCCGCATCGCGTGGCTCACGTTGCGGAGAAAGAACGGGCCGCCCCGCCCCGCCGTGACCAGGCTGCCCTTTTCGGCAAAGGCATAGTACGCGGCCTCGATGAACGTCAAGTACCGGCGCTTCTCCTCGTCAAAACGCTCCCACAGCGACAGGTGCCGGTCGGCCACGTCGGTGATCTTCTCCTCCGATACGTCGTGGACCCGAGCGGCGTGGAGCAGGATTTCGCGATCCACGTATTGAAAGCCCAACACCTTGGCGACGGCCGCCGCGACCTCGTACCCACCACTCCCCATTTCCCGGGAAATCGCCACGATCGTCATGGCTCGACCTCGTCAGGGGCCCCACGAAGGCAACCCCGATGGAAAGAGAGACGGCGTCCGCCTATACTGCATCCAGCCGCACGCCCAATGTCGTGACCCAGTCCCGCAGGATCCGGGCGGATCGAGGACCCGTCGCCTGCGCACAGATCCGCCGTCGATCGGCTCCCCGAGCCTCCAGGCGAACGCGCAGGTGGTCCTGCGGCAGGTAGCCCAACGCGCGCTCCGCCCACTCCACGGCGACCACGTAGCGGGGACTCACGTACTCGTCCCACCCGATGCCCGGCACCTCGTCCGTCGATCGCATTCGATAGAGATCGATGTGGGCCATGCGCCACGGCGTATCGGCATGCGCGCAGGCGTACTCGTTCACGAGCGTGAAGCTCGGGCTGTGTACATCCCCCGGAGGGCAACCCAGACCTGCCGCCACGCCGCGCACGAACAGCGTCTTCCCGCTGCCCAGTTCCCCGAACAGAGCCACCAGATCGCCGGGTCGCAACAGGCGCCCCAACGCCTCCCCGGCTCGCAGGCTCTCCTCGGGCGACGGCGACTCCCAGGACCACTCGCAATCCGTCAACGTCAGAACCGTCATGGTGTAAGCGCGTGGCGGCCCGCCCACGGGACGCCGTGAGCATCAGGGACACGTCTCCAGGAGCCGCGCGATTCCCCAATCGCCCAATTGCCCATTCGCCGAATCCCCTTCCCCACTGCCCGCCTTCACGCGCCGGATGGCTTCGGGAACCCGGTCCAGCAGATCGCCGGCGACCATCGCCTCCTGCCCGAGCCCTTCGGCCGCAAGGTCGCCCGCCAGACCGTGAACGTAGGCTCCCGCGCGCGCCGCCAGCAGCGGCTCGACCCCCCGGGCGATCATGCCTGCGATCAGGCCCGTCAAGACGTCGCCCGTGCCTCCCGTCCCCATTCCCGGATTCCCCGTCGGCACGATGGCGACCCCGTGCGCGGGATGCCCCACGAGTGTCCGGGCCATCTTGAGAACCAGGGTGAGACGGAGATCGGCAACCGTCCTCTGCACGAGCGGAATTCGGTCCCGCAACACCACGTCGGACGGGAGGCCGAGCAGCCGGGAGCACTCCCCCGGATGGGGCGTCAGGACGCGGGGACCGGTGGCGCGGCGCAGGCAGTCGTGGGCCCCGGCCAGGGCGTTGATGCCGTCCGCGTCCACCACCAGCGGCATCGGAAGTCGCGTCACGAGCTCCCGCACGAGGGCCTGCGTCGAGGGGTGCGTCCCCAACCCGGGACCGATGGCGACTGCGTCCTTTCCTTGCGCCAAGTCGAGGAGTGCATTCAGAGCTTCCCGGGCGATGGTCCGCCCCTCGGTCTCCGGCACGGGCACGGTCATGGTCTCGGTCAGCTTGGTTTCCACGATGTCATGAAGGCTAGCCGGGACGGCCAGGGTCACCAAGCCGGCTCCCACCCGCAGGGCCCCGAGGGCGGCCAGGGCCGCCGCGCCCGTCTTCCCCGCCGATCCAGCGATGACCAAAGCGTGCCCGAAGGTGCCTTTGTGCGCCGCCGCCGCCCGAGCCGGGAAGGCCGCCGCCACGTCGGCCGCCTCCAGCAGTCCCACGTCCATCGGGGCATCGGCCCAGAGCCTGCGCGGAATACCAATGTCCACCACGCGCACCGCGCCGGCGTATTCTGCGGCCGGGAAGAGCACCAGGCTGCGCTTCGGAAGCGCGAAGGCCACCGTCAGCGCGGCGCGGACGGCGGGCCCCGGCGGCTCGGGCTGGTCCGCGCCCAGGCCGGAGGGGATGTCCACGGATACCACAGGCCGCCCCGACCGGTTCAGACATTCGATCGCGGCAGCCATTAGGCCGCGGGCGGGACCCCGTGCCCCCGTCCCCAAGAGCGCGTCCACCACCAGGCCGGCTGACCCGATCGCGTCCTGCACGACCGATAGATCGCCCCCCGCGCCTATTTCGACCGGGCCGGCGCCCAGCTTCCCCAGGATATCCAGGTTGGTCCGGGCGTCCCCCCGTACCTCCTCGCGCCGAGCCAGCAGCATCGTGCGGACGGGGACCCCGCGGCCCAGCAACCGCCGCGCGATCACAAAGCCGTCCCCGCCGTTGTTGCCGCGCCCGCACAGCACCAGGACGCCGGACCGGGCCGGCTCCGGGAAACCCGCCAGCAACTCGCGGACGGTCTCCGCACCCGCGTTCTCCATGAGGAGAAGCGACGGGATGCCGCACTCGGCGGCGGCCCGGCCATCCAGTTCCTGCATCTCCGACGCAGTGGCAACTCGGATCATACGACCTCGGGTCGGCGGCCGCTATTGTCCGACGCGCCTCTCGTGATGGACCCCATTCGTGTCGGGTGCCTATCGGCCGTCGGTCGCCACGACCACGGCCAACGCGTAGCCTCCGTCGTGCGACAGACTCACCAGGGTTTGCCGAATGCCCCGAGCGTCCGCCCGAGTTCTGGCGACTCCGTCCAGATGGAGGCTCGGAGGCGTGTCGCCTCTGGAGTGCACCTCCACATCCAGCCAACGCACCCCTAAACTCCACCCGGTGCCAAGCGCCTTCATGGCGGCCTCCTTGGCGGCCAGGCGCGCCGCCAAGTGCATCGCCGGGCGCGCCCGCCGCAGACACTCGGCCCGCTCCGTCGGCGTGAAAACCCGGCTCAGGAACCGCTCGCCGTGTCGGGACAGGAGTGCTTCCACGCGAGCGATGGCCACCAGGTCGGTGCCGAGCCCGAGGATCATCGGCCGACACCAGACTGCACGAGCAGCCGCAACTCCCGCACGGCCTCGCCCATGCCGACCAGGGCCGCGCGGGCGATCAGGCTGTGGCCAAGGTCCACTGCAGTGACTTCGGCGAGTTCCGCGACGGTCGCCGCGCTGTGATAGGCGAGGCCGCCCCCCGCGTGCACCACGAGGCCCAGGCGGTGAGCCGTCTTGACGGCATTCGTGAGCGCCTCGAACTCCGCCGCTCGGCTGGCGTCGTTGGCGGCCCAGCAGAATCGCCCGGTATGCAGGAGAACGGCCCCGGCCCCCGCACGTTGCGCCGCCTTCACCTGGTTCGGCAAGGGATCCACCAGGATGCCGACCAGGATGCCGCTCCCCGCGAGGGGCTCGATGAACGGGAGGAGCTCCGGTCGGCGGTCTTCCACGTCCAGTCCGCGCTCGGCGCCCAGCCCCTCACGCTCCCCCGGAATCAGCGTCACCACATCGGGGCGAACCGCCAGCGCCAGCTTCAGGTACTCGTCCAGCGGCGGCATGCGCAGCAGCAGGGCGGTCCGGACGACCTCCCGCAGCACCCGAACATCGCGCTCCCGAATTCCTCCGCGCTCTCTCCCGCAGGTGACGCGGACGCCTCCGGCCCCCGCCAGCTCCGCCAGAGCCGCCGCCACCACCGGGTCCGGATCGCGCGCGCCCCCGGCATCGCGCAGCGCGGCAAGCGCATCCAACCCGACCACGAGCGTCGTCATAACGTCACCCCGGTTCTCGGTGCACCGCGCTTGATGGCGTCGACCGGTCAATCCGTCCATTGGTCAACTCGGCCGGACCGCCGCATCGCCCCCGCGTTCGTCCCAATTGACCACTCGACCAATTGACGGCTCGACTCCTTATCATCCAATCGCCGCCTGGATCGCCGCGACGATATTCGCCGCCAGCGCACGGATCCTGCCCTCGTCGGGACCCTCGATCATGACGCGCGCCAGCGGCTCCGTTCCCGAGTAGCGTACCAGCACTCGTCCGCGACCTTCCAGGGCTGCCTCGGCGCTCTGGATCTCCCGCTGCACGGCGGGCAGCGCGGCCAGATCCTCCTTGCGGCTGACCCGGACGTTCTGGAGCACCTGGGGGAACCGGCGCATGCACGCCGCCAGCTCCGACAGCGGCTTGCCGGCACGGACCATCGCCGCCAGCACCTGCAACGCGGTGACGATCCCGTCCCCCGTGGTGTTGTGCTCGGCGAAGATGACGTGCCCCGACTGCTCCCCGCCCAAGGTGTATCCGCGGCGGAGCATCTCTTCCAGAACGTACCGGTCGCCAACGGCGGTGCGCACCAGGGTGATGCCCGCGTCCCGCAAGGCGACTTCCAGCCCGACATTGCTCATCACCGTCGCGACCGCCGTGCGGGCCGGCAGCCGGCCGGCCGCCGCCAGATCCAGGGCGCACATCGCCAGAATCTGGTCTCCGTCCACCAGCGAGCCCCGTTCGTCCACGGCCAAGACCCGGTCGGCATCCCCGTCGTGGGCAAAGCCGGCGTGGGCCCGCTCCGCCACCACGACCCGCTGCAATTCCTCGGGGTGCAGCGAGCCGCAGGCCGCATTGATGTTGATGCCGTCTGGAGCCACGTTGAGCGCCACGACGTCCGCGGCCAGCTCCCGCAACACGGTGGGCGAGACCCGGTAGGCGGCGCCGTGCGCGCAATCCACGACGATCTTGAGCCCCCGCAGACTGAGCCCTTTCGGAAACGAATTCTTGGCGAACTCGATGTAGCGCCCGACCGCATCTCCGACGCGGTAGGCTTTCCCGATCTCGCCGGCGGGCGGCCGGATGCGATCGATGGCCCCGCTGGCGATCATCTCCTCGATTTCGGCCTCCTTGGCGTCGGGCAGCTTCAAGCCGTCGCCCGAGAAGAATTTTATCCCGTTGTCCTCGAAGGAGTTGTGCGAGGCCGAGATGACGACGCCCGCATCCGCCCGGAGGCTCCGCGTGATGTACGCGATGCCCGGAGTCGGCAAGGGGCCGACCAGGATGACGTCCACGCCCATGGAGGTTATCCCCGCGGTGAGGGCGGTCTCCAGCATGTACCCGGTCAGGCGGGTATCCTTGCCGATCACGATGCTGCGGCGCGCGCCGGGCGCCTTGAAGAGGTGCGCCACCGCCCGTCCCAGCTTGACCACCGTCTCCGGCGTCATGGGCTCCTGATTGGCGACACCTCGCACTCCGTCCGTTCCGAACAAGCCCGGCATACCGTCCCTCCACGCTGAGCGCGCGCCGCGCGGCGCGGGCCCCTCAGGGTTTTTTCTGCTCGATGTCGACCTGAACGATAATCGTGACGTCGTCCTCGACGCGGACCAGCCGGCCCGGGGGCTCCAGCAGCGCGCGCGTGGCAAAGGGGGCCTTCTGCCCCATCACGCTGATGGGCAGGGTCCGCACCCGGGTGATCCGCGCGAGCTCGCTGGCGGGTCCGACCATTCGTACGCGCGGCGGGTTTGCGGTCACCTGCCGCACCACGTATCCGTCCGGCGGGCTCCCTTCGACGCGCGGGCTGATCTCGACTTCCCGCTCGACCGCCCGCTCCAGCACGACGCGCACGCGGCGCGGGCTCACGTCCACGACCTGGACGCCTCTCGGGACGCGGAGCAATCCCTCCCGAATCGGGATCGTGTTCTCCCCCTCGACCAGCGTGACCGGCCAGTCGCCCACCGAGATTTCGCGGGCCGTCACCGAGGTGACCAGGGTCTTCGGGCCGCGCAGCCGGACCTCCAGCGTATCCGCGGGATCGTTGACCACGAACAGCCTCTGCGGCACGTCGAGGCGCACCGGGACGTTGACCGTCACCTCGACCTTTTGCTCCCCCAGGACCACCGCCCAAAGCAGCGCGGCCAGCAGCAGCGACAGCAGCTTGAGCCCCAGGTTGTCGTACAGCCATCTCCGCATCGGCGTCTGGCCCGACCCGTCCCGAGAGATTGCTCTTGTCCGATTTTCAGATCGACGAAGACCTCACTTCACGAGGCTGCCGGTGGCGGTTGCCGTCTTGCTCCTGCTCCGGCCGAAACCCCGTTGCGGCGGCCCCATCAATTGGCTCAGCCGCTGCCGGAGGATGCCGCCGTCCAGGTGGCGGTTGATCGCGCCTCCCACCACCAAGGAGATCGTCCCCGTCTCCTCCGAAACCACCACGGCGATCGCGTCGCTTTCCTCGGTGACGCCGACCGCGGCCCGGTGCCGCGTGCCGAGGTCCCGCGGCAGATCCGCGTTGATGCTGAGCGGCAGAAAGCACGAGGCCGCGACGATCCGGTCCTGGCTCAGGATCACCGCCCCGTCGTGCAGCGGAGAATAGGGGTAGAAGATGGACTCCAGCAGCCGGCGGGAGACCACGGCGTCCACCGGCGTCCCGGAATCCACGATCTCCGAAAGGCGGGAATCCCGCTCCAGGACGATGATCGCGCCCACCTTCTTGGCCGCCAGCGCGGTGACCGCCCGCACAACCTCGTCGATCATGTGGGCCTCCTGGTATCGCCAGAACGCGCTGAGCAGGCTGCCCCGGCGCCCCACGCTGGCCAGGGCGCGGCGTAACTCGGGCTGGAACAGAATGATCACCAGCAGCAACCACACCGCCAGGAGATTGGAGAGCGCCCACGCCACCGTCACCAGGCCGATGCGCAGCGAGACCCACGAGGCGGCGTAGAGGAGCGCCAGCCCCAGCAGCATCTGGAAGGCGCGGGTCCCGCGCAGCGCCAGGATGATCTGGTAGATCGCGACGGCGACGATCAGGATGTCGAGGGCGTCGATCCAGCGGAACTGGTACCAGAGACTGTCCATCCCTCATCCCTCCCGAGGGGCGAGCGGGAGAGATGCGGGAGTCACATGGAAAGGGGGAACCGCGAGACGGTGAGCGGTCGGACCGGCATGACGGCGACATCTCCGGACGCCGGGAGAAGCCGCCGCAGTCGGGGCGGTCGGTCGGTCAATCCTCTCGCCCGTCGCAGCAGGGAGGCGGGATTCGGCGGTGCGCGATCTGCGGATTGACACGACCTCTCGGCGCATGGCTATTCCGGGTGAATAGCACGTGAAATTCCATCCGCAGCGGAGCCCGGCGTCCGACGCGCCCGCAGCGCTTAGGCGGCGGCCGGCGCCGGGGATCCGGCTCCCCTCACGATCACGTCGATCTCGGGGCCGTCCAGCACCTCGCGCTCCAGGAGGGCCTCGGCGATGTGGCGCAGGGTCTCCAACCGTCGCTGCACCAGACCCTTGGCGCGCTCGTAGTTGTCCATGACGATGCGGCGCACCTCGCGGTCGATCTCCATTGCGGTGTTCTCGCTGTAGTCCTGGTGCTGGGCGATCTCGCGGCCGAGGAAGACCATCTCCTCCCGCTTGCCGAATTGGAGGGGGCCCATCGTCTCGCTCATGCCCCACTCGCACACCATCTTGCGGGCCAGCTCGGTGGCCCGCTCGATGTCGTTCATGGCGCCGGTGGTGATCTCCGGCTCCCCGAACACGATCTCCTCCGCGACCCGCCCGCCGTACAGGATGGCGATATCGTTGAGCAGGTACTCTTTGGAGTAGTTGTGCTTGTCCTCGGTCGGCAGCTGCTGGGTCACGCCCAGCGCCCGGCCGCGGGGAATGATGGTCACCTTGTGAATGGGATCCGTACCCGGCAACAGCTTCGCCACCAGCGCGTGGCCGGCCTCGTGGTAGGCCGTGACCCGCCGCTCCTTGGCGCTGACGACGAGACTCTTGCGCTCAACGCCCATCAGCACCTTGTCCTTGGCGCTCTCGAAATCCACCATGTCCACGAGCTTCTTGTTGGCCCGGGCCGCCAGCAGGGCTCCTTCGTTGACCAGGTTGGCGAGGTCCGCACCGGAGAATCCCGGCGTCCCGCGCGCCAGGACCTGCAGGTCCACGTCGGGACCCAGCGGGATCTTCCGCGTGTGCACCTTGAGAATCCCCTCGCGGCCCTTGACGTCCGGGCGAGCCACCACCACCTGTCGATCGAACCGGCCCGGCCGCAGCAGCGCCGGGTCCAGGACGTCGGGGCGGTTCGTGGCGGCGATCAGGATCACACCGTCGTTGGACTCGAACCCATCCATCTCGACGAGCAGCTGGTTTAGGGTCTGCTCGCGCTCGTCGTGGCCGCCGCCGAGCCCGGCCCCGCGGTGGCGGCCAACCGCGTCGATCTCATCCATGAAGATGATGCAGGGCGCGTTCTTCTTTCCCTGTTCGAAAAGATCCCGCACCCGCGAGGCGCCGACCCCCACGAACATCTCCACAAAATCCGAGCCAGAGATGGAGAAAAACGGCACGTTGGCCTCGCCCGCAATAGCGCGGGCCAAGAGCGTCTTGCCTGTCCCGGGAGGCCCCATCAACAGCA
>Ga0316631_10000117_pt1 | contig 11948 bp, 11 predicted proteins | sample OWC_May_M1_C1_D3_FD_207672 | JGI IMG/M metagenome (GOLD analysis project Ga0316631, IMG submission 207672) | Wetland soil microbial communities from Old Woman Creek delta, Ohio, United States - OWC_May_M1_C1_D3_A | ecosystem: Environmental > Terrestrial > Soil > Wetlands | place: USA: Ohio... | reverse complement strand
CAGCTCACCAAGATGCGCCAGAACGCGCAGATCCAGGCGGTGCTGAACGCCGGCTTCGGCGCGGGCCCGGCGATCGTGACCAAGAACTTCCGCCAGATCGGCATGACCGTGCCGCTGTACCAGTCGCACGGGGTCGCCTCCAAGGAGTTCATCAAGCTTGCCGGCGAAGCCGCGAACGGCGTGCGCCTGCCCGCCGCGGCATTGCTCGTGGCGAAAGCGCTGCCCTTCAACGATCCGCAAAAAAAGGTCGTGATGGCCTATGAGCACGACTACGAGTCGCGCTACCATCAGGACGTGTCCACCTTCGGCGGCCACGCCTATGACGGGCTGTTCCTGCTGGTCGATGCGATGAAGAAGGCGCATAGCGCCGACAAGGCCAAGGTGCGCGACGCGCTCGAATCGATCCACGGCTGGATGGGCGTCGACGGAGAGTTCAACCTCTCGCCCCAGGACCACATGGGGCTCGACCTCTCCGCGTTCCGCATGCTGGAGATCAAGAACGGCGATTGGACCTTGGTGAAATAGGGCGCCGCCCGGGGCGATGAGCGCGCAGCTGCTTCAGTACCTGCTCGCGGGTTTGACCGTGGGCGCGATCTACGCGCTGGTCGCCCTGGGCTTCTCGATCATCTACAACGCCAGCCAGGTCATCAACTTCGCGCAGGGCGAGTTCGTGATGATCGGCGGCATGGCGACCGCGTCCCTGATCGGCACGGGCTTGCCGCTGCCGCTCGCCGCCCCGCTCGCGATCGTCGCGACCACGCTCGTCGGTCTGGCGCTGGCGAAATTCGCCGTCGAGCGCGCGCGCGGCGCGCCCGTGGTCACGCTGATCATCATTACGATCGGGGCCTCGATCCTGCTGCGCGGGCTCGCGAGCCTGGTGTGGGACAAGAACATCCATCCCTTGCCGCCGTTCAGCGGAGACCGGCCGATCGCCATCGGCGGCGCCACCCTCCTGCCCCAGAGCCTCTGGGTGCTGGGCGTCACGCTCGTCGTGGTTGCCGCGCTGTGGTGGTTCTTCAACCGCACCCTGCACGGCAAGGCCATGCTCGCGACCTCGCACAACCGGCTCGCCGCGCAGCTCGTCGGCGTCAGCGTGCGGCGCGTCCTGCTCGTCGCGTTCGGCCTGTCGGCTGCGCTCGGCGCCCTCGCGGGCATCCTGGTGGCGCCGATTACCTTCACGTCGTGGGACGTGGGCGTGATGCTGGGCCTGAAGGGCTTCGCGGCGGCGATCCTGGGCGGCCTGGGCAGCGGCCCTGGCGCCGTGGTCGGCGGCCTGCTGCTCGGCCTGATCGAGGCCCTGTCCGCGGGCTACGTGTCCTCGGCCTACAAGGACGTCATCGCTTTCGGCATCATGCTCACGGTACTGGTGCTGATGCCGGGCGGTCTGCTCGGGCGGCGCTCCGCCGAGCGCGTATAGGGACATGAACGGGCGATGTCGCCGAGAATCCGCACCGCCCGCACCGGAGGCATGCTCGCGCTCGCGGCGGTGATCGCGCTGCTGCCGCTCGCGCTGGTCAACAACTACTTCTACGACGTCGCGATCCTGGTCGGTTTGAATGCGATCGTGTGCGTCGGCCTGAACCTGCTGATCGGCTACGCCGGACAGATCAGCCTCGGCCACGCCGGCTTCTTCGGGCTGGGCGCCTATGGCTCGGCGATCCTGACGGCGCGTTATGGCTGGCCGCCGCTTGCCGCGCTCGCCGCCGCTACCGCGGGCGTGGCCCTGCTCGCCTACCTCGTCGGCCGCCCGATCCTGCGGCTGAAGGGCCACTACCTGGCGATGGCGACGCTCGGGCTCGGCGTGATCATCTCCATCGTCGCGGCAAACGAGGACCGCTACACCGGCGGACCGGATGGCATGAGCGTGCCGCCGCTCGCCTTGTTCGGCCATGCGCTGACGGGGGAGAAGATCTGGTACGCGATCGTGGGCGGGCTGCTGCTCGCCGTGGTGTGGCTTACGCTGAACCTGATCGAATCGCCGCGCGGCCGGGCCTTGCGCGCGCTGCACGGCTCGGAAGTGGCTGCCGAAGTGATCGGCATCGACAGCGTGCGCCAGAAGGCGCTGGTGTTCGTGCTTTCGGCCGTATTCGCTGCGCTCGCCGGCGCGCTCACGGCGCATTACTCCGGTTTCATCACGCCTGGCCAGGTCACGTTCCTGCATTCGATCGAGCTGGTCACCATGGTCGTGTTCGGCGGCATGGCGTCGACCTTCGGCGCGGTGGTCGGCGCCGCCGTACTCACCACGCTACCGCAACTGCTCGCGGTGCTGAAGGACTACGAGATGGTGGTGTACGGTGCGGTGATGATGCTCACCATGATTTTCATTCCCAGGGGGCTGGTGCCGACCCTCGCGGCGCGCTTCGCGCGCAAGGACCCGCGATGAGCCTGCTGCGCACCGAGGGACTTTCCAAGGTGTTCGGGGGCGTGCATGCGGTGCAGGCGCTCGAGTTCGCGATCGAGCCCGGCGCCGTGTACTCGATCATCGGCCCGAACGGGGCCGGCAAGACGACGCTGCTCAACCTCCTGACGGGCATCTACCGCCCCAGCGCCGGGCGCATCTGGTTCGACGAGCGCGAGCTCACCGGCCTGGCCACGCACCAGTTCGCGGCGGCGGGCATCGGCCGCACGTTCCAGAACCTCCAGATCTTCTTCAACATGAGCGCGCTGGAGAACGTCATGACCGGGCGCTACCTGCACGAGCGCTGCGGGCTGGCGGCGGCGTTGCTGCGCTTCCCGAGCCTCGCGCGTGCCGAGCGCAGCTGCCGCGCGGAGGCGCGCGAGCTGCTTTGCGCGGTGGGACTCGAACAGTACGCCGACGCCGCTTCGGAGAGCATGCCCTATGGCGCGCTGAAGCGCCTGGAAATCGCGCGCGCGCTCGCCGCGCGTCCACGGCTGCTGCTGCTCGACGAGCCGGCCGCCGGGCTCAATGCGACCGAGACGCAGGAGATCGTGCGGCTGATCGAGCGGCTCGCGGCTCGCGGGCTCACGGTCGTGCTGGTCGAGCACAACATGCGGCTCGTGATGGGCGTCTCGGACCGCGTGCTGGTGCTCGACTACGGACACAAGCTGGCGGAAGGCGACGCCGATTCGGTGCGCCGCGACGCGCGCGTGATCGAGGCCTATCTCGGCGCGGAGGCGCGCAATGCTTGAAGTGCTCGCGCTCGAGAGCCGGTACGGGCGCATCCCGGCCCTCAAGGGTATCGATCTCACCGTGAACGCGGGCGAGCTCGTGGTACTGGTCGGCAGCAACGGCGCCGGCAAGACCACGCTGCTGCGCGCGCTCTCCGGGGTGCAGCCCGTGAGCGGCGGGCAAGTGCGGTTCGAGGGTGCCGATATCACGCAGGCGGCCCCCGAACGGCGCGTGCGGCTGGGCATCGCGCAAGTGCCCGAGGGGCGGCAGGTGTTCGGTCCGCTCGCGGTGGAGGACAACCTGCGTCTTGGAGGCTACACGCGCCCGGCGGCCGAAGCGGCGCGCACGCTGGAGCAGGTGTACGCCACGTTCCCGGTATTGCGCGAGCGGCGCCATGCCCCCGCGGGCACGCTCTCCGGCGGGCAGCAGCAGATGCTCGCCATCGGCCGCGCGCTGATGGCGCGCCCGCGTCTGCTCCTGCTCGACGAGCCGAGTATGGGCCTCGCCCCGCGCCTGGTGGAGGAGATCTTCGCCTGCGTGCGCGACTTGCGCGCGGCTGACTCGGCGATCTTCCTGGTGGACCAGAACGCGCGCGCCGCGCTTAGAATCGCCGATCGCGGCTACGTTCTGGAGACCGGGCGGATCGTCCTCTCGGGCAGCGGCGCGGAGCTGATCAACAACGAAAACGTGCGCGCCGCCTATCTCGGCCTATGAGAGGGGAGAACGCTTGACCTGGATCAAACCCCGCTTGCCCTCGCCATGCTCGTATTGCCGTCTGGGGCAGAGGGAGAAAGCAGAATGAAACAGTCGCTCGTCGCGGGGCTGTCCACGACCCGCACCTACACCGTGGACCGGGAGCGCACCATCGATTTCATGGGGGAGGCGGCCCGCGTATACGCGACGCCGATGCTGGTGCGCGACGTCGAGGTCGCGTGCCGCGAGTTCCTGCTCGGCCACCTCGACGCCGGCGAGGACTCGGTGGGCACGCGCATCGAGCTCGACCACACGGCGCCGACGCTGCTGGGCATGACCGTGCGCATCGAGGCGAGCGTCGCCGAGGTCAAGGGCCGCGCCGTGACCTTCGAGGTGACCGGCTCCGACGGCATCGACACCATCTGCCGCGGCCGCCACATGCGCTTCGTGGTGGACGTGAAGCAGACCGAGCAGCGCCTCGCCGCCAAGGCGCAGAAGGCCGGCCGGAAATGAAAGTAAAGACGTACTGCTATCAGTGCGTCGCGGGGCCGGACCTGCTGACCGTCGAGGTGAAGGACGGCGTCGCCACCCAGGTCGAGCCGAATTTCGCCGCCGAGGCTGTGCACCCCGGTGGCGGCAAGGTGTGCGTCAAGGCCTACGGCCTGGTGCAAAAGCTCTACAACCCGAACCGGGTGCGCACGCCGATGAAGCGGACGAACCCGAAGAAGGGGCGCAACGAGGATCCGCGCTTCGTGCCGATCTCCTGGGACGAGGCGCTCGACACCATCGCCGCCAAGCTGAAGGACGTCCGCGCGCGCGGCCTGCTCGACGAATCGGGCTACCCGCGGGTCGCGGCGAGCTTCGGCGGCGGCGGCACGCCGCAGTCCTACATGGGCACCTTCCCCGCGTTTCTCGCCGCATGGGGCCCGATGGACATGGGCTTCGGCTCCGGGCAAGGCGTCAAGTGCTACCACTCCGAGCACCTCTACGGCGAGTTCTGGCACCGCGCGTTCACGGTCTCCGCCGACACCCCGTCGTGCAACTACAACATCTCCTGCGGCGCGAATATCGAGGCCTCGGGCGGCGTGGTGGGAGTGTGGCGCCATGCCAACGCGCGGGAGCGCGGCATGAAGCGCGTCCAGGTCGAGCCGCACCTGTCGGTCACCGGCGCGTGCTCGGCCGAATGGGTGCCGATCAAGCCCAAGACCGACGCGGCGTTCCTGTTCGCGCTCGCGCACTGCGCGCTGTATGAGCATCCGCGCGAGCGTCTCGACCTCGCGTTCCTCGCCGCGCGAACCTCGGCGCCGTACCTGGTCGGGCCGCACGGCTACTATCTGCGCGACCCGGCGACGAAAAAGCCGCTGCTGTGGGACGCGAAGCGCGATGCGGCGGTGCCGTTCGACGCGCCTGATACCGCGCCGGCGCTGGAGCGCGGGCCGTACAGCGCGCGCGCCGTCGAGATCGGGCCCGACGGCGAAGTTCTCGCCGAGGGCGAGCTGCGCGGCGAAACCGCCTTCAGCAAGCTGGTGTCGCACCTTCAGCCTTACACGCCCGAATGGGCCCAAGGCGTGAGCGACGTGCCCGCGGCGACCGTGCGTCGCATCGCCGACGAGTACCTCTCGCACGCGCAGGTCGGCGCCACCGTCGAGATCGACGGCGCGGTGCTGCCTTTTCGCCCGGTCGCGGTGACCCTTGGCAAGACGGTGACCAACGGCTGGGGAGGCTTCGAATGCTGCTGGGCGCGCACCGTGCTCGCGTCGCTGGTGGGCGCGCTCGAGGTTCCGGGCGGCACGCTCGGCACTACGGTGCGGCTGAACAAGCCCCTGGGTGAGCGCCTGAAGAGCGTGCGCCCCGGCCCGGACGGTTTCATGGCCTACCCGCTCAACCCCACCGACCGCGAGCATTGGAGCGCGCGGCCCAACATCCGCAACGCGTACCGCACCATGGTGCCGCTCGCGGCCGATGGCCCCTGGAGCCAGGCCCTGGGCCCGACGCACTTTTCGTGGATGTTTCTGGACGAGACGCCCCACGGACTGCCGCGGGTGACGCTGCCCGAAGTCTGGTTCTTGTATCGCACCAACCCGGCCATCTCGTTCTGGGACACCGATCGCATCGCCGAGCGCATGGCGCGGTTTCCGTTCACCGTGGCGTTCGCCTACACGCCCGACGAGACCAACCATTTCGCCGACATCCTGCTGCCCGACGCGGTGGACCTGGAGAGCCTGCAGCTGATCCGTATCGGCGGCTCGAAGTTCATCGAGCAGTTCTGGGACCATGAAGGCTTCGCGCTGCGCCAGCCGGCGGTCGCGCCGCAGGGCGAGGCGCGCGATTTCAGCGACGTCGCCACCGAGCTCGCGCGGCGCGTCGATCTGCTCGAGAAATACAACGCGGCGATCAATCGCGGCGTCGCGGGCGTGGCACTTAAAACCGACAAGTGGGATCACTCGTTAGAGACTTCCCGGGCGCACAGCGCAGAGGAAATCTGGGACGCGGTCTGCCGCGCCGCGAGCGCCGAGCTCACCTCCGGCGAAGAGTCGCATGGCCTCGACTGGTGGCGCGAGCACGGACTGCGCACCAGGTCGTTCTCGCGCCGCGACTGGTACCTCTACCCGACGTTCGTCGAACTCGGCTTGCGCTTCGAACTGCCCTACCAGGAGCGGCTGCTGCGCGTCGGAAAGGAGCTCGGGCGGCGGCTGCACGAGCACGACATCCGCTGGTGGGACACTCAGCTCACCGAATACCAGGCGTTACCCGTGTGGAAGGACTTCCCGGGGCTGTGGGAAGCGTCCGTGCGCAGCCAGGGCGGACAGCCGGACGACTACCCCTATTGGCTCATCACCTCGCGCAGCATGCAGTACGCATGGGGCGGCAACGTCGGCATGCAGCTCATCAAGGAAGTTGCCGACAACATCGCCGGTCACAAAGGCGTGATCCTCAACGCGCAGACCGCCGAGCGCATCGGCGTCACGGAGGGCGATCTGGTCGAGATCGCCACGCCCAAGGCGAGCGTACGGGCGCACGCGGTGCTGCGCCAAGGCATCCGCCCAGACACACTGCTCCTGCTCGGGCAGTTCGCCCACTGGGCGACGCCGTTCGCCAAGGATTTCGACATGCCGAGCATGAACAATCTGGTGCCGATGTCGCTCGCGCTTACCGACGCCACCGGCTCGGGCGCCGACGTGGTGCGCGTGTCGCTCAGGAGGGCGGCATGACTCGCTCGGAGGACTTAGGATGACCCGGTGGGTCATGATTGCGGATCTGCGTCGCTGCGTCGGCTGCCAGACCTGCACTGCGGCATGCAAGCATACCAACGCCACGCCACCTGAAGTCCAATGGCGGAGGGTGCTGGATATGGAGGTCGGCGAGTATCCGCAGGTCCAGCGCGCCTTCGTGCCCGTCGGCTGCATGCACTGCGCCGATCCGCCGTGCATGCACGTCTGTCCTTCGACCGCGACGCGTCAGCGCGCCGACGGCATCGTCACCATCGACTACGATCTGTGCATCGGCTGCGCCTATTGCGCGGTCGCCTGTCCCTACCAGGCACGCTACAAGACCGACGAGCCGTCGTTTGCCTACGGCGCGCCGATGCCCTCCGAACAGCAGCAGTACGACCCGCGCCGCATCGGTGTCGCCACCAAGTGCACCTTCTGCTCGGACCGCATCGACGCGGGGCTCGAGGGGGGTCTCAAGCCAGGGGTCGACCCCGAGGCGACGCCGGCGTGCGTAAACTCGTGCATCGCGAAGGCGCTGCACTTCGGCGACGTCGAGGACCCGGCCAGCAACGTGTCCCAGCTGCTGGCCGAAAACCAGTTCTTCCGCATGCACGAGGAGCTCGGCACCGAACCGGGCTTCTACTACCTGTGGGACCGCGCGCGATGAGCTACGGCCCGAAGCCCTGGCTGCAACGGCACTGGGACGTGCGCGCGGCGACGAATTTCACCCTCGGCGGCACCGGCGCCGGGCTGCTCGTCGCGACCGCGCTCGCCACAGTCGCCGCGCCGGGCTGGAAGCCGGCACTGGCCGTGGGGCTCGCGCTGATCGCCGCCGGCCTCGGCGCGGTCTGGCTCGAAATCGGGCGCAAGCTACGCGCGGTGCATGTGTTCTTCAATCCGTGGACGTCGTGGATGACGCGCGAGTCGTTCGCGGCGCTGGTCGTGTTCGCGCTCGGGGCGTTGGCCCTCGCGCTGGGCCACCCCTCGATTGCGCAGGCGGACGGTATCGCCGCGCTGTTCTTCGTCTATTGCCAGGGGCGGATCCTGCACGCCTCAAAGGGGATTCCGGCCTGGCGCACGGCAGGCATCACGCCGCTCATCATGGCGACCGGCCTCGCCGAGGGCTCCGGCCTGTATATGCTCCTCACCGCCGGGGGCGGGGAAACCCGCGCGCCGCTCCTTCTTTTCGTGCTGGCGATCGTCGCCCGCGCTTTCGCCTGGCGCGGCTACCGTGCCAACCTCGGAAAGGGCGCGCCGCTCCGCGCGCTCGAGCCGAGCGCGAAGTGGTTGCTCAATGTCGGCACGCTTGCGCCGCTCGTAGTGCTCCTACTTGGGTACTTCGTCGCGCCGCAGTTTGCGCCCGCGGCGGTGATGCTTGCCGCCGCGGCAGCACTCGTGACCGGCTGGCACTTCAAATTCACGCTCGTTACCCGCGCGGCTTTCAACCAGGGATTCGCGCTGCCGCGACTTCCGGTACGCGGCGGCCGATAGACAGGAACTTCGACCATGAACGCATTGCTGCAGCAGCGCTATGCCAAGGTCCATCACCGCTCGGGCGCAAAGCGCCCGGCGAAGGGGCGACCCTACTATTTCCAGCGCCAGGCGGAGACCATGTCGCGCGACGAACTGCGCCGGCTCCAGCTGCGCCGGCTGCGCGCGATGTTGAAGGATGCCTACCGGAACGTCGCGTTGCACCGTACGCGCATGAATGCAGCCCGCATCAAGCCCGAGGACGTGCGCTCGCTCGAGGACCTGCAGCGCCTGCCGTTCACGGTCAAGAGCGACCTGCGCGACCAGTATCCGTTCGGCATGTTCGCCCGGGCGCGCGAGAGGATCGCGCGCCTGCACGCGTCTTCCGGCACCACGGGCAAGCCGACCGTGGTCGGCTACACGCACAAGGACATCGACACCTGGTCCGAGCTGATGGCGCGCTCGATGGCCTGCGCGGGGGTGCGGCCAGGGGACGTGGTGCACAACGCGTACGGCTACGGCCTGTTCACGGGTGGGCTGGGCGCGCACTATGGCGCCGAGCGCCTCGGCGCGACGGTGGTGCCGATGTCCGGCGGCGCCACTGAGCGACAGGTCGTGCTCATCAAGGACTTCGACGCGCGCGTCTTGTGCTCGACTCCGTCCTACGCGCTCAATATTGCCGAGGTCGCCGAGCGCGACGGGGTCGACCTGCGCAAGGGGAGCCTGGAAATCGGTTTGTTTGGCGCGGAGCCCTGGAGCGAGGCGATGCGCCGCGAGATCCAGATCCGCCTGGGCATCAAGGCCGTCGATTTGTACGGCCTGTCGGAGATCATGGGTCCAGGCGTGGCGGTCGAATGCGACGCGCAAGACGGGCTGCACGGCTGGGAAGATCACTTCCTGTTCGAAGTGATCGATCCCGACACCGGCAAGCCAGTCTCCGATGGGCACGCGGGCGAGCTGGTGATTACCACGCTCACCAAGGAAGCGCTGCCGATGATCCGCTATCGTACGCGCGACATCACGCGCATCAGCAGCGACCGCTGCAGCTGCGGACGCACCCACCTGCGGCTGAAGCGCATCACCGGGCGCAACGACGACATGCTGATCATCCGCGGGGTAAACGTGTATCCGTCGCAGATCGAGGCGGCGCTCGTCGGGCTGCCGGATCTCGCGCCGCACTATCAATTGGTGGTGTCGCGCCACGGGAACATGGACGAGCTCGGGGTCGAAGTGGAAGCCGCGCCTTCGCTGCCGTCCAACGACGCCGCCTATCGCCAGCTTGCCGAGCGCGTGCGCTACCAGATCAAGTCTCTGGTCGGCGTGACGACCGACGTCACGGTGAAGAAACCCGGCGAGGTGCCGCGCTCGCAGGGCAAGGCAGTGCGCGTGAGGGATCTGCGACCCAAGCTCGCATGATTCCCGCAGCCGGGGGGTTCACCGCCGGCGCGCGCAGCCGTCTGTTGCCTGCCTCGGTGCCGCTGCGCTACTTCGGCGCGGCGGTTCTGTTCCATGCGCTCGCCTGGGCCGTGCTGCTCGCATATCCGGAAGAGCTTGCGCGCTTTGCCTCCTTCGGCGGTCTGGGGCCGGGGCTCGCCGCGCTTCATCTCGTTACGCTCGGAGTGCTGGCGATGACGGCGGTCGGCGCAACGCTGCAGCTCCTGCCGGTAGCGACGCGCCAGGCGGTGCGCTCGGTCGCCGCAGCGAAGCTCGTGTGGTGGCTCCTTGCCCTCGGGGTCGCTCTGTTCGCGGCCGGCGCGGCCGCCTACCGCCCGCAGCTTCTAGGAGCGGGGGGCACGGCCGTGGTCGTCGCGCTGGGAATCTACGGCTGGCTGCTGTACGAGAACCTAAGACATGCGCGCGGCATGCGCGCAGTCGTGGCGCACGGCTGGGGCGCCCTGGCCGCCCTCGCGCTCCTCGCCGCGAGTGGGCTTGCGCTGGTGGCGCACTATGAGCACGGCCTGGCCCTCGAGCGGGGCGCGTTCGCCGCGGCGCACCTCGTGCTCGCCGCGTACGGCTTCATGGGACTGCTCGCGCTCGGCCTGTCGCAGTTCCTGCTGCCGATGTTTGCGGTGTCGCCCGCGCCGTCGGCCGGCTCGGCACTGGCCGCGCTCGCCGCCGCCGGCTCCGCGATCCTTGTTTCACTCGGGGCGCTCGCCTCCGGCAGCCGATTGCTGCTCGCCTGCGCAGCGGGCCTGGGCGTCGCCGCCGCGGCGGCGCACGTCGTGGCGATGGAGCGCGCCCTGCGCAGGCGGCTGCGGCCGCAACTCGGTCCCGCATTCGTGCTGGTGCGCGTTGCGTGGGCCTGTCTGCTCGCGAGCGTGGTGCTCGCCACGCTCATCTCCCTTTCATGGGCGCCGCCGCGCGCCGCGGCGCTGTTCGGCGTCCTGCTCGTGCCCGGTTGGTTGCTCACGTTCCTCCTTGCGGTTCTGCAGCGCATCGTGCCGTTCCTCGCCTCGGTGCACGCCGGCGGGCGCGGGCGCGGCGCGCCGCTCGTTTCGTCGTTCACGCCCGAGCGGCCGCTCGCAGCGCACCGCTTCCTGCATCTCGTCGCACTCGCATTGCTGCTCGTTGCCGCCGCGAGCGGCGCCGACGTGCTCGTTCGCCTCGCTGCGGCCGCCGGCCTTGCCGGCGCGCTGGCGTACGGCACATTCTTCGTCCAGGTGCTCGCGCGCCTGAAGGAGTGACTCTCAATGGACTTCGAACGACAGATCAGCAGGCGGCTGCATGAAGAGCACGTCGCGACCCTCGAACTGTGGGCGCGCGTCGAGCAGACGATCGGCAAGCGCGACGCCGCGCTCGAGGCGCTGCTCGGCCGCTGTGCCGCCGCGCTCGCCGACGAGGTGGCGCGCCACTTCGATTTCGAGGAACACGAGCTGTTTCCTCGCCTTACCGATGCGGGCGAAGGCGACATCGCCGAGCTGCTCACCGAGGAGCACGACGTGATCCGCAGCGCGGCGACGCAGTTCCAGGACCTGTGCCACGGCCTGCGCACGGGCAGCCTCGACGCGCTGGGCTGGCAGCGGCTGCGCGTCAGCGCGCTCGAGCTCGCCGAGCGGCTCGTCGCGCACGTGCAGAAAGAGGAAATGTCGCTGCTTCCGGCACTCGAGGACCTGCTCGACGAGGAAACCGACTCGCAGCTGGCCTTGGCCTACGCGAGCTGAGCGCGGGCCTAGGCGAGGTTCTTTACGAACGCCAGCCGCTGCGACGGGCCGAAGCCCGCGCGGTAGAGGAAGCCCAATAGGTCGAAGTGCTCCTTCGCGACCACCGACTCGACGCGTTCGACGCGTAGCGCGCCGAGGTTGATGAACAGCTGCGACAGCAGCGCCCGGCCGATGCCCGCGTGCGAAAACTCCGGATCGACGCCGATGGTATCGATAATCGCGACCGGCTCGGCGCGACCGAAATCGCCGTAATCGGCGGTGGCCATCAGGTAGCCCGCGGTG
>Ga0316631_10000116_pt1 | contig 12031 bp, 8 predicted proteins | sample OWC_May_M1_C1_D3_FD_207672 | JGI IMG/M metagenome (GOLD analysis project Ga0316631, IMG submission 207672) | Wetland soil microbial communities from Old Woman Creek delta, Ohio, United States - OWC_May_M1_C1_D3_A | ecosystem: Environmental > Terrestrial > Soil > Wetlands | place: USA: Ohio... | reverse complement strand
ATGGCATAGACTGGCGGTTCCTCACCGCCCGCGCGCCGTGCTCCGACCGGGAGCATGAAGGTCGCTGCGGCAAGAACAAGGCAGGCAGAGAGAAGAGGCGACGCGGATCGCATGGGCAGGAAATTCATGCAGGCCTCCGTTGGACAAAGGTGAGACAGAAGGCAAAACCCATCGGACGGCCGGGAACCTCCGGCCGACTTGGGGCCAAAACCATTTATACACTCGAAGCAGTCCGGATGTTTCGCACAATCCTCGTCGTACGTGCACAAGACGCGGCGGCACGATAGAATAGCCAACGGCTTCACGGATCTCTTTCTGACAGAAGGCGCCGTCCCTATATGCATCGAAACCTCCTTGCCACCGGCTGGGCTTCCTTCCTTACCGATGTCTCGACGGAGATGATTTATCCGCTCCTCCAGGCGTTCGTTGCCATGATCCTTTCCGGGCGGAGAGCGTTGCTTGGTCCGGTTCTCGGGATCATTGAGGGAGTGTCTGAGTCGACTGCCAGCCTGCTCAAGGTCTTTTCGGGCTTCTATTCCGACAGGGTCCGTTCACGCAAAGCACCGACGATCGCAGGCTATTCCGTCTCGGCTTGCGCCAAGGCGCTGCTCTTCCTGGCATCGCGAGGCTGGTACTTTGTCCTGCTGTCGCGCCTGTTCGACCGCGTGGGCAAGGGGATACGGACTGCTCCGCGAGACGCCCTGATTTCGGAGTCGGTGCCACCCACACAGCAGGGTGCCGCCTTCGGCTTCCAGCGAGCGATGGATTTCGCCGGGGCAACGGCGGGCGTCGCTATCTGCTACCTGGTGAGCCTCAGGTACCTCAATCCCGCGACCGGCACGCTGAGAGATCTCGAGTCCTTCTATCTCCTCTTCGTCTTGTCGGTAATCCCTGCGTTCGCTGCAGTCTGTTGTCTCTTCTTCGCGCAGGAAACGAGGCCGGCGCTGCCAGGCGGGCAGGATGCACCCCGCCCATGCCTCGACTACCGGAAGTACAATCGGAGGCTCCAGGTCTTCTTCCTCGCGCACCTCGTTTTCACGCTTGGCAATTCTTCGAACCAGTTCCTGCTGCTGCGCAGCATGAATCTCGGCGTTGCCCTGCCGAGCGTGATCCTCATGTACATGGCACATAATCTCTCGACCGCGCTCCTGTCCCGTTACCTGGGCGGATTGTCGGACCGTGTCGGCAGGATCGGGATCCTGATCTCCGGTTACCTGCTTTACGGCATCGTCTACGGGACTTTCGGCCTGGTCACGAAATCCGGTTCAGCGTGGCTTTGGGCATTCTGGGTGCTCTACGGCGTGTACTACGCGATGACGGAAGGGGTGGAAAAGGCCCTGGTCGTCGAGCTTGCACCCGAGGGGTCGAGGGCGACGGCGCTTGGATTCTTCCAGACCTTAGAGGGTGTAGCTTTGCTTATATCGAGCGTCCTGGCAGGGTTCCTGTTTTCGCTCTCGCCCGCGGCGCCGTTCATTTTCGGAGCCATCACCAGCATCATCACTGTCGCTATCCTCACGCAGATACGTCCCGGGATCATGAAAGCCGCGACGCAGTTACCCGTCCAGGCTCCTTTCTCATAGCCTGCCGCGGCTCACCGATTCCAGGAGCACGACCCTCTCAGACTCTCCCGACGGGAGCGGGTCATAGAGACGGCAGACGCCGTTGCTCACGGTAAGAGCCCGCGCTGCCTTCTGGATGAACGGTTCAATGTCGTGGGTGGCGATCACAACGGAGGCACCGTACGCCAGCGCGCCGTCGATCCACGCCAGTATCTCTTCCCTCATGGCCCGATCCATTGATTCCAGTGGTTCGTCCAGGAGGATGATATGAGGATGGGCGATCCACGCCGCGGCGAGGACCGCCCGGCGTCGCTGTCCCGTGGAGAGCTCGCGGATCGAGCGTTGTGCCATCCTGCCGAGCCCGACGCGGTCCAGAACCGACGCGCCCCTCTCGAGGGATTCACCCCGCAGGCGGCAAACCAGCCTGATAACATCGCCGATCGTCGCATATGGCGTCAAATCAGGCTGTTCCGGCACGTAGGCCAAACTTCGTCGCGCCTCGACCTCGTCGATCCAGAGGTCGCGGCCTTCGAGTTTCGCCGTCCCCTGGTCCGGCTTCTCGACTCCTGCGACAAGCTTCAGCAGGGTGCTCTTGCCGCAGCCGTTCGGCCCCAGGAGCAGCGTGAGTCCGGCTTGAAGATCAAGGTCCACGCCTCTCAGGACCGGCTCGCCCTCCCTGTACCAAAAATGCACCTGTGCCAGGCGGATCATCTTCCGCTCCACGAGAGTGAGTCACCGGCGCTGGCATGATGACGTTCGACCCACCTGGTTGCCTTCAGGCTCACATCCGCCTTGCGGGCAGCCAGAAAGGCAGCCGGCGTTGCGGCGAGCCAGATGATCCACGTCCAGTCGACCAGGGCGACGGTTGCAGAGACGAAAAAACCTTCCAGCAGCAGTCCGCCGGCGCCGGTCTTCCGCTCTCGCGCCCTCCTCACGAAAGACGCACCCCGAAGCGCAAGTACCGGAAGGACAGCCGCCACGTGGAGTGCGGCGCCGGGATCCAGCGCGCCTGCGAGAATGATCACAGGCAGCCCAAGAGCCGTCAGCAGCATCGCGTCCGCCAGTATCCGGTTAGCGGCTGACCATGGCAACGAACGGGCCCACGGCCACACGGGTCTGCGGACCAGCAGCCGGTCAACGATCCCGGAAATGAAAAACGTGAGAGACAATGCACCGCCGAAGCGGGCAACCCCGGCAGCTATGCCGGGAGGAGGGGTATTGTTCGCCGTAAAAAGGAGCGCAGCCCCGATCGGAACCAGCGAGACCATGTACGGACCCGCTGCTGCGGGACCAAGGGCGCGCATCGCAACTCGGGCACTGAAAAGCGGGCCAGCCGGTCGCAGGGCTCTGGCGGGCGGGACGTCGCGCAGAGTCCCGGCCACGAGATCGACTGCCGCCAGCAAAATCAGCGCGAGAATCATCCACACCCAGCCGCCTGCCGTGGCGCAGATCGCCGCCGCCACGGAGAGCGACGCTGTCATCGGCTGTCTCCGGGACGGCACGGCGGCAAATGCTCCCGCGACCAGCAGCAGCGCAAGACGCAGCACAGGCAGAAAAATGGTACGGCCGTGGGTGTGTGCGACAATCGCAAGCAGAGAGAGCAGGATGGCAAGCGGGACTTGAACAGTGACGAGAGCGAACGTCAGTCCCCTGCGGTTTCCAACCTCGCTCAAGGGGAGGTGGCGCACCCAGCCGCTCAGGCCTGAGAGCATCAATGGAGCAGCCCACGCCGGAAGCAGGAAGCAAAGGCCGCCCAGCAGCATGTATATGGGGATGGGCGGCTGCAACGCAAACACATCCGTGGCGATACCGGTAACGAAGGCGATCGGATACATTTGCAGAAAGACGATGATCAGGAAGGCGGAGAAGAGGGGGGTGAAGGCACGGACCGCAACACGGACGCCTACCCTGAAATGAAACAGCAGCAGCGCCTTCATCACTTCATCATAGCATCGCTCGTTGCCTCGCAGTACTCGGCAATCTGGCCGTTGGCCGTGGAGCCTGCAATTTTAAATTTTAAATTTAAAATTTTAAATTTGAAATTGAAGGGGCCGCCCGGCTACCAGATGAACTGAGCGCCGAAACGGAATGTTCGGCCGTCGTTGAGCGTGTTGGTTATCTGGCCGAAATTCCCATTCGCCAGTTCCGTCCCGGGCTCTGCAAACTGCGGGGTGTTGAACAGGTTGATCGATTCCGCGCGCAACGTCAGTTTCATGTCGTTGCCGAAGCCCCATGTCTTGGAAACCATCGCATTTACGTTCCGAATCCCGCCCTTGCGGAACGTGTTGTGCCCGAGATCGGCGCTTTCCTCGGTCGGTTGCATGAAGCCGAAGGCGGTGCGTGGCAGCATCAGTCTCGATGTGTCAGGATTGCCGACGGTGCGCCCCAGCACCGAGGCGTCGATGAGATACACGCGATCGTTGCCGTTGCCATCCACGTTGCCGTACCCGGGGGCGTCCGAACCGGAGACCACGGTGAAGGGCATTCCGGTCTTCGCCAGAGCGACAGTTGAGATCTCCCAGCCGCTCGTCAGGCGCCGAACCCACGATGCGCCCGGCGCGGCAGGTATTTGATAGTTCACTGCGCAAAGCAGCGCATGAGTCTGGTCGAATGAGCTCAACCCCTTCATGTCCCGGTGCGTCTCGAATTCCGACTGGCTGCGCGAAACCCGCGAATCGTTGTCGTAAGCCGTGTTGGTGTAGTTGCTCCCGAGGTCGATGGCCTTGCTGAACCAGTAGGAAGCGTTGGCCGATAGCCCATGCCATTGAGGCATGACCAGCGAGGCGCGTGCCGCATCGAAATATCCATCCGAACCGTTGAGCACCCAGCGGTGCTCCGCATGGTAGGGATCGGCCCGCCGGTCATTGATTGTGGCTGTGGTCTGCGGGATCCCCGGCACCGCGTGGGCCCGATTCAGATACCACATGATCAGGAGCTTGTGAGATCGGCTGCCGACATAGCCGAATTGGAACCGCAGAACCTGTGACCAGTTCGGCTCCCAGGCGAGGTTGTATTGATGGGAGTACGGAACGGCCAGTTCGGGGTCCAGCAGATAGAGATTCGGGCGCGCGTCCGGGATCTGTCCCGTCTGGGTCAGGCCGCGCATCGGGTCGCTGAGATCGGGCGCCATGACAACGATCTTCACGCTGCCGGGGGGACTGAATCGCACCTGCTGAAAAGTAACCGGGAAGATCTGCCCGTACTGCAGCCCGTAGCCTGCGCGCGTGACACCCCAGCGCCCGGGCAGTTGATAAGCCAAGCCGAACTGGGGAGCGAAGTTGTTGCAGTCGCAGTCGTACGGGATCACGTTCAGTCCGTTCACTTCGTAAGGACTCGGGGACGGCTCATAGCGCAGGCCGAAATCGAGAGTGAGGTTGGAGCCTGCCTTCCAGACGTCTCCGACATAGAAGTTCATATCCCAGTTGCGGAAACCGCGGTGTACGTTCCCTATCGATACGATGAATTGAGATGGGAGACCGAGGCGGAGGTTCGTGATTGCGTCGTGGCCGAAATCGTTCGCAAACGAGAAGAATCCGCGGTGCGCATCCGTCTCGATGCCGTTAAACTGGCGCCGCGTCAGACCGAACCCGGCACTCAGAGTGTGGGGACCGCTGAGGTGTGTGATCTGCCCCGCATAGCGGAAGAGGTTCTGCGCCCTGTCGATGGGGATGTTGCCCTGGGGGCCCAGCGTCTCGAGGCCCGAGGTGGAGACCATCGGCCCGACGGCGTTTTCTTCGGGATTCAGCTGCGACCGCAAGCGGTCGTAACCGAACGAGAGGCTGGTCAGGGTCGAGTCGGACCACTCGCGGTTCCAGCCTATGCGTGCGGTGTGGAACTTGTTACTTGTGATGGGATTCTGCCCGGCAACCAGTTCGAATGCATCGACGTCCTGGGAAGTAAACGAGTATCGCAGGTAGAGCCGGTCGTGCGCCGACAGGTCCTGGTCCAGGCGGACTGCGCCGTTGTTGGTGTCGATGGATTGCGGTGCATTCGTGTTGAGGGCCCGGGGGTTGATGTCGGTGCGATTCGGGAGCTCGAGCGGATATGCATCCAGGAAACGGGTGACTATCGCCCTGGTCGTCGGATCGGTGGCAAGGGGCGTCCGCTCGTCCGGCCTGGGCACGAGGACGTTGCCATTGACGCTGCCGCGCGACTTGAGCTGATTTCCCTCGAAAGTCAGCCGGGATCCTTTCCAGAGGGGTGCCTGCAGGACGAATCCATAGTCGTTTTCGTGGGCAGGCTTCACGTCCCCGACCTGGAAAAACGAGCGTGCGCTGAAGATGCTATTGAGGTGGGAGGCAAATATCCTGCCGTGGAAACCGGAGCCACCTGCGGCAGGGATGGCAAGCAAAGCCGAGGGGGCGTTGCCGAACTCCGCGCCAAAGTAATTGCGCGACGGCAAAAACTCGCGGACCACGGTGGCCGTCGTCCCCAGACGAACGTTCAGCTCCTTGAGCGCATTGTTATCAACCGGATTAAAGTAGATATTTTCGTTCCGGCGGCTCTCGCCTGCCGCTGTATCTGTCTTCCCGACCAGGTTCAGCTCGACCCGCTTGCCCGCGTCCGCGGGCGCGGCTTCATGCTCGCGCTTCTCGTCCTCGGCCTGCTTATCTTCAACCTTCCGCTGCGCCGGTGCGTAGCGGTTGCAGAACAGGCCGCCAATGATGGAGGCAAACAGAACAAGTCGCGGAAGCCTTCGCCAGGAGATCCCCATTCAGTCGTTTCACGAATTGGGAGGCGGGCTCCCCAATTCCTCCTTTCACCTCGGGCCGAAGATATACCACAATTCGCCTCATCGAGGCTAAGTTGCGGCGGATCGCAGTTGCCCTCCGGATCGGGATCGGAATCGGGGTCGCCGTCGCGATCGATATCGCACCGGATGTAATGTCAATGCCGAGGTCCGTCGCCACAACATCTCGAACGCCGAGACCGATTGCGATGCCGATTCCGACGCCGCCACCGACGGTTCTTCGGGCCGGGCGGCAGTTTCTGGTATGCTGGCGCGCGAACGGAGGTGACGCGTGACGGTATATCTCGGTGCCGATATCGGGGGAACGAAGATCGCGGTCGTACTTGGTAACGCACGGGCGGAGGTTCTCGCGTCGAGCAGGTTCCCCACGGCCTCGGTCGCCGATCCCTGCAACGCACTGGATGGGATCGACCGCGCGTTCCGGGAACTGCTGAAGTCGAACGGCCTCTCGGTGGAAGACGTGGCCAGGATCGGAATCAGTTGCGGCGGTCCACTTGACTCGCGGCGCGGCCTGGTGCTTTCTCCCCCCAATCTTCCCGGCTGGGACGAAGTCCCCGTGTGCGAGGTACTCAATCGCAAGTTCGGGCGGCCCGTGCGCCTCGAGAACGATGCCAACGCGGCAGCGCAGGCGGAATGGGCTTTCGGTGCAGGCCGCGGAACGCGGCACATGGTGTTCCTGACTTGCAGCACCGGCATGGGTGCCGGGCTGATACTCGACGGCAGGCTTTACCACGGCGCCCGTGATCTGGCAGGAGAAGCCGGACACATCAGGCTCACCGACGAAGGCCCAGTGGGTTATCGCAAGGCCGGATCGTTCGAGGGTTGGGCCAGCGGCGCAGGGCTATTCGCTCTCACCGGCCGCCCTGCGGAAGAAATCGGCCGGGAGGCGCAGGCCGGCGACCTGAAAGCACTGGCTCTCATCAAGCAGACGGGGGAAATGCTTGGGCGCGGCATCGCCATCATGTGTGATGTCCTGAACCCGGAACTGGTGGTTTGCGGAACGATGGCAGTGAAGCTGGGCGACCTGCTCCTGGAACCGGCTCGTCGCGTTCTGGCGCAGGAAGCTCTGGATCCCTGTCCCATTGTGCCGGCCGCACTCGGCGCGGACTTCGGTAACGTAGCCGCTCTCACGGTCGCGATTCTGGAGGAATGACAGCGCCCGGTGCGACGGCAGGCAACGCCGCCTCCGCTTCAACGACCTGCGGTAACCTCGGCGAGCAGTTCCCGGTAGTACAGGTAGTCCTCGTACCGAACGTCTTCACGTACCCTTCCGTCGGCCAGCGGTATGTAACCGCCGCTCTCGAGGAGAGGCGGAACCTTCTCCATGATTTCCCGTCGGATGGCTTCCCTGCCGCAGCGTAGCGCATCGAGGTCGATACCGCCGATGAGGCGCAGGTCTCGCCCGAATTCCCGCCTGATATCGCGATAGTCCATCGCGGCGGCGTCCACCTCGCATGCCCAGAGACAGTTGAATCCGCGCTTCAAGATAGAAGGGAGCAGCAACCTGGCGTTGGCATAGGTCCTGAAGATGATAATTTCGACGTTGTGCCGATGCAGCACATCGAGCAGCGGCTCGTAACTCTGCAACACCAAATCCTCATACATCCGCGGTGCAATAAGCGGCCCGGTGTTTCCTCCGATCGGCTCGGAGAAGACGGCGGCATCGACTTCAACTTCCTGCAGCACCTTCAGGGCCATCCTGGCGTTGAAATCGCCCTGGATTTCCATGCACGCTCGCACGAACCGGGGCTCCTCGCAAAGCAGGCGGGCCACCTCGGCGAACCTGTCCCAACCGTGCACACCCATCGACAGGAACAACCCGCGATGCAGCCTGGGCATCAACACATGATCACGGGCATGCCAACGGCGAACCCGCCCGGGCCAGTCTTTCGGAAGACGGCCCGGGGCGTCAACATCGAAACGGCGGCGAAGGTCGTCCAGGGCACCTGTCGAGGAGGTCCATGACTCCAGCTCAGGGCGCGGTTCGAGATTGAGCTCGAGTTCCTCAAAGCGGTCGGCAGGAAACATCCGGACGAGGTCCTCGTGGCGGGCCATGCCCTGCTTCTGCCACAACCTGATCACTGCGCGGCGGACCGGCTCCTCAAAATATGGCACGCGATCCGGGTTGCCGTATCTGAAAGTCTCGCGAAGTCTCTGCCGAGTGTTCATTGGCTGACTCCGGGGAGTACCTGCGGGGCAAAGGCGCAGTGCAAACAGCCTGGCCATTGAATCAGTGCACGCCGGGTGATTCCCCCCGTCTGCCGACCCGCGGGCTCCTCATGAGCATTACCAGCGGAAGCGTGAACAGGAAAACGATTCCCAACAGCCGGAAAACGTCGATGAATGAAAGCATCGCCGCCTGGCGCTCGACAGTATAGAACATCAGGGCGGCAGCGCGGCGCGCCGCTGTCGTGGCGTCCGAACCCTGCGCCATCATGGCCGCCTGCAGCTGGCTCAGCCGGTTCTGTGTCTGAAGATCGTAAGGGTTGACGTGTGCGCCCAGAATGTTGGTGTGCATCTGCCTGTGCCTTGACAGCAGTGTCGCAGAGACGGCGATGCCCATGCTCCCGCCGATATTGCGCATGAGATTGAAAAGGCTGGTGGCGTTTCCCATCTCCTGTTTGGGAATCGGGTCCATGGTAATGGTGGTCAAAGGCACGAAGAGGCAGCTCATTGCGATGCCCTGGATGAACTGGGGCCAGAAAAAGTCCCAGTAGCCGGCATCCAGGTTCAGCACCGATAGCCATATCAGTGTGAGCCCGGCGGCTGTAATCCCGAACACGAGCAGCTTGCGTGCTCCGACGCGCGAAATCATCAAGCCGACAACGGGCATGAACAGGAGCGATCCGATGCCGCGCGGGGCCGTGGCGATTCCGGCCTGCAGCGCCGGATACATCAAAAGCGTCTGGAGCATGATGGGAAGCAGCACAAGGCTGCCGTAGAGCACGAATCCGAGCGTTGTCATCATGAACACGCCCGTGGCATACGTCCTGTTCTTGAACACCCTCAGGTGGACCACGGGATGGGCAACGACCAGTTCGTACACGACAAACAATGAAAGGAAGATCACAGCAATCAGGGCCAGGGCGGTCATCGCGTGCGAAGTGAACCAGTCTTCCTGCTCGCCCTTGTCGAGCAGGATCTGCAGGCAGGCCATCCCGAGAGCCAGCATGCCGATGCCCCAGTAGTCCACGCGGTCCGATCGCCTGCGGATGTATGGCGGGTCGAAGACATAGAGTTTCGTCATGATGAGCGAAACTGCGCCGACCGGGATGTTTATGTAGAAGACCCAGCGCCAGCTGTAGCTGTCCGTCAACCATCCCCCGATAACAGGGCCGAAAATCGGCGCCGTGACGATGCACAGGCCGAACAACGCCATGGCCTTCCCCCGCTCGGCCGGAGGGAAGGCTTCGAGCATAATCGCCTGCGAAATGGGTTGCATCACTCCGCCCGATGCACCCTGCATCACCCTGAATATGATCAGGGCGGTGAGATTCGGGGCCAGCCCGCACAAGAAAGAGGAGATCACGAAGCCTGAAACGGACAGCATCAGCAGGCGCTTGCGTCCGAAGTAATTCGCCAGCCAGCCGGTCATCGGCAGGATGATCGCGTTCGCCACCAGGTAAGAGGTGAGTGTCCAGGTGGCTTCTTCAACGGTCGCCGACATGCTGCCGCCAATATGAGGCAGCGACACGTTCACGACGGTAGTGTCGAGCACCTCCATGAAGGTGGCGAAAACCACCGAGAACGAGACAAGCCAGCGGTTGACCTCGGGAACTGCAACGGGTAGATCTTCGGCCATGATCTGCCGGGTCGCTCCTTGATCTCACTTCGTAAATACGGTCGGGACCACGGACATGCCCGGGCGGAGGAGATGCTCGGGGTCCTGGCCCTGAACGAGTTCGATCTTGACCGGGATGCGCTGCACGACTTTTACATAGTTGCCGGTCGCGTTCTCGGGCGGAAGCAGGCTGAAGCGGGCTCCCGTGGCAGCTGCAATGCTTTGTACCAGGCCCTGATACTTTCGGCCGCCGTACGCATCCACCGAGATGATGACGCGCTGGCCGACCCGCATGTGGTTCAGCTGGTCTTCCTTGAAGTTCGCAGTAATCCAGATGTCGTCCAACGGTACGATTGCCATGAGGGGTTGATCCCGCACCACGACCTGGCCCAGTTCGACCTTCTTCATGCTCACGATCCCGGAGACAGGAGCCCGGACTTTGGTGTATTCGAGGTCCAGCTGCGCCCTGTCGAGGGCAGCGGCAGCCTGCTGAACGCGCGCCTCGGCGGAAGTCGCGTTGGACTTCATGACCGCAATCTGGTCGGGCCCGGCACGCGTGGCTTCAATCCCGGCCTGGGCCTGGGACACGGCGGTGCGCACCTGGACGAGGTGCGCCTCAGCGGCTTCCACGCCCCTCTCAGCCTCCTGCACGGCCGCTTCGGCGCCCTCGAGCGCCGCGCGAGAGCCATCTGCGGCCGCCACTGCGGCGTCGTATTGCTGCTTGGAGATCTCCTCCTTCGCGACAAGCTGCTTCATCCGCTCCAGGTCCTGCTCCGCCTTGGTGTGCATCGCCCGGGCCTCCAGCACGCGAGCGCGCGTCGTCGCGAGACGTGCCCGCGCGGTGTCGACTCCCTTGGCGGCTGCGGTCACTCCTGCCTCCGCGCTCTGCAGGGAGGCCTGCGCACCGCTGGTTTGGCTCGAGGTTGTGATGGAGACAACCGGTACCTGCGTCCTGGCTGCCGCGGCCGCAGCCTCCGCAGCGGCGAGCTCCGCCTTCGCCCGCTCCAGTGCAATTACGTAGTCACTCGAATCGATCTCGACCAGCAGCGTGCCGGCTTTCACCTCCTGGTTGTCGTCGACACGCACGGCCCGTACGGTCCCGCCAACCCTGCAGGCCACCGGATTGATGTGGCCGTCAACCTGAGCATCATCTGTCGATTCTCGCCCGGACATGTGCTTCCACAAGACGAAAGCGACCAGGACTGCCGCGGCCAGGACAACAACTAGAAGCCACTTCTTGCCGCCCATGCGCGCTGCCCCGCCGCCTGTCGACTGACTGCCTGCCGGACGCTTCGCTTCCGGGTTCCCGACGCGCGCCTCGTTACCGGAATTTGAGTTCTCTCCCATTAGAAGCCTCGCACAAACCTGAGGAATGAAGCCTCTGCATCTCCAATCGCCGCCGCCAGACTGGCTTTTGCGGCGTTGTGAGCATACAGGCTCGAGATGTAGTTCTCCGTCGCACGCGCAAACGCCTGCTGCGCTTCCACAACCTCTATGTTGTTTGCCACACCGGCGCTGAATCGGTCCTGTGCCTGGTTCAACTGCTCCTGTGCCAGCCTTACCGCGCTGCTCGTAACACCGACAGTCTGGTCGGCAGCCTGGATATCCAGAAATGCTGTCTGGATTTCGTAGTGGATTCGCCCCCGAAGGTCTTCGATGATCGCTTCCTGCTGCTTCAGGGCAGCATCTGCTTCAAGCACTCTCGCCTGTGCGCGTCCCGCCTCGTAGATGGGGATGTTTATACTCGCAGCGATCGTGTAATCCCCGTGGCTTTCGCCGGGGCCCGGTCCGTTCACGCCGTAGTTGGCAATCCCCTGAAAAGACGGAAGCTTCGTAGCTTCGGCCGCCTTGCGGGCATACTGTGCCGCGCGCAGCTGCGCCAGTGCGCTCTGATAATCGGATCGTGCGCGATACGCCTCCTGAACGATGTCTTCCAACATC
>Ga0316631_10000112_pt1 | contig 12391 bp, 10 predicted proteins | sample OWC_May_M1_C1_D3_FD_207672 | JGI IMG/M metagenome (GOLD analysis project Ga0316631, IMG submission 207672) | Wetland soil microbial communities from Old Woman Creek delta, Ohio, United States - OWC_May_M1_C1_D3_A | ecosystem: Environmental > Terrestrial > Soil > Wetlands | place: USA: Ohio... | reverse complement strand
TCCCCCATACATGTTGAGATCGATTTTGCTGCACGGAAGTGCTCGCGAGCAGGCGATGGCCTGGGCCACCCTGACCGAATCCGAGCAATTCCGCGGTCAGCGCCGAATTCTCGCGCCCATCATCGCCCTGGCGGCAACCGCTCCCGGGACGAAAAGAAGGACGGTCTACGATGCAAGAAGACGGTACGAGCTGCCGGGGAAACTGGTCAGGACCGAGGGATCCCCGAGGAGCAAAGATCGCGCCGTCAACCAGGCTTACAGCGGCGCAGGCGCTACCTACGACCTTTTTGCCAGAGTCTTTTCGCGCAACTCGATCGACGATCGGGGCATGCGCCTTGATTCGACGGTTCACTATGGCCGGGGCTACGACAACGCGTTCTGGAACGGCTCGCAGATGGTCTTCGGCGACGGTGACGGACGAATCTTCCGCAGCTTCACCAGCGCGCTCGATGTGATCGGTCACGAGCTGTGCCACGGGGTCATTCAGCACGAAGCGGAATTACACTATCGGGACCAGGCCGGCGCCCTGAACGAGTCGTTTTCCGATGTGTTCGGCTCCCTGGTGAAGCAGTACAGCCGCCGCCAGGAGGCGGAGGAGGCAGACTGGCTCATCGGGAGCGAGCTGTTCATGCCGGGAATCAGGGCCAGGGGGATTCGCTCGCTGAAGGAGCCGGGGACGGCCTACGATGACCCGATACTGGGGAAGGACCCGCAACCCGGCCACATGCGTGATTATGTGAGGACGCTGGAAGACAACGGGGGAGTGCACCTGAACTCCGGTATCCCGAATCGCGCGTTTTACGAGCTCGCGAGCCGCCTCAAGGGCTATGCCTGGGAGAAAGCGGGGCGAATCTGGTATACGACTCTCATCGGCAAGCTGCGCCCGGCTTCCAACTTCAGGGATGCAGTCAACCTGACTGTGCAGTCGGCAGGTGAGCTTTTCGGCAAGAACAGCCTGGAGCAGAAAGCAACGCGCGAGGCCTGGGCCGAAGTCGGCCTGTAGTCGATCATGCCCTGGAGGCGTGGTTTTGCGCTGCACGCAAGAGCGGCCTGCATCGAATCGGTGTCGACTCACGATTTCGGACGCCGATGGCGATTGCAGCCCCGATGCCGGTACCGATGGCCAGTGTGCCTGACCGCGATACCCGCCGCTCCTGCGGGGACTTCAGTTGACAGTGGGAAGGATTACGCGGCAGCCCTGCAGGGCGAATTGCTCCCGCAGCCGGCGCAGCATCTCGCCGCCGTGGTAAATACCGAGAATCGAGCCGCCGGAACCGGCATAGTGCGCGGAGGCCCCCAGGCTGCGTGCGAGCTTCACCATTTCGACATTGCGCGGGTCGAGCCGATAGATGCTCGCCCGTACGTCGAAGTTCTCATCTATCAGCTCACCCAGGCGCTCGTGATCCCCTGACAAGAGGCATTCCCTGCCCTCGAGCGCGAGATCTGCGACCCGCCGCATCGCGTTGATGACGCTTTCGTCCCCTGCCTCCCAGCGGGCGCGGATGTTGTTATGGAATACCCCCGAAACCTCGCTCAGGTCGGTGCGATAGGCAATGTAGAGCGGCGGCAGGAGGGCAGGATCCATTGATTCATAGATACCGTACCCATGCTCTTCCATGAAGGTCCGGTCGAAATCCATGTAAGTCAGGCCTTCATATACCTGCGCGACGCGGTCCTGGAGCCCGGCCGAGATCCCGATTTCCTTTGTTTCCACGGAGAGTATCAAACCGGGGAGGACCTCCCTGGGAAACGAGATATCGTAGAACTGCATGAGCGCCCGGAAGACAGCGGTGATTATGGCGCTCGAGCCTGCGAGACCGACCTGCCGCGGTATATCGGTCTCATAGCGCAAAGCGAAGTTCTTCCCGTGAAGCCGGATCCCCTGCTCTGCCGTGTACTCGGCGAATCTCTTGATCGCGGCTTTGACGAGGCGCAGCCCGCCGTAGTAGCCGTGGAGCCGCACGTCCTGAACCAGGTCATCAAGCCGGTCGAACAGGCAGCGGTCTTCGTGGCTGAGGATGATCTCGAGTTCGGGCCACTCGTACAGCACTACCCTGGCGGTGAAGTTTCGCACGACGACGGAGATGGTCCGGCCGAAGTACCCGTCCGAAGGGTTCCCGAGAAACCCGGCGCGCGCGTGCGCCGCCGTTCTAATGATTCTCATTGTTGCGCATGCGGATGCGACTGGCGAGATGCGGACATTCGACCAGCGCGAATTCAATGAATGCCTCGAAATAGCTCTCGAAATTCCCTATGTCGTATCGCCGCTCGCCCTGGCCGAGGCAGATACCGACGATCTTCTTCCCGCCCTCCAGCAGAATCCGTATCGCGTCGGTCAACTGTATCTCCCCTCCTTTTCCGGGAGGTGTCTTTTCGAGGGCGGGATAGATTTCCGGACCGAAAATGTAGCGCGCGGCTATGGCGAGATTGCCCGGAGCGTTTTCAGGGGTGGGCTTCTCAACCAGGTCATCGATCACGAAAGCGCCGCCGGCCAGCCCTGCTCCGCGCTTCACCACTCCGTAGGACGCCACGCTCTGGAGCGGGACCTCCTCGACGGCGATTACGCAACTGGCCTTCTCCGCTGCGAAGATCCCGGCCATACGCTGAACCACCCTCGATTCACCGCGGAGACCGATAATGCTGTCTCCCAGCGCCACAACGAAGGGCGTGTCCTGGGTAAAATATTGGCCGCAGAGCACGGCATCCCCCAACCCCTTCTGGCGCCTCTGGCGTGTGAAGAAAAACTGCATGCGCATGCGCTCGTACTCGAGTTCCGCAAGCAGGTCCTCCTTGCCTCCCTCGCGCAGAGCGCGCATGAGTTCGTGGTCGAAGTCGAAGTGGTTTTCGATGGAGCTCTTGTTGCGGCCGGTGATGAACAGGATCTGCTTGACTCCGTTTGCCTCCAGCTCCTCGACCACGTACTGGACCACGGGCTTCTTCGCGACCGGCAGCATCTCCTTCGGCTGCGACTTAGTGGCGGGGAGTAGTCGGGTTCCGAGCCCGGCGACAGGTACGACAGCGATCGGTATCATAGTGATCCACGGCAGTTCAGGAACGACGGACCAAGATCGAGTGATGCGGGCCCGCCCGGCACAGGCGGCTCCCTGATATTATCTCGTCAAGCACCACGGGTTCTATTAGGAAAAGCTGCTCTCTGCTATTATCTTTCGCCTATGCTGAGACCGGTCGACCAGATACCGGGCCTGCAGGCCTTTCAGGCTCGCGCTTTCCCCGACGAGCGCGGCGTGCTGCTGCAGGCCTTCGTCCGCAGTGACCTGGAAGCGCGAGGAATCCCGGGTGAATTCCGCCAGGCGATCCAGAGCCGCTCGCACCGCGGCGTTATACGCGGCCTGCATTTCCAGTGGGACCCACCGCAGGGGAAGCTCGTCCGCTGCGTGCAGGGCCGGATCTTCGACGTCGTCGTCGATATCCGGCATGGATCGCCGACGCTCGGCGACCACGCCTGCCTGGAGCTGAGCGCGGAAAACAACAACGTCCTGTGGGTGCCCGCGGGATTCGCACACGGCTTCATGACTCTCGAGGAGGGCTCGTTGATGCTCTACTTCTGTACCGGGGAGTGGAACCCGACCGGCGAGGGAGGAATCCTCTGGAGCGACCCGGTCCTGAGGATCGGCTGGCCCGCCCTGCAGCCCCTGGTCTCTGCCAAGGACCGGCAAAACTTTACGCTTACCCGGTGGCTTGCAGACGAGCGCTCGAAGGCCTTCAGTTTCGGACACTGACCGGTCAGGCGCGTCCGTCAATCACTCCGAAAAGACCTGCGCCTCGAACTGGTAGATGGTGGTCGCAGGATCAAGCCAGGCACTCTCCTCAAGCCCCGCCTTCCGGCAGGTCTGGGCCAGGAACGCCTCCCGGTCCCATCCCCATTCAGTCGCCACCTGAGGGAGCAATAGTCCCCGGCGCTGCCCGCGGACTATGTACAAGCCGTGCGTGCCGACTGCAATCCCGGAGGCGTCCTTTACGCGTTCCATGGGTGAGAGGACCGAAATCTCAACCGTGATGTCCGGGAGTTCCTCGGAAGAGATCCGCTCAAACCGGTAGTCCTCGGACGCTGCGCTGACGGCGCACTGCTGCACAGTCCGGTACAACGGACCATCGGGCTTGATCAAACCGATGCAGCCTCTGAGCTCATCGCCGATGTGCAGCGAAACAAAGGCGCCCGATTCCTGATGCAACTCCGGCCTCTCGGTGTTTTGGTCCGGCACCTCGCCGGTGGCGAGAAACCATTCGAGCGTCTTGCGCGCAATCGCCAGGAGCTCTCTTTGTGCTTCGATGTCCAGATGGACCATGATGCCTCCACAGCGGATTGAACGTCCGGATTCAGGCCGGCAGCAACCTCGCCCCCGGCGATGCGGTCGGCTCAGTGCGAGTCTCCCTGGCTCAGGGAAGTCTGTTCTCTCTGCCTCTGGCGTTCCAGCTTGCGGAGACGACGCAATTCCCGCCGCTCCGCGATGATCTGGCGTCGTCGTTCCAGTATCCTGAGACGGCGGCGCTCGCGATACTTGATGCTGTCGTCGAGCTTGGACCAGAATTCACGAAAGTACTGAGCCAGGGAAAGAAGCGCAAATACGACCACAGCCCACAGCAACATCCTGGCGGTGAACAGGATCCATCCGCCATGGACGCGCCCGAGGATCAAGCCTGTGACCGCGGCAACCTGCGCGACCATCTTGCCTTTTCCGAGCGTGGACACGTCGATCGAGAATCCTTCGTGTGCCGCGATGCTCCGCAGCCCGCTCACCGCAAATTCCCGACCGATGATGATCGTAACCATCCACGCCGGCGCGATGCCCAGTTGAACCAGAGAGATGAGTGCAGAGGAGATGAGCAGCTTGTCGGCGATAGGATCCAGCAGACGTCCCAGCGTCGTCACCTGGCCACGCCTGCGAGCCAGGTAGCCGTCGAGCATGTCCGTCACGGCGGCAGCCAGGAAGAGGCCCGCACCCCAGGTGGCCCAATTCGCGATGCGGGTCGTGAGAAGTACCACCACGACGAACGGAATCAGGAATATCCGGCCCAACGTCAGGGCATTAGGAAGATTCATGGCCGGCTACATTAAAGCACCTCAAGCCTCCCAGCACCAAGTACAAACACCAGAGGTTCAGGCAGTGACGGTCACGAGACTGGTGGCGCGTGGCAGGCAACCTGTGCTGCAACGACGCGGTCCAACCCTTTCAGGGTTGATATCTGCTGATCATCCTGCTTCCCGGGGTTTGCACCCCGGGCTGATCCATTCGACGCTTTCAGCGTCGTCGCTGCTGATCATCGTGCTTCCCTGGTTTGCACTCCCGGCTGGATGACAATACAAGCACAGCGTGGCGGGGCGCAGAGTCCGGGCTTCGCCGCAACCGAAGTCCGCGCTGGCGGCGCGGGCCCGCACCCCGGCCGGTGAGGTGTCGAGTCAGGATTGGAGGACCACTGTGGTTCCGCAGTGAGAGAGGACCCGTTCGGTCGTGCTTCCAAAAAGCATCTCGCGCACCGGAGCATGGCCGTAGGCTCCCATGATCAGCATATCGGCCCGCAGCCCCGTCGCCACCTCGCAGATGACTTCGGACGCCCTGGATCCCGGGACAACCTGCTTCCTGGGAACCAGGCCGTGATGGTAGAGAAACGCTTCCGCAGGCTCGATGATCTCCTGCGCTGCTTCCTGCGAAGGGGAAACAGTCAGGATCGTGCACTCGACGCCCGGGCGGGCACCGAGTTCGGCGGCTACAAGCAGCGCGCGTGCCGCGTGAGAACTGCCGTCGAACGCCACTACGATCTTCCTTACCTCCCCGTTCCCGGGAAAACTCATCCCGGTAACCAGCACGGGCCGGATGGATCCGCGAATCACATCCGACACGAGCGGGTCAACACGGTTTTCGGGAACCGCAGCGCGCGTGTACCCGGAGCGGCTCATCACCACAATGTCGTGCGCTATGGCCTGCCGGGCGATTACTTCTCCGGGCAGGCCCGTCCTGGTCTCAGTCGAATAACGGATGTTCGCGCGGTCACATTCCGCTGCAAACTGTCCGAGCCGGTCTTTGGCCACTGCTGTCAGTTCGGTCATCAATGACTGCGATTCTGCAAGCGGCGGCGTGACGACCGAAGGCATGAAACCATCCGGTGTCCCCAGGACCGGGATTTCGAAGGCCTTCACGTCGATGACGGCCAGTGCATTGATGCAGCTTCCTTCCTTTCCGGCCAGCCAGAACGCGTAGTCCCTGGTGGCGGCGGCCAGTGGCGCTTCGGACAAAGGGAGCAAGATCGACCGTATCATGGCAATCCCCGGCTGTAGAACGACAACCTCGGAAGGTCCTCGTCGGGTGTGCCTTCACCCCGACACTCGCACTTCAGGTCAAACCAAGATCCGACTTAATCTTGAACAGGTTCATGATATCACGGCGCGACACTATGCCGACCAGGCGTCCGTCTTCAAGCACCGGCATGCGCCCCACGTCGGCTGAAGCCATGCGGGAGAGCGCTTCGGTCGCGTCGTCGGCCGGACCGAGAGAGAGCACATGATCGGCGGGCGTCATGACATCCCGGACCTGCTTGAAGCCCCAGAGTTCCTTGGGCACGGTCCTGACATCCGAGAGCGAGACCATCCCCATGAACTCGTCCCGGTCAAACACCGGGAAACTCGTGAACTGGAACCTGTAGACGTAATCCCTCACGAGTTCCTCGAGCGATTTCAGCCAGTCAACCGCCACGACATTCTCCGTCATGATCTGGCGGATCTGGACCCCGCTCAGCGCCTCCTTCAGCACGGCGGCCTGGTAGCTGCCAACGGCCGATTGCTTCATGAAGAGGCCGACGAAAACAACCCACAACCCCCCGATCATGAGTTGCGTAAAAAAGAGCAGAACCACGCCCAGCAGGATCAGGAAAAGCGCGACCGCGTTCCCGATCTGGCTCACGGTCTTGGTGGCGCGCGTCAGGTCATTCCAACGGTCCCAGAGAATGGCGCGCAGGATGCGGCCGCCATCCAGCGGGAACCCCGGGATCATGTTGAAAAAGGCGAGGCAGAAGTTGGCGATCGCAAGGTTGAGCGCCATCGCTGCCAGGGGTTGGTAGGAGCCGCTGAGGAGGAGGAAGGCGTAGAGGAACCAGGAGGCGAGGGCGATTGCCATGCTGGTCGCCGGGCCGGCCAGCGCAATCAGGAACTCGTTTCTGCCCGACCTGGGTTCCGACGATATCTGGGCAAGCCCGCCGAAGATGAACAGGCGGATGCTCAGGACCTTTATGCCCTGCTTGAGCGCCACCAGGGAATGGGCCAGTTCATGGGCCAGTACGGAAAGAAAGAAAAGGGACGCCGCTGTGATCCCCATCAACCAGTACTGCGGCGTGGAGTGTAACTTCTCCGCCGGCGGAAAGTAGCTCTCCGCCATGGAATAGGCCACCAGGAAGAAGATGATGAACCACGAGTAGTCGAGCGTGATCTGGATGCCATGGATCCGGAGAAGGTTCAGGCCACGAAGTTTCATGGAGAGTATATACCACGAAGGGAAACCTGATTCCCATGCCGGGGTTGATACTCCGTGTGGGGCGGGTTTTCAGTCCGCCCCGGCGGCTCAAGAGACCGCCGAACATGTTGCACATAACATGCTGCGCGGGCCGTTTCGCTCCCGGGAACTCAATTCGCGAGGGTTCGTCGGGACTGTTTGTCCGTCGCCTCAGTCTGTTATCATAACTGTTTCGAATGGGAGGCATTTCCGTTGATCAAAGCACTGATACTCGCCGGTGGCAAGGGTGCCCATCTGCGCCCTCTCGCATTGCACATACCCAAACCAGTGGTGCCCCTGGCCAACATTCCGTTCCTGTTTTTCCAGATCGACCGGATCAAGAGAGCAGGCATCACCGAGATCATCCTCAGCCTCTCTTATCAGCCGCGGAAGATCATGGACATCTTCGGCGACGGGACGAAGTTCGGCGTCATTATCCGTTACACGCACGAGGAATTGCCCCGTGGTACGGCCGGCGCGTTCAAGGCTGCTGAGAACCTGATCGAAGATACGACGCTCGTCCTCAACGGCGATGTTCTCACCGACACCGATCTGGAGGACGTGATCCGCTACCACCGCACCCGAGAGGCGGAAGCCACCATTGTGGCCGCCCGCGTGATGAACCCGACAGGCTACGGGCTCGTTGTCCCTGACGAATCCGGGCGGGTGGTCCGTTTTACCGAGAAGCCGGCCGAGGACGAAGTGACCGGCAACACGATCAATGCCGGGATCTATGTCCTCGAGCGTTCCATGCTGGAGCGAATCCCGGCCGAAGGCTTGCAGAGCTTTGAGCGTGACATCTTTCCGGCGATGCTGCACGACGGCACCAGATTCTACGCCTACCTCACCCGCGGTTACTGGCAGGATATCGGCAGCCCGCGCAAGTACCTCGAAGCCCACTTCGGCATCATTTCGGGCAGGATGAAGCTGCCCGAGTACCCTCAGAAATCGTGCCCCCCGAATTCGTGGGACAAGGATCAGGTCTCCATCGACCAGGTGTCCATCCTCGACGGCGGTTGTGTGATCAAACCCGGTGTCGTAATCGAAAACTCGGTCCTGGGGGAAGATTGCCGCGTGGAGGAGGGCGCCCTGATAAGGGACTCTGTCATATGGAGCGGGACCAGGATCCGGGCGCAGGCACGCATCGAGCGCAGTATCCTCGGCCGGCAATGTCACATCGGTGAGGGCGCGCACCTGCGCCCCGGCACGGTGCTGGGGGACAAGAGCATCGTGACCGACTACAGCGTCATCTAGTGATGTCCGCGGATCGATCCTGTCCGGCCTGAGTGATCAACCTGGCCGCGGCACCTGGCCCGGAAGCCATTCCGCCGGGGATGGAACCCGTGGATCTGCTCTATTCCACTTCAGGCCCGCTGTGCAACAAAGGTGCGCCATGGACAAACTGACCGAACTCCTGCACATGATTGAACAGGACATGCTGCCGTCTGCGGCGGAGCCGTATCTCCGCCTGGCTGCCCGGTACTTCGACCTGAGCAGGAATGGGCAGCAGGCAAAGCCTGTTGCCCCGGACCCGGAATCCCTCATGCAGATCGCGACAAAATCGCCGCCCGAGACGGGGCGCACCGCAAAAGAGATCGTCGCGCAGATGGAGCGTGATCTGCTGCCGAACAGCAACTGGCTATATCACCCGCGCTGTCTGGGGCACCAGGTCTCAGCGCCGCTGCCGGCGGCGGTTTGGGCCGAACCGATCATCGGTGCGTTGAACCAGTCGCTCGCGGTCTGGGAAATGTCGCCGATGGCCACAGTACTCGAGACCCGCCTTCTGCGCTGGATGGCCGACCTGGCCGGATTCGGGCACGATGCGGGCGGCGTGTTCACCTCCGGAGGTACGGAAGCAACGTTCACCGCGTTGCTCGCGGCGCGGGCCGCAGCGCTGCCGGATGCATGGGAGGAGGGGCTCGCAGTCGGCGCGGCTGTCGTCACCAGCGAGCACGCGCACTATTCCGTGGCACGTGCAACCGCTGAGCTGGGAATGGGTGCACGGAACTGCATCGCACTTCCATCCGCCGCATTCCGCGAGCATCCCGAGCGGCTTGCGGCCGAGCTCGATCGCCTGCAGGCCGAAGGACGCACCGTGGTGGCCGTGGTCGCCACGGCCGGATCCACCGCAACCGGCCGTTTCGACGACCTTGAACTGGCAGGGAGGCTGTGCGGCGAGCGCTCAATCTGGCTGCATGTCGACGGCTGCCACGGCGCCTCCGCCCTGCTCTCCGCTCAACATCGCAAACGGCTCAAGGGGCTCGAAAAGGCAGACTCGATTTCCTGGGACCCGCACAAGATGATGCTTCTGCCACTCTCGACCGGCGCCCTCCTGGTGCGGGACGAGCGCCGCCTGGAGGCAGCCTTCTCGCAACGAGCCCCTTACCTGTTTCATGGCCAGGCGACGGACCGGGTCTGGGACCAGGGTGTCCGCAGCTTCCAGTGCTCACGCCGGGCCGACGTACTGAAGCTCTGGATTGCGCTCGAGCGATATGGAACCGCCGCTTTTGGCAGCCTCTACGAACACCTCTGCGCAACAACGTCGGCCATCTATGACTCGGTTCGAGGCCGGCCTGTGTTTGAAGCGGGCCCGGAGCCTGAATGCAATATTCTGTGTTTCCGGTATATCGGGAAAGGAACCATGGATGAGGCAGAACTCGACACTCTGAACGCTTCGATGCGCAGACGACTGAACGGCTCGGGCCTGGGCTGGATCACAGGTGCTCGCGTGAACGGCCGTGATGTCTTGCGGATGACGGTGATGAACCCGCGCACTCGTCCGAGTGACGGAGAGGCGATCCTCGACGCTCTCGAGCGGGACGGTCGCGAGCGTGCAAGAGCCGGGGCGAGGTGACGGTGCCTGCGACGTGCGGCTCGGCCCGCCACGCCACGGCAGGCTGAATTGCGGCCAGTCTCGGGATCGGCACTGACAGACGGCCAGCCCGATCCCAAGGTCGCCGCCCAATCACGAATCCGAACCGCGATTCCGATTGCGATCGCGAGTCCGATGCCGAAACCGGGGATTGACGCCTTACCCCGTCTGTGGCCTCCGGAAATACTCGATGATCTGCTCGGCTGCCTTGGGGCCCACGTAGGGGGCGAGCTCTTCGAAGTTGGCCGACCGAACCCGCTCCAGGCTCCCAAATGCGCGGAGCAGAACTTTCCTGCGGACTTCGCCGATGCCCGGGATATCCAGCAACTCGGAATCAAAGTCGCGCAGCTCGCGCCGTTTCCGATGGTAGGTCACCGCGAATCGATGGGCCTCGTCCCTCATGGTCTGAAAAAGTTGCAGCAGCGGAGACTCCCCCGGCAGCCGGATCGGTTCGTCTTCCCTCCCCCTGACGAAGATGATCTCCTCCTTCTTGGCAATCGCGGCGACGGGCAGGCGCTCGAGACCCAGGTCCTCAAGCGCTTCGCCCGCGGCCGACAGCTGTCCTTTTCCGCCGTCGATGAGTACAAGGTCAGGCAGAGAGGCTTCGTCCTCCTCCAGCACATTCTCATAGTGACGATGAACCGCTTCGCGCATTGAGGCAAAGTCATCGGGGCCTTTGACACTCTCGATCTTGAACTTCCGGTAGGCGCTTCTCTTCATCTCGCCGTTTTCGCAGACGACCATGCTGGCGACAGTGTCGGCCCCCTGAATGTGCGATACGTCGAAGGTCTCGACTCTGCGGGGGAGTGCTCCAAGGTGCAGTATTTCCTGCAGGGGTGCCAGCAACTCAGCCCCTTTGGGCTTGAGAACGCGGAAGCGGGTTTCAAACGACATGCGTGCGTTTCGCATGACCAGATCCAGCAGTCCGGACTTGAGGCCGCGCTTCGGTGACCGGATGTGCACGCGCCGGCCTCTCCGTTCCGAGAGCCAGGACTCGAGCACTTCGGCATCTTCGATGTCGGCAGGGATATATATCTCGATCGGTGTAAACGTGTCCTGCAGGTAGTACTGCTTCAGCGCTGCGGAGAAGAATTCGCTGGGCTCGAAGGAAATCAGATCCTCCCAGTAAAACTCGCGGCGCCCGACGATGCGTCCCCCGCGCATCGCAAAAACCTGCAGCGCAAGGCGTGATCCCTCCTGGAAATACCCGAACAGGTCACTGTCATCCTGCCCGGCCAGGATCATCTTCTGCCGCTCGGACATATCGCGGACCATGGCAATCCAGTCGCGATAGAGAGCTGCAGCCTCGTAGCGAAGCTGTTCCGACGCTTCGTTCATCCGGCTCTCCAGTTGTCGGATCAGTTCCTCGGATTTTCCTGACAGCAACAGTTTTACGTCCTCGACCGCGCGGCCGTATTGTTCCCGGCCGCAGAGCCCCGCCACGCACGGGCCCAGGCAACGTTTCATCTGGTAGTCGAGGCACGGCCTCGGAAGGCTCCCGTCAATCTCGAGGTTACACGTGCGCAGCTTGAAGTACTTGTTGATGAGCTTGATGGTCTGCCTGGCATAGCTGGCCGGGAGGAAAGGGCCGAAGTAAAGGGCCCCGTCCCGCTTTATCCTCCGGGTGATGAAAATGCGGGGGTACGGTTCGTTCACCGTCAGTTTCAGGTAGGGGAAGCTCTTGTCATCCTTTAGATTGACGTTGTACCGGGGCTGATTTTTCTTGACGAGTGTGCTCTCGAGGATCAGCGCCTCGACTTCGCTGTCGGTGACAATGCATTCGATGTCTGCGACCTCCGAAACGAGGCGGTCGGTCTTGGGATCGAGCGGGCGGCCTTCCTGGAAATAGGAACGCACGCGGTTGCGCAGGGACTTGGCCTTCCCCACATAGATGGTCTTCCCAGAAGAGTCCCTGTACAGGTAAACCCCGGGAGAACCGGGGAGGTTCTCGATCTTTTCCTTCAATGTGGGGGTGACATTCACCATGCAGACCAACTCTACTGACAAAGGTTAGCAG
>Ga0316631_10000109_pt1 | contig 12468 bp, 13 predicted proteins | sample OWC_May_M1_C1_D3_FD_207672 | JGI IMG/M metagenome (GOLD analysis project Ga0316631, IMG submission 207672) | Wetland soil microbial communities from Old Woman Creek delta, Ohio, United States - OWC_May_M1_C1_D3_A | ecosystem: Environmental > Terrestrial > Soil > Wetlands | place: USA: Ohio... | reverse complement strand
CCTGAGGGCTTCTTTTCAATCCTCACTTAGGGAGATGTTCACCATGCGTAAGAGTCTTCTAGCCGTTTCCACGGTCGCGGCGCTCGGGGCCCCGATGATTACGTCCGCGCAGCAGGCCGCAACCTCGCCGTACACCTTCACCGGCAACGTGTCGCTCGCGTCCGAATACCTTTATCGGGGCATCGCACAGACTCGTGGCAAGCCCGCCATCCAAGGCGGTTTCGACTTTGGCCACTCGAGCGGCTTCTACCTTGGTACCTGGGGATCAAACATCAGCTGGATCAGCGATTCCGTGCCCGGGTCCAGCGCGAGCATGGAGTGGGATGTCTACGGCGGTTACAAGGGGACCTTCGCCAAGGACTTCGGCTACGACGTCGGCGCCCTGACTTACATCTACCCGGGGACCGGGTTCGGAAGCTTCGACCCCAACACCACTGAGATCTATGGCGCCCTGAGCTGGAAGTGGCTCACGGCCAAGTACTCGTACAGCGTAACCAAGTTGTTCGGCTGGGTGAATCCCACCACCAACGAAGACTCCAAGGGCAGCGGCTACTTCGACCTTACCGGCAACTACGACGTCGGCAGCGGCTTTACGCTCGTAGGCCACATCGGATACCAGGATGTTCGTCATTACGGCGACGCGAGCTATACCGACTGGAAGCTCGGCGTAAACAAGGACCTGGGCTTCGGAACGCTCGGGCTGTTCTACTCCGACACAAACGCGAACGCGGACTGCGGCGGGGTGGCTTCGCAAAATCCCTACTGCATCAACAATTACGACCTTGGCAAGGGCCGCGTCCTCGTCACGTTCGGAAAAACGCTATAGGCGCAGGAGAAGGCGGCGAGAGCCGTTCCTCCGACTAAGGAGCCAACATGAAATTCGTTACGGCAATCATCAAGCCGTTCAAGCTCGACGAGGTGCGTGAAGCCCTCTCGGCGATCGGCGTGCAGGGGGTCACCGTGACCGAGGTGAAGGGCTTCGGGCGGCAGAAAGGCCATACCGAGCTCTATCGCGGCGCGGAGTATGTGGTCGACTTCCTGCCCAAGGTAAAGGTCGAGGCCGCGATCAAGACCGAGATCCTGGACCAGGTCATCGAGGCCATCGAAAAGGCGGCCAACACCGGCAAGATCGGCGACGGCAAGATCTTCGTCTTCGATCTGGAAAAAGTCATTCGCATCCGCACCGGCGAGACCGATGCGGAAGCGCTATAGGGAGATGGACATGAAAAGATTGATCGCGCTCCTCGCGCTCGGGGCGTCGCTCGCCTTCACGGGCGTCGGCCACGCGCAGGACAAACCCGCAGCGCCCTCCGCTGCACCGGCCGCGGCTGCCGCACCCGCGGCTGCGCCGGCAGCTGCCGCCCCAGCGGAGCAATCAGCAACGGCCGCCGCGCCAAAATGTGGCGACAAGGGGTTCGACTGCAACAAGGGCGACGTTTCCTGGATGATGACCTCCACGGCATTCGTACTGCTGATGACCGTGCCGGGTCTCGCGCTGTTCTACGCCGGGATGGTTCGCACGAAGAACGCGCTGTCGACGGTAATGCAGAGCTTCGCCATCTTCTGCGTGGTCGCGGTGCTGTGGGTCATCTACGGCTACAGCGCTGCGTTCACCGCCGGCAATCCCTTCATCGGCTCTCTCGACAAGCTGTTCATGCTCGGCGAAGACCCGGCCACGGCGGTCGCCGCGACCTTCAGCAAGGGGCAGTACCTGCCGGATTTCGTGTACGCCATGTTCCAGCTGACCTTCGCGGCCATTACGGTCGCGCTGATCGCCGGCGCCTACGGTGAACGCTTCAAGTTCTCAGCGATGATCCTCTTCAGCATCCTGTGGTTCACCTTCGCCTACCTGCCCGTCGCGCATATGGTCTGGTATTGGGATGGACCGGATGCCTATACGAGTGCGAAGGCGGCGGAGTTAGCCAACAGCCACGCCGGCTTCCTGTTCCAGAAGGGTGCGCTCGACTTCGCGGGCGGGACCGTCGTGCACGTCAACTCCGGTATCGCCGCGCTGGTGTGCGCGCTGATGCTCGGCAAGCGCAAGGGCTACGGCAAGGTGCCGATGCCCCCGCACAGCGTCATGATGACCGCCATCGGCACCGGGATGCTGTGGATGGGGTGGTTCGGCTTCAACGCAGGATCGGCCTTGGAAGCCACCGGCGCCGCCGGACTCGCCTTCTTCAACACCTTGTTCGGAACGGCGGTCGCTGGAGTCGCCTGGACGCTGACGGAATGGATCGTCAAGGGCAAACCAAGCCTGCTCGGCATCTGCTCGGGAATCGTCGCAGGCCTGGTAGCGATTACGCCGGCAGCGGGTTTCGTGGGCCCGATCGGCGCTTTCTTTACCTGTGCGATCGCCGGCGTAATCTGTTTCTTTGCTGTCACCAAAGTAAAAGCGTGGCTTGGCTACGATGACGCGCTCGACACGTTTGGCGTGCACTGCGTCGGCGGGATCCTCGGCTCGCTCGGGACCGGCATATTCGTCAATCCCGCGTTCGGCGGCACCGGCGTCTATGACTACGTCGCCAACAAAGTCGGCGACTTCGACGCCATGGCGCAGATCGTCGCGCAGCTCTGGGACATCGGCGTAACGTTGGTCTGGTCTGGACTCGTCGCGTTCGTGATCATGCTTATCCTGAAATACACGATCGGCATCCGCGCCAGCGACGACGCGCAGGAAGAAGGCCTCGACCTCGCCGACCACGGCGAAAAGGCCTACAACTACTGATCAATTTCTCCAAGGCAGTCACGGGGCCGATCCAATCGGCCCCGTTTTTTTTTGGCAGTCACGAAAGGCATCGGGGAGGCCGCGCGGCCACCCGTTGACGCACGAATTCGCGCTATTCTGCGGCCGTCGCCGGCCGCTTGGCGCTTGTAACCTGGGCGGTATGCGATTTTTCGGAGGTGCGGGCGAATCCACGCCCGGGTAGTTCGGAGGGGCAATGCGGGGCGAATTCAACGCGGCCGATGTGCTGCTCGTGCACGCGGGCGACGCGTCACTGCGCGCGCAGCCTGCGATCGTGCAGGCGGGGCGAGCGATTGGCTACGGCGAGCTCGCCGAGCTCAGCGCGCGTGTCGCGGCCGCGTTGCGTGGCGCGGGTCTGTCGCCAGGCGACCTGGTTTGCATGCTGATGGACGACTCGCCGATGTTCTGCGCCACGTTTCTCGGCGCCATCAAAGCAGGCCTGGTCGCGATCCCGCTCAACACCCGGCTCACGGCTTCGGATATCGGGTTCATCCTCGGCGACAGCGAGGCGAAGCTGCTCCTGTTCGACCCCGCGCATGCGTCGCTCGCGGCGCAGGCAACATCGAGTGCCCGTGGGCCGCGCCTGCTGGCGGCGCGTGGCGACCGCGATTCGCTCGAAGCGCGGGCGCAGCACGCCTCGCCGATGCGGGTATCGTATCCGTCCGGCGCGACCGATCCGGCGTTCTGGCTTTACTCCTCAGGCACCACCGGGCGCCCGAAAGCCATTCTGCACAGCCACGCCAACGCGGCGCATGCGGGAAAGCTGCTGCGCGAGGTTGCAGGTGTGCGGCCGGGAACGGTGATCCTCGCGACATCGAAGCTGTTCTTCGCTTTCGCGCTCGACAACGCGTTCACCGGCGCGCTCGCCTGCGGTGCGACTACCATCCTCAACGAGGAATGGCCAGATCCGGAAACAATCGCCTCCCAGGTCGAGCGCTACCGGCCGAATGTATTCTTCACCGTACCGACGTTCTTTCGCAGGCTGCTCGCCCTGCCGAAGGAGAAGCTCGCGGCGTTTTCCGGGATACCCATCAACGCCACGGGCGGAGAGCGATTGCCCGAATCCATCCTGCGGCAGTGGCGTGCGACGGTGGGCACCGAGATCCTGGTCTGCTACGGTATGTCGGAAACGTTCTGCAATGCCATCTCGAACATGCCCGGTCGCATGCGCGACGGCAGTACCGGCGTTCCCCTCCAAGGCGTACAAGCGCGTATTCTCGACGCCGATGGCCGCGAGACCGGTCCCGGCGAACCTGGCGTACTTTGGCTGCGGCATCCCTCGCTTGCGCTGCGCTACAAGGACCTCGAGGCTACGGCGCGCGCCTTTCGCGACGGCTGGTTCTGCACCGGCGACCTGTTCACACGAGACGCCGACGGCTTTTATTACCACCAGGGGCGATCGGACGAGCTCTACAAAGTCGCGGGGCAGTGGGTCAAGCCCACCGAGCTCGAGGAAGCCGTACTCGCCGATGGACACGTTCGAGAGGCCGCATGCGTGGTGGTGCCCGACCAGGATGGCTTTGATCGCCTGGCACTCTTCGTCGTGCCGAGCGACGTTACCGGAGCGGCGCGGCCGGCCGCCGAGCGTTGCGCAGGTTCTCTGCCCAAGCACAGCCAGCCAAAGTGGGTACGCGAGGTTGCCGAGCTGCCGCGTACCGCGACAGGCAAGATTCAACGTTTCCGCCTGCGCGCGCAGATGATGGCGGAGCTCGCCCAGCGAAAGCCATGAACGGCGCCGAGCACCTGCTTGGCCAGACGGCCCTGGCGCGGCACGCGGAACGTGTCGCACTGATCTTCGGACGCGAGCAGGTCACCTACGCGGAGCTTGCCCGCCGCGCGAGCGCGGCGGCGGGCGCGCTCGCTGCGCTAGGCGTCGGCCCCGGCGATCGAGTCTTGCTGTTGATGCGGGACACGCCGGCGCTTGCCGCGGCGTGGCTCGGGTGCCTCTGGCGCGGGGCCGTCGCGATTGCGCTCAACAGCCAGCTTACTGACGAAGACCTGCGCTTCATACGCTCCGACAGCGGAGCGCGGCTGGCGCTCGTCGAAGACGTGTTGGCGAGCGCATTTCCCGGATTCGTCGCGGCGCTGGCGCGTGAGCAGCGCATCGCCATAGTTGGCGACGCTCTCAACATGCGCTCGTGGCACGACGCGCTGGCGAGCGCTACCGCGCAGCCCGCGAGCTTTGCCGCGCAGCCGGAAGATCCCGCCTTCTGGCTCTATTCATCGGGAACCACGGGCCGGCCGAAAGGCATCATTCACACGCACAAGGACATGCTCCCGGCGGGGCAGGTAATGCGCGATGTGATCCACCTCGATCCCGGTGAAAAGGTCCTCACCACGTCCCGGCTTTTCTTCGCATACGGCCTCGAGCACGCCCTGCTCGGGGTACTGTCGGTCGGCGCGACGTCGGTGCTGCACACCGACTGGTCGGACGTCCCGCACGTGTGTGCGCTGGTCGCCGAGCACCGGCCGGCCGCGTTCTTCAGCGTGCCGTCGTTCTACCGCCGGCTGCTGGGTCTGGGCGCGGAAGCGCTTGCCCCGCTCGCCTCGGTGCGGCACTGCTTCGCTGCCGGAGAGAGGCTGCCTGAAACGATGATCAGGCAATGGCAGGCTGCCGTCGGTCGCGAGATCCTGTCGATCTATGGCATGTCCGAGACGTTCTGCGTCGTGATGGCGACGCCCGTCGGGACCTCGAATGGGCGCCGCACGGGGCGCCTGCTGCCAGGTGTCGAGGCAAAGCTCCTCGCCCTCGAAGGACACGAGGCGGCGGTCGGCGAGCCGGGCGTGCTGTGGGTCCGGCATCCCGCGCTGGCCCTCGGCTACGCGAACCGCAAGGAGCTTACGCGGGACCAGTTTCGCGACGGGTGGTTTTGCAGCAAGGACGTGTTCGTCCGCGACGCAGACGGCTTCTACGCCCATCAGGGACGCGCCGACGAGCTGGTCAAGGTCGCCGGACAATGGGTCAAGCCGAGCGAGCTGGAGGAAGCGGTGCTCGGGGAAGCGTCGATCGTGGAAGCGGTCTGCGTGCTGGTACCCGACGCCGAGGGCTTCGACCGTCTTGCGCTATTTGTAACCCCGAGCGGCGACGCCCAGGCGGCGGTCGCCGCCGCGACCCGCCTGTGCGAGGTCAAGCTGCCGCGTCACAAGCGCCCGAAGTGGATCCGCGCGGCGCAGGACCTGCCGCGTACGGCGACGGGCAAGATTCAGCGATTCAAGCTGCGCGAAATCCTGCAGCGCGAGCTCACCGCCAAGGCATAGAATCGCGTTTTTTCGAACGCAGCAATTTACTCTCAGAGGACGGCATGGCCTACGCAATCCCGCTTTGGACCCCCCCATCGCTCCCGGTCGTTGGCACTACGGACCTGTTTCCGGTGAGGCGTATTTTCTGCGTGGGTCGCAACTACGTCGAGCACCAGAAGGAAATGGGGGGCGATGGCCGCGAGGCGCCATTCTTCTTCATCAAGTCCGCACATTCCCTGGTGCCGCAGGGGGGCAATGTTCACTATCCCGCCAAGACGGCCAACTACCACTACGAGACCGAGATGGTGGTGGCGCTCGCCAGGGGCGGACGCCGCATCGACCCCAAAAAGGCGAACGACTACGTGTTCGGCTACGGAGTCGGCCTCGACATGACGCGCCGTGATCTGCAACAGTGGGGCAAGGACCATGGTCGTCCCTGGGACTTCGGCAAGGATTTCGACGAGGCAGCGCCCTGCAGTATCCTCGCGCCGGCCTCGAAGATCGGTCACCCTTCCAAAGGAGCAATCGTTCTCACGGTGAACGGCAAAGAGCGCCAAAAGGCCGACTTGTCCGACATGATCTGGTCGGTCCCCGAACAAATCGCCTACCTGTCGGAGTACTACACGCTCGAGCCGGGCGACCTCATTTACTCGGGCACTCCCGCCGGCGTCGGGCCGGTGAAGCCGGGCGACGAACTCGAGGCGAGGATCGACGGGGTGGGCGAGCTGAAGGTGAAAATCGTACCGGCCCTATGAGGCTGTACACCTATTTCCGCAGTTCCGCGGCTTTCCGTGTACGCATCGCGCTCAATCTCAAGCGGCTTTCCTACGAGCCGCGTTTTATCCATCTTGCCAAGGGCGAGCATCGCAAGCCGGACTATGACGCGGTGAATCCGCAGGGGCTGTTGCCGGCCCTGATCGACGACGATCAACTGGTCACGCAATCGCTCGCCATCATCGAATACCTCGAGGAGACTCACCCGAGCCCGCCACTCCTACCGCGGGATGCGCTTGGCCGCGCGCGGGTTCGCTCGCTGTCGCTGCTCGTTGCCTGCGAAATCCATCCACTCAACAACCTGCGTACGCTTCAATATCTCGTCAGGAATCTCGGACACAGCGAAGCAGACAAGAACAAGTGGTACGAGCACTGGATCCACGACGGCATGACGAGGTTCGAGGCCGACCTGGCGCGCACCAAGGGGGCCGGCAAGTTCTGCCACGGCGACACCCCGACGGTCGCGGACTGCTGCCTCGTACCGCAGATCTTCAACGCGCAGCGCTTCAATTGCGACCTGTCGCACGCCCCGACCGCGTTTCGCATCTTCAACGAGTGCATGAAGCTGGACGCGTTCCAACGCGCGCAGCCTTCCAGACAACCGGATGCCGAGTAGGGACCCGCGGATGAGCACTCCGACCAAGTACAAACCGCGCGACTGGAAGGTTCAGCCGCCCTACAAGCACGACGCCTATGCTTCGACCAAGCTGCGCGCGCCGTTCAAACCGCTGCTGCGACTGAAGCAGACCCTGTCCGAGGTGACCGGCCCGGTGTACGGGCACGATGCCGTGACCCCGCTCGACGCGGACCTGACCGTGAATGCTCGGCGCAATGGCGAGCCTCTCGGCGAACGCATTGTCGTTTACGGGCGCGTGCTCGACGAAGATGGCCGCGCCGTGCGCGACTCCCTGGTCGAGGTGTGGCAGGCGAATGCAGCGGGACGCTATGTCCACTTGATCGACCAGCACGATGCGCCGCTAGACCCGAACTTCACGGGCGCGGGCCGCTGCATGACCGACGGCGAAGGGCGCTATCGTTTCGTCACCGTCCGCCCGGGCGAGTACCCGTGGCGCAACCATTACAACGCCTGGCGTCCAGCGCACATTCACTTCTCACTGTTCGGTCCGAGCATCGCGACGCGCCTCGTGACGCAGATGTTCTTTCCAGGCGACCCTCTATTGCCACTCGATCCCATTTTCAATGGTGCGCCGGACCCCGACGCGCGCCAGCGCCTGGTGGCCCGCTTCTCAATCGAGGAAACAAGACCAGAGTGGGCGCTTGCTTACGAGTTTGATATTGTGTTGCGTGGGCGCAGTGCCACGCCCATGGAGTAGATGATGGCCAAGCAGACCGCCTCCCAGACCGTCGGACCTTACTTCGCGTACTGCCTGACCGAAGCCGAGCGCTACGGTGGGCATAGCGTCGCATCGAACAGGCTCGTCGCCGACGCGACGCTCGGTAGCCGCATCCAGATCGAAGGGCGGGTGTTCGATGGCGCCGGTAAGCCGGTTCCGGATGCGATGATCGAAATTTGGCAGGCAAATGCCGCCGGCCGCTACGCGCATCCCGAGGATACGCGCGGGCACGCTCCGCTCGACCATTCATTTCAGGGCTTTGGCCGCGCCGGCACCGACGCCGCCGGGCGCTACTTTTTCGACACGATCAAACCGGGCACCGTGCCCGGCACGGGCGGATCGCCGCAAGCGCCGCACGTCAACGTCATCGTGTTTGCGCGTGGCATGCTGGTGCATGCGTATACGCGTCTGTATTTCTCCGACGAACAGAGCGCCAACGCGGCGGACCTGTTGCTCAACTCCGTGCCGGAGAGCCGCCGGAACACGCTCGTCGCCGAGCGGCATGAATCCGACGGCCGCGTCGCATACCTGTTCGACATTCGTTTGCAGGGCGACGGCGAGACGGTGTTTTTCGATGTCTGATGACCGCCAGCCCGGCGCTGCTCGACCCGCTTTTCTCCGACGCAGAGGTCGCTCGCGAGTTCACCGACGCCGAGGCGCTGCGTGCCATGGCGGCCGTCGAAGGGGCGCTTGCACGCGCTGAGGCGAAGGTCGGCGTCATTCCCGCCGAGGCGGTGCCCGCGATCGAGCGCGCGGTCCGTTCGTTCGAGCCCGACGTGGCGCGAATTGCGGCCGGCGTGGAATCCGCCGGCATCCCGGTCGTCGCGCTGGTCCAGCAACTGCGCAGCGCCGCCGCCGCCGAAGGGGCGCCTTACGTTCACTGGGGCGCCACGACGCAAGACATCATGGATACGGGCCTCGTGCTGCGGTTGCGTCGGGTACTGGCGCACCTTGAAGATGTCCTCGTGCGAGTGATCGCGCGTTGCTGCGATTTGGCGCACGAGCATCGCCGGACCCTGATCGCGGCACGCACGCGTTCGCAACAGGCGCTGCCGACCACGTTCGGGCTCAAGGTAGCCGGGTGGTTGACGCCACTCGCGCGCCACCGCGAACGGCTGGCGCAGCTGCGCCCGCGGCTCATGGTGGTGCAGTTCGGCGGGGCCGCCGGCACGCTCGCGGCGCTCGGCGACCGCGGCCCGGCGGTGGCGCAGGCGCTTGCCGGTGAGCTCGAGCTCGGCGCGCCAGTCGGACCCTGGCACGCGCAGCGCGACGCCTTCGCCGAGCTTGGCGGATGGCTGTCGCTGGTCACGGGCAGCCTCGGCAAGATTGGCCTGGACGTCGCTGTGCTCGCGCAGAGCGAGGTCGGCGAGTTGCGCGAGGGCGGCGGCCGCGGCGGGTCCAGCACCATGCCGCAGAAGGCCAATCCCATATCGAGCGAAGCGCTCATCACGATCGCCCGCATGAATTCCACGCTGCTCGCCAACATGCACCAGGCGCTGCTGCACGGGCAGGAGCGCGATGGCGCTGCCTGGCAGCTCGAGTGGCTGACGCTGCCGCAGATGGCATGCTTGACCGGGGGCGCGCTGCGGCACGCCGTGAACCTGCTCGGCAGCCTCGACGTCCGCGCCGCGCGCATGCGCGGCAACATCGACACCTCGAATGGCCTGTTGCTCGCGGAGGCAGCGGCGTTTGCGCTCACCCAGGTGATGCGGCTCGACAAGGCCCAGGCGTTGGTGAAGGACGCCTGCCGGGCGGTCGAGGCGGGCGACGGGCATCTGGTGGACGTCCTGCGCGATCGTTGCGATGCTGTTATCGACTGGCAGGCGCTGCGGGACCCGGCCAATTACCTCGGCGCAGCGGATTCGATGATCGACGCAGCGATCGCCGCGGCGCGGCGGGCCTAGACAATACCGGGTAGCGACCCCGGCCGCGGGCGCTGTCAGTGGCTCGTCGGCGAACCCGCGCACGCCGGGGCGAGGAATTTCTCGCGGCCTTTCTCCGTGAGGAAGGGCTCGACCAGCAGCGCCAGTCCCTCGTCGATGTAGCGCTCGAGCGTGTAGCGTTTGGCGAGCGCCCAGTGCTTTAGCGCCCAGGCATGACAGAACATGACGTGCGAGTACGCGAGCAAGTGCTCGTTCACCGGCCGCATATGCCCGCCTTCTACGCAGGCGCGGATGCAGCCTTCGAGCAGGCGGTTGGTGCGCGTTTCGCCCTCCATCAGCAACGCGCGGCGCTCCGCGCGCAGCGACTTGCTCGAACGATAGGTCAGCACCGTAGCGTCTCGCAACCGGTCGACCACGGCACAGTAGGTGCCGAGCGCGCGGCACAGCCGCGCGACAGGGTGCTCGACTCCTTCCAGGCGGCGGGGGATCTCCTGCTCGTAGCTCTCGAGTACCTGCATCAATGCAAGGAGCAGCAGATCGTCCTTGTCGCGGAAATACTGGTACACGAGACCAGTGCTGATGCCCGCCTCCCGCGCGATCTGCTGGATGGTGGTGGTGTAGTAGCCTTGCGCTGAGAAGAGCTTCACGGCCGCGGCGACGATCTGAGCGCGTCGCGCCTCCACCAGGCGAGGGTCGGCGACCAGGCTTTCGACGTAGCCGGGAGCGCTCGCTGCCGCGGTGCGTGCACGCGCACCGGCGGGCCGGCCCCGCCCGGCTGCGCGGCGGCCTCCCGGCATCAGTTCCCCTCGAACTTGGGCTTTTGCTTGTTGACGAACGCGTTGTAGGCGCGCTCGAAGTCGCCGGTTTGCATGCAGATCGCCTGCGCCTCGGCCTCGGTCTCGAGCGCCTGCTCGATCGATAGATTCCATTCCTGATGCAGGCACTTTTTGGTCATGGAATGGGCGAACGCCGGGCCACTCGCGAGCGAGTGCGCCATTTCTTGTGCGCGCAGGAGCACCTTGTCCCGCGCGACGATCTCGTTGTAGTAGCCCCACGCAAGGCCCTCGTCAGCGCTCATGCTGCGGCCCGTGTAGAGCAGCTCGGCTGCGCGCCCCTGGCCGATGATGCGCGGCAGGATGGCGCAAGCCCCCATATCGCATCCGGCGAGGCCGACTCGCACGAACAGGAACGCCGTCCTGCACTCCGGTGTGCCGTAGCGCAGATCGCTCGCCATGGTGAGGATAGCGCCGGCGCCGGCGCACACGCCATCGACAGCAGCGATAATCGGCTGCGGGCAGGTGCGCATCTCCTTGACCAGATTTCCGGTCATGCGGGTGAAGGTCATCAGCCCGGTCATGTCCATCTTGACCAGCGGTCCAATGATGTCGTGCACGTCGCCCCCCGAGCAGAAATTGCCGCCCTCTCCCGTGATGACGACGGTGCGCACGTCCTCTACGTACTGCAGCTTGTGAAAGGTGTCCCGCAGCTCCGCGTAACTCTCGAACGTGAGCGGGTTCTTGCGCTCTGGCCGGTTTAGGGTGACGGTTGCGACGCGGTCCTCGACTTCCCACTTGAAATGCCGTGGCTGCCATTCAGCCGCTTTCAGCTTGTACATGGTGTATTCGTCCTGTCCGAAATTATGAGAGAAGGTCAGCCGACCATCGTGAGGCCGCCGCTCACCGACAGTACCTGGCCCGTGATGAAGTCCGAGCGCGCGCTGGCAAAGAAGAGCACTGCGTCCGCAATTTCGGAAGGCTTCGCGAGGCGCTGCATCGGCGTGACGCGCACGAACGCTTCGCGATGTTTCTCCGGAACCGCCGCGAGCAGAGGCGTATCGGTCGGGCCCGGACAGACGCAATTCACATTGACGCTGAACCGCGCCATCTCGCGTGCAAGGGACTTGGTAAACGCGATCGCGCCACCCTTGGCGCCGGCGTAGACGCTCTCGCCGAGGCTACCGACGCGCCCGGCGTCGCTGGAGACCGTGACCACCTTTCCGGCCTTGCGCTCGATCATCGGGTCCAGAAACGCGCGCGTCACCGCGATCGGTCCGAGCAGGTTAAGGTCGATCACCTTGCGCCAGAAGTCGGGCGTGTTCTTCACGAATGGCTCGACCCTTCCCCAGCCTGCAACGTTAACCACGATGTCAACGTGTCCCCGACGCCGCGCCGCCTCGGCGCGAAACGCTTCGATCGAGCCGAGGTCGGTCACATCCAGTCCCAGGAAATCCGCAACGCCACCACCTTCACGAATGGCTGCGACCGCCTCCTTGCCTTTGGCTTCCGCGATATCGCCAAGCAGAACGTGCGCGCCAGCCGCCGCCAGCACTTCCGCCGTTGCCCGGCCAATACCGGACGCCGCACCAGTCACGACCGCCGTTTTCCCATCCAGTCGCATGATTACCCTCCCGTCGCAGGGATTGAATGATTGATCATTCAACATAGTTCGTCAAGCCTCCGGCCAAGGCAAA
>Ga0316631_10000108_pt1 | contig 12496 bp, 10 predicted proteins | sample OWC_May_M1_C1_D3_FD_207672 | JGI IMG/M metagenome (GOLD analysis project Ga0316631, IMG submission 207672) | Wetland soil microbial communities from Old Woman Creek delta, Ohio, United States - OWC_May_M1_C1_D3_A | ecosystem: Environmental > Terrestrial > Soil > Wetlands | place: USA: Ohio... | reverse complement strand
GTTTCACGAGCTATATCGCCGGCATGACCGGGCGGAGCACTTCGAGCGCCACCTGCGGTGGGGGGAGCGGTTTGCGCCGCGCACGCTCCGTCGCGCAAACCACCGCAATGGCCCGGACCCCGAGCGGACGCTACGTGTCGGCTACGTGTCGGCGGATTTCTGGCGGACCTCGGCCGCGCCGTTCATAGAGCCGCTCCTCGCCTACCGCGATCGTACGCGCTTCCACGTCATTTGCTATCACGCGTCGGCGCGGGACGACGAGGAGACGCGTCGCTTTCGCAATCAGGCCGACGAGTGGCGAGAGGTGAACGGCCTCGACGACGAGGCTCTCAGCGTCATGGTGCGGGACGACGACGTTGACATCCTCGTCGACCTCAACGGGCATACGCGCGGCGGCCGGCTGATGATGTTCGCCCGCTGTCCCGCGCCGGTGCAGTTGGCGTATCTCGGCTATGGTGCAACCACTGGCGTCGCGGCGATCGAGTACCGAATTACGGACGGTCATATCGATCCTGTCGGCGAGGCGGATCGGTGGTACACGGAGAAGCTCGTCCGGTTGCCTGGGTCGATGTGGGCCTTTACGCCACCGCGCTCTGCGCCCGAGGTGCGCCCGGGGCCCGTCGCAATGCGGGGGGCGTTGACGTTCGGTTCGTTCAATAATTTCGCGAAGGTGGGGACCGAGGTGATCGACGCCTGGGCGGGGATCGGGGCCCAAATACCCACAACGCGCTTCCTGATTGTGGGTATTCCCCAGGGAGACACCCGGCGGCGAGTGGCGGAGCGTTTCTCCCTGCGCGGGGTGGGCCCGGAGCGAGTGGTGTTTCACGGCCGCGTCGGGGCGAGTGAGTACTACTCGCTCTACCACCAGGTCGACGTGGCCCTGGACGCATTTCCGTACAACGGCGGTACGACCACCTGCGACGCGCTTTGGATGGGCGTGCCGGTGCTGACCCTTTGCGGGTCGAGTACCCTCGAGCGCTCCGGCTTGAGCCTGCTGACCGCGGGGGGGCTTTCCAACTGGGTGACGCATTCGAAGGATGACTACGTCGCGATGGCCGTGGGGATGGCAAGGAAGCCAGATTGCCTGGCCGAATTGCGCTTCGGAATGCGCGATCGCCTAACCCGCTCGAGCCTGTGTGACGGCCGGCGCTTCATGGTCGGCATGGAACAGGCACTGCGCGAAATGTGGCGAGCCTGGTGCGGGCGAAAAGGGGAAGGAAGATCATGAATCAATCGACGGAGCAGAGCCCACCAGCGGGCTCGCACGGGGACACGGAGCAGCTGCTCGACGACGCTGAACGGGTACTTGCGGATGGCGATGCGGTGCAAGCCGAACGCCTCGTGCGTTTGGTGCGCAATAACCGGCCGGATCATCCGCTCGCCCTGTTCCTGGCGGGTAGGCTCGAACGCCTGGCTGGTCGGCACGATGCGGCGCTGGAGCTGCTCGGGCATGCCGCGGCGCTCGATCCCAAGCACGTGGCAACGCACCTGGAACTTGCGCTTCTCCATCGTCGCGTGCGGGACTTCGACCGCTGCCTGGACGAGCTTTCGCTCGCGCTCTACTACGACCCGGATAACACCACCGCCTTCACCGAGCTCGGCGCCGTGCACCAGATGCAGGGGGACCTGGACGGCGCGATCGAGTATTTCCTGAAGGCCCTGGAGCGCAATCCGGACCACGCACATGCGCTGGCCGAGCTGGGGCTGTGCTACCTACGAAAGGAGCGGTTCGCGGAAGCGATTGAATTGCTCGAGCGGGCAGTCGAGCGCGACCCGTATAACATTGCTGCGCAGAACCACCTCAGCTTCGCCTGCGTCAGACTCGAGGAGTACGACCGGGCGCTCGAAATCATGCAAAAGCTGACCAAGGGCACGACGCGGTCCATGCTCTGGCAACGAATCAACCTCGGCACGGCCTACGACCACACGGGGCGGTTCGACGAGTCCGAACGGACCTACGACTTTGTGCTGCGCTTCGAGCCGAACAACTTCTCCGCGCACTGGAACCGCGCTCATCTAGTGCTGGCGAGGCACGACTTCGAGCATGGCTGGCCCGACTATCTGTACCGACTGCAGGTGGAGGACGCATGGGCCCCGAGGCTGATTCCGTTCGCGCCCTGGAAGGGCGAGCCCCTGCGGGGAAAGACGATTGCCGTGAGCGCTGAGCAGGGCTTGGGAGACCAGATCATGTTCGCCTCCTGCGTGCCCGACTTGTATGCACAGGGGGCTTCGGTCATCCTTGAGTGCGATCAGCGTCTCAGTGCGCTGTTCACCCGCTCGTTCCCGCAGGTCAGAGTGATCCCTAGCCAGCACGAGCTCGAACCGCGATGGCTGCGTGAAGTCGGGATGCTGGACTTTCATGCGCCTGCGGGCAATCTGCCCACCGTACTGCGCAGGCGGCTCGACGATTTTCCGCGCCATCAGGGCTATCTGCGCGCCGACCCCACCAAGATGGAGAACTGGCGCGCGCGCGTGGCTGCGCTCGGACCGGGGCTGAAGATCGGGATCTCGTGGCGCGGCGGCACGCGAACCACGCGCAAGCAGCTGCGCAGCCTTACCTTGCGGGACCTGCTGCCAATCCTGCGCGTTCCGGGTTGTCATTTCGTTTCTCTGCAGTACGGGGATGCTGCGCGCCCGGAACTCGCCGCGCTGCGGGAAGCGGAGGGTATCGATATTGCGCATTGGCAGGATGCGATTGACGACTACGATGAGACCGCCGCGCTGTGCTGTGCCCTCGATCTGACGATCAGCGTTTGCACCTCGGTGATCCATCTCAACGGCGCGCTTGGCCGCCCCGTCTGGGTGATGGTCCCCGCGGTCGCTGAATGGCGCTATGGTCGACAGGGTGGGCAAATGCCCTGGTATCCAGCCGTTCGCTTGCTGCGCCAGGGTGCGCGCGGCGAGTGGGAGCCTGTCATCGAGACAGTAGCATCCGAACTCGTCCGGCTTGCGGCACGGCGCGTCAGGCAATAGTCGTCACCTGACCATAATCGTCACGGGCGTCGCGTGAATTTGTTGGCGCTGGGCATCGCAACTGAGCCGAGGCTGCGGAGGACCTGCGGCCGGCGTTATATTAATAAAAAACATACAAATCAATAATTTGACTAAGGTGTGCACGGCCCGGGGTCCGTGCGCAACCCACGGGACGCAAAGTGGGCATGACAGTTGCAGTAATAGGGCGGGGAAGATTCCCTTTTAAGGAAAGGAGCATTACATGAAGCGGATCCAACGAGGCTTTACCCTGATCGAACTGATGATCGTGGTCGCGATCATCGGCATTCTGGCGGCGGTCGCACTCCCCGCCTATCAGGACTACACCATCCGTGCGAAGGTGTCCGAGCTGATCCTGGCGGCGAGCGCCGCGCGCACGTCGGTGACCGAGCAGGCGCAGAACCTGAACGGTCTGACGAGCGCGGGCCAAGGCCTGACCATTATGGCGGGCGGCAAGATCAGCGCCGCGAGCATCACGATCGCCGGTGCGATCGGCATCTCGGGTACGGACAGCCTGATGGGTACCTCGGGCATTACCGTGACGCTGTCGCCGAGCTGGAACTCGACCGCGAACACGGTGATCTGGTCGTGCGACGTTAACCCGACGAAATACGGCCCGTCGACCTGCCGTTCCGACTAAGCGGTTTCCGGTTCACAATAAACGCCTCCTTCGGGAGGCGTTTTTTTTTATGCTTTCAAAAGCCCTGTCGCGGCTGCTCAGTCGGCCCGCGTCGACCTCATCGTTGCTCGACGCCGCGAGGGAACGCTGGCGCGCCGGGGAGCGTGCCGCTGCCCTGGAGCTGTTGCGCCAGGGCTGCCGGGCTCTTCCGGAGGAGGGGGAAGCGCACGCGCTACTGGGCGCCCTCCTCATTGAGTGGGCGCGCGAGGCTCACGCGGGCGCCGCCGCCCGCCGTAAGTCGGTATCATCGGCGATCGCTTCCTATCGCGAGGCGCTCGAGCATCTGCAGCGCGCGGCTGAGCTGTTGCCGGGCGCAGCGGCGCCCGCGCGACATCGCGGCATGGCGCTGCGCGAGCTTGGAGATCTCATGGCGGCACATGAGGCCTTTGCTGCAGCCCATCGTGCCGCCCCACACGATCCAGACATCGCGGCCGACGTAGCATTCAGCCTGCAATGCCTCGGAAGGACGGGTGAGGCGATTGCGCTCTACGAACAGGTGATCAAACAGCACCCCGAGAGCGCCAATGCACATGCTGGATTTGCGCTGAGTTTGCTGGGAGCAGGCGATTACGCACGCGGCTGGGATGAGTACGAATGGCGCCTGCGCGTGCCAGGTGCTGGAATCCGGCGCGAATTTCCGTTTCCGCTATGGCAGGGGGAGCCGCTCGCGGGCCGCAGCCTGCTCGTGTATTCGGAGCAGGGCATCGGCGACGAGATCATGTTCGCGTCCTGCTTTCAGGAGCTGATCACCCTGGCGGGCCACTGCGTACTCGAATCCAGCAAACGCCTGGTGCCGCTGTTCGAGCGCTCCTTCCCCGGAGCCACCATCTTGGCGCGCGATCGTAGCCGAGTGCCCGACTGGTCGAAGTTACCCGCCATCGACGTACACGTGGCGGCCGGCAGCGTGCCCCGATACCAGAGGAGGAGTGCGCAGGCGTTTCCCGCGCGTGACAGCTACTTGAAGGCAGACCCGCATCGCGTGCAGTACTGGCGAGAGCGGCTGACGAGTGCCGGTCCGGGTAAGAAAGTGGGGATCGCCTGGACCGGCGGTCTGCCCGGCACGCTCCGCGCAGCGCGCTCGTACCCGCTGCAAGCTCTGAGCCCTTTGCTCGAGATTGCCGGCGCAACCTACGTTGCGCTTGAGTTTCTCGATTGCGCAGCGGAAGTCGCGGACTTCAACCGCCGCCGAAATGCCCAGCTGCAATGGTGGCCGGACGCAGTCAAGTCTCTGCCCGAGACCGCCGCGCTTGTCTCGGCGCTTGATCTGGTGATTACGGTGACCACTGCGACCGCGCATCTCGCTGGCGCACTGGGACGACCGACGTGGGTGCTCGTACCGAGCGTACCGACGTGGCGCTACATGTGGCAAGGCGAGCGCATGCCGTGGTATCCATCGATGCGTGTCTTACGAGGCGGCGGCGCGGACGGCGCCGCCGCGCTGATCGAGGAAACGCGCACCTCGCTCGCGGCGTTTCTCGGCTCTGGTTGAAATTTGCGTGGCGCGATGGGCGCCCTAGGCGATGCCGCTATTGCCCTCGATGCCGATCAGCCGCGGAACATTCAGCTTCGGCGGTGTAATGGTCTTGCGGTCGCGCAGGTAGCGAGTCACGATCTCCCATATCGGCTCGCCGCTCGCTCCCTCGGCGACCGGCGCCCAGCCCGCCACCTTGTAGGTCCGGTTGGCCGCGATGGGATTGCCCCCGAGGCGCATGTCGGAGATGCGCGCGCCGATCTTCTGGCGCGGGTCGCAAGCGTACGTCATGCCACCGACGCGCACCATGTCGCCACCCTGCTGCAGGTACGGATCCGGATTGAACAGGTTATCGCACACGTCCTCGAGAATCGCCTTGATCTGCTCTCCCGTGAACTCGTTCAGCGTAGTGTAGGGATAGGTAATCGCGGTCTGGTCCATCAGGTGATCACGCGTGACCGCGTCTCCCGGCAACAGTGAGGTGCCCCAGCGGAAGCCGGGAGAAAACGCGATTTCGGCACCCTTCACCGTCATCAGCGCATCGAGAATCAGCTGGTCGAAGGTGCCGTTGAAGTTGCCGCGCCGATACAGCAGCCCCTCGGTCACGGCGAGCTTCTCCTCCAGCTTCGCACGATGCGGCGCACGCACGCCATCGATGTAGCGCGCCATCTCCGGGTCGGCGGGAAGGAGGTTCGCGAATACGGGCAGCAGTCGATACCGGTAGCCGGCGACGCCGCCCGATTTCACCTCGAGGTCCAGCACGCCGAGGAACTTGCCGTTCGAGCCGGCATTCGCGACCAGCGTCTGCCCACCGGCGTTGCCGACCACCGTCGGGGCGGGCACGCCGTCGTGCGTGTGGCCGCCGAGGATGACGTCGATGCCGCGCACCCGGGTGGCGAGCTTCAGGTCGACGTCCATGCCGTTGTGCGACAACAGCACGACCAGCTTCGCTCCCTTGGCGCGCACTTCGTCGACCAGTTGCTGCAGGCGCTTGTCCTGGATGCCGAAGCTCCACTCGGACATCATGTAGCGCGGATGCGCGATCGGCGTGTACGGGAACGCCTGACCGATGATCGCCAGCGGCACGCCGTTCACGTTCTTCAGCGTGTACGGCTTGAATACCGGGTCCTCGAAATCCACCGTCTTGACGTTCTGTGCAATGAACTCGATCGGCGCGAGTTCCTTGTCGACCGCCTGCTGCACGCGCTGCGCGCCGTAGGTGAATTCCCAGTGCGCCGTCATCACCTCCACGCCCAGCAGCTTCTGCGCGCCGATCATGTCGGCGCCCTGGGTCCAAAGCGAGGTAGCCGAGCCCTGCCAGCTGTCGCCGCCGTCGAGCAGCAGGGCGTGCGGGCGCGACGCGCGCACTCGCTTCACCAGGCTGGCGAGGTGGGCAAAACCACCTACCTTGCCGTAGCGGCGCGCCGCGGCCTCGAAATCGAGGAAAGTGAAAGCGTGCGCCAGCCTGCCGCCCGGCGCGATACCGAAGTGCTTGAGCAGCGCCTCGCCGACCAGGTGCGGTGGCTGGCCCGCGGCAGCGGCGATACCGATATTGACGTCGGGCTCGCGGAAATACACCGGCAGGAGCTGCGCATGCGTGTCCGTGATGTGCAGCAGCGAGACGTTGCCGAACGCCGGGAGCTCGTACAGCTCCTCCGCTGCCTCGGCTTCGCTCGCTCCCGGGCGCAGGCTCGCGCCGGCGGCCGCGGCGAGGGCGAGCAGGCGCAGAAACTCACGTCTTTGCATTGCGCACCTCGCTAGAAAAAAAGGGGGCTGGCCAGAGCCAAGCCCCCTCGTTCGACGCCCGGAGCTACTACTGGTTCACCGGCGACGCGGGGTCGAGCACGTAAGCCGTAAGGTCCTTCATCTGCTGCTCGGTCAGCGTGCCCGAATATCCCATGCGCGGCATCTGCGAGCACAGGTTGAACGCCTTCGCGTTGTAGATCTTGCTGTAAACATACTTTTGCGCGTCCGGGCCGTGGCCGCGTTTCTTGCCGAAGCCGGTGAGGCTGGGCCCGATGGTTCCGTACGAGGACTCGGCAGGGGACAGCTGGTGACAGTTGTAGCAGCTGCCGCCAGTCGCCGCGCCAGGCTTGTCGCTCCACGTCATACCTGAACCGCTCTCGGCGATCTTCTGGCCGCGTTTCCAGTCCCCCATCAGCTGGTTGTCCGCCGGGAGCACGATGGTTTTCAACTGGTCCGCTTCCAGTGCCTTTTCCAATCCAACGGGGGGCTTGTCGTGCGTTTCGGTGCACACCCGCTGCACGGGGTCCTGATCGACGCGGTCCATTTTCGCCTGTCCCTTCGCGTGGAAGTCGCGGTGCAGGACGGTCTGCAGCTCCTTTGGCGTCGGTTCGGCAATCGAAAACTGCGTCGCGGCCAGCGTTACCGCGATCGCACCGAACGATAGGCAAATCGTTTTCTTGGTCATGTCCCCCCCTTAGCGCTTCGTGCCGGGGCCGTTATAGGTCGCCCCGTTTGCATTGACCGCCATGAACATCGTCAGGGCGACCGTCGCCTCCGAGCCGTAGGCCGGCTCGGGGAACCGTTGTTGCCTGAAGCAGTCGTTGATGCGCCATTGCATGGTCTTCAGCTGCGAGACGGACACCCGGTAACCCGGCCAGGTCGTGTACGTTCCGCGCGCGCCAGCCGGCTCGGAAAGCACCGGCAATTCCTGCATGCGGATTCGCTTACCCTCCGTGCCGTGGCAGGAGGCGCACGAAAAGTCCCACGATCCGGCGCGATAGAAAAACAGCTTCTTGCCGAGCTCGTAGGTCTCCTTTTCCTGGGGCAGCTTGGTGCTCACCTGCATCTTCGTGCCGCGCGACTGACCCGCGACGTAGGCGGCGAGGTACTCCATGTCGGAGGGGTTGTCGGCGTTTCCGAACACCCGCTTGGTTGCCTCGGCCTCCGTGAAGCCCTGCAGCGTCGTCATGCAGGTGACAAGCCGGGACTCGAGATCCTGCACGCGTCCCGTGTCCTTGAAGTAGCGCGGAAGGTGGGCATACGCTCCCTTCACCACGCCGGGCCCCATTCCGAGGTCGCAACGCTCGAGCGACGCGTTCTTCGGACCTCTCTTGGCCTTCCACAGATCGGCGCCCTGCAGCTCCCACAATTCCACAGGGCTGCTCTCGCTGGTCATGCGCTGATACTTCTGGATCTCCTGCCTGGTCGTGTCATCGGCGCGGACCAGGGTTGCTGCGGTGGCCAAGGCGCCCGCCACGAGCAGCACACTGCCTCGAAGTGCACGCATCGCTTTCCTCCTCCTTTTCGGTGTTGTGGCGGCGCGCCGTTGCCGCGGTCGGCACGGACGCCTTTGTGACTGCTCAGGCGACTGCGGTCTCGGTCTGGTTGCTTTCTCCCTTGTTGTCGGTCCAGCCGATATGGATCTTGTCGCCCTTATTGCCCCCTTTGACGCGGAAGGAAAATACGGGGTTGCGAGAGATCGCCTGGCTGATCTGACCTTCGACCACCGTCTTGCCGTTGACCTTCACGGTCACGTTCTGGATGAAGTGCGCCGGCACGGGCTTGCCGTCGACCTTGCGCTGTCCGGTTTCCATCGGGTGGTTCATCAGCACGCGGATGTCGGTGTAGCCGTCGTGCACGGTGGCACGAATCTTCATGGGTCCTGGCATGTTCGTTCTCCTCCTGTCAGCCGCCGCAGCCGCCGATTGTGACCTTCACCTCTTTGGCGGTGCTGTAGTGCTTCCCGCCTGCTTCCGCGACCACGCGGATGCGAGATGACTGACCGACCTTTACGTTCAGCTTGACGTAGGGCAGCGCGCCCTCCATAAAAGTGAACTGCCCGGCCAGCGGAAAGGGGTTCTTTTCGATCAGCACCGCGATCGACGTGGTGCCGGGTACCTTACTGGAGACTTCGATGGGCACGACCGCGCCGTTTTCCGCGATCTCCGGCAGGTCTAGCATGACGTCGCTGCTGTCGACCGCATCGGAGGCGCCGATGCTCTTGAGCGCATCGGCCGGATCCTTCGCGGCGAACGCAGCCTTGTTCCACGTCGCGGCAAGCACCCGCTCGGGTCTGAGCAGGCCCGCCGCCAGGGCCGCCGCCAGCGCGCTGGTCGCGCCCGCGCCCCTAAGCACGAATCTACGTCCTTCGTCCATGCACTCCTCCTTGGAATTGCCCGGATCTGGCGTCCGGGACTTCGGCAGAAATAAACCTGCAACAGTCCGCATGCTACGCAAAACGAGGGACCATAGGAAAGCCTTGACAAATCGAATCTGTTTATCCAGTCATCCTTTTCGTGAAGCGACCCGGCGATAGTGGCCCGATTTGCCTCCCCGCTTCTCCTCGAGACGCAGGTCCTGCAACGTCATGCCACGCTCGACGGCCTTCAGCATGTCGTAGACCGTAAGCAGGCCGATCGCCGCCGCGGTCAGCGCTTCCATCTCCACGCCGGTGGGGCCGCGGCATTCCACCGTGGCGACCAGGCGGATCGACGAGCGCTTCGCCTCGGGCTGAAAATCGATTGCAACGCGCGATAGGGCGAGCGGATGCGCAAGCGGGATCAGGTCCGGCGTGCGTTTCGCCGCCTGGATCGCAGCCACGCGCGCCACCCCGAGAACATCGCCTTTCTTGGCGCCACCTTCGACCACCAGGCGGAAGGTCGCCGGACTCATCGTGATGCGCCCCGAGGCGACCGCCACCCGGTGAGTACGCGCCTTCGCGCCGACGTCCACCATGTGCGCTCGGCCGCGGGTGTCGAAATGCGTCAGCTTGCGCGCTCGCTTGCCTGCCAAGACCTTCTCCTGCAAGGGACTTTACGGAACTTGCCTGCCCAGCCGCTATCATAATCGCATGCGGATCCTGGTCTCGCTGTTGCTCGCCTTGGCGCTCCTCGTGGAGCCCGTTCCGCGCGCATCGGCCCAGAACCTGCCCGATCTCGGCGGGACGGCCGACGCGACGCTTTCGCCGCAGATGGAGCGCCGTATCGGCGAGAACATCGTGCGCGAGATTCGCTACCAGGACCCGAGCTACGTCGATGATCCCGAAGTGACCGCCTATCTCGACACGATCGGCGAGAAACTGGCGTCGGCGCCCCCGGGCGCGAGCCAGCACTTCGAGTTCTTCGGGGTGCGTGACAACACCATCAACGCCTTCGCCCTGCCGGGCGGTTTCGTCGGCGTGAACACCGGATTGCTCGAAGCCTGCGACGACGAGTCGGAGCTCGCCTCGGTACTCGCGCATGAGATTACACACGTGACGCAGCGCCATATCGCGCGCCAGTTGAGCCAGCAGCAACAGATGCAACTACCGACCATGATGGCGCTCGCGGCCGCGATTCTTCTCGGCCGCTCGCGCCCGGACCTCGCGATGGGCGCGATAACCGCGGTGCAGGGCGTGAACGTGCAGTCGCAGATTACCTATACGCGCGAGTTCGAGCAGGAGGCGGACCGCATCGGATTCCAGCGGCTGGTCGCGGCGGGATACGATCCGCACGCCATGGCAGAGTTCTTCGAGAAGATGCAGCGCTACACGCGCATCAGCGACGACTCCAGCTTTCCGACGTACCTGCGCGATCACCCGGTTACGAGCGAGCGTATTGCCGAGGCGGAGAACCGTGCCGCGAAGCTGCCTTACCGGCAGCATGTCGACAGCCTCGAGTTTTACCTGGTCAAGGCCAAGCTGCGCGCGGAACGAGGCGATGCGCGGGACGAAGTGACGTATTTCCGCGACGTGGTCCGCGACCGGCGCTATGCGAACGAGGTCGCCGCGCGCTATGGCCTGGTGGCGGCGTTGCTGCGTAACAATCAGCCACGCGACGCCGAGGCGCAGTTTGCGGCGCTGCGCGGGCTGCACGCGCAGGACCCCATGCTCGCAACCCTCGAGGCCCGCGTCAGGCAGGCGCTCGGCGACCGCGACGGCGCGCTCGCGATCCTGAAGGCCGCGCTTGCCCGCTATCCGAATCGGCGGCCGATCGTGTATGCCTACGTCAACGCCCTGCACGATGCGGGACGTTACAAGGAAGCGCTGGCCGCGCTCGCCGAGCCATTAAGGCTCTACCCCGACAGCGAGCGCCTCTGGGTGCTACAGGCGAAGACCTATGCCGCACTCGGCAAGCGGCTGCTCCAGCACCAGGCGCAGGCAGAGGTCTACGTGCGGCAGGGAAGCCTGCCGGCGGCGATCGAGCAACTGCAACTCGCCCGTTCGGCCGGTGACGGCGACTTCTACCAGCTCTCGGAGATCGATTCGAGGTTGCGTGAACTGCGGGCCCAGCACCAGCGCGAGACGCAGGAGGCAAAGCAGCGTTAGGGATCCGAACGCGCGTCCTCGCCCATGGGGCAAGAGCTTGAATCAGTGACCCTTATCATCAAATCAAAACATCGGTGTTGCTCGCCTGAGGACGGCTGCCGAGAATAGCGCCGACTCATACGGGGAACCACGCTATGCCCGGCCTTGTCAGGCCGCACGGAGGGGGGGCGCTCAAGCCCCTTCTGCTTTCGGGAGAAGCCCTCGCCACGGAACGGATGCGCGCCCGGACGCTGCCGGCGGTGCGCGTCAGCTCGCGCGAAAAAGGCGACCTCATCATGCTCGGCATCGGCGGCTTCACGCCGCTCGAGGGCTTCATGACGCGTGCCGACTGGGAAGGCGTATGCGACGGCATGCGCATGGCCAACGGCCTGTTCTGGCCGATTCCGATCACGCTTTCGGTAGACAAACCGACCGCCGACGCGTTACACGTCGGCGCAGATGTCGCACTGATCGATCCTGACGACGGCGCGCCGCTCGCGGTGCTCAAGCTGAGCGAAAAGTACACGATCGACAAAGAGCACGAGTGCATGTCGGTGTTCCGCACCACCGACAGCGAGCATCCGGGCGTGAAGATGGTGATGGCCCAGGGGGAGGTGAACTTGGCGGGCCAGGTCGGGGTGCTGTCCGACGGCGGCTTCCGCGCGCGCTACGGCGCCTTGTTCATGACGCCGGAGGAGACGCGGGCGCAGTTCGAGCGCCTGGGCTGGTCGAAGGTGGCGGCGTTCCAGACGCGCAACCCGATGCACCGCTCGCACGAATATCTGGCGAAAGTCGCGATCGAGGTCTGCGACGGAGTGCTGGTGCATTCGCTGCTCGGCAACCTGAAGCCGGGCGACATTCCGGCCGACGTGCGCACCGCGGCGATATCGGTGCTCGTGGAGCGCTACTTCCAGCCGAACACGGTGGTGCAGGCGGGATATCCGCTCGACATGCGCTACGCGGGGCCGCGCGAGGCGCTGCTTCACGCCCTGTTCCGCCAGAACTACGGCTGCTCGCACCAGATCGTCGGGCGCGACCACGCCGGCGTCGGAAGCTACTACGGGCCGTTCGATGCGCACCATATCTTCGACGAGATCCCGGCGGA
>Ga0316631_10000102_pt1 | contig 12899 bp, 16 predicted proteins | sample OWC_May_M1_C1_D3_FD_207672 | JGI IMG/M metagenome (GOLD analysis project Ga0316631, IMG submission 207672) | Wetland soil microbial communities from Old Woman Creek delta, Ohio, United States - OWC_May_M1_C1_D3_A | ecosystem: Environmental > Terrestrial > Soil > Wetlands | place: USA: Ohio... | reverse complement strand
CGACGCCTATTACATCGTCGACTCGGGCGAGGCCGAGGTCATCCGCACCGACGCCATGAGTGGCGAGACCGGCTGCGTCGCCCAGCTGAGTTCCGGTGACGGTTTCGGCGAAGAGGCCCTGCTGCAGGACGGCTACCGCAATGCCACCGTCACCATGACCGCGCCCGGCCACCTGCTGGTGCTGGAAAAAGCCGACTTCGACGCCCTGATCAAGCCCGGCTTCGTCGAGGAGATCGCACCCGAGCAGGCCCTGGCCATGGTCGACAGCGGAAAGGCCAGCTGGATCGACTGCCGCTACGACCTGGAATACGAAGAGTCGCGCATCCCCGGCGCCACCCTGCTGCCCCTGGACACCCTGCGCGCGCAAATCCACACGCTCGATCCCGAGGCCACCTACATCGTCTATTGCCGCAGCGGCCGGCGCAGCATGGCCGGCGCCTTCCTGCTGCGCGAACGCAACATCAAGGCCTTGTCCCTGGCCGGCGGCATCAAGGGTTGGCCCTATGCGGTAGACGCCGCCCCGCTCTAGTCCGAGTCGACCAGGCAACTTTCACCATGACACCTTTTCGAGCCCGCCATGCCCCTCGCCCCTGATGCCATCCAGCCCGGCAAGTACTACAGCAACGGCGCCTACGGCCGCACCTGGGGCGTGCGCCAGGTGCTGGAATTTTCGCTCGATGCCGAGAGCGGCGAACAGACCGTGTCGTTCAAAGGCCTGGCCGGCACCTGTCGGCGCAAGAGCGGTATCTGCACCCTGACCGAATTCGCCCGCTGGGCCAAATACGAAGTGCAGTTGAACGAGAATTCCTGGCAGCGCGTGGGCTTCTTCGAGGAGGAGCCGGAGAATTTTCCGGACGAGGCCTGAGGCTTCTGGGGGCACCTGCCCAAACGGCGCCTTGACTATCGTAAACACGATGTTTATATTGGTCCGGTGATCCGGACCTTCGCCGACCCCGAAACCGAGCAATTCTTTGCCACGGGCAAATCCAAACGCCTGCCCCCGGCTATTCGGCAACGCGCGGCGATGCGGCTGACCCAACTGCATGCTGCCACGCGGATCGAGGATTTACGTCTGCCACCCTCGAACCGGCTGGAAATGCTCAAGGGCAATCGAGCCGGCCAGTGGAGCATTCGCATCAACGACCAATGGCGGCTCTGCTTCCGCTACGAGAACGGCGATGCCTTCGAGGTCGAGATCGCCGATTACCATTAAAAGGACAGGCCATGAGCAAAAACGGTTTGCCACCCATCCATCCCGGCGAGTTCCTGCGTGAGATGCTGGAGGAGCTGGGGCTATCCCAGGCCCAGTTCGCCCGCGCCATCGGCGTGTCGGCCATGCGCGTCTCGCACGTCGTCAATGGCAGCCGCCCGGTCACGGCCGAACTGGCCCTGCTGTTTGCACGCGCCTTCGAGCAGTCGCCGCAATACTGGCTCAACCTGCAAGCCGCTTATGACTTGAAGGTGACCGAAGCAGCGATGGGCAAGCAGTTGAAGGCCGTGTCGGCTTTGGCGCATGCCTGAGATTGCCTGCGGGAAGATTCTCCGATGAAAGCAAAGATGCCATCGAAAAAAACCAAGGCTGACACCGAGCTCGCAGCCGAGAGGCCACGCGCGACATCGGCGCCGAACTTGGACAATCGGTTATGGAAATGCTGGTCGGCAAGGGCAAGGCCGTCTCGCCCCTGGCGACTGGTGAGTTTGAAGGGGGCCGGAGGGTTTTCCGGACGATCAAGAAGCCTGATCACCAGAGGCTACAATTCGGCCTTTTCCGACTTCGGCCCAGCTAGGCAAGTGTGTCTGCTCATGGCTCCTGAGCGGTCGGATGCCAGTCCCACACGCCGAACGTCTAAATTCAGCGGCGAGCGAAGCGAGTTCGCTGGAATGATGGGCTAGGCGTGATCACTCAAAGGCGGCGTCCATCAAAATGCCCCACCTTGAGGGGGGACAAGTCGACGCCATCCAAACAGCGGGCGTTGATAGCAACCATGTAGTTACCAGAAGGGGCTATGCCTTCGCTATATGGCGAACACCCGCACTCTGGGCAATAGCGGTGCTTGATGGTGTGTTTGTTGAAAGTGTATGTGCCCATGCTGTCTTCGGACGTGAGCAAGCGAAAATTTTCGCGGCTAATAAACCAGTGAAGCGAACCGCGCTTGCTGCAGATTGAGCAATTGCACTCTATGACTTTCTCAAGATTTCCTTCAGCTTCGAACGCGATTTTCCCACAGTGACAGCTGCCTTTATAAATCATTAGATCGTTCCTTTCGATCAGTTCATTTCAGGTCAGTCGCAGCAAACCCAGTTTTCTGACGCCCAACGTTTGAGGTAAGGGGCGCGCCGCTTGGAGGCCGAAGGCCGGAACGAACTTGACCGAGGTGTTAGGCCTTCTTTCTGGAAACTAGTCGGCCTGCCTCATCGCCCTGAGGCGGCCGCTCCTCGCAGGGTCATGACTGTGCCCGTGGCCATGGCGACCTGCTTACCATCGTCACGAGCGATCTCACACTGATAGTGAGTGATGGTCCTGCCGAACTGGACAGGACGAGCCGTGGCGGTCAGCACTGACTTCCACACCGGTCGGAAGAAGCTTATGCGAAGATCGATGCTCGTGAAGGTTTCGCCCGACTCAATGGCGGTCGAGTGTGCCGTGCCAATGGTGGCGTCGGCCAACTCGCTCAATAAGCCGCCATGCACCGTGCCTTGCTGGTTACCATGGATTTCGGCGTCGACATCCATTTCCAGGCGGGCATACGCCTTTCCTATATCCACGACCCGGAAGCCCAGAAGTTTCGAGATGGCTGTCGGATATTGCATTTCTGAAGTGGCTCCAGCTGGCAAAGTGCCAGACAGCAGATGTTGCAAGTAATCGAGGGTGGAAAGCCTTGCTGACATTATCTCTCCTGGTTAGATGATGATCTGTGACTAAAACACGCGGCCCATAAAGCTGTTCGTTTATCCAGTGGTTGTAGCCGGCCAACAAGTTCAGCATATTGAGCTCTTGCACTTGTGCAGCTCATATCCAGAACAGGAATGCGGTCACTGCGGACAGGAACGCGAGACATCGGTTAACCCGCCGCAGCACAACGGGTTCCTGAATCCAGGCACGCAAACCCGCACCGCTTGCGGCCCACAGGCTGATGCACGGCAGGGCGAATCCCACGAAGATCAAACCGGCCATTACGACCCGTTCGCCATAGCCATCGCCTGCAGGCACGAAGACGGCGATCACGGTCGTGGCCATGATCCAAGTCTTCGGGTTCATGAACTGGAAGGCCAGCGCCTCGCCGTACCTGATGGATCGGCTCGCAGGGGCCACATGTAGTGTCCCTGTGAACCAGAGTCTTCGTGCAAGCCACAGCATGTAGAGGCTGCCCGTCAGTTTGAGCAGGGCTTGCAACTCAGGCACCAAGGCGAACACCGCACCCAGCCCGGCACCGGTGACACAGATTTGCAGCAATACACCGGACAGGATGCCGGCCATATGCCAACCGGTGCGGCGCAAACCGAAATTCAATCCTGAAGACAGTAGCAATATATTGTTCGGCCCCGGTGTAATAGTCATGACAACGGTGTAGGTCATCAGCCCCCATAGCGTATCGAGCACGTTTGACATGCTTTCTCCCTCAATGGCTCGAAATATTCATGTTTCTAGACGCGGCTTTCGCCACGCCATAACCGCGATCAGCGCCCAACAGGCCGCTGCCACTGCGGCGGGGAACAGAGCCGTTGTCAACGAAAGTTGGTCGAGGGCTACGATGATGAGTGCGTTGCGGACGATCATGATTACCAAAAAACTCATCGACTCCGAATAGGGATGGAGCCAAGTCTTGTGCAGGGTCGGGCCAAACCCCAGCAACTCGATGATCGTGATCAGGACAACAGCCCATATTGGGTCGTTAGCCACAAGCCACAAAGGCATTGCGGCGAGTGCCAACAAGAAAAGCCCCCAGTCAGTTCTCGTGAACGTGATGTCCGTGCGCTTGACGTAGGCCAGACCAGCCACGAACAGCGTGATCACACAGGAAATGCCGATCGGCCAAGCACCCGTGCCGCCTTGCGCATCGAGTACTGCCAGGAAAGCTATGCCCGTTGTGATGGACCAAACGACCCAGGTAAATACGTGCGGTCGAGTATGCCCGTGGAAGATGGTGCGGATGTAGGGCGGGTAAGCAACGAGGGTCAGCGCTGTCGCTAGTGTGCCGGCCAAAGGCCGGCCCAGTCCTGTGGTGAACATCACGCCCCAGCCGCGTACAAGGCCTGCCCGCGCACTGCACGGCCGTCGGCACCGAAATTGAATACTTCTGCCGCCAGTCCGCGATGGCCTTGATACAGGATCGTCAGGCAATCTACGCCGACCAGCACATCGACGAGGTCGAAATGCAGGTCGGGTAGGAGCGATAGGCCGGCCTGCCAATAGGCGCGCACGGCTTCCTTGCCGACCAGTTGGCCAGAGGGGTCGCCGGCGATTTGGCGGACGAGCGGTGACGAGAATTGGAAATCGTCGCAGAAATGAGACAGCACGGCATCGAGATCGTGTCGATTCCAGGCATCGATCCAGCTTTCGGCGAATTCACGCGGCTGTTGTGGGGCCAGTGAGGTCATGCTCTTTTCTCCTTTACCCGTTGATGAGTTTCAAATTCCCTTGTTGCGCAATGCCCAAGCTCTTCCCTCGCACTGGAACCCAAGTGCCGCGCTGCCCGTAGCCATCACCCGCGGAAACTATCCATCCAGCGCATACGACTCTGTTCACACCTTACGGCGCCGCCAGAAGCGGTCAGCATGGCCGACAATCCTGCCCAGCCAGCAACACATCCATCGGACACGCAGCCTTCGTGCCCGTTTTTCGTAATATTCAACATCGATGGCACCGTTGTTGGTACGTCGGATTAAACGCGAACTGCTTTCGGCAGCATCGAGCACATCCGTCGGGTAGTTCCCTTTACCGGCTTCCTCCAATGTTTGGGCGCCATCAATATGGCGTGCCATCCTTGCGCGAGAACGCCCATACGCCTTCGACGTAACGGGCGCACAGGTCGTCTTCCGGATAACTCACTTCGTCGCCAGCCGATTTGTCGCCGACCTCCAGATAGATGACGTCTTCCGGGGTTTCATTGATCAGAGAATGGGCATTGCCAGTACCCGCCCTGAATCCCGCGCACATACCAGGCGACAGTTCCAACTTGCCTTCGTCGGTCTGCAAGGTTGGGTTTCCCTGGAGGATGTAAACGAATTCGTCCTGCTTCGAGTGCGCATGACGCAACGAAGATGCTGCGCCTGGCGGGAGCCGGGTCAGATTGACGCCAAAGTTGCTCAGCCCGAACAGGTCGCCGAGCGGGCGTTTTTCTCGTCCCTTTACCCTCGCTGCCAACATTGGCGGGTAGACCAATGGCTTGGCACGCAATGGCGCCTCGTCTGCATTGATCGCAATCAGGCCTTCTGTTGCCATTCGATTTGGCTCCTAGTGTTAGTTGACTCGCTGTAGTTTAGGGGCCAGAGTAATGATCAATACAGATTCAGTAATTGTTTTTAGTTGAGGTACAGTTTGGCCAATATAGAAACTGTGTTTGTCATGCCATTTCTATCTGTACTGTCCGGGAGTCGCCCATGGAATTGCTTTATCAGCAGATAGCCGAGGAGATTGCACAACACATCGCCAGCGGCGTGTACGTTCCGGGCGAGCGTCTGCCCGGCGTGCGCGGCCTTGCGCACACCCGTGGCGTAAGCGTGGCCACGGCGGTCGCTGCCTACCAGCTGCTTGCTGACAGAGGCCATATTGAGGCGCGGTCGCGTTCGGGCTTTTACGTGCGCGCACTCCAGGCCATCCAGCCCATCGAGCCGGAAACCAAAGTGAAAGCGACGCCGCCTCGGCTAGTTACCGGCCAAGCGATGGCGATGGCCTTGATCAAGGCCGCGAACGATCCCGGCATCGTGCAACTCGGGGCCGCGGTGCCCGACCCGGTGTTCCTGCCTACGCAGGCAATCGGGCGGGCGATGGCCCAGGTCATGCGCACCCAACGCACACAGGCTGCCGGCTATATGATGCCGCCCGGCGCGCCGGAACTGCGCCGCCAGATCGCCCGACGCATGAGCGAATCTGGCAGTATGGTTTCGGCCGACGATGTCGTCATCACCACCGGCTGCCAGGAAGCGCTGAGCCTCGCTTTGCGCGCAGTGACTGAACCGGGCGACGTCGTTGCCGTTGAATCCCCAACGTTCTACGGGCTGCTTCATGTTCTGGAGTCGCTCGGTCTGGAGGCGCTGGAGATCCCTTCCCACCCACGCGACGGCATCGCGCTCGACGCACTGGCTTTCGCGCTGGAGCGCTGGCCAGTGAAGGCTTGTGTGCTCGCGCCGAATTACAGCAACCCACTTGGTTACTGCATGTCGGATGAGGCCAAGCGCGCACTAGTCCGCCTGCTCGGCAAGCACAAGGTGCCACTCATCGAAGACGACGTATACGGCGACCTGGGTTTCGCCCAACGCCGGCCCTCGACCTGCAAGGGCCTCGCTCCGCGTGCCGACATCCTGTATTGCAGTTCGTTTTCCAAGACCTTAGCGCCTGGGTTGCGCATCGGTTGGGTGGCGGCTAATGGGGCACGTCGAGAACGCATTGAGTACTTGAAATATGTCACCAGCATCGCGAGCCCCACCGCTCCACAGCTTGCGGTGACAGAACTGCTGACGAACGGCCGCTACGAGCGTTACCTGCGCGAAGTGCGCGGTCGATATGCGAGTGCTGTGGCACGCATGAGCGACGCGGTCATGAAGATCTTTCCTGAAGACACGCGCATCTCCCAGCCGCAGGGCGGCTTTGTCCTCTGGGTAGAACTGCCGGAAGGTACAGACAGCTTCGCCTTGGCGCGCCGCGCACTGCGCGAGGGAGTGAGTATCGCGCCGGGGCCGCTGTTCTCGGCTAGCGGCAAGTACGGAAATTTCATTCGCCTATCCAGCGCGCGCGTCTGGGACGCCCGCATGGAACGTGCATTGTTGACTTTGGCGAAGTTGGTCTGACGGGTTGAATGAATGGTTTGGGTACCTTATGGACACCTCGCTTGGGGCGCACCTCGTGCCCAATGCCATTCTTGGCGTCGAATCCATTAGCGTCACCACACGGCCGCTTCTGGCCGAGAGCAAAACATTAACTACAGGACACTGAACTTCCACTTTGGGTCGGGTGCTGTCCCTCGCCACTGACGAAAGTGGCCGTTCAAGTAGCCTAGCGCGTCAACGTCGGCAACCTGCGCAACACCGGCCATTCAACCCAGCCAACGTCACCGGCAGCAAAGGCCGAAAAACAGCCCTCCTCTCTCTGGCGAGCCCGCAGAGCCTCAAAAGCCCCTGCATAACCCTAAGCCCAAAAACAAAACGGCCCGGATCGCTCCGGGCCGTTTGCATTCCGACTACCGCAAATTACAGCAGCGGCACGATCAGCAAGACAACGATGTCGATAATCTTCCTAGGCGATCAGGGCAGCTTGATCGTCGCCGCCTGCCCCGCCAGGGCATGCGCCGGGCGCGGGATCGCCACGTCGAGCAGGTAGCCGGGCTTGTCGCCACTGACATAGCGCAGGCCGCGCACCTTGCCGGCATGGCCCTTGTCGCCGACGGCCACAGTGACGGCCGCGCCCAGGCTCACGCCGGCCGCCTGGGCCGGGCTCAGCACGGCGCGGGCCAGCATCTCGTCGCTGCGCGCCAGGGTCAGCAAGGGCTGCGGCGGGCATTGGGACACGACGACGCCCGGCTCGGCTTGGCGTTCGACGACCAAGGCGGGGAACGGCGCGTGGATTTCGGTTTCGGCCAGGCGGTGGCGGGCGTGTTCCAAGCGGGCTTGGGCGGCATCCAGCTTTGCCTTGGCCTGGGCATAGCGCAGCTTGGCGGCGTCGAGCTCGGTGGTCGGAGTGATGGTGCGGTTATACAGCTCCTGTTCGCGGTCGAGATTGCGCTTGGCCTCGGCCTCGTCCGCGCTCAGCCCGGCAAGCTCGGCGCGCGCCGCCATGACCTCGGCTTGATAGGCCGCCTGGTCGAGCGCCAGCAACAGTTCGCCCGGCTTCGTCTGCTGGCCGGCCTGGACCAAGACGCGCTCGACCCGGCCCGGCACGGCGGTCGATACGGCCGACAACTGCGACCACTGCAACACGGCGGAATAATCCGCTGCGCTCGCACCGGCCGCGATGAACAAGACCAGACCGGCCTGCACATAGGCCACGATACTCAGGATTTCTTTCACTTAGCCTTCCCCCATGCCGCATCGATCGGGCTGCCTACCAAGGCCTCCAGGCGTGCCCACGTCAATGCCAGTTGATACTCGACTGCGCGTTTTCGCCACAGCGCTGCTTGCGTTTCCGCCATGGCGGGCCCCAGCCTGGCCTTGATCTCCAACTCGTAAACCGCCCGCGCCTTCTCCAGTTGGGCGTCGCGCAGGGTCGCATGGACCGTGGCCGCGGGGCGCTCGGTATCGCGCAGATACTGGATGGCCTGCCATGTCTCGTACAAGGCCTCGCGCATATCCAAACGCATCTGTTCATATTGCGCCTGGAGCAGATGGAACTGCGCCTGCTCCTTGGCCATGCGCGCATCGACGCGTTTGCCTTGATACAGGGGCCACACCACATTGAACCCCGCACGCAAGTCGTCACGCGTTGCCGTTTCGCGGCTCCAAGTCGCGGCCTCGGCCTCGAATTCGACGCTAGGCATGTCGTCTGCGCGAATCGCGGTCAAGCGATGCTGAGCCGCGTCCAGCATTTGCCGTTGCGCCTTGAGCAGGGGATTGTCCTTCTCCATGACCGCCAGCAAGGGCTCGAACTCGGGCAGCGGCCGGTTGTTGCTGGCCAAATCCGGATCGGCCACGTCGTTCGGCAAATCGTTGGGACGATTCATCGCGGCGGCCAGCTTCAACCGCTTTTCCCGCACCTTGCGGTCGGCATCGTTTCGACGCAGACGCGACTCGTTGTAGGTCGCCTCCAGCGCGGCCATATCCGCCGTCGACAGCATGCCCAGCCGCTGCCGGTCACGGCTGTCATCCCAAGTGACATAGTCCGTCGCCATGAATTCGTTATCCGCCGCATAGCGCAAGTCGGACAAGAGCACATCGAAGAAGCGGCTCATCAAGCCAATGCGCCGCTGCGCCCGGGTATCCAGCAACTGAAGGTCGCGCGCCTGGACATCGAGCCGGTCGGCGGCAAGCGTCGCCTCGCTGCGGCCGCCATCGAGCAAGGTCTTGCGCAAATTGAGCCGCAGGCCGTTGTCGTCCTTGAACTTGTCGCGGAAAACGGGGTTGCGCCCGGTGCGCAAGGTGCCTTCGAGATTCAGGCGGACGTCGTTGAAGCTGTCGGCCAGCGCCAGCTCGGCCTCGGCGGCCTCGCGGCGGGCCAGCGCACTGTCCAACTGCGGATGCGGCGCATCGGCATAGGCCAACACGTCGTCCAGCGTCAGCGGTTTGCCTTCCGCCCAAACCGGCGGTGCCAGCAGCAGCGCCAGCAAGACTGCCCATCGCCTCATTGCTTGCCCGCCTGCGCCTTATATACGTTGAAGGCTTGCGATTTATAGACGCCTTCCGCCACATAGCGGCCGAGCAACAGGAAATCTTCCTTGCTCTGCGTCGCGCCGGTGTAGCGATAGGCCACCTTACCGCTCAGGTCGTAAAAAATAAAAACCGGCGTCGCCCGTACCCGCTGTTCCACGGCGAAGGCCTTTTCCGTGGTCTGCTTGCCGGCGAAGTCGACCATCGCCGTATCGCCCTTGGCATCGACGTTGAAAATCGAGAAGTGTTGGCGATACCAGTCCTGCACGTCCGACTGGTTCAGGATGGTCGCTTTCATGCGGTGGCACCACGGGCAGTCTTCAAGCTCGAACATCAACAAGACGCCGGTCTTGCCTTCCTGCTTGGCCGTGTCCAGCTCGGCCTTGAAATCGCCCAGTTTGGGCATGAAGAAATAGCTCAGGGGATCGCGCACCTCGGCCGAGGCCGGCCAGCTACACAAGGCCAACACCAGCAACAACCATCGCATGCCCATACAGACCTCCTCGTCCGGGTTATTTGTTTGCCGAGATGTATTTCTCGACGTCGGCGCGCGACAAGGCGCCGACGTTGTAGGCCACCATCTTGCCTTGCGGGTTGAACAGGTAGGTCGTCGGCAAGCCGCGCACCGGGCCGATCTGCTTCGCCACCGCGCTATTACCCAACACGATGGGGTAACTGATCATCTGCTGATCGGCAAAGTCCAGCACGTATTTCGGATCTTGATACTCCATCGCCACCCCGATCACGGCCAATTTGTTTTTCTTGCTCTCGTGCAGCGCGATCAAGTCGGGAATTTCCTCCAAACAGGGCGGGCACCATGTCGCCCAGAAATTCACCAGCACCCATTTGCCCTTATAGTCGGCGAGCCGATGCACCTTGCCCGTGCTGTCGGTCAAGGTAAACGCCTGTGCCGCCGTGGCCAGAATACTCAACAGCAGCACTGCCAATATGCGCTTCGACATCTTCATCTTTCCTTAGCAAAATCGCCCGTGGTATCGGGTGCACGCTCGCGCCATCCGGAAGACCGAAAATCCGTTAAAATGCCTCGAATGGCAGGGAGAATTCCTCGACGATGCTGCCCCTCTACCAACTGCCGCCGAAACCCAAGGCGGCGAGCACTATAAACCTGGACTTCAGCCCCGATCAAGTTGGATCCTGGCTCGCCAAACTCCCTATTTCCAACCCCGCCGAAGCCGCCGAAAAACTCGGCCGCTTCTTGAGCGCCTTCAACCGCATCGAGCTGCCGGCCAGCCACCGCGCCCGTTTGGCCGACCTGCTCAAGACCAGCGTCTATCATCTGGCCGACAAACTGGTGCCGGGCCTGGACGGCCAGACGCTACCCTTGCCCAAGCCGCAATACCGCACACTTGAGCTCGGTCAGACCCTGCTCGGCGAACTGGCCACCACACAGAAACGACTCATCCTCGATGCCTTGTCGCGCAGCCAAGACGGCGCGACCGTCGGCAAGCTGTTGTCGGACTTGCTCGACTGCACCGGCCGGCTGACGCTGAGCTGCTATCGGAACCATACCGCGCTGCCAACCGGCCTCTGGCTCGATCTGCACCAAAGCTACCTTTGCGCACAGCACTTCGGCATCGCCGCCACCCCGCAAGGCGGCGACCTGGTGGAGACCTACAAGGCCATGCTCTTGCTCGCGCTGGCCGACCCTTACCAGTTCACCGGGCAAGAACTCGACTGGACACGGGACCTGGCTGTACGCACCGCCGGCATGGCCAACATCGCCCCGGCCAATGCGGCCGGAAAATCCCTTGCCCCGTTCCATATCCAAGCCGACATGGATAATCCGCCACAGCCCTCGACCCGTCACTACACAAAAGCACAGTCCACCCTGTTTTTCGAAACGTCTGGCATCGCCAGGCAATTGGCCATGCTCGGCAATGCGATTAGGACCCGACGCGTCAAGGCGGGCCTGACTTTGCCGCCCGAAGCCGATTGGCCGGCCTATTCGGTGCTGCTCAACAAACTCAAGTTACGCTGGGGCGCCTCCAAGCACCGCATGATCCAACGACGCAAACCGCCGCACGAAAGCGCCTATGAGATCACGCTCGGCTGGGACAATCTGTCTGCATCGCCCCAGGCGCCGACGACAAAGCGCGCGCTGTGTTCACCGATCAATGACAGCGCGGGCGGCCTGGCCCTCAAGCATGAGGGCGAGTTCCCGATGCCCATCGAGATTGGCGCGGTCATCGGCCTCAGGCAAGCCGGCTCGGAAAAATGGCACCTCGGCCTGGTCCGCTGGTTCAAGCAACCGCAGGCCGATCATTTGTTGTTCGGCTTGCAGTTGCTTGGCCATAAAGCCGAGCCGGTAAGCGTGGCCCGGCCCGATGGCGGTAAAACCGGCCATGGATTTTTGACCTATAGCACCGGCGGCAAGCTCGACTGCCTCATCTTGCCTGCCGCTATGGCACCCACGGCCGGTGCGCAGCTTGCAGTGGAGAGCGCCCACGGCACACAGACCGTTTTCCTGGCGCAACATCTGGAAGGGAATGCCGACTCGGCGATCTTCCGAGTGCAGCTTGTAGCCGGGTAAGCCCGGTCAGCCGCTGACTTCGAGTTTATCGATCTCCCTGGCATCGGTCGCCTTGGAGTCGAGAATCATCACGTTCACCCGCCGATTGCGGGCGCGCCCTTCGGCCGTCACGTTGGTATCGATCGGCTTGTTGTCGGCGAAACCGATCGCCTCCAACCGGCCCGGGGCCACGCCCTGCTCGACGAACAAGCGCACCACGCTACCCGCCCGCGCGCTGGACAGCTCCCAGTTGGATGGAAAGAAGTCGCTCTTGATCGGTATGTTATCGGTGTGGCCTTCCACCTGGATCGGGTTGTCGATCTTGGACAGCTCTTTGGCTACGACCGCAAGCAATTGCAGCGAGCCGGGCTGCAACCGGGCATCGCCACTGGAAAACAACACACTGGCGTTGATCTCGAGGGTAACCCCCTTGCTCGATTGCGTCACTTTGACCTGCCCGCTACGCACCAGCGGCGCCATCGCCTCCATCACGTTGCTGGCGATGTTCTTCATCTTCTCGCGTACGGCCGCCTTCTTGGCCTCTTCCTCGCGCTTGGGCTGACCAACGCCGATAGGCTGGCCCTTGCCATCGAGGATCTCGGAATATTTCTTGCCGAGATGGATCATCTTGTCGGTCTGTTGATTGTCTTGGAAGGCTTGCACGATGGAATCGGCCATCACCCGGTACTTGCCCTCGTTGAGCGACGACAGCGCATACATGACCACGAAGAAGGCGAACAGCAGCGTAATGAAGTCCGCATAGGAGACCAGCCAGCGCTCCAGGTTCTCGTGCTCTTCTTCAGGTTTCTTCCTGGCCATTCCATCCTTCCTTTTGGAGGTTTGGGCGGTTACG
>Ga0316631_10000099_pt1 | contig 12909 bp, 27 predicted proteins | sample OWC_May_M1_C1_D3_FD_207672 | JGI IMG/M metagenome (GOLD analysis project Ga0316631, IMG submission 207672) | Wetland soil microbial communities from Old Woman Creek delta, Ohio, United States - OWC_May_M1_C1_D3_A | ecosystem: Environmental > Terrestrial > Soil > Wetlands | place: USA: Ohio... | reverse complement strand
CATGGGGAGCGCCCTAGGAGCGCGCTCAAGTCCGAGCCGCCGATCTTCGCCGCATCTTCGAGGGAGAGGGTCATGCGTTCCACATCCACGCCGAGAACCGCGCACGCTCGCAGGGCCAGCAGAGATAATGCTCCCTCTGCCTCACCCGCTCCCTACATGCGCTGCACATCGTGCCTTCTACCAGCGCCACTAGATACCGCCTCTTGCCCTTGCTCATCGTCTCGCGTCCTCCTGCCGAAACCACTCGGCCTTGGTCGGAACGTCCTTTGGAACATGGGATTTCGCGCACACCTCGCAGCACGCCACCTGTTGGCCGGGGCTGCGGTCATGAAGCGCTGTCCACATCCGCGTGCGCTTTCGGCAAAAGCAGCACCGCTCAGCGGGCCCCATGTCGGGCGGCTCTTGCACAACTGGAATCGTCTTGTTGGCCAGCACCGCGCCCACGTCTGCGGGCTTCCACCCTTCCGGCTTCTGCACCTTCCCTTGCGCGTTGATGATGGGCTTCCCGTCCGGGCCAAGCTTGCGCATGTTGGCCGCGTGCACCTCCGCCGTCACAGCGAGGAGCGGAATCCCCAGTTGCACCGCCGTCCCGTGCGTCACGTAGGCCACGTCCGCGAGTTCGTGCGCCATGGCGGTGAGGTCAGGCGTCTCGGCGGAGTCGCCAATCCACAGGCGATCCATCTGGACACGTCGAGCCTCCATGCAGACCATCACCCCAGCCGCCTTGGCGAACTCCAACACCTCTTCCAGCATGAGGCGCACGCGCAACTGCCGCTCGTTCCAGAAGCCAGTGTCCGGCGTGTCCCGCACCACCAGCCCGAATTTCTCGTGAAACTCGCGCACCTTGCTGCCGTATGGGTCGCTCACTTGGCCCCCTTGGCGATCTCTGCGAGGAGTTGTGCCGCCTCGCCCCATGCCACCACGTCCGGGTGATTCCACTGGCTTGCTGGATCGTCCGACATTGCCTGAATCACGTGCCCCCGGTGGGCAACGTCTTCAGCGCCATCGATCAGGTGCAGTCGCGTTAGGTCCGTCGCCGCCGTCTCCAGCGCCGCGAGCTCCTGCTTGGCCGCCTCCCACCTCTCGCGCAGCTCAGCGGGCGCGTTGGGGTGGTCCAGCACGCTCTCGTAATCAGCCACCACTTCCTTGATCGCCTTCAGGCTCATTGATGCCTCCTCCCGTTTCTTCTACATGGCGGGGCTGACACTACGCCCGCGCTCGGATCTTCCTGTGCTCCGCGCGCTGCTGCTCCGCAAATGCCAGTTCCACCTTCACGCGCTCATCCTCCTGCCGCTCCATGAGGCGCATGTGCGCCTGAGCGCTCATGTACTCCGCGTCACTCTCGGTGTGGGCCCAGATCGAAACCTCGGGCTCTCCATTAGCGCCGATCGTGGTTCTCCAACCGTTCCCGCTCCGAGTGGTGGTCACGGTTGCCCCGCCGTATGGTCGAGCACCGCTTGAATCTCCGGCAGCAGGTGCTTGGAAACCAACAAGTTGCCGTGCTCGTCTCTGTCGGAGCACCAACAACACCGCGAAGAAGCCGGACACCACGTTCATCGACCCGACGATCGCTGACATGATCCGCTAGGGTTCGGTCGGTTTGCCGCTTGGCGGACTCACCTCTGATTCAGTCTCTACGCCGGCCTGCGCAAGAAGCTTGCGGACGTGTCCCAGGCACTCATCGATGGCCGCACTTCCGCTCTCAATGTTTCCGCGCATGTATCCCATGCGCCCGCCGTTTGAATATTCATACACCGCGTATGACCACGCAACCTCATTGCGGTTCGGGGCTTTGGAATATGGAACATGTTTCGGCCACGGCCATACAGACGCAAGGATCCACCCGTTAAGCATCAGGTCCATGCCATCGCTGGATTGAGGCGCTTGACGTCGGCGCCACTTCAATTTTGCACTCATAACTCGGGCTCCTTCAGGGCGCCGATCTCGCGCATCGCATGCCGGACATGTCCGGGGGTCAGTAGCCCCGTCGTAAGGGCTGCGCGCACCGCCTCGCGCGCCCTCTCCAACCCCTCGTTCCTCGCGCGCACGACAAGCCGCTCAATCCCGTTGAGGACGGCCATGAGGTCGGGGGCGCACGACGTTCCGCCGACGTGCCCCACCTCTTCGGCGATGCGGGCCAAGGCGTTGCTCATGCGCACCCTCTCGGCCTCCAGCGCCTTGGCATGGGCCGCCTTGAGCGACTCCCAAGCCTCGTGGCTGTGGGCGGTCGCGGCGTACGTGCGCAGCGTGGCCAGTTCCTCCAGCAGCGCGGCGCCGGGGTGGAGGCCGCCAGTGGTCAGGTCCACGAACCCGCCACAACGGAGCGCATCCCCAACAGCGCGCATTTTCTTCACTAGCGCCGCGTTGTCCGCGAGCGCGGCGTCACGCTCGGCCTCGGCCTTAGTGGCACGATCAAGCGCCTCTCGTGCGATGCGCTCCCGGTCCGCCACGCGGCACGCATCCTCCACCTGCTGCGCATCCCGCTCCTTGCGCGCGTTCTCCAGGCTCTTCTCCAAGTCCGAGACGTGCTGCTCCAGCGCGGCGTTGTGGAGTCGCAGTGCGTCTCTCAGGTCGGTTCCAGCGAAATCACCGACCTCGGACAGCGTGGTTTCCATTGCTTCCTTGCTCAGCATGTTACTCACAGATCACCCCCGCTTCCTTGAGCAGGCGGCGGACTTCGGATTCGGCGTCGTGACGCGCATCGCCAATCAATTCATACGGGTCCGACACCTGAATCGTCAGCCCTCTGCGGAGTTCGTACACCCACTCTCCGCGCTTGCCTCGAACCTCGCCAACCTCTCGGATTGCGCCGCCGTGAGCAATCATCATCAACGTGCGCCCATTCCACTCCAATGTGGCCGTCATGTCAGGGCTCCTTCACCAGTGTATAGGACTTGCGCAACGTCGCCTGCTTCATCGTGGCGCGTCGTCCATCGGTCTCGTCCACTGGCACCACGTCTACGAGCGGCTGTGCCGTCCACACGAACTGGACGCGTACGGTGCGAGACGTGCCGCGCTGTCCGTTCGGACCCTGCTGCCAAATCTGGCCCTTTCGAATCTCTTGCATTCGCTTCCTCCTGATTCGCACTATACGCCCTTGCGCGGCTCCGTCAAGCGGCGTAGAAGTAATGCATGACCGACACCACATGGCAGCAGAGTCCAGCAGGCAGAGTATTCCTTCGGCGGCACGGCCACAAGAAGAGGGTCCGCATCACGTGGCTCATGCGCGCCCGTCTCCTCTCCGGGCAGACGGTGGCCGGGGCCGCCAAGGCGTGCAGGCTCAACAGGCGCTCGTGGGAGAACTGGGAGCAGGGGCGGAGGGAGCCCAGCGGGCGGGCGATGCTCAGCCTCCTCGCGTCCTTGCCGGACGCCTCTACGGGCGCTGCGCGCGGAGTTGCAGCGTTCCTCACCGTCAATCCTCAGACGTTGGAGCCCGCATGAAGCCGCACGAGGAGACGTGGGAACTTCTCCAGTCCACTGTCGTCGCGAAGGGCACTGGGGAGGTCGCTTTTCGCCACATGGATCGGCTGGTGTTGGCCGTTGCCGCCCCGGAAATGGCACGGGCGCTGCTGGCGATGCTTGATGCTCATTCTGAAGGATGCACGTGCAGCGCATGTGAGGCCGCCACGCATGCCCTCGCTAAGGCTGGGGTGCCTCTGCCATGACGGTGCACCCCAAGCGAGCCGTGGCGCACGTCATCGTTGCCGTGGTGCGTGCCCTCCTCTGGGCGCTCGTCCGCCTCGGGTTCCACAAGTTGGAGGCGTGCGGCTGCTGCAAAGGGCCGCTCGAGGACGACCGCGATGCGGTGTGCCATGGGTGCACGCGCAAGCCTCTCTCCACGTCCCCGCGCCCTCTTTGGCGATGGTGGCTCTTCTGTGCCAGCCTCTGGCTTTCCTGGCTCACAGAATGGGAATGGACGTGGAGCCTCATGTCCTGGTGTGTGCTCCCAGAGTGGCTGGGGGATGGCGCCGACTGTAGCGGCGGGACTGGAGAGGTGCCGTTCTGACTCTCCCTTGACTCTCCACCCTCCGTTGGGGCATAAGAGTGCCTCCTGCTGAGCGAGGACCGCGACCCGGACTCAGCGAGCCTTCCGTCTGAAACCTTGGGGCGTTCGCGCTCCTGCCCCTCTCGGTGCTGTCGCGGCCCGGGAGGGGCGTGTTGTTTCCGGAGGCACTGTGGGCACCAACAGCGGCATCGCGTGGACGAATCACACGTTCAACCCATGGTGGGGTTGCACCAAGGTCTCCCCGGGGTGTGACCACTGCTACGCGGAGACGTTTGATCGTCGTCTTGGTGGCGAGCACTGGGGCAAGGACGCCCCGCGTCGGATCTTCGGAGACAAGCACTGGAACGAGCCCCTCCGGTGGAACGCTGCTGCCCAGAAAACCGGGGTGCCCGCCCTTGTCTTCTGTGCCTCCATGGCCGACTGGTGCGATGTGGATGCCCCACCCGGAGCTGTTGAGCGCCTCCATGGGCTTTGGCGCGCCACGCCGTGGCTCCGCTGGCAGATGCTCACGAAGCGTCCCGCGCGCATTGCTGCGAACCTCCCGCCGGACTGGGGACAGGGCTACCCGAACGTCTGGCTTGGTGCGACCGTCGATGACCGCAAGAATGGCATTCCGCGCGTCACGGTGCTTCGGACGCTCCCCGCCGTCGTGCGCTTCCTGTCCATCGAGCCGCTCCTGGAGGACCTCGGGGACTTCCTGCTCGACGGTATCGGGTGGGTCATCGTTGGCGGCGAAAGTGGGCACGGGGCACGGCCGTTCCACCTGTCGTGGGCGCGTGACCTCAAGAGGCAGTGCGAGCGCGCGGGCGTTGCGTTCTTCATGAAGCAGATGGGGGCGTGCGCGAGCGACCCGGAGAACGGGATCGCGGGAGCCGCTCTCAAGATCCCTGACGAAGCGTTGCCGCTGCTGTCGAAGCGCCTCCGAGACCAGAAGGGCGGAGACATGTCCGAATGGCCGGAGGAGCTTCGCGTGCAGGAGTTTCCGCGATGACCCCCGAGGAGCGAATCGCGCATCGGTTCCATTGGACTGAGGCGCAGGCCGTGTGTCGCCTCTGGCGCGCGGAGGTGGGGCGCCTGCCCCGTGCGCATGAGGCGCGCATTGCGGTGCTTACCGAGCGCTATGGGCTCGCTCGCATGCGGAGCGCCGTGCTGGCCACCCGAGACGCGGGCTTGCGGCGCACCCCGGCCCGCTGGGAGTTCTTCCTGGCGCTGTTCTGCGAGGTGCCGTGATGCGCTGGGAGGACGAGCGCTGGGTCAAAGTTTACACCCGGGACACGGGCGAATGGCTGGCCCTCGGCTGGGAGGCGCAAGCCCTCTTTCTCTTCGCCCTCCGGAAGGCTGACCGGGCCGGGATCCTCAAAACAGGGAAGATGCGCACGCGCGGCCTCGCGGGCATGACGGGGATGCCCCTGGACGTGGTTGAGCGCGCCGCGCCCCTGCTGCTGGAGGACGGTTGCATGCGCGAGACGGACGGAGGTTACATCATCCCTAACTTCCTTTCAGCGCAGGAGGCGTCCACCTCTGCCTCTCAGCGCAAGCGTGACCAGCGAGAGCGCGACAGGGCCAAGGCGCTGGCGGATGGGGTGCCAGAGTCCACCTCCGGAATGCTGCTCGACTCCATGGCCTCTATGTCACGCCAGGAGGTCACGCCAGGAGGTCACATCATGTCGTCACGCCAGGAAGTCACAGGTGTCACGACGCATGTCACGCCAGCGCGTCACGCTGGGACGGTCACCCCTAGAGTAGACAAGACGAGAGTAGACGAGAGTAGAGAAGATCTCTTCCCGGAGGTCGCTGTCGCGTCTCCGGTTCCCGCGAAGACGCCCAAAGAGCCCAAGAAGCGCGAGCCGACCGGGGATCCTCGCCATGCTCCGCTGGTGAAGGCCCTCACCGATGCTGGCTGGCCCTTCGACGGCCCGAAGGACGCGGCACAGGTGAAAGCCCTGCTCGCCCTTGCCGACCAGCAGGAGGCCACCAGGGGAGATGTGGCCGGAGTGGAGGTGCTTCGCCGCGCCCGGATTGCCTGGAGCCAGTTCCCGAGTTTCCACTCGGCCCGCACGCTTTCAGGCTTGCGCTCAAAGTGGGGGGAGTTCGCCACGCCGGACGAGGGCAGGAGCCAGGGGCCTCCCGATGTGCGCCGGGGAGGAGTTCGCGCCGAATTGATGGACCACACCAAGCCGCAGGAGCCATTCTGATGCAGCCACTACGAGCAGTGCCCGGGGACGGGCTCAAGAGCCTCATGCAGCGCGTGGCTGAGCGCAAGGCGTGGGAGGATGCCAACCCGGAGCTCGCGGCAGCATGGAACGAGGCGGCGCTTGAGGACGAGGCCCGTCGCGTGGCGCGGATTCGAGCGGCCGAAACGGCGGCCCGCGCGCAGGAGGTGAGGGCGGGAGCACCGCGCCGCCTGGAACGTCTCGGCTGCCCTCCGCGCGCCGTGGCCCTCTGGGACAGTGGCAAGGCAAAGCCCACCGTCGCAAGCGCGGCCCTGGAGCGCATGGAGACAGAGAGGAAGTGCCTCGCCTTGCTCACCGGAGACACGGGCGTGGGGAAGACGTCCGCCGCCGTCGCCTTTCTGGCTCGCGAGGTGCTCAAGGACGAGCGGGACGATCTCCCCGTACTCTTTGTCCGCGCCACCGAGTGCGCGCGCATGGGGCTGTATGACGCGGATGACAAGAACCTCGCCGGGCAAATGCGGACCGCCACTGCATTGGTGATTGATGATCTCGGGGCCGAATTCATGTCCGAGGGCTCAATCTGGCGGACCATCCTCGATGAGGTGATCGATACCCGGTACGGGGAGGGGCTCGCTACGGTGCTCACCACCAACCTGACGACCGATGCCTTCAAGGCCCGGTATGGAGAGCGGATTGCTGACCGCATCCGTCACGCGGGCGTTGTCGAGGCATGCGGCACTGGATCGATGCGCGCACGAGGTGAGGGATGAGGCGCTACCGGAGAGCGGGGCGGCCCGTGCAACCCCGATGGGAGGAGCGGGAGACGACGCATGCAACCGCCTTTGCGTGGATTCACTGGCTCCTCACCAAGAATGCGGGTGGGCGATGAGCCACCTTCTTGCGCTGGAGCCCGGTTCTTCCTTCGAGCGGGATGAGCGCTATACCCTGCTTGAGGACTTCCTCCCGTGGCACCGCGAGTTGAGGCATACGCTCGACGTAGCGGGGTGCCGCGAAGCTCCCGTGTCTCGCCTCATTGGCCGGTGGTGCGGGCGCGCTGGCATTGCTCCGGATGGGCTGGAATCCGATTGGACCAACGAGGTGGTGTGGTGCAATGGACCCTTCAGTAACATCCGCCCATGGATTGAGCGAGCGTGGGCTTCTCGCGCAGTTGTTGATATGCTGTGGCCAGCGAATCGAACGGAGCAGCCATGGTGGCAAGAGCTGATCGAGCCGTGGAGGGACAGGGCCGGAGGAATACTGAGGTGCAAATTCCTACCCAAGCGCATGTCTTTTGGGAGCCCAGCAGATCCAGACGGCAGGTTTGTTGGCTCCCCGGAGTTCGGCTGCGTGCGCCTCACGTGGACGACAGCAGAACGCCCATCGGAGATGTGCCCACCACCACCATCGCAGTTACGTTTGCTGTAATCTCGCAAGACTGAGGGAGGAGTGACATGAAGAGACTGACAGTAGATATACGGCAGGTGAGCCTTGAGGGCGGAAAGCAATACGTGACGCTCATTATCGGCGGCACACGCTTTGTACTTATGGCCGATAGTACCCTAACAACGCGCGAATTGGCCACGGCGCTCTACACGGCCAAGGGCGTGACGCTGGAGGTGGAGGAGTCATCGGAGTTTCCCGTGCCATCATCGTTTACGCAGGACTGAGGGAGGAGTGATGAGAATGGATGCATACGAGAAGGCACAGGCCGAGCGTCGGAAGGTGCCAGAAACACACAACCTCAAGACGTGGCCCATCTACTTCGGCGCGGTGCTGGCTGGAACCAAGACCTTCGAGGTGCGCAAGGCAGATCGGGACTTCATGGTGGGCGACCGAATCGTCCTGAATGAGTGGGATCCGGAGACCGGCTCGTACACCGGGGCGCAGGCGTTGCGCGAGGTGACGTACATCCTCAAGGGCGGCCAGTTTGGCATTGAGCCCGGGTACGTCGTCATGGGGCTTGGGGTGCCGCGATGAGCCTCCACCGCTACGCGCCGAAGCGCGATACAAACGAGCCCGCCATCCGCGCCCGCTTCAAGGTGCATGGCTGGCACACCGAGGCCGTGAGCCAGAAGGGGATGCCGGATCTTATCGTTGTCGATCTCAACGACCGTCGCCGAACAGAATTCGTTGACGTGAAGGACGGGAAGGGCCAGCCCACAAAGGACCAAGTGAAGAAGTGGGCCGAGTTGCATGCGCTCGGCATTCCCGTCTACGTGGTGCGCTCCGAGGCGGACGTTGACGAGCTCGTTGCGGGCGAACTGCTGCCGTGGGCGCCCTGGGGGGCAGAGGTGCGGAGCATGGAGCGTGAGGACAAGCGGGGCGATATTCGCGCGCCCCGACCGCATGGAGACGACCGACGTTTGCCCCAGCCCTCCACGGTGAAGGGGGAGCGCAAACTCGGCACAAACTCGGGCATGAAGCGGAGTCGCTGCGGGAAGAATGGGTGCACCCGGCTCCGCCCATGCATCACGCACGACAGCGCCTATACCGGGAAGCTACCGCTCGCGTCGTCATACATCTCTCCCCGCGCCAAGCCCGTGGATGCCGCGAAGGAGGCTGAGGCGTTTGCGCCGCCACCCAAGCGCCTTCCATGCCTTGACCCCGACAAGATGAACGGCGCCGGAGACCAATTCCCGGGGAGCGATTATGACTGACCACTTCACGCCGACGCTGTTTCGCTTTCTCTGGAACGTGGCGCCAACCGTCAAGGAGTCCTCTGCCGGATGGCTGCCGCAGCTCGAACAGGGCCACGCCTTCCGCGCCATTCGCGTCATGTACGGCCTCACGCTTCGCGACGTGGCTGCCGGTTGGAAGGTTTCTTGTGTGGAGGTAGGTGAATTGGAGCGAGGGCACCGCCACTTCACAACTCCAGCGGATATGTCTGGGGCGATTACCCAACTGTGGCTGTGGGCTATGGAGAAAAGTAGGGGCGCGATCGGACGCTAGCGCTTGAGCCGGTTCCTCGCGCTGGCCAATGGCGGGGGCGTGAGGTTCATGCAGCGAGTGTAGCCCCGGGAGAGCGCAATGGCCTTCACTGACTTGAATGAGCACCTCACCGAAGCATTCGGCCATGAGGTGCCGGAGCTGGCGCTGTACGAGGACAGGCGCAACCTACGCTACATGCACGTGGTGTTACAGTCCACGCCACAGCCAAGGACTGCGCGCCGTGCCGCCGTGTGCGCCGCTGCCCAGAAGCGGTGGGTGCACAGGAACTCCATAGCCCGGCGCTGGCGGGACTACGTTGCGAATGGGCGAACGCACTGCGCGTTGCCGGGGTGCTGCAACATGCTGGTGCCGCCGTGGGTGATTCGCCTGGGCACGTTCTCCGCCACGTGCGGCAAGGCGTGCTCGAAGGAATTGGCGGCGTTGAAGCGGGCACTGAGAAAGGTTGTTGCGCTGGCGTACACGCTGGGCGTAGGGTGAATTTACACGAGGAGGAAGCATGTGCACGAAAGCGAGTAGAGAATTGGCGGAATATGTGAAGTTCCATGTCCCGGCTGGTGCAGCGCTTGCTGATGAGGCGCTCCGGGAGGCCGAGCGCATCGAGGAGGCCGCCAAGGGATGGGTTGCGGCTGACTCGAGCGAGGAGCCCAAGCGCACGCTTCAGAAGTTCATGCGCGTGGACTCGCTCCTGCGGTCCATCGCCAAGGAGACCGAGCGATGACCCGCCTTCTGCTGCTGACGGCGCTCCTATCGGGATGCGCCACCTCGTACCGGCCTACCGACACGGGGCCCGGGGCATTCTCCTTCACCCTCACCCCGGAGCAGTGCGAGCACCTCAAGGAGGAGCAGCGCAATTACCACGCAGTGCACCAGGACGCGGGATACGTGAGCGCTGCCGGTCCGATGGTTACGACGCTGCTGCTGGCCATCCCCGCGCTCCGAGACGAGCACGCACTCCAGGGAGCTGCGGCAGGCGTCTCACTCGTTGCTGGGGGTACCCTCGTCTTTACGGACACGCAGTTGACGGACCTAGATCAGGAGATCGAAGAGGGCGGGTGCAGGTAGCACTGGTTCGTCCCAGCAGAACGGAGAGCACCATGCTGACGATCAATCTGGGCGCACCTGTGCTGACGAAGAAGCGTGTTGAGGCTCTCGTCCGCGAACGCCTGCCCGAACTCAAGGATGTTGAATTCAGCGTGAGTCGGAACAGCACCGGAGAGTGGTGGTGGGGAACCGAGGGGAGCGGATTCAAGCACGACTGGAGCGGCTTCGTACATCCCGATGGCCGCGTTGACGGACCCTACTGACGCCCGCGCCCGCCAAGGCTCCGTAGGCGGAGCGCACGACGAGAGCAGGCGGACGGCTCGCTACGGCGGGCCGTTCGTCTTTGAGAGGGAGGAACTTAGGTTCCGGACTTGTGGCCGAAAGGCAGGAAGCGCATATTGCTACCGTCCAAGGCATTCAACCGGCAGGAAACTCGCCGATTGTAGGTGGCGCGCGGCTCTGAGCGGGAGGCTTCTAACCTCTGCGGCTCAGTGCCGTTCGTCTTTTAGGGCACTGGCGCATGCGCTAGGCTACGCCCATGCTCCATTCCCCCAGCAGTCTCTCCGAGGCGGCGCGCGCGCAAGTGTGCCGCGCCCTCAATGAACTCGTCGCCTCCTCCACGGACTTGTGGAGCATGGCCAAAACCGCCCACTGGAACGTGCGCGGATCGGACTTTCTCCAGCTGCACGCGCTATTCGATGAGGCGGCCGGGGTGGTGTATGGACAGATCGACCCCATTGCCGAGCGCTCCGTGACGCTGGGCGGAACCGTGCGCGGCACCGTGAAGGATGCGGCCAAGGTGTCCCGCCTGGAAGCATTCCCGGGCGAGGAGCACAGCGGGCCCACCCTCGCCGCCGCGCTGCTCTCCCGCTGGCTTCACCACCTCGCGGTGATGAAGATGGCCTCTAAGGCAGCGACGGACAACGGGGATCCGGACACCGCCAACCTGCTCCAGGAGTTCATCGTGGAGGCCGAGAAGGTCGGCTGGAAGTTGACTGCTGTGCTGGGGTAGGGCCTACGGCGACGCGCCAGCCGCGTACAGATAGTCCCCGATGAGGTGGCCTCCAGCGGATTGCCAGTGAATGCCATCCGCGCACACCATGCTGGGGTTGCCGTGGTCCGGGTTCTGGGGATCCTCAAAGGCGCTGTAGGGGGCGAGGCAGCGAAGCCAGGGCCGCGAGGCGCACGCGCTGAGCATGGCGGCGTTGTAGAGCCGAGCCCGGTTGCCGGGGTTAACGAGGCTGGGACACGTGGCGTTGTCGCACCCTGCGTAGGGCAGCACGCCGAAGAGAATGACGTTCGCGCGCGGGTAGGTGGCGTGGATCCAATCCACACCATCCAGCATGCCGAGCACCGTGGCCCCGTCTCCGCTCAGCGCGTAGGCCACCGTGTCAGCATCAGGCGTGACGGCGACGTCCGCGGACTTCAGCGTATTCACTCCGCCGTTCACGGCGTACGTGGCGCAGGGCTCTCCGAGGCAGGCGGTGGCGGCTTCGCTGATGATCCGGTGAGCGATCTGGTCCGCCATCTCGCCGGACATTGCCTTGGTCGCATAGGCGTAAGCGCCCGGGAGGTGATCATCCTTCAGCGCCGCGCATGGTTGCGTGCCGCAGGCGCCCGCGAAGATGGAATCGCCCCAGCAGGAGACCGTGGCCTTGGGTAGCGGAGGAGCAATGCGGTATCCGCGTCCAGCGCCAGCCAGGAGCAACGCAAGGATCAGTCCGGACATGTCGTGGCGGTTCCGGTGCTCGCGGTGGAGAAGACGTTCCACCACTTGTACGCTCCTGCGCCGTCCGAGCGACACACGCATAGGCGCGTGGGGTGGCCTGTGGTGCCTCCGGCAGAGGAGTCCACGAAGATGCTGGTGGGGCTATCGGTGGCGCAGGAAGGAAGCGTTCCAGCGTAGATGCGGATTGGCGAGTTGGAGAGATCCAGCGCTCCGTTAGTGAGCGTCACTTGCCCAGACTGAATGACAGTGCCGTCCCCTACAAGCACCTGAGTGCCGCATGGGGGCAGTCCGCCCAATCGGATATATCCGTTGGTGTCCGTTCCGATGGTGTTGCACGTACCAGGGCCGAGATCCAAGCAGTTCCCCGCGCCCGTGCAGGTGAAGCCCACACCTCCATCCGTCACGGTGGAGGTGTAACTGACAGCCGCGCACGATTCCGTGAGGCCGCACGAGTCGCCGGGCGGGAGGAGCGCCTGTGCGTGCACCTCTATGGGCCCACAGGAGACCATGAGAGCTAGCAGAAGCCAGTCGGAGGCTCGCACTACTGCACCGCGCTCTCGTACTCGCCGGACATGCACACCCGCACCTGCGTGCCCGAGGACACCGCGAAGTCCGTGGAAACGTAGGCGTACACCCGCTCTCCGGAGAGCCGTACCACGGTCTGATTCTGGCTCAACTCCAAGCAGGGGTTGCTGGAGGTGGTCGCGTATGCCGTCGTCATGGTGATGGTGAACTGCGGGGAGAGGGCCCATCCGGCAGCGGCGGTGCCCATCCACGTGGAGGGAGAGTAGGTGCAGAACTTTACGCTGCCAGCCGCCCCGGTGATGGTGGCGCCAGCGGTAATGGGGCAAATCCGCACCTTCCAGCCCTTGTTCTGCTGGAGGGAGAGGCCGAAGTAGTCCCCGTCCGCATCCGTGCCGGGGGAGCCCGTGGGACATGCGGCAGAGCCGATAGTGACGGTTTCGCAGTTGGCCCGGCCCGTACCGGCGAGGGCGAGCGTTGGGGTGAGG
>Ga0316631_10000098_pt1 | contig 12978 bp, 17 predicted proteins | sample OWC_May_M1_C1_D3_FD_207672 | JGI IMG/M metagenome (GOLD analysis project Ga0316631, IMG submission 207672) | Wetland soil microbial communities from Old Woman Creek delta, Ohio, United States - OWC_May_M1_C1_D3_A | ecosystem: Environmental > Terrestrial > Soil > Wetlands | place: USA: Ohio... | reverse complement strand
GAGCACGGGAGAGTTCAAACAATCTCGCCACGCTCCAAGAATGCCTCCCGAGGGTGCACATTTGCTCAGAAGGCGGGTAAAAATCTTTGATCTTCATTCTTTTGGTTTCACCAGTTTCGAGGCGTTAAGCTTCAACATCTTTATCACCTGGAGACCCATAAAACGACGGCCCGAAACGAAAGCATGATCTCTCGGGTCTTTTCGGTAATCCAGATCGTGGGTTCCGGATGCTGTGATGAACCACTCAAGGGCTCTTTTCTGTTGAGCTTCTGAGGCGTCCCCCCGCCTCAACGCCTGGAATGCGCTCGCATCCGCAGGTTCGAATTTTGGGGGCTCATAAGGTAGCGGCTCTTTGGCCATGTTAAGCTCCTAACACCGGAGAAACGGAACCTTCTGGCTGGGCTTCCCGGATTGTCTTCGCGACATTTGCACCATTCTGCATGTTGGCGAGAAGCTGCTCGGTTTGCTGCTGCTCCACGACCTGGGCCTCGATGTCCTGCACCTCGCCCTCGGAGCGCGTCCACTCTGCCGGGATACCGATACCTTCCAGCACGTCGCGCAATGCGGTCTTGACATCCACGAGATGTATGGCGGATTGGTCCAAAGCTGCGGCCTCTGCCAGCATGGATTTGCCTTCCAGGAAGCGCTGCCCTTTCGCGCGTTCGGTAGCGTCATGCAAGGGGGACTCGAACATGAATTGGTATTGCACGCCCCGTAGCTCTTTAGGCATGTCGTAAGGCGAGCCAAAAGCGCCTGCTCGCATCATAGTTTCGAAGGTGTTCTCGCACAGCGGGCCGTTGTACTCTGCCTCCATCGGTTCGAACAAAGGCATAGCCTGGCGGATATACTCTTGCACCCGCTGGCCTACCTCGTAGGCGGTCATATCGTTACCCGGCTGTGGCAACGAGATTTTGTTCAGGAAAAAAGCCTCAGAGATCATCGCTCGCACGTCGCGTGCGAGATCGAGGCCTGTAGGCAACCCTCTCAAGTCCTGGGTGATAGGACGCAACACCTCACCCAAGCGTTCATCGTACTCAGCATCCACCCAAGTAACGCCCCCGGCGTAGATGCTTATGTCTGATCGTACAGCTTCTTGCACTGCAATCATCGGAGGGTTCGCACCCTTCTCACCGGCTTCAAGTAGCACAGCGGTCATCGCCTGGATCAAACGTGCATCTGGCAACGCGGCAACCGTAGCAGGAGAGTACGCATACTGAGAACCTGATACCGTCTGCCAACGGGGGATAACATATTCCTGGTTGTGGATTCCTACCTCTTCCATCATGTGCTTGTTCGCTACATCGATGTAATAGGACACATATTTGGTAGTGTATTTCTTATCGCTGTATCCGTGCTCGGAAGCAGTGATACAGTGCCACACTTCGAACTCTTTGAAGGGTTCTTTCTCAAGGCATTTTTTCACGTCCTCGTGCACCTTGTCTTTGAACAACGTAGTCAGTTCGCGGACTGTGGGCTTCCACTTGCGATACACGGTATCAATGGCGCCATCTGCGTTCTCTACCCACGCAACATCGCGCAAGTGCCAGCAGCGGTACAGCATTCCGTCAGCATCTTTGTTCATCGATACTTGAATCGCGCACTGTCCGAAGGCCGCGAAGTCATGATCGCCTTCTTTCGTCGCCCTGGTGAACTGGCTTCGTCGGTCATACATCGCGCGTTTCTGAATCATGGTCGCGCGCTCAAGCCAGCGTTTTGCTTCTGCCCCAAGCGTATCCCAACCTACGGAAGTACGGATGTGGAACCAGTCTTTATTCGTCGGGCGCAACATGGTGCCGAAAGAATTACCTAGATCGCGGCGAGCAAGCAGCGGATAACTCGTACTCAGGTTCGAGGCGAAATCCGTACCTACGTTTCGGACGGTAGTGAAGTCCGCACGTTCCGGGTAGAAGTGGTCTGCGACTTCCTGCCAATATGAGAGTAAAGACCCCCGTTTATTGAACAGTTGTCCGCCTTGGTCGAGAAGTATCTGAACGGCGTCCATTAACCGAGCTTCTCGTCGCCAGTGTCAGTGAGAATAGTACTTAAACGCCCGGTGCGTTTCTTTTGAGCAACAAGTGCGGTCTTCTTGGCCTGCACCACTGAAGGCGCGACCGTTGTCGGGGTTGCTACCGGCACCTCGGTAGGTGCTGTAACTTCAGGAGGTTTCACTTCAGGAAGCGTCGGAGTGACAACAGGTGGGGGTGCCTCGTAGGGTTTCGCTTCAGGTCCGCCACCGAAGATCGTGCTCACTACGTTACCGATTGCTTTTACGATTCCGCCCATGTTTTTACTCCTTATTTGCGATTTCTTTTCATCACGACTTTCGGCATGCTGTGGCGCTTAAATCCGGCCCAGCCGCCCTCTACATTGCACTGTTTCAAGCCGTCATACCAGGCCATAATTACGGCATCACCTTTGTCTGGTGAACGCTTTAGTCTGTCGCAGACGTCCTCTTTCGACTCCAACTTGATACCGTTCGGGCCGACGTTGTAAGCAGGTGCACATAAATCTGCAACAAGTTCAGCATCAGGAGGCAGCGCAATTGGCGAACCCTGCGGCTGAGACGGGTCAAGCGCTTCCCGAAATCTCCAGTACGCCTCGCTGCGCACATTGAAGAATTTGAGCTGCTTGTCTGCCGTTCTGCCGTTTGAGGGTTTCACCCCCATGTAGCTCACTGCGTCTACCCCGTTTTCACGGAGGTGCGCGTAGGCGTCGCCGCCCCATCCACCACCGATATCAACTACTACCTTTGCGTTATCCCTGCGGTGTTTCACTACCTGGCCTGAAACTGATTTCCCGTCTGGTGTTTCTTTACCAGGGATCGAAATGAGAGGAGCGTACCAGCCGTCGTGCCGAATAGCCAGAGTTGTTTTGTCGCTCCCCCCTTGGGCTACGTCAGTGCCTATCGAGCACATTGGGACTCCTACGGGGGGTACACTCTTCCACCTTTCTTGCGCAGCCCGTACCCAGGCGGTGGGGATCGTCTGGTAGATGTCATCCTTACGCTCCAGCATGAAACTGCCGGACATAAGCGCATCCCTTGCAGCGTCTGGGAGTCCGGCCAGGGATTTAGCGTACTGCTCTTCATCGTAGTATGGGTTGTCCGTGAACTTGGAACTTATGAACGTGCGACTTTGCGGCCTCACCAAGACGCCGTGGAACATCACGGAATCCGTAGCTTCGCACTCACGGTCCCCTGACCCGTCAAGATTCGGCAAGAAGTACCGCAGTTCGCCTTCTTGGGCGGGCCTTGGGTGCTTCGGATCGAGCCACGGTGCAAAGTAGGTAATAAGCCAATCGCCGGTGGTGTCAAGCGGGGGATTGCTGCCGAGCACAACGCGGCACCTTTGGCCGGGGATGTCGGTTCGTAGCCAGCCAATGAGCATGCGCACGTAGTACTCAGGGATTTGAGCTGCCTCGTCGATGCAAATCAGATCGTGGGGATTCCCCTGTTTCCCGTCGATATCGTCACCGATACCCATGAAGTCGATGACTCCACCTCCGGGCTTACGGTATACCGGGCGGTTGCCTCCGACCGCGCTGTTCTCACGCCCTAAGATGTTATCAAGGGTGTGCAGCACCCCGGCTAGGTCAACGAAATTCTTGCGCACAACCAATGCGCGATGGTGATCGTTTAGGGCCAGGCCGACTTCAAGCGCAGTCTTACCGCCCCCGGGCGAACCACCAAAAAGTAGTACATCTGCCTGAGAAAAGTAAGCCTCAGTCTGGGGTCCGGGCAAAGGGATAAAAGCCATGTGTTTCGTGGCTTCAAGTGCGGTCTGCTCGATCTCCTGCCTCTCAGCTTCGGGCATAGCTACGAGCTTCGCGATGATGTCGTCTAACAGGTCTGAGTTCATAAAAAGGCTCTGGGCGCGTGGCCCAGAGCGAAGTCCTACAGGGGATTACGCAATGCGATAAGTGACAAAGGTATTTGCTGCGGTCTTACGGGTGCGGAATTGCGCAGAGTTGCCGTAGATACCGCCGGTTGTGGAATGTGCAGATTGCACAATCGGGTTGCCAACAATGGTGTGGTCGGTGCCGGCTGTCAACGTGATGGTGTCGGCTGCGGCAGCGGATAGGTTAATCAGCACCCAGTCGAAAGCATCGTCTACTTCCAGCTTGCGGCCTGCATTGTCAATTACGCCCGCATCGGTCAGGGTACCGGTAGGCAAAACGTAGGCAGCAGTTGCGCCCGCCGTGTGTGTGCCCGTGACAATTCCTGCCATCAGGTTCGCGATGGTGAGCGTCGCGGCTACTGTCTGGGCGTTTGGTGCACCTTGCGTGCCGATGCGTGCACCGCCGTCATTCGAAGTAACGGCGGTATCGCCGCCAACAATCAAACGTCGTTTACCTAAACCGACGCGACGGCCATGAACAGAGGTAAGAATCTTTTTGGTTGAAGCCATGGTGTTTCTCCTTTATGCGCCTTTCGGCTTGCTGTTGCTGTGCCTCTGATCCGCAGAGACTACGGTTTTAAAACCCGCTTTCGCGGGCTGTAGGTGTTTTGCTTCTGGCTGGTTACGCCGTGCTCAGCGTGGACATGATCGCGTCTGCAATCTTCTTTCCATGCAAATAATGGCCGTATCCGCTCAGGTGTCCATCAGTGTATAGACCGGACACTTGCCCGATGAATGTTCCTGCTGCCGGGCTTTCACCGCCTAGATAGTCATAAATGCTGTCCACGAAAAGCACATCGCGTGTATCGGATGGATTTGCCGCCCGCCACGCATCTACAGCAGCCTGAATTTTTGTCTCACCTGTGGCGCGTTCAATTTGGAATGTGGCGGTATTTTGTGCTGTATTCCCAACCCAACTTGGTATTCCCAGGAATATTACTCTGCGCACACTGGTCACTGCCATACAATCAGTTATGTAATCTGTTACGGCATCTTGCCATGTAGATTGTGAACACCGTCCAGCAATAGCATCATTTGTTCCGCCTCTGATAACAACGATGTTCGGGCGCAAAGCAAGCAGGGTAGTAAGCTGAGTTTTAATATAATCAGTAGTGCCACCATCTACTGAGTTATCCATCCTCGCTCCTCCATCCGTGGTAACTGTAACGGTTCCGCAATGCAGTCCACGTTTTGCCAGTTCACGGCGTACAGTCCAGCTTGACACCACATCTTTGTAATTTCCGTTGATGACATCATCACTATTCAGGATCGAATCGGAGATCATCCCAACATGCGACAACAACGGATGAATAGCGAACATCGGTGGACGTGTGCTGATTTGCAGATTGCGCATGTAATGGCCGTCCATGAATGAATCGGCAGTACCCCTGTCGCAACCAAGATATAAAGTTGCGAAGGCAGAGGCCAATGTCGCAGCATTACGTGTTGCATAATCCACTACTTGACCATCAATAGCCATCCAGCAAGTACCGCCAACACGCCCACCAGACCAACCGAAGTTTATTGTGACAAAATCAGATTTTCCGGGCGAATGGATCGACGTCGCAAGTCCAGACAATACCGCCCCGCTACCGAAAAAAGCTTCAGCAGTAGATTTAACGCCAATCCCACCAGCAGAACCAGTTGTCGGCGAATAACTCATGGCAAACTGGTTAGCTGCTGGCACGAATCCGGATGTTCCGTAGGTGCTGTTATCCTCACATAAAAAGGCCCGTTCTATTTCAAAACTGATCTGACCGCAATCATCCAGTTTCGTGCCAATGGCATCAATGCGGTAGCCCACTTCCGTAGTTCCGTCGGTGCTATCAACCGCCTTCATTCCGTAGGTAGCGTGGTGTGTGAGGGCTTTACCATGCAGCACAGAACCATGCGCATCCCACGTTAACGCGGTGCTACCGATATTCAGCGTGCTTCCGAGGTCGGCAATATCGGCAGGAACAAGCGCAGTTGTCAGCGCGTGTTGGAAGATGATCGAATCATCTGCTGAGCCGTAGGGGAGCCAGCCGTTGGGGTTGGTGATAGGATTGTTGGCCATGTTTTACACCCACCCGTGGCCACCGCGAAGCTGGCAAGTCTGGTCTGCCGCACCGCCTGTTTGCACCCATTTGAGTTTCTTGATCTTCAGCGCACCGCCAGGAGGTGTGCCAACAGCAAAAATACCAATAGCGGATACGCCCGTATCGCCATCAATAACGGTCAGATCGTTCAGGTTGATTAGCGCAATCGGTGTTGCTGCGAATGTTGTTCCGTCGAAACTCGGGTACACCTTAAGCGCTGGCGTTGTACCACCAATTGCTACCACTTCAAATACCGTCTGATTGTAGGTTGTCAGGTCGCCAGACGTGATAACGGTTGTGCCGGAAGCGGAGGCTGCCATGGTGACGGCAAGGGCGGAACCGTCATAGTAGGTTGCGGGATGGGGGCCGTAGACACTTCCGGCCAAATAACTGCTTTTGGCACCGCCGACGCTTTCATCTGCGACTGGCAGCTCGGTAACGGAGTCGAGGCTGTGGGTGAGGGTGTGCGCGTTGCCGTCGGTCCCCTTTAGTTGCGATCTCTGCGGCGTCTTGCTTGAATCGACTAAGGAAATTTCCATTTTCTAATCTCCGTTCTGTGTGCCCATCATTACGTAAACCCCGGCTCCGGTGCCGGAGATTGATATAACTTTTGCTCGCACGTAGTCCCACGAGGCGTCCATTGCGAAGCCATCATTCACGGATGTGGTGCCAAGTGTCAAGCTGATAGTGTTGTCCACGTTGTTCGGAGGCAGCCACAGCTCCCCGTCGTTGCTTACTTGAATCTGGATAACTGCGGCCCCAACACCAGAGGTCGTACCTCCCACAGCCTGGAACGAGCGATTACCTTCACCTCCGGGACGGAAAGCCGCGCCTGTGGTTGCTGTTGAGGTAGTTGGAAGTATTAACGCTCTGCCCATGGCTAAGTCCTTATCGCTTCGTAGTGTCCGAACCAAGAGCCGAATACCGTAGCAGCTTTGTCGGTAGATGTCCTAAACGCCACGATAGTTCCCGGGGAAAAACGTAAAGGCGTGCCGACTCTTAAACTTGCGGACGAAGATTGGAGACCTACGCCTCCGTAACTGAGAAACAGCCCCTGATCTGTGTATTGATGGGCGTCTAATTCTGTAGCTACAAGCTCCACCTCCACCTGTGCATCCGCAGTCGAACTTATCGAACCTGCGGACATGGCTTCCACATACAAATACACGCCTGCCGGCACCATACGCGCACTGCTGGTGCATCGCGATTGGCCTGCCGATATGAGTGCGTACAACGTACCCGCATTCGTGCAGTTTATAGTTCCTGCTGCGACTTTCAAAGAACCTACTAGCGTAGCGTGTAGACATTGGATAAACCGAACATTCGTAGCGACGGTCAAGACTGGGGTGAGACCGTTCATGTTGATGACTTCGACCTGCTCCGCGAGGTTGGCGTCCAAGTAGTGCATTTCAACCTGCCGTACACCTGTGCCAGTAGTAACAACATCGTTCGCACTGGTGCTTACGATTGACATCTGCACACCGGCAGCAGGGGGGATATTGTACGCACCATCCGGCCAAAGGATTTGCGCTGACGTTCCGGCTGCTGCTACCAAGCGCCCGTATGCGCCTTCAGCTCTCGCTTGTGGGATTGAGCCTCTTGCAACCAGCAACTCGTAGGGCGCATTGTCCCCGAAAGCCCCGAGGTAGACGGCTGGATTAATCACGGATTCACCACTTTTTCGCTGCGGATTGCGCTTGCCAGCAAGAAAGCCACGCGGCGCGCTGTGTCATTCGTGTCTGCGATTTCAACTGGCTTGCCGTCGCGGCCTGTTACCTCGACGCGATCAGGTGCCATGTTCATCACCTTGGCCAGACTATCAAGCGCCGAGCGCTTGTCCGAAATCTTGTATTCCTTGGTGTACCCGAGGAACTTGCGATCCTTGCCTACGCCTTCGTAGGCCTCCAACACTTTGAGGCCTGCTATAGCCCCGGCAGTGGCATCGTCAAGTTCGTTGATAGGAAGGGGTGCCCCGTGGTTGTCAAATAGCTTCTTGGGGTCAAAAAACGCGATCTTGGCGTACTCCTGGAGCACCCTCCATGGAGTGATCCCGTTTAATTCCCTGAAGTGCTCCATTCGTTGGGCGATCATCTCTCGGACTTCAGGCTCCTGTTTGAAAGCATAAGCCACGTACTCCGGGCAACGAGTGACAAGGCCCATACGCTCGACCGCGTTCACCGCATTCAAGTCGCGCATGTATTCGTCCACGAATTGTTCTTGCAGCCTCGGGTCCTCGTTCAGCCCTGTACGCTTGCGCACGGACTGCCAGAGCGACGGCTCGGGGGCTACAAGATCGGAGTAGTCGTCCGACATACCTAACCCATCGCTGTGCGCTTAGGTTTACGCTTGTGTGCTTGAGCCTTGGCCATCATGGTGCGGGCTTCGGCTTCGGTCATGCCCATGGCTTTGCGAGTCTTTGGATCGTGGGCTGCTGCCCTGAATGCGCGCTCTTGCTTGGCAGTGTACGGCATGGTGTGCCTCCTCGAATAGGTTGTCGCGATCCTAAGCCTATGAGCAGATAAGCCGCAACTTTTATTTCGCCATGTTGTGCGCGGTTCTGTTTTCAGGTGAACACGCAGAAAATTGCACGTTTAATGCAGTTGAGAATTACTCTCAACCACCTCACTCAATATAAGTATATTAGCCGTTTCATAAGTAGTATTAGCCATAGCGAAAAATTTCCTCACTTCGTAAAGCCGCGCCCCTCCTCACTCCGGCCCCTATACAGGGCCCGAGTGAGGAAGTGAGTGAGGAAGGAAGTGAGGAGTGAGGGACTTGAGTGAGGAAAGTGAGGTAAGATAGTACTCACTAACTCTCAACTCCGCATCCTCAAACGATCTACACGAAGTAGTAAAACTTAACAAAATGCCTTTTTGTAAAATTTTACACGTTCTATTTTATAGTCTGAAAGTACTAAACTTGTAAATTATTGCACATTAAACGTGCAGAAAATTACAAGTTGAGGGTGTATTGCTCTGAGCCGCCAACAGGAAACAGCTCAAGCTGCTCAGCTTCAGTGTCGCTCCACCTATTGCCTTTGCTGCTATTTTTCCGTCGAGGTATAACTTGAAAGTTTGAGGGGACCGATAAGCCGCGGACTTTAGGGCGCACCAAGGGGATTATGTGATCCATCTCGTGCGGTACTCCCGTGTGACTTGTCCGGCTCTTAGCTTCTCGCTCTATGGCGATTAGTTCAGCTTTACGGGCCCAAGGAGGGAACGAGATAACGGAAGCGACGATGCGGGAGCACCGCTTGTGGTTGCGCACCCATAAAGGCACGACTCCTGCCAGGATACGTGCCCTGAGATAGGGTCTGTGGTATGTGGTTACAAAACTCAATGGCAACCGCCATTAAGCCAGCACAAAAACAAAGGGAGAAACCAGCTACAGAGCGCGAGGATGATTAGTAAGGGCTCAATAATTTTCATATCAAATTCTCCGGTAGTGAAATCACCAATCCTTTCCTCTCTAAATGTCCCGCCACAACCATCTTGTCAATAGTTCGCAAGAGGTTATCTCTGCGCAGCGGCTTGCCGTTCTCAGACGGACCGGCCAGGGTGATAACGTGATTGATGACGTCCTCCACGTAAGGCCACACGGCATGCTCGTCAAAGCAACTCCGCAGAGCATCCACAATACGGCGTTCGCTCTCCCTCATGTTGCGAGGTGCTATCCGGTTGAGTGTGACTGACTTGTCGTACACTACATGGCAGGAGCTGATAACCTCACCGTCTTCATCCGCGCCGGTAGGCACGACCTCAAGCCGGAAGCCAAACTCTCCGCCATCGTCCGCATCCTTCTGCTTGGTGACAGCAAGCACCCGCTCATTCCCATGACGGATAACTTCCAACTCGCAATCTGCGGCTGCTCGGAGACCAGACCAACCCCGCGCACCTTTGGCGCTGTTCTTACCGCTATGGTGGATAAGGAACACCGTGGCGCCCGTCGCCCGGTAGATACCCCGGCAGTGGGAGAGTGCCTTGCCCATGTCCTCACCGCTGTTCTCATTGCCGCCCGCAGTAGCTTGCGCCCATGTGTCCACGATAATCAGTTTGACATCGGGAATCCCTTTTATCGCCTTGGCCAGGTCGAGGGCGTCAACTTTCTCCAGGAGGTTCGGCGTTGCCGGGATCACATACAGGTTGAGGTCTTCAAGGTTTATGTTCGTGGAGATAGCGTAGGCCTTCAAACGCTGGCGCACGCCACCCGCACCTTCAGCGGCGATGTAGACCACCGCGCCGTGTTGGGTCCTACGCCCTTGCCAGTCTGTGTCCGTAGCGATAGCGCCAGCCATGTCGAGACCTATGAAGGATTTGCCTGATCCCGATTCTCCGAACAGAACGATCAACTCCGCTTGCGGCAATACACCCTTGATGATCCATGGCGGAGCCTTGACGCTTGCAAAGTCCGAAGCTCTGACAAGCGGAAAGCGATTGACGGGCGCTGCTTGGGCGGTCTCTTGCGTAGTCTTATCGAGAGGTTCCGTCTCGTCTAGATTGTCGAAGTCCGCAAGCGCCAAGGAGGGCATGCCGATAGCGTCGAGGTAATCTTGATCGCTGCGGTGTTCGCAGTGCGCGTGCAGGCACTTGAAATGGCCGTTGATGTACCCGCCAGTGTGTGCCGGCCAGTAGGTAGTGGAAGCGTCGCCCGTGTCCGCTGTGTGGTTCTCTTCAAAGGGACAGGTAATGTGCAGGCGCCCGTCGCGCTCCGTTGCTTTGACCCAGTTGTTATTCGCCAGATACTGGGCAACGGGGTCTTGCTCATGGATAGCTTCAAGCTTCTGAGCTTTGACTGAAGCCTTCGAGGAGGTAGCTGGTTGGACAGCTACAATGAGCTCCAGGATCGACCATACGGCTTCGAACTGCTCAATGGTAAGGGTAGGTATTGAGGCGGGACGAGAAGGCGCCCACAGATAGTGTACGCCGCTTGTGTGGGTGCCTGCCGCAATGAACTGCTGCCCGTTGGCCAGGAACTCGATGATGCCGTGTTGGGTGCGTAGTACGCGCTTTGCATATGTACCCTCAAAACGGAAGGCCAGCAGGAACTTGCTGGAGTTCTCACGGTAGCGACGAGGGAGCGTGAAGCCTAAGTTATCAAGGATCAGGGAGGCAACTAAGTCGGCCTCCTCTTGGTCAGTGATATCTACGTCGATTGCGCGCACGTCGCGGGTCTGGATGCAGATACCGTAATCAGGCTCTTTCGCCCAGCGCGCTACATCTTCAGGAGTAGAGTGCCTGGATGTCCAGTCGGATAGACCGATTACTTGACGGTTGGCGTTGTACCCAGAAGGCGTCTTGCCCACACCCTTCATTTTGCTATTAGGTGAGATGACGGCGTTAGGGTTGGATACTACAGGCAGTAGATCGCGGGTAAGGCCAAGAGTTTTGCTAAAGTGTTCCCAAGTTTCGGGGGTTGCGCCGTGGATCATTTAATCCTCACCATCAAGCGGGAAGATATACCTTTCCAGTAATGGCCTTCAGCCAGGTTCCAGAAAGTTTGTGCGCGATTCTTTTCAATCTCGTTGGTTCCGATAGCGTCGGCCATGAGATGAGGCAGCACCTCTACGGCGCACTTCCGGCAGCAGCAGATTTGAGATTTATCTGGGGTTATGAACAAGGCCCCGTAATTGGGAAGGGGGGTGTGGCAAAACGTACAAGAATACTCTCTCATGTCCGGGTAGGACATATCGCTTATTGCTGTCAAGGTCGAACTCCTTGTCTTTCAAATATTGGTACGAAATTTCAGGTTACTACCGGGAAAGGGTAGCGGTCACTTCTTTGACGTAAAACTCGGCATTTTATTTATCCACAATTCCAGCGTTCATTAAGGTTACAAGCCATTGCGTGATGCTTTTGTCGGTAAAATTAGGAGGTCTATTTCACGTTAGAGGTCAAGATCGCGCTCCGTATACTCTCTTGCCCTGCGTATAATCGCAGCACAATGAGGGCAATTAATTTTTGCGCCTTTTGGAACGTCTGCTACCATCTGAGCAACAGCTTTGTGTGGGTCATCTCCATCCAGACCGCACAGAGTGTAGTAATCACTAGCAGCGCCATGCGCGTGGATTTCAACAACCCCGTCAGATTTAACAGCAATATATTTTTTACTCATCATTTATCACTCTAACAAAACAGTCGAGCTGACCTTGCGCTTAAAGCCGCGCAAGTCACCTCACTTCATCGTTAGGAGTCACAGGCTGCACACGCGGCACGTTGTCGCCCGCTTGTATTCCCGCAGCTTGCGGCCCTTATCAAATCCCCCGGCGAGGTCTTTCAACCCTGCCGGCCAAGTGTCCCGGCCAGGAGAACGGAACGTCGCTCCAATTTCCGCCTCCAGGGAAATCCCCTCCTGGTAAAGCTCCGGGTGATTCAGGTACAAATCGCGCCATTCCCCCAGGCGCTGGTATGAGCACAGGCCGCAGTCCGTCCTGGCTGGAACGCAAACGCCTCGACTATCGAGATACTCCCAAACGTCCGATTCTTTCCACCACTCAATAAAGAACCCATCGCTGGGCGCATCGTTGTTATGCTTAATTTTCCACATTACGATTTTCCTCCTGTACTCTTAGGCGCACTTGTACACCACTCCGGCAACGGCATCCACCGATCAAACGATTCGTACTTTGCATGGGCGATGTGTTTCCCCGCCCACACATTGCCGGTTGCATCCCAACCTTTCACGACAAGTTGTCCGTGTTTCGGCTTTCGGTCTGCTGTTAAAATCCACTCACTCACGTCAACAACCGTCATCAATACCTGTGTCGCAGCCGCGTTCGGCGCTAGGACGTAAGTGTGAATCCGCCGCTGCTGGGATTATGAACGTCTGCGCCGGGAGCGCGTCTGTAGCTCGCACCGCCAAGAACAACGCCTGCTTGTCGGCTGTTTGCAGCAGTGTATTCTGAACCAGAATCCATGTTTCGCCGTTGTATTCGACCCGCTTCCCTGCGGTCAACATTTGTAACAGGTCTCCTAACATAACCATCTCCTTTTGTCTTATACCAGTAC
>Ga0316631_10000095_pt1 | contig 13121 bp, 15 predicted proteins | sample OWC_May_M1_C1_D3_FD_207672 | JGI IMG/M metagenome (GOLD analysis project Ga0316631, IMG submission 207672) | Wetland soil microbial communities from Old Woman Creek delta, Ohio, United States - OWC_May_M1_C1_D3_A | ecosystem: Environmental > Terrestrial > Soil > Wetlands | place: USA: Ohio... | reverse complement strand
GCCTTCGACAAGCTCTATCCGCACGGCGTGACCCTGTGCTTCGGCGAAACCACCGAGCTCACCGGCGGCGAGCACCTCGTCGCCGCGCGCTGCCGGGACGACAAGGTGAGGGCGCGGTTCCAGTTCATGTTCGACCGCTACCAGGACGTGATCAACCGCCACAAGACCAACGACTTGTCGGACTCGCAGCCGACCAAGGGCAACATCGCGGGCGGCCTCACGACCATCGAGGAGAAGGCGCTCGGCAACATCCAGAAAATCGGCCGCAAGTGCCTGGTCGACGGCGTGCTCGACAAGGCCGAAGAGCCGACGGGTCCGGGACTGTGGTTCATGGACTCCTCGTCGGCCGCGGCCGAGATGGTCACGCTGTGCGCGGCCGCCGGCTTCACGGTGCACCTCTTCCCCACCGGACAAGGCAACGTGATCGGCAACCCGATCCTGCCGGTGATCAAGCTGTGCGCGAACCCGCGTACCGTGCGCACCATGAGCGAGCACGTCGATGTCGACGTGTCCGGGCTGCTGCGAAGGGAGCTCACGCCGGATGCGGCCGGCGACAAGCTGCTCGAATCCATGTTCCACACCGCCAACGGCCGGCTCACCGCAGCGGAGGCGCTGGGTCATCGCGAGTTCGTGCTCACCCGGCTGTACGAGTCGGCATAGAAGATGCGCGGCGCCGACATCCTGGCGCGGACGCTGTCGCGCGCGGGCGTGAAGCACGTCTTCTCGCTTTCGGGCAATCACGTGATGTCCGTGTACGACGCGGCGATCGACGCCGACCTCGACATCGTGCACGTGCGCCACGAAGCCGCCGCGGTACACATGGCCGACGCCTGGGGTCGGCTCACGGGAGAGCCGGGCGTCGCGCTGGTCACCGGCGGGCCGGGGCACGCGAACGGCGTGGGCGCGCTCTACACGGCGCTCGCCTCGGAGTCGCCCATGCTCCTGCTCTCCGGGCATGCGCCGCTTCGCGAGCTCGGCAAGGGATCCTTCCAGGAGATGCGGCAGGCGGACATGGCGGCGCCGGTGGTCAAGGCCGCCTTCACGGCGCGTAGCGTCGACAGCCTGGGTGAGGAGGTGGCGCGGGCATGGCGCCACGCGACGTTCGGGCGCCCCGGCCCGGTGCATCTGAGCCTGCCCGTCGACGTGCTCGAGGCGAAGGCAGGCGAGGCGGCCTTGCCGGCCGCCGAGGCCTTCGAAGTGCGGTCGATCCCGCTCGGCGCAGCGGCCGCGCAGGCGGTCGCCGCGGAGCTCGCGCGTGCCGAGCGCCCGCTCCTTCTCGCCGGACCGGCGCTCGCGACCGGGCGCGGGCGCGGCGCCCGGAGCCGGCTCGAGCAGGCCTGCGGCATGCCGGTCGTGTGCATGGAAAGCCCGCGCGGCGCGAACGATCCCGCCCTGGGCGCCTTTGCCGCGCTGCTCGCGCGCGCGGACCTCGTCGTGCTGCTCGGCAAGCGGCTCGACTTCACGCTTCGGTTCGGCCAGTCGCCCGCGCTCGACGCCGGCTGCCGCATCGTCCTCCTCGACCCCGATCCGGAGGCGCTGCGCGCGGCCGGATACGCCCTGGGCGATCCAGCGCGCATCGCGCTCGCGGTCCTCGCCGATCCGTTCGAGGCCGCGGCGCGGCTTGCGGGCACGGCGGGCGTCGTGCCCGCCGAATGGGCCGACGAGGTGCGCGCCGCGCTCGCGCGCCGGCCGGCCGGATGGACCTCGCTTGCCTCGGCCAGGGAGGGCGCGCTGCACCCGGCCGAAGTCGGGCGCGCCGTTCAGGCACGGATCGACCGCGCGCGTGAGGCGGTCCTCGTCGCCGACGGCGGCGAGTTCGGCCAGTGGGCGCAGGCCTGCGTCAGCGCGCCGACCAGGCTGATCAACGGGCCCGGCGGCTCGATCGGCAGCGCCGTCCCGTTCGCCATCGCCGCGAAGCTCGCGCGGCCGCAGGCGACGGTGATCGCGATGCTCGGCGACGGCGCGTTCGGCTTTCACATGGCCGAGTACGACACCGCGGTGCGCGCGCGCCTGCCGTTCGTCGGCGTAGTCGGCAACGACCAGTGCTGGAACGCGGAGCACCAGATCCAGCTGCGCGCCTACGGTGCCTCGCGGGCGCGCGGCTGCGAGCTGCTGCCGACGCGCTACGACCGGGTCGTCGCCGCGCTCGGCGGTCACGGCGAGCACGTGACGAGCGGCGCCGAGCTCGAGCCGGCGCTCGAGCGCGCCGCGGCGGCGACGCAGCCGGCCTGCGTCAACGTCATGATCGGGCGCCTCGCGGCGCCGGCGGTGCACGCATGAGCGTGCTCGATGTGCGCGTCTGGCGCGGCACCGAAGACGGCGCCTACCAGGCGTTCGAGGTGCCGCGGCAGGCGAGCCAGACCGTGCTCGACGTCGTGACGCACATCCAGCGCGCGCTCGACCCGACGCTCGCTTATCGCTTCGCCTGCCGCGTCGGCATGTGCGGTTCCTGCGCCATGACGGTGAACGGCGTGGCGCGCTGGACCTGCCGTACGCACGTGGACAAGGTCGCCGCCGACGACCGGCTGGAAATCGCTCCGCTCGCCAACCTGCCCGTGATCCGCGACCTGGTGACGGACATGAGCACGTTCTTCGACAAGTGGGCGCGCGCAAGGGGAAGCTTCAGCGGCACCCGCTCGCGCAGGGACGACTTTGCGCGCGTCGCGCCGCAGTCGCCTGCGCGCAGGGACGTGGACGCGGCGATCGAATGCATCGGCTGCGGCGTGTGCTACAGCTCTTGTGACGTCGTGGCATGGAATCCGGACTACCTCGGCCCGGCGGCGCTGAACCGCGCCTGGACGCTCGAGCGCGACGAGCGCGACGCGGGGCGCGCCGAGCGCCTGCGCGCGGTCGCGGGGGACGCCGGCTGCCAGGCCTGCCATACCCATATGAGTTGCAGCGAGCGTTGTCCCAAGCACATCGCACCTACCGCAGGGATCGCGGGGCTGAAGCGCGAAGTCGTGCGCGCGGCGCTGAAGGGAGAATTGTGAGCCGGCGCGGCGAAGCGCTGCTCTGGCTCGCGCAACGTGCGAGCGCGGCGGTGCTCGCGCTTTGCGTCGTGGTGCATCTCGCCACCATGATCTACGCGGCGCACAGCGGGCTGGACGCCGCGGCGATCCTCGCGCGCACGCGCGGCAATCTTCCCTGGCTCGCTTTTTACAGCCTGTTCCTGCTGGCGGTCACGGTGCACCTGCCGATCGGGTTGCGCGCGGTGCTGTCGGAATGGCTCGGCTGGCGCGGGCGCTCGCGCGATGCCACGCTGATCGCGCTCGCCCTCGCGCTCGCCGGGCTGGGCATGCGGGCGATACTCGGAGTGTTCGGATGAGGAGCGGCCTGCGCGCGCGCAATCACCCCGCGTTCTGGGCGTTCCTCGCGCACCGGATCTCGGGAATCCTGCTGGCGCTCTACCTGCCGGCGCACTTCTGGGTGCTCGGGCTCGCGTTGCACGACGCCGCCCGGCTCGACGCGTTCCTGCGCTGGACCGACCAGCCGCTGGTCAGGTTCGGCGAATGGGGCCTGGTGCTGCTGCTGGCCGCCCACCTGGCGGGGGGGCTGCGGCTCCTGGCGCTCGAATTCCTGCCATGGCGCGACTGGCAAAAGAGCCTCGCCGCGGCTGCGGCCGCGGTCGCGCTCGTGGTGAGCCTCGCCTTCGCACTTGCGTTGTGAGCGTGGTTAGAATGCGTCCGCAGCACCATCTGACCAGATCCGGGGGGACGCAATGAAATTCGCAAAATGGATGGCCCTGCTCGCAGGGTTGATGCTCTCTGCCGCCGCAGCCGCGCAGAATTGGCCGGCCAAGCCGGTCAAGTTCATCGTGCCGTTTCCGCCGGGCGGCGCGACCGACATCTCCGCCCGCATGATCGGGCAGAAGCTTTCCGAGATGTGGGGCCAGTCGGTGTTGATCGAGAACCGCGGCGGCGCGGGCGGCGGGGTCGGTGCGGCGGAGGCCGCCAAGGCGACGCCGGACGGCTACACGCTGTTCTTTCCGTCCGGTTCCGTAATGACCGCGAACGAGCACATCTACGCCAAGCTCAACTACGACCCGGAGCGCGACTTCGTGCCGGTGACCAACGTCGTGAGCGGACCTCAGGTCGTGGTGGTGCCGGCCAGCTCGCCCTACAAGTCGATCAAGGATCTGATCGCGGCCGCGCGCAAGGAACCGGGCAAGCTGACCTTCGGGCACGCGGGCATCGGCTCCCAGGTCCACCTCGCGGCGGAGAACTTCGTCAGCAGCGCAAAGGTCGACGCTCTTTCGGTGCCCTACAAGGGAGAAGGTCCGGCGCTGACGGGGCTGATCGGAGGGGAGACCAGCTTCATGGTGCCCAACCTTGCGGCGGCAATCGGGCACGTGAACGCAGGGCGCTTGCGGGCCCTCGCGGTGACCAGCAAGGAACGCGCGCCGCAGCTGCCCCAGGTGCCAACGGTCTCGGAGGCCGGCCTGCCCGGCTTCGAGAACTATGGCTGGTTCGGCATCGTGGCCCCGCGAGGCACCCCCAAGGAAGTGATCGACAAGGTGTATCGCGACACCAAGGTCGCGCTCGACGACACGCAAATGAAGGCGCGGTTCTACGCGCAGGGCATGTCGCCCGTGGGCAACAGCCCGCAGGAGTTCGGCAAGGCCATGAGCGAGGAGCGGAAGCTCTGGGCCAAGGTGGTGCGCGAACGCAATGTTCACGTGAAGTAGCGATGAAAATCGATCCCCGCGAGATCGAGGAGGCGGCCAAGGAGCTCTACATCAGGGCCCTGAAGAGGCTGCCGCCCGACATCAAGCGGGGATTCGAGGCCCTTGCGCGCTCCGAGACCGACGCCACGGCCAGGAATGTGCTGGGGACCATGGTCGCCAACATCAAGGTTGCCGAAGACACCGACAACCTGCTGTGCCAGGACACGGGAATTCCGATCTACAACGTCTGGATCGGGCGCGGCGTGGAGCTCGACGGCGTGCAGCTCAAGGAGGCGATCCGCAAGGGCTGCGAGCGCGCAACGCGCGAGCATCCGCTGCGATCGTCCGTGGTCCACCCCGTGACGCGCAAGAACGAGCATAGCTCCTGCGGCCGGGGCGTCCCGGTGATCAACATCGACTTCACCGAAGAGGCCCAGACCCTGGCGATCGAGATGATCCCCAAGGGCTCGGGCTCCGAGAACAATTCCTTTCTGCGCATGGCGATCCCGGCGGAAGGGGTGGACGCCATCAAGACGTTCGTCGTCGACTGCGTCTTGCAGGCCGGAGGCAAGACCTGCCCGCCGACGATCGTCGGCGTCGGCGTCGGCGGCACGGCCGACCTGTGCGTGCATCTGGCGAAACTCGCCGCGACCCGCCCGCTCGGATCCCGCTGCGAGGATCCGGAGGGCGCGAAACTCGAGACCCAGCTCACGGGCGCGGTGAACCAGCTGGGCGTCGGTCCGCAGGGCCTCGGCGGGGACTCGACCGCGTTCGCGGTGCACGTCGAGACCGCGGCCACCCACATCACGATGAATCCCGTCGCGGTGAACATGCAATGCCACTCCGCGCGCCGCGCGCGGGCGACGTTCCGGCCCTCGGGAGTCGAATATGGCTACTAGCGCTGCCAACGCTGGCGCGGCCGTGGCGATCGCGCTTGCCATCGCTGCTGCGCCTTCCTTTGCCGCGGAAGTCGCCGGCGTGGATCTCGAGCCGAGCGTGCGGGTGGCGGACGCGTCCCTCACGCTGAACGGCGCCGGGTTGCGCAAGAGGGCGTTCTTCAAGGTCTATGTCATGGGCCTTTACGTCGTGCGCACGACTTCGGATGCGGGAGAGCTGATCGCCGAGCCGGGACCGAAGCGCGTTTCGATCCGCATGCTGCGCGACGTCGGCGCGGATACATTCACCGGCGCGCTGCGCGAAGGCATCCGCGACAACCATACGGAAGCGCAGGCGCAGGCGCTGGAGCCGCGCATCAGGCAGCTCGCCGCGGTGATGAACGAGGTCGGCGAGGCGAAGAAGGGAATGAACATCTCGCTCGACTGGATCCCGGGCGAGGGCACGTTCGTCGTGATCGACGGTACGGCGCGCGGCAAGCCGATCGCGGGCGAGGACTTCTATCGTGCCCTGCTTCGCATCTGGCTGGGCGAGCATCCGGTGCAGGACGACCTGAAGAAGGCCGTGCTCGGGGAAAAGGGCTGACATGGCGCACCACGACTTCGACATGCCGATCGGCGAGCAGCAGGTGCGCGCGCTGCGGGTGAACGACACGGTCACCCTGAACGGTACCCTTTTCGGCATTCGCGATGCGACGCAGATCCACATGTTCGATCGGGGACGTCGCACGCGCTTCGACCTGTCGGGTCACGCCGTGATCCACACCGCGCCGAACGTGAAGCAGGTTGCGAAAAGCGCGGCGCATCCTACCGGCTACGCCCCCGTGTGCATTGGCACGACGACCAGCGACCGCATGGAGCGCTTCACGCGTCCGCTGATGCAGCAGTACGGGGTGCGCCTGATCATCGGCAAAGGGGGGTTGCGCGAGGGCTCGCTCGATGCGTTTCGCGATCTTGGCGGCGCCTACCTCGCCATCATCGGCGGCACCGCTGCGCTGGAGACGACCTGGATCGAGGCGATCGAGGACGTCGACCTGGACGACCTCAATCCGGAGTCCTTGTGGAAGTTTCGCGTGAGGGGCTTCGGCCCGCTGCTGGTCGCCATGGATAGCCACGGTGGGAGCCTCTACACCGCGGTCGGGCGGTCCGCGCAGGCGCGGCGCGCGGCCGTGCTCGCAAGTCTGGGCGTCAAGTAAGTAGTGCGCGAACTGTCGACCGATATCCTGATTCTCGGCTCCGGCGGCGCGGGCCTGTTCGCCGCGCTGCACGCGCACAAGGCCGCGCCGGAGCTCGCGATCACCGTCGCGGTGAAGGGGCTTCTCGGCAAGTGCGGTTGCACGCGCATGGTGCAGGGCGGCTACAACGTCGCGCTCGCGGCCGGCGACTCGGTCGAGCGCCATTTCATGGACACCATCGAGGGCGGCAAGTGGCTGCCGCAGCAGGAGCTCGCCTGGAAGCTGGTGACGCTCGCGGTGGAGCGCATCCGCGAGCTGGAAAACGAGCTGGGGTGTTTCTTCGACCGCAATCCCGACGGCACGGTCCATCAGAAAGCGTTCGCAGGCCAGACCTTCGACCGGACCGTGCACAAGGGCGACCTCACCGGCATCGAGATCATCAACCGGCTCGCCGAGCAGGTCTGGGCGCGCAACATCGCGCGCCTGGAGGAACATCGCGCCGTCGAGCTGGTGCGCACGAAAAGCGGCGATGCGCTTGCCGGCGTCCTGATGATCGACATGCGCAGCGGCGAATACTCGCTGGTGCGCGCCAAGGCGGTGTTGCTCGCCACCGGCGGCGGGCCGACCATGTACCGCTACCACACGCCTTCGGGCGACAAGAGCTGCGACGGGCTGGCGATGGCCCTGCGCGCCGGCCTGGTGCTGCGCGACATGGAGATGGTGCAGTTCCACCCCACGGGACTGCTCGCGGGGGCGCATACCCGCATGACGGGCACGGTGCTCGAGGAGGGCTTGCGCGGCGCAGGCGGTTACCTGCTGAACGGCGCCGGCGAGCGGTTCATGCCGCGCTACGACCCCAAGGCGGAGCGCGCCACGCGCGACGTCGTCTCGCGCGCCATGTTTGCGGAGATGCGCAAGGGCAACACCACCGCTCACGGAGGGTTGCACATCGCGATGGCGCACCTCGGCCCGGAACGGGTGGCACGAGATTTCAAGGGGATGGTCGAGCGCTGCGCCGACTGCGGCTTCGACCTTGCGGGCGGCCTGGTCGAAGTGGTGCCGACCGCGCACTACATGATGGGGGGCGTGGAGTTCGAGGCCGATTGCACGACCGCGCTCCCGGGGCTGTTCGTCGCGGGCGAGGATTCCGGAGGGGTGCACGGCGCGAACCGGCTGGGTGGAAACGGCGTGGCGAACTCGACCGTATTCGGGGGCGTTGCCGGCGATACCATGGCCGCGTGGGTCACCGCCGAAGGCGCGTTGCGTGAACCGGATCGTGCGCAGATCGACGCCGCGGTGGCGCGCTGCGAGCGGCCGTTGGCGAAGAAGGCGGGCGCCCACGGCGGTCTGGAAGAGGTGCGCGAAGCCTTGTACGACCTGATGTGGGAAAAGGTCGGCGTGATCCGCGACGAGGCAGGCCTGCAGTCGGCGCTTTCCGGCCTGGACGCGATCGAAACAGATCTCGACGGGCGTGCACTGGCCGACCACAATCGCGCCTTCAATCTGTCCTGGCACGACTGGATGAACCTCAAGAGCCTGGTGGAAGTGAGCCGCGTGATCGCGCGAGCGGCCGCGGCGCGCAAGGATTCGCGCGGCGCGCATTTCCGCGAGGATTTTCCCGGGACGGGGCCGCTCGAGACCTCGGCCTATACGCGCGCCCGGCTTGCGTCCGGGCGCATCGAGATCGCGATGCAGCCGGTCGCCTTCACGCGCATTCGCCCCGGGGAGACGCTGCTCAAGGACGCCGCCTGAAGATGGCCGCCGATGCGCAGGGCGTGATCGACTGGCCGCTCGAGGTGCATCGCGCGCTCGCGGCCTCGAGCGTCCGGCAGGTGGGTTACGTGCCCGACGCCGGCCACAAGCGCTTGATCGAGCTCTGCCATGCCGACCGCTCGATGCGCGCCGTACCGCTCACCACCGAGGAGGAGGGCATCGGCTTGGCGACCGGCGCATGGCTCGGCGGCGAGCGCTGCGCGCTGCTGATGCAGTCGAGCGGAGTCGGCAACATCATCAACGCGCTCGGTACCATCAAGGAGTGCCGCATCCCGCTGCCGATTCTCGTCACGATGCGCGGCGAGTACGGCGAGTTCAACCCCTGGCAGGTGCCGATGGGGCAGGCGACGCCCGCGGTGCTCGAAGCGATGGGCGTCGTGGTGCAGCCGGTGCGCGAAGCCGCCGAGGTGCCGGCCGCGGTCGATGCCGCGCTGCGGCTCGCCTATAACAGCTACGTCGCCACCGCAGTGCTGATCTCGCAGCGCGTGATCGGCATCAAGAGCTTCCAGGAACAGGCGGCCCGGTGAGCGCGACCCTGAAACGTCGCGACGTCGTCGCCCAGCTGCTCGAGGGGCGCGGCGAGCTGCTGGTGGTGGCGGGCCTGGGCTCGACCGCGTGGGATTGCACCGCCGCGGGAGACCACCCGCTCACCTTCCCGCTCTGGGGCGCGATGGGCCAGGCGGCGATGATGGGCCTCGGCCTGGCCCTCGCGCAGCCGAAGCGCCGCGTGCTGGTCATCACTGGCGACGGAGAAATGCTGATGGGAATGGGCTCGCTCGCGACCATCGCCGTGCAGCGGCCCGCCAACCTGAGCGTGGTGGTGATCGACAACGAGCGCTACGGCGAGACCGGCATGCAGGCCACGCACACCGGGTCGGGCGTGGACCTCGCGGCCGTGGCGCTCGCCTGCGGCTTCCGCAGTGCGAGCACGCTCACTCGCGCCGGGGAGATCGCGGCCCTGCGGAGCGCGATCCACGCCGCGCCGGGACCGAACTTCGCTGCGGTGAAAGTCGTGGCCGAGAAGATCCCGATCCTCCTGCCGCCGCGCGACGGCGGCCTGCTCAAGGCGCGATTCCGCCGCGAGCTGCTCGGCGCAGCCGCCGACACCCAGTAGGCGTCAGCCGACGTACTTGCGGAAGAACTCCAGCGTGCGGCTGCGCGCGAGCTTCGCGCTGGCGGCATCGTAAGAGCCGCGCTGGTCGCAGTTGAAGCCGTGCCCGGCGGGGTAGAAATGCGCGGTCGCCGTCGGATGCGCGGCGGCCACCTTCTTCGCCTGCTCCAGCGTGATCGAGTGGTCCTGCTCGCCGAAATGGAACATCACCGGGCACTTCGGTTGCTCGGAGATGAAATTCGGGATCGCGCCGCCGTAATAGGGCGCCGAGCAGGCAAGGCCCGCAAGGCGCGCGGCAGCCACCCAGGCCACGGTCCCGCCCCAGCAGTAGCCGACGATGCCCACCTTGCCGGCGGACTTGACGGCATTGATCGCTGCGCTCACGTCGAGCAGCGTCTGGTCCCATTTGAGCTTCTGCATCACGGCGACGCCGGCCTGGATTTCGGGCTGGCTGTAGCCGGTGTCGTAGTTGCGCTGCGCGCGGTCGAACATCGCCGGCGCGAGGGCGAGGTAACCGTCGGCCGCATAGCCGTCGGTGACCGACCTGATGTGACTGTTGACGCCGAAGATCTCCTGGATCACGACGATGGCCCCGCGCGCCTTGCCCGCCGGATCGGCGCGATAGGCGGCAAACTTGTGGCCGTCGCTTGCGGTTAGCTCGATTATCTTGCCCACTTGCTCCTCCAGTGTCGGATTGGCCCGGAATCGCCGGCCATTCTAGCGGCAGCCGGTAGAATCCGGCTCATGAAAAAGACCTCTGGCGAATTGCTGACACTTGCGCGCGCGGCGCTCGAGCGCGCCGGCGCCCGTTCGGCGATGGCCGAGGCCGCGGCGCGGCATCTGGTGCGCGCCGAAGAGCAGGGACTGCCGACGCACGGCATGTCACGCGTCCCGTTTTATTGCGCCATGCTGAAGAACGGACGCGCCGACGGCGCGGCACGACCGAGGATGGCCGCCGAAAAGGCCGCGGTGTGCCTGATCGACAACGCCGACGGGCTGCCCTACGAGTCCTGCGCCTGGGCGATCGACGAAGTGGTGCAGCGCGCGCGCAGAAACGGCATCGGCTTCGCCGGCATTCGGAACAGCGCGCATGTCGGTGTGCTCGGCATCCACCTGCTTCAGGTGGCCGAAGCCGGCATGGTGGGCGTGGCCTTCACCAATTCGCCCGCGGCGATCCCCGCATGGGGCGGGAAGAAGGCGCTCTTCGGCACCGATCCGGTCGCCTTCGCCTTCCCGCGCATGGACGCGGACCCGATTGTCGTCGACCTCGCGCTCACGACCGTCGTGCGGGGAAAAATCATGATGGCGATGCAAAAGGGCGAGAAGATCCCAGAGGGCTGGGCCCTCGATCGCGACGGAAAGCCGACGACCGACCCGAAAGAAGCCATCGAACACGGCAGCCTGTTTCCGATCGGCGGTGCCAAGGGCGCGATGCTCGCGCTCGCCTTCGAGCTCGTGTGCGCCGCGCTCACCGGCGCCGCGATCGGCCCCGAGGCGGACTCGTTCTTCGCCGAGCAGGGGAACAAGCCGAGAATCGGCCAGGCCTTCCTCGCCATCGACCCGGCGGCGCTCGCGGGCCGGGACAAATACCTGGAGCGCGTGGAGACCGTGGTGCGCGCCATGCTCGCCGACGAAGGGGTGCGCCTGCCGGGAGCCAAGCGCTTTGCGGCCGAGAAGAAGCTGCGGCGGGACGGCATCGAAATCGCCGACGACCTGCTGGCGCGAATCGAAAAGCTGGTGGGCTGAGATGCGCTGGGAGGCGATCATCGAGTTTCCGCGGATGATGGTGGCGGTGGCGACGCGCGATGATCGGGTGGCCGAGATCCGTTACCTTCCGCCCGGCGTCGCGCCGCAGGCACCGCAGAATGCGCTCGCGGAGCGGGCGGCGCGGCAGCTCGAGCGCTACCGCGACGATGCCGATGCCCGTTTCGATCTCCCCCTGCTGATCGAAGGCACGCCGTTCCAGCGGAAGGTGTGGGCCGCCATGTGCGCGATCGCGCGCGGCCGCACGCGCACCTACGGCGATCTCGCGCGCGAGATCGGCGGCGAGGCGCGCGCCGTGGGTCAGGCCTGCGGTGACAACCGGCTGCCGATTGTGATTCCCTGCCACCGCGTCGTCGCCGCCGACGGCCTCGGCGGCTTTGCCCACTCGACCGGCGGCTACCTGCTGGAGGCCAAGCGTTGGCTGCTCATGCACGAGGCCGGAGCGGACGCATTCGAGCTCGCGCCCTGAGCGAGGCGGACGCGAACCAACTGGACGCGTTCTGCGACGCGCTGTGGCTCGAAGACGGGCTGGCGCGCAACACGATCGAGTCCTACCGGCGCGACCTCGCGCAGCTCGCGGGCTGGCTGGCGCCCCGGCACGTCGAGCTGATCGCGGCGCGGGAAGCCGACCTGCATGCCTTTTTCGCTTCGCGTCACCAGGGCGCGACCGGACATCGCGCGTCCTCGGACGCGCGCATGCTCTCGAGCCTCAAGCGCTTCTACGGTTATTGCCTGCGCGAGCGGCGCGTGCGCGCGGATCCCACGCTCAAGCTCGACCCGCCGAAGCGCGCCCCGCGCTTTCCCAAGACCCTTTCCGAAGCGGACGTCGAGGCGCTGCTCGCTGCGCCCGACGTCGCGAAGCCGCTCGGCCTGCGCGACCGGGCGATGCTGGAGGTGCTGTACGCCTCGGGCCTGCGCGTCTCGGAGCTCGTTTCGCTCAAGACGTTCGAGGTGAATCTCGAGGCCGGCGTACTGCGCGTCCTTGGCAAGGGGTCCAAGGAGCGCCTGGTGCCGCTCGGCGAGGAGGCGGTGCACTGGCTGCAGAAATACCTGCGCGAGGCCCGGCCGACATTGCTGCGGCGCGCGGCGAGCGAGGCGTTGTTCGTCACCGAGCGCGGCGCCGGCATGACGCGACAGGCTTTCTGGCACAACCTCAAGCGGCACGGCGCGCATTCGATCCCCGGCAAGAGCCTGTCGCCGCACGTTCTGCGCCACGCGTTTGCCACGCACCTGATCAACCACGGCGCGGACCTGCGCGTGGTGCAGATGCTGCTCGGCCATGCCGATATCTCGACCACGCAGATCTATACCCACGTCGCGCGCGAGCGCCTCAAGCAGCTTCACGCCAAGCACCACCCGCGCGGATGAAAAGACCGAGCCATAGCGAGACGCCAGCCACGCAGTTCCTGAAGCGGCACGCCGTTGCCTACACCGAGCATTTCTACGAATACATGGAGCACGGCGGCGCGGAGCGCGGGGCCGAGGAGCTCGGCGTTCCGGCCGGCGAAGTGGTGAAGACGCTGGTCATGGAAGACGACGGCGGGAAGCCGCTCCTGGTGCTGATGCACGGGGACCGCAAGGTTTCCACCAAAAATCTCGCCCGGGAAGCGGGCCGCAAGCGCGTCGAGCCGTGCAGGCCCGAGGTCGCGCAGCGCCATTCCGGCTACCAGGTCGGCGGCACTTCGCCGTTTGGGACCCGCAAGGCGATGCCGGTCTACATGGAGCGCAGCATCCTGGACCTA
>Ga0316631_10000094_pt1 | contig 13165 bp, 13 predicted proteins | sample OWC_May_M1_C1_D3_FD_207672 | JGI IMG/M metagenome (GOLD analysis project Ga0316631, IMG submission 207672) | Wetland soil microbial communities from Old Woman Creek delta, Ohio, United States - OWC_May_M1_C1_D3_A | ecosystem: Environmental > Terrestrial > Soil > Wetlands | place: USA: Ohio... | reverse complement strand
CCCGGCGGAGGAGCAGGCGACCGAAATACTAGGAATCGACGTTCAAGTCGGACGCACGGGCGCGCTGACGCCGGTTGCACGACTCAAGCCGGTGCAGGTCGGTGGCGTCACCGTGACCAACGCGACGCTGCATAACGAGGACGAATTGCGGCGCAAGGACGTGCGCGTCGGCGACACGGTCGTGGTGCGGCGCGCAGGCGACGTCATCCCGGAGGTCGTGTCGGTGCGCCTCGAGAGGCGTCCGGCAAACGCGCGGCCCTTTCGCATGCCGACGCGATGCCCGGTGTGCGGCTCCGCGGTGACCAGGGAGGAGGACGAGGCGGTGGCGCGCTGCTCGGGCGGGCTTTACTGCCCGGCGCAGCGCAAGCAGGCATTGCTGCACTTCGCCAGCCGGCGGGCGGTGGACATCGACGGGCTGGGCGAGCGGCTCGTCGATCAGCTTGTGGACGGGGGGCTGGTGCGCACCCCGGCCGACGTGTACCACCTTTCCCTCGAGGCGCTCGCGGGGCTGGAGCGCATGGGCGAGAAATCGGCGGCGAACCTGCTGGAGTCGATCGACAAGTCCAAGCGCACCACGCTCGCACGCTTTATCTTCGCACTGGGGGTGCGCAATGTCGGGGAAAGCACGGCGCGCGACTTGGCGCGGCACCTCGGCAGCCTTGACCGGCTGATGGAGGCAACGGAGGAAGAGCTCGAATCCGTGCCGGACGTGGGCCCGGTGGTGGCGCGATCGATCCGCGAGTTCTTCCGCGAATCCCACAATCGCGAGGTGATCGGCAAGCTTCGCCGGGCCGGCATGAGCTGGCCCGAGAGCAAAGGGGTTCCGGCCAGGGCGCCGGAAGAGGTAAAAACATTCGTCCTTACCGGCACTTTGCCGAATCTCACGCGCGAAGAGGCGCGAGAAAGGATCGAGGCGAAGGGACACAAGGTCGCGGGCTCCGTGTCGCGCAAAACCTCGTTTGTCGTGGCGGGAAGCGATCCCGGCAGCAAACTCGACAAGGCCCGGGAGCTTGGGGTGACGATTCTCGACGAGGCGGCGTTCGTCGATCTTCTGAAAAGGCTTTGACGCACATGCGAATGAAAGTCAGGAAGGCGGTGTTCCCGGTCGCCGGGCTCGGCAGCCGGTTTCTGCCCGTGACCAAGGCGAGTCCCAAGGAAATGCTTCCCATCGTGGACAAGCCGCTCATCCAGTACGCGGTGGAGGAAGCTGCTGCCGCGGGCATTACGGACATGATCTTCATCACGGGGCGCAACAAGCGCGCCATCGAAGATCATTTCGACAAGGCCTACGAGCTGGAGACGGAGCTCGAGCTCAAGGGCAAGCGGCACCTGCTCGACATGGTGCAGAAGGTGCTGCCGGACAACTGCCGTTGCATCTACATCCGGCAGGCCGAGCCGCTCGGGCTCGGTCACGCCGTGCTATGCGCTGCGCCGGTCGTGGGCGAAGAACCCTTCGCGGTATTGCTCGCCGACGAGTTGATCGACGCCGATCCGCCGGTCACCGCGCAGATGTCTACGCGCTTCGCCTCCGAGGGTTGCTCGCTCCTGGGGGTGGCGGAGGTACCGGCCGAACAGACAGGCAACTACGGCATCGTCAGTGTCGACGACCCGCAGGGGGAGACCTCTCGGGTGCGCGCGATCGTCGAGAAGCCTTCCCCCGCCGAGGCGCCCTCGAGGCTTGCGGTGGTCGGCCGCTACGTGCTGACGCCCAGGATCTTCGAGCTGCTGGCCAAGGTGAGGCCCGGGCGCGGCGGGGAGATTCAGCTCACCGACGCGATCTCGGCTCTACTTGGCGAAGAGCAAATCACGGCGATGAGACTGCCCGGCAAGCGCTACGATTGCGGCTCGAAGCTGGGGTATCTGAAGGCGTCGGTGGAGTTCGGGCTGCGGCACCCTGAAGTGGGCAAAGAGTTCGCCCGCTACCTTGATGGACTAGCGGAGTAGGCTAGCGGACGATCGGCTATACTGGAGAATTTAAGCATTCTCTAATATAGCGGCACGAGGAGGACGATATGGCGGACAAGCTGATGATCGTGATGGTGAATACGGACCCGAAAAACGGCGCCGAACTGGGTGCCCCGTTCTTCCAGGCTACCGTGGCGGCGGCCATGGAATACGAGGTGGAAGTGATCCTGACCGGGCGCGCCGGCGAACTGGCGGTGAAGGGCGTGGCGGAAAAGCTCCACGTCAAGGAAGGCTCGCCCAAGAGCGTCTATGAATTCATCAAGGATGCGCACGAAGCCGGCGTGAAGTTCAAGGTCTGCACGCCGACGCTCGAACTGTGGGGCGAGGACCTGATCCCCGAAATCGAGGAAACGGTGGGCGGCGCCTATGTGATCTCGCAGGCAATGGACGACGACGTCGTCACCTTCACCTATTGAGAATGCCGGATCGTGCCAAGGCCTGGGAGTTTCTGAACAACTCGGACCTCGTGTCGAGCGCGGATGACGTCCGCGCGGCGATCCGACGGCTCGCAAGCGAAATCGAGGCCCGGCTCGCCGGTTCCTACCCGCTGGTCCTGGCGGTCATGGGTGGCGCAGTGGTGTTCGCGGGCCAGCTGCTGCCATTGTTGAACTTCCCGCTCGATTTTGACTATATCCACGCGACGCGCTACGGCCCGGAGACCGCCGGAGGCCGCCTGGACTGGCGCGTGACCCCAAGCGAGGATGTGCGCGGCCGCACGGTGCTGGTTCTCGACGACATTCTGGACGGTGGGGAAACGATGCACGCGATTCGCGAGCGCCTGCTCGCGCTCGGCGCCGCCGAGTTTTTTTGCGCCGTCCTGGTCGATAAGGCGCTGGCGCGGGCCAAGCCGATCGCGGCCGACTTCGTCGGGCTGACGATTCCGGACCGGTTCGTGTTCGGCTGCGGCATGGACGCCAAAGGCTACTGGCGCAATCTGCCCGAGATCCGCGCCATGAAGGAAAGCCGATGATCGCGATCATCGGCGGCAGCGGCCTGTCCAAGCTGGTAAACCTCGAGGTGACTTCGCGCAAGGTCGCGCGCACCCCTTACGGCGAGCCATCGGGACCGCTCACCATCGGACGCATCGGCGGCCGGGAGGTGGTATTTCTCGCGCGCCACGGCTACGGCCATACGGTCGCACCGCACGAGGTCAACTATCGTGCCAACCTTTGGGCCCTGAAGGACCACGGCGTCGACGAAATCGTGTCGATCGCGTCGGTGGGTGCGATCCGGCGCGACCTGGTGCCGGGCGCGCTCATGCTGCCGGACCAGATCATTGATTACACCTGGGGACGCAGATCCACGTTTTTTGAAGGGGCGGATGCTCCGGTCACGCACATCGATTTCACTGAGCCCTATGCCGGGACGATGCGAGATCGCATTCGTCGCGCCGCCGAGGCCTGCGGCGAGCCGCTGCTCGATGGCGGGGTATACGGGGCGACCCAGGGCCCGCGCCTCGAGACGGCAGCGGAGATCGACCGCATGGAGCGCGACGGCGCCGACATGGTGGGGATGACGGGCATGCCGGAAGCGGTTCTCGCGCGAGAAATCGGGCTCGCCTACGCGGCGATCGCGGTGGTGGCCAACTTTGCGGCCGGCCGTGGCGACAGCGCCCAGGGCGTTTCGCTGGAGCGCATCAACGCGGTGCTCGACGAGGCCATGCGCCGGGTGCGCAAGGTCATCGAACAGCTCGTCGCATCATGATCCGCGACGTCCTCAAAATGGGAGACCCGCGCCTGCTGAGCGTCGCGGCGCCTATTGCGCGTTTCGACGATCCGCAGCTCCAGGCGCTGCTTGCGGACATGCGCGACACGATGGCTCACCTGAACGGTGCCGGACTTGCGGCGCCGCAGATCGGCGTCGGCTTGCGCGTGGTGATCTTCGGGGTGAGGAGCAATCCGCGCTATCCCGGGGTCGAGGAGGTGCCGGACACGGTGCTGATCAATCCCGTCATCACCCCGTTGTCCGAAGACCTGGAGGATGGCTGGGAAGGATGCCTTTCCGTGCCCGGGATGCGCGGCGTGGTACAGCGCTTTCGGCGCCTGCGGTACTCCGGGTTCGACGAGCGGGGCGTGCCGTTTACCCGGGTCGTCGAGGGATTTCACGCGCGCGTAGTTCAGCACGAATGCGATCACCTCGACGGCGTTCTTTATCCGATGCGCATCCGCGACTTCGGCAAATTCGGCTTCATCGACGCGCTATTCCCCGGCGAAGATCTTCCGCCCGAAGAATGAGCGGGATTAGAGCTGAAGGCCCTGGGCGAGGTCCTGCTCGAGCCGCAAGACGGCTTTCGCGTCGGCCAGCGTCTGTCCAGAGATCAGGAATACGTCTTCCGCGCGGTCGCCCAAGGTGTTGATCTTCGCGCTGTGCAGATTGATTCGGTAGTTCGCAAGCGTGCGGGCAAGGCCGTAGAGAAGGCCTGGCCGGTCGCTCGCGACGACGGATAGGACGTGATAGGCCCCGCGTTCGTCGGGACGGATGTCCACGACCGGCGAAATCGGGAAATGGCGCACCCGGCGCGAAACCCGCCCGCTGCGCGGCGGCGCGAGCGGCGCCTGTGAATCGAGCTCCTCGGCGAGCTCTTTTTCGATCATGCTGATCATGTCCCGATAGTGCACACCCTGGCCGTCGCCCATCACGGAGAACATGTCGAGGGCGTAACCGTGCCGCGTGGTGTGAACCTTGGCCTCTACGATGTCGAAGTTGCTGCGGTCGAAGTAGCCGCAGATGCGAGCGAACAACGCCTCGCGGTCGCGCGTGTAGATCATGACCTGGAGGCCCTCGCCGAACGGAGCGAGGCGTGCACGCACCACCGGGCTGGAGCTATTGACCCTGAAGTGCAAGTTGCGCGTCTGCCAGGCGATTTCTTGGGGGTCGTGGCGCAGAAAATACGTCGTATCGAGCTGAGCCCACAAACGGTCCTTCACGCTGTCGGAGAGAGCATAGAGGCGGAGCAGGCGCATCGCTTCGGCTTGCTTTTCCGCCAGCGCTGCGTCGAGCTGAAGCGTTTCCCCGGTGAGCGTGCGCCGGGTGGCGCGGAACAGATCTTCCAGAAGTTTGCCCTTCCAAGCGTTCCAGACCTTGGGACTTGTGCCGCGGATGTCGGCCACCGTTAGCAGGTACAGGGCGATCAGGTAGCGCTCGTTGCGCACTTTCTCTGCGAAGGCACGCACGACTTCGGGATCATGGACATCCTGTTTCTGCGCGACGCTGGACATCGACAGATGATGCTCGACCAGGAATTCGGCGAGCGCCGTGTCCTCAGGCGCGAGTCCGTGGCGGCGGCAGAATGAGCGCACGTCCTTCTTGCCGAGCTCCGAGTGATCGCCGCCGCGACCCTTGGCGATGTCGTGATACAGGGCCGCGACATAAAGCAGCCACGCTCGCTCGAACCCGCTCATCAATTGGCTGCAGAGCGGGAACTCGTGCGCGAGCTCCGGCATCCTGAATCGCCGCAGGTTGCGCAGCACCATCAGGATGTGCTGATCCACGGTGTAGACGTGGAACAGATCATGCTGCATCTGGCCCACGATCCGGCCGAACTCCGGGAGGTATCGTCCCAGGATGCCGTACTGGTTCATGCGCCGTATTTCGTGCACCAAGCCGCGCGGCTGCTGCAGGATCTGGACGAACATCAGCCGCGCCACGGGATTGCGCCGGAACCGGGCGTCGATGAGGCGCCGGCCACGCCATAGCGCGCGCAGCGTCGGCGCGGTGACGCCTTGAAGCTCCGGATGCTGCTGCATGAGCAGGAAGCATTCGAGCACCGCGAGCGGTTCGCGCTCGAATAAGCCTTCGTCGATCGCATCGAGCAGTTCGCCCCTGGCGACGAAACGCTCGTTGAGCGCGGTGGGCACGACGTCGGGCTTGGGGAACAGGCGTACGCCGAGGCTCTGTAGCAGCGTGGTGTTGAGTTGCGTAATCGCCTTGGCCGTGCGGTAGTAGCGCTGCATCATCGCTTCGCTAGCCCGACGGTGGGGCGTGTCGCTGTAGCCGAGTTGGCCGGCGAGGGCCGACTGGAAATCGAATACGATCCGGTCCTCGCGGCGCCCTGCGAGGTAATGCAGCCTGATACGCAGGTTCTGCAGCAGAGCCTCGTGGCGCGACAGCTGGAGCGCCTCGTCGTGCTGGATCAGGCCGTGGACCTCTAGATCGCGCCAGCGTCGCCCGAGCCCGCAGGCGCGCGCAATCCACTGGATCCCCTGAAGGTCGCGCAGTCCGCCCGGGGCTTCCTTCAGGTTGGGTTCCAGAGCGTAGGGCGAGTCCTGGTGCTTGGCGTGGCGCTGTTCCTGCTCGAGCTTCTTCGCCTTGTAAAAGCGGGCGGGATCAAGGGTCGCGGCAAGCCTGGATTCGAGCCTTCGGAAAAGGCTGCGGCTTCCCGCGAGAAACCGCGCTTCGAGTAGCGTGGTGCGAATGGTGATGTCTGCCTCGACCGCCGAGGCGCACTCTTCGACGGTGCGCACGCCGTGACCGACGTCCAAGCCGACGTCCCAGAGCTCGCCAATGAGGCGCTCCAGACGTGCGCGCTCTTCTGCCGACGGCTCGGCGTCCAGCAGTACCAGGATGTCGATGTCGGAATAGGGAAAGAGTTCGCCTCGCCCATAGCCTCCCGTTGCCACCAGCGCGGCGCGCGCTGACGGACGCGACTCGAGCCAGATGGCTCTGATGGTCCTATCGATGAGGCGAGCGTGGCCGCGCAGCAGTGCACGGGGGTCGGGGTGGCGCAGGTACGCCTCCCTCAACCCGTTGCGCGCGTCCTGCAACGCGCTGCGCCTCTGCGCGGCTGCCGCACCGGGCCTGGGCAGTGCGGCGCTCATTTCCTAGCGGGCGAAATCCGGTCGCGGGGGCGTGTTGGGCGACACGGTAAGGACCTCATAGCCGGTTTCCGTCACCAAAACAGTATGCTCCCACTGCGCCGAAAGGCTGTGGTCCTTGGTAACGATGGTCCAGCCATCGGCCAGTTCGCGTATGGCCGCTTTGCCTGCGTTGATCATGGGTTCGACCGTAAAGGTCATGCCGGGCTCCAACGCGAGGCCGGTGCCCGGCTTGCCGTAATGCAGCACCTGCGGCTCTTCATGGAACTTGCGGCCGATCCCATGCCCACAAAACTCCCGCACGACCGAAAAACCCTGCTTCTCCGCATGTGACTGAATGGCGGCGCCAAGATCGCCGAGCCTGGCGCCGGGCCGCACCTCTACGATCCCCTTCCACATGCACTCGTAGGTCGCCTGGATCAGGCGGCGCGCCTGTACTCCGGGTTCGCCGACCGCGAACATGCGGCTCGAGTCGCCATGAAAGCCGTTCTTGATGACGGTGACGTCGATGTTGAGGATGTCTCCGTTCTTCAGGACACGGTCTCCCGGGATGCCGTGGCAGACCTGATGATTGACCGAGGTGCAGATCGACTTGGGGTACGGCTTGTAGCCCGCGGGCGCGTAGTTCAGGGGCGCAGGGATCGTGTCCTGGACCCGCACCATGTAGTCGTGGCAAAGCTGGTCGAGCTCTCCGGTCGTCACACCCGCGCGCACGTACGAGGCGATGAAGTCCAGAACCTCCGCAGCGAGCCGGCCAGCGGTCCGCATGCTGGCGATTTCGTCGGGTGTTTTGATGGTGACCGCCATGGGAAATCGAAAAGGGGCCGAGGATACGAGAATCGATCTCAACGAGCAATGAACCGGCCACGGCAAGCGCCGGCACTGCCGAGGTTGAGGGCTTATGCCTGATTATGCTAGTATTTTGGGCTGGCTTGGGGGCGTTTCAACGTGCCGCCAAGCCAAATTTCCCGCCAGGCTGTTTAGGGTGCCTGGCGCCTGCGTTCCGGAGCGTTGGTTGCTCCCGGCGCGAGCAGGCGCCCGGTGGTCAGCTCGGCCCGGCGGCAGTGACCAACCCTAAGGAGTGTACACAGTGTCAGTGACCATGCGTCAAATGCTGGAGGCGGGGGTCCATTTCGGACATCAGACCCGCTACTGGAATCCGAAGATGGCGCCGTTCATCTTCGGCCATCGCAACAAGATTCACATCATTAATCTTGAAAAGACCCTGGCCATGTACCAGGACGCTCTCAAGTATGTGCGGCAGTTGGCCGCCAACAAGGGGACCCTGCTTTTCGTCGGCACCAAGCGGCAGGCCCGAGACATCGTGCGCGAGGAAGCGCAGCGCTGCAGCATGCCGTTCGTCGATCATCGCTGGCTCGGCGGAATGCTCACGAACTTCAAGACGGTCAAGCAATCCATCAAGCGCCTCAAGGAAATGGAGCAGATGTCCCAGGACGGCACCTTCGATCGCATGTCGAAGAAGGAAGCGCTGGGATTGCAGCGGGAGCTGGAAAAGCTTAATCGCTCGCTCGGAGGCATCAAGGATCTCGCGAGCCTGCCCGACGCGCTGTTCGTGATCGACGTCGGTTACCAGAAAGGTGCGGTCGCCGAGGCAGTCAAGCTCGGTATCCCTGTCGTGGGGATCGTCGACACGAACCATTCGCCCGAGGGCATTTCGCACGTGATTCCGGGTAACGACGATTCGAGCAGAGCCATTCGCCTGTACTCACGCGGCGTGGCGGACGCGATTCTCGAGGGCCGCGCGCAGTCGGTCGAGGAAGTGGTGACCGCCGCCCGGGACGAATTCGTCGAAGTCGAGGATGAGGGACAGGAAGGCGGCGAAGGCTGACCACGCGGACCCAGACGCACCGATTCGAAAAAAGGGGCCGCAGGCCCCTTTTTTGAAGGCACAAGTTAGAGTCGTATCAACCGGGCCAGTCCGGCCCCAGCAAGGAGTGGTAGGCAATGGCGGAGATCAGCGCAAGCCTGGTGAAGGAACTTCGCGAAATGACCGGGCTCGGGATGATGGAATGCAAGAAGGCGCTCGCCGAGGCGGGCGGTGACTTGCGCAAGGCGGAAGAACTGCTGCGGATCAAGAGTGGCGCCAAGGCCAGCAAGGCTGCAGGGAGGGTCGCGGCCGAGGGCGTGATCGGCGCGTACCTGTCCCCGGATTGCCGGCTCGGTGCCCTGGTCGAGGTCAATTGCGAGACCGATTTCGTCGCCAAGAATGAGGATTTCCTCGCCTTCGCGCGCTCGCTCGCAGAACTCGTGGCGAATTCGGCCCCGGTCGATGTCGGTGCTCTGTCACTGCAGCCGCTCGACGGAAGCACTGTAGAAGACCGGCGCCAGAAGCTCGTGCAGAAAATCGGCGAAAACATCTCGATTCGCCGCTTCGAGCGGATGCAGACTGTAGCGCGGATCGCGCTCTACCTCCACGGCGTCAAGATCGGCGTCATGGTCGAGTACGAGGGCGCCGAGGACGTCGGCAAGGATCTCGCGATGCACATCGCGTTCGCGAAGCCGCAATACATGTCCAAGGGTGACGTTCCGGCGGACGTGGTCGCCCGTGAGCGCGAGATTCTCGCCGCACGAGCGAGGGAGTCGGGCAAGCCTGCGGAGATCGTCGCCAAGATGGTCGAAGGAGGCGTCAACAAGTTTCTTGGGGAGATCACATTGCTCGGACAGCCCTTCGTCAAGGACGACAAGCAGACCATCGAGAAGATGCTCGCAGCGAAGAAGGGAAGGGTGGCCGGGTACAGATATTTCGTGGTGGGCGAGGGCATCGAGCGCAAGGCGACGGATTTCGCCGCGGAAGTCATGGCCCAGGCGGGGGCCGCACGCTGACGGGAACGTCGAGCGCCGGAGCGAACCTTGACACCCAAATTCAAGCGTATTCTGCTCAAGCTGTCGGGCGAAGCGCTTATGGGCAATGATGCTTATGGCATCAACCGCGAGACGATCGACCACGTCGTCGCAGAAATAGCGCAGGTCGGGCGAATGGGGGTCGAGATTGCGGTGGTCATCGGCGGCGGCAACATCTTCCGCGGGATCGCGCCGGCCGCCACCGGCATGGACCGGGCCGCGGCCGACTACATGGGCATGCTGGCGACGGTCATGAATGCCCTGGCGCTGCAGGATGCGATGCGGCGCGCCGGGGTGGCAAGCCGTGTACAGTCGGCGCTCAACATCGAGCAGATCGTGGAGCCGTACATACGCGGCAAGGCAATCCGATACCTGGAAGAGGGGAAGATCGTCATTTTCGCCGCAGGCACGGGCAACCCCTTCTTCACTACGGATACCGCAGCAGCGCTGCGAGGCAGCGAAGTAAGCGCCGAAATCGTCCTGAAGGCGACCAAGGTGGACGGGGTCTATACGTCGGATCCCGCGACGGACCCGTCCGCGACCCGATACGGTCGCATCAGCTTCGACGAGGCGATTGGCAGGAACCTCAAGGTGATGGACGCAACGGCGCTGACACTGTGCCGCGACCAGAAGCTTCCGATCAACGTCTTCAGCATCTTCAAGAAGGACGCCTTGAGGCGCGTGGTTCTCGGCGAAGACGAGGGCACGCTGGTCCACGTCTAAACGCGCATAGGAGACCCTCATGATCGTGGAACTCAAGAAAGGCGCCGAGCAGAAGATGCGAAAGAGCGTCGAGGCGTTCAAGGCCGACCTGTCGAAGGTCCGAACCGGTCGGGCTCATACCGGGTTGCTCGACCATATCACCGTGGATTACTACGGAACTCAGACACCACTCAATCAGGTCGCCAAGATCACGCTGCAAGATGCGCGAACCATCGGCGTGGCGCCATTCGAGAAAAAGATGGTGCAGGCCGTGGAGAAGGCGATTCGTGAATCGGATCTCGGGTTGAACCCGGCCGCGATGGGCGAAAGCATTCGGGTGCCGATGCCAGCTTTGACCGAGGAAAGGCGCAAGGAGCTCATCAAGGTCGTGCGACACGAGGCGGAGAATGCGCGTATCGCGGTTCGGAACCTGCGCCGGGATGCAATACACACGCTGAAGGAAGCCCTGAAGAAGAAGGAAGTTTCGGAGAACGATGAGCGGCGCGCGCAGGACGATGTGCAGAAGCTGACCGATCGACACATCGCGGAGATCGACAGCCTGCTTCAGCAGAAAGAAACCGAGCTGATGGCCGTTTGAGGGACTCATGATGGAGCAGGCGAGTTCGACCCTGGAAATTCCCCCGCATGACGCGATCCCGCGCCATGTCGCTATCATCATGGACGGCAATGGACGCTGGGCGCGGAAGCGGCACCTGCCGCGCTTTGCCGGACACAAGCGCGGCGTGGAGGCCGTCCGAGCAACCGTCAAGAACTGCATGGAGCGGGGTGTCCGTTTTCTCACGCTGTTCGCTTTCAGCTCGGAGAACTGGCGCCGGCCTGCGGAGGAGGTTGCGCTGCTGATGCAGCTGTTCCGCGGTGCTCTGACCGAAGAGGTCGAAAAACTGCACCGCAACGGCGCACGGCTCAAGGTGGTGGGCGACACCTCGCGCTTCGATCCGCGTATTCGCGCCCTGATCGAGCGGGGCGAAAATCTTACCGCCGCGAACACCGGTCTTACCCTGACCATCGCCGCCAACTATGGCGGGCGCTGGGACATTCTGCAGGCATTGACGAAGCTGGTACGGGAGCACCCCCAGGCCGCCACCGAAGGAATCGAGGAATCCGCCATCCTGCCGTATCTGGCGATGAGCTACGCGCCGGAACCGGACCTGTTTATCCGGACCGGGGGCGAACAACGCATCAGCAACTTCCTTCTGTGGCAGCTGGCGTACACGGAGCTTTACTTCACAGAGACACTCTGGCCGGAATTTGACGCGAGTGCGCTCGACGCCGCGATCGCGTCGTACGCGAAACGCGAACGGCGCTTCGGGCGAACGAGCGAACAGGTTGAGGAGTCCAAACGCGGGGATGGTGCGTCGGGGACAAGGCCGGCGGCGGGAGCGGTGGCCTGAGCAGCCCGCTGCTCACCAGAGTACTGACGGCCGCTCTGCTTCTCGCGGCTTTCCTTGCCGCCAATTTTCTCCTCGAGCGATCCTACTTTGCCGCGGCCGTCACGATCGTCATTGCCCTCGCCGCACACGAGTGGGGAAGGTTGTGCCAGTTCTCCGGCCGGGCCGCGCTTGGGTACGCCGGAATGGTCGGGCTGATCTTCTCGGCGCTTGTCTTCTGGCTGCTGCCGGTCGCCGGAGCGGGCCGGGCAGGTACCGCCATTTTTGCGGCTGCGGGCCTGTTCTGGACGCTCGCCGCCCCAATGTGGCTTTGGCTGGGCGTTGGATCGCGGAACCGGGCCCTGCTCCCTGCCGCCGGCCTGGTCGTGCTCGTGCCGGCCGGGCTTGCGGCTGCCTTCTTGCCGCCTTCGGTCTTGCTGGCGCTGATCGCGCTAGTGTGGGTGGCGGATACGGCCGCCTATTTTGCGGGACGCGCATTTGGCCGTCGCAAGCTCGCGCCGTCGATCAGCCCCGGCAAGACGTGGGCAGGGGTCGGCGGCGCCATTCTGGCCACAGCGGCCTACGCTATCATCTGCGCTGTATCGATTCCGTCGCTGGCTAACCGCGTCACCGGATTGATGTGGTTACCGTATCTCGCGGGAGCCGGGGTGCTTTGCTTCGTTAGCGTTGTCGGAGACCTGTTCGAATCGGCGCTGAAGCGTCAGGCGGGAGTCAAGGATAGCGGCATGCTTCTCCCGGGACACGGCGGGATTCTCGACCGAATCGACAGCGCGACGGCGGCATTGCCGGTCGGCGCGGTGTTGTTCCATCTAATTCTTGCCACATGAGCCGTTCTGATCCCTCCAGCGACGCGTCGGGGCGAAAGCTCAGGCTGGTGATACTCGGGGCTACGGGTTCCGTCGGCAAGAGCACGCTCGAGGTCGTGAGCCGTCATCCGCAGCGTTACGCGTTGTTCGCGCTTACCGCGCATCGTTCGGTGGACGCCTTGCTCGACCAGTGCCGGCGCTATCAGCCGCGCTACGCCGTGCTGTCCGGGGTGAACGAGCAAAACGCCTTGCGCGACCGATTCCGCGAGGCCGGCTGTGACTGCGAATTGCTGTTCGGTCCTCATGCTCTCGAGGCGGTCGTCACCGATCCCGAATGCGATGTCGTGATGGCGTCGATCGTCGGAGCTGCAGGCCTCGCTCCCACGCTGGCGGCTGCCACGGCCGGCAAGCGCGTCCTGCTTGCGAACAAAGAGGCTCTGGTCATGGCCGGCGGCCTTTTCATGCGCGCGGTACGCCACGCCGGAGCGATACTGCTGCCGATCGACAGCGAGCACAATGCCGTATTCCAGTGCCTGCCGCATGACCCCGGCGCCCGTCCTGCGCTCGGCACGGTGCGTCGGATTCTGCTAACCGCATCGGGCGGTCC
>Ga0316631_10000092_pt1 | contig 13349 bp, 15 predicted proteins | sample OWC_May_M1_C1_D3_FD_207672 | JGI IMG/M metagenome (GOLD analysis project Ga0316631, IMG submission 207672) | Wetland soil microbial communities from Old Woman Creek delta, Ohio, United States - OWC_May_M1_C1_D3_A | ecosystem: Environmental > Terrestrial > Soil > Wetlands | place: USA: Ohio... | reverse complement strand
CCAGCACCTCGACTTCGATCTCGACCTCGCGAAGAGCGAGTCCCAGGACAACCCCGTCTACTACGTTCAGTACGCCCACGCGCGCGTGTGCAGCGTATTCAGCCAGTGGGGCGGAGACCCGGCTCGGCTCGAGCGCGTGCCGCTCGCGCCGCTGGAGCACCCGCGCGAGCTGGCGCTCATGCAGCGCCTGGGCGAGTTCCCGGAGCTCGTGCAGTCGGCGGCGCGCGAGCTCGCGCCGCACTCGATCGCGTTTTACCTGCGTGAGCTCGCGGGCGAGTTCCACAGCTACTATAATGCCGAGCGCATTCTCGTCGAGGACGAGGCGCTGCGCGCGGCGCGGCTCGCGCTTTGTGCAGCAGTACGCCAGGTGCTCGCCAATGGATTGGCACTGGTCGGCGTCAGCGCCCCGGAGAAAATGTAATGGCCAAGTCCCGAGTGCATCACGCGACCCGCAACCGGTCAGGCGGCGGGTTCCTGCTCGGTGTGTTCATCGGGCTGGTGATCGGGCTGGCCATCGCGATCAGCGTCGCGTACTACATCAACAAGTCTCCGCTTCCCTTCACCAGCAAGTCGCACGACCAGGGCAACGGCGGCGCGCCGGGGGCGAAGCCGCCAGCGATCGCCGGAATGCCGCAGGGCGGACCGGCCGCGTCCGGTACGGCCGACAAGCCGAAGTTCGATTTCTACAAGATCCTGCCGGGGGGCGAGGAGCCCGTCACGGACAAGGAACTCAAGGAGCGCATGCGCGCCTCCAAGAGTCAACCGGACGCAAGCAAGGACGTTTATTTCATTCAGACCGGGTCGTTTCAGAATCCCGCGGAGGCGGACAACCAGAAGGCCAAGCTCGCGATCCTGGGCGTCGAAGCGACCGTCGCGCCATCGACCCTTCCTGACAAGGGCACCTGGTACCGGGTCCGGGTCGGACCTTACACCAAGCTTGATGAGCTCAACCGGGTGCGCCAGACGCTCGCGCAGAACGGAATCAATGCGAGCCTGGTCAAATTGAAAGACCCATCCACCACAAAGGCCAACTGAGATGGACAGGCAACGCCGCAGCATGCTTCTCGCACTAGGTCTCGCGCCCCTCGCCGCCCCCGTGACAGCGCTCGCCCAGGCGGCGGCGTCCGGCCGCTACATCGAGCTCGATCCGCCGCTTCCCGTCGAAGCACAGGGCAAGATCGAAGTCGTAGAGTTCTTCTGGTACGGCTGCCCCCATTGCTACGACCTCGAGCCGAAAATCGAGCCATGGGCAAAGAAGCTTCCGGCGGACGTGAAATTCCGCCGTATACCCGCGGTGTTCAACAACCCTCAGTGGACGCTCGACGCGAGCATCTTCTACGCGTTCGAAGCTCTCGGGTTGGTCGACAAGCTGCACCGGCCGCTGTTCGACGCGATCCACCGCGATCACCTGCGAACGAACGATCCCGCCGCGCTCGACGAATGGCTGCGCAAACACGATGTCGATTCGAAGAAGTTCGAGGAGGTGAGGAAATCGTTCGGCGTGCAGAGCAAGACGCGCCGCTCGCAGCAGCTTTCCCTCGCCTATCGCATCACCGGCACGCCGGCGATGGCAGTACAGGGCCGCTACACCATCAACCTGTCGGAACAAGTGCCCACCTTCGACGTAATGCTCCAGACCGCCGACTACCTGATCGGGGTCGTGCGCAAGGGCATGGCCGCGAAGAGCTGACCCGCCGTACCAGCCGCGCGCCATGCGCGTTGTGATCTCCGGAGGCTCCTCCGGAATCGGAGCTGCGCTGGCGCGGCGCTATGCCGGTGCGGGAACGACGCTCGCCCTGATCGCGCGACGCGAGGACCAGCTGACGCGGCTCGCCGAGAGCCTGCCCGGAACCGCGATACCTTATCCGCTCGACGTTGCCGACAACGCGGCGATGCTGCGCGCGTCCGATGACTTCGTCTCGCGTTACGGCGCACCCGACCTGGTGATCGCGAACGCGGGCGTCTCGGTCGGCACGCACGGCGACGAAAGCGCCGATCTCGTCAAGCTGCGCCGGCTGCTCGAGGTGAACGTTGTCGGGTTCGCCGCGACGCTCGCCGCGTTCGCCCCCTCGATGCGCGCCGCCGGGCACGGCACGCTCGCCGGAATCGCCAGCGTCGCGGGTTTTCGTGGGGTACCGGGTGCGGGCGCCTACAGCGCCTCGAAAGCCGCGGCGATCGTCTGGCTCGAAAGCCTGCGCAACGAGCTCGCCGGCAGCGGTGTCTCGGTGGTGACCATCTGCCCGGGCTACGTCGACACGCCGATGACGCGAGTGAACCGCTACCGCATGCCGTTCCTGCTCGAGGCAGACGACGCCGCGCGCCGTATCTCCCGCGCCATCGCCGCCAAACGCCGCTTCGCCGTGATCCCGTGGCAGATGGCCGTGGTCGGGCGCATCCTGCGCGTGCTGCCCGGGCCGATCTACGACCGCCTCGCGGTGCGCGCCCCGCGCAAGCCGCGCGACCTGCCGCTCTAGGTTCCGCTGAGGCCTTCGCGCGGCGGCGCCATGGGCTGCTTCTCGATGACCAGCATGCTGCCGTAGAAGTGCATGCTGTGCGTGGTGAGCGTGAAATCGTCCACCTCGAACTGATCGGGATCGAGCGTGTGCCAGGCGTTGAGCTGGTCGATCAGCCGCTTGGCGTACTCGACGAACGTACCGGGGCGCCCTGGCCCACCGCCGTATCTGGGCCAATAGCTAGTGTGCAGGTCCTCGCACACGTAGATGCCGTCATCGGCAAGGTGACCGTACAGCTCCTCGAAGGTCGCAATCTGCTGGTTCATGGTGTGGCCGCCGTCGTCGATCAGGATGTCGATGCGCGGCGCCTCGCCCCGCAGCCGGCGCAGGAACTCTCGATCGGCCTGGTCGCCGATCATGATGCGCACGCGCTCCTCCTCGAGCGCGCGGCATGCGGGATCGACATCAACGCCGTAGATCGTTGCCCTCGGGCCGAGGTAATGCTTCCACATTTGCAGCGAGCCGCCGCGATAAACGCCCATTTCCATCAAGTGGACTTCGCGGCCGCGGAAGCGCTCGAGATGGCGCTCGTAGATCTCGAAATAGTGCAGCCACTTGTAGATGATGCGGCCGGTGTTCTTCTCGAAGTAATCCCTGAGTGCACCCATGAGGCCGGGGCGGTCGCTATTTTTTTCCCAGCCGCAGCATGGCGTAGCTGCCGGGCGCGTCCTCGAGCACCGGGAGCCCGCCCGCGCCCGGCTTGCGGGCAGGCACTTTGTCGCCCGCGTTCTGCGCCTCCATCCAGGCCTGCCAGTCGGGCCACCACGACCCCGCATGCTGCGTGGCGGCGGCGAACCAGTCTTCCGGCGTGGCGGGTGTGGTCTCGTTGGTCCAGTAGTGGTACTTCCTGGCCGACGGGGGATTGACGATGCCGGCGATGTGCCCCGATCCCCCGAGTACGAACCGTACCGGACCGCCGAGGTATTTCGCGCCCCGGTAGGTCGTCTTCCACGGCGCGATGTGGTCTTCGACCGTGGAGATGAAATACGCGGGCAGCTTCACCCTCGAGAGGTCGATCGGGACGCCGGAGAGCGTGATGCCGCCCGGCACCCCGAGCAGGTTCTTCATGTACATGTTGCGCAGGTAGAAGCTGTGCATCTTTGCCGGCATGCGCGTCGAATCCGAGTTCCAGTAAAGGAGGTCGAACGGAAACGGGTCCTTACCGAGCAGGTAGTTGTTGATCACGAACGACCACACCAGGTCGTTGGCGCGCAGCAGGTTGAAGGTCGCCGCCATCTCCGAGCCCTCGAGGTAGCCGCGCTCGTTCATCTTCTTCTCGAGGTTCTGCACCTGCTGCTCGTCGATAAACACGCCGAGCTCGCCTGGCTGGGAAAAATCGAGCAGGCTGACGAAGAACGTGGCGCAGGCCACGCGGTCGTCGCCCTTCGCCGCCTGGTACGCGAGGGTGCAGCCGAGCAGCGTACCGCCCAGGCAATAACCGATCACGTTGATGTGCGACTCCCCGGTCGCCTTCTCGATCGCGCTCATCGCCGCAAGCGAGCCTTCCAGCATGTAGTCCTCGAACCCCTTGTCGGCGAGGCGCCGATCGGGATTGACCCAGGAAACGACGAACACCGTATGACCCTGGTCGACCGCCCACTTGATGAAGCTGTTCCTCTCCCGCAGGTCGAGGATGTAGTACTTGTTGATCCACGGCGGGATGATCAGCAGCGGCCGCCGGTAAACCTCCGCGGTGCTCGGCTCGAACTGGACCAGCTGCATGAGGTCGGTCTGGAAGACGACCTTGCCCGGCGTCGTGGCGACGTTCCTGCCGAGCTGGAACGCCTTCTCGTCGGTCATGCTGATCCGCAACTGCCCGTCGCCTTTCTCGATGTCGGCAAGCAGGTTGTTGAGGCCTTTGACCAGGTTCTGCCCTCCGGTCAACATCGTCTCGCGCAGCACCTGCGGATTGGTCGCGACGAAATTCGTGGGCGCCAGCGCATCGACGTATTGCCGGGTGAAGAACGCGACCTTCTTCTCGGACTCTTCGGGCAGGCCCTCGACGCCGGACACCGCGTGCTGGATGTGGCGCGAGGCGATCAGGTAGGACTGCTTGATGAAATCGAACAGGAAGTTGTTCGACCACTCGTCGTCCTTGAAGCGCGCGTCTCCCTTTCCCGGCATGGCGACGGGCTTGACCTCGTGGCCGAAGATCTTGAGCCAGCTCGACTGCCAGAGCTGCGCGTAGTCCCACCACATGCTCATCGATGCGGTCGCGACCGACATCGGGTTGGCGAGCATGCGTCGGTAGAGATCCATGTAGGCCTTGGCGATGCCCAGCTCGTCGCCGACCGCGCCCGGTTGCGGGTGTTTGCGCGCGAACTCGCTCAGCAGCTTGCCCGCGCGCTCGGCGACCCCGTGGTAGACGCTGGCCAGTTCGTCGAACTTTGGAGGCTGTGCGGGACCGTCCACGGGTGCGCGCCCTATGCGTGAGCCGGCACCACGGCCGTGGCGTAGCGCATGACGCCATCGGCTCCGGCCGCGCGCGTCAGTCGTCCTTCGTAGTACAGATGGTGCAAATGCGCGATCGCCTCGCCCATGGCGAAGAACATCTGGTGATTGTCGAGCTTGCGGCGGAACAGCACTTCGATCAGATCGTACGCGCTGCGCGCCCCGTCCTCGCAGGCGGCGAGCAGCTCCGCAAACCGCTCCTCGTGGTGCGTCTCGAGCTCAGTCACGCGGTCGTGCGCGCCACGAAACGGCATGCCATGCGAAGGCAGCACGAGCACGTCCGGGGCCAGTTCGCGGTAACGCGCGATCGAGTCCAGGAAGAGCTTGAGCGGGTTGCCGTCGGGGTCGATCGACCAGACGCTGACGTTGGTCGAGATCGTGGAAAGCAGCATGTCGCCGGCGATAAGCAGCTTCAGCTCCTCGCAGTAAAGCGACGCGTGCTCCGGCGCGTGACCGTAGCCCACGATGGTGCGCCAGTGCTTGCCGTCGATGAGAAGCCGCTCACCGTCGATGAAGCGCCGGTAATGAAACGGAAACTCAGGCACCAGGCGACGATAAGGGTTGCCGCGCATCGCCATCCTGCCCGCGAGCTCGGCGCCCAGGCCGTTCTGGCCGAACACCTTGAGCACGGCCTCGGTGGTGTACCCGGCGCCGCCCGCGCGCACTGCGTGCGCAGTGAGGTACTCGCCCTGGGTCATCCACAGTTCGGCGCCGAAACGCTCGCACAGCCAAGCCGCGTTTCCCGCATGGTCCGGGTGGTAATGCGTGACGATGACGCGCCTCACGGGCACGGAGCCGATCGTCGAGGCGAACAGCTGCTCCCAGGCGGCGCGCGTCGCCTCGTCGCCGATGCCGCAGTCGACGATGGTCCAGCCGGGCTTGCCGCCCGATTCGTCGCGCAACAGCCACAAGTTGATGTGATTGAGCTGAAACGGCAACGCCATGCGCAACCAGAGGACGCCCGGGGCCACTTCGACGACGCGACCCGGGGCCGGCGGTTCGGCAAACGGATATTCGAGCGACGAGGAGCGGGCCACGATGGATGGGCTAGAATGCTGCGCGGCCCAAGCCGCGCAGCCGTCATTGTAGTAGTTTCGCCGTCACATGACCGCAGACCCCGCCCCCGAGTCCAAGGAGCATGCCGAGTACTCGATCGGCGACCTGGCGCGGGAATTCGACGTAACGCCGCGCGCGATCCGTTTCTACGAGGACCAGGGCCTGCTCGCGCCGCGCCGGGCCGGCCAGCGCCGCATCTACACGCTGCGCGACCGGACGCGGCTTAAGCTCACGCTGCGCGGCAAGCGCCTGGGGCTGACGCTGTCAGAAATCCGCGAGCTGATCGACATGTACGAGCCGGGGCGCGACGAGCGCCCGCAGCTGGCGCGCTTCCTAGCGGTGCTGGAAGCCCACAAGGCGAGCCTCGAGCAGCAGCGCGCCGACATCGAGGCTCAGCTCTCGGAAATCGCGGCCTTCGAGAAGCGGACCCGCAAGCGCCTCGGCGACGGACGCCGCAAGCGTAGTTGACGTTTACGTAAACGTCAAGTAGCCTCGATCCATGAACGCTCCCGCATTCCGCCCCGAGCCCGCCGATCCGCAGTTCGCCGCCCGCTGCCGCGCGAGCTTCGAGCGCCAGAAGGCGATGGCGCTGATCGGCGCGCGCATGGCTCGCGTCGAGCCCGGGCGATGCGAAATCGAACTGGACTGGCGGGAGGACCTGACGCAGCAGAAGGGCTTTCTGCACGGCGGGATCGTCGGCATGATCGCCGACACCGCCTGCGGCTACGCGGCCTACAGCCTGATGCCGGCGAGCGCCTCGCTCGTGACGGTCGAATACAAGATCAACATCGTCGCTCCCGGCCGAGGCGAGCGGTTCGTCGCACGCGCGGAGGTGCTGAAGGCGGGCCGCACGTTGTCGATCACCCGCGGCGAGGTGTATGCCGGCCGCGGCGGCGTGTCAACGCTGTGCGCCGTCATGCAACAGACGCTGATGATGCTTCCCGATACGCCCGACACCCCGGAATAAGGCGCGAGGCCCATGGAGTTCCCTTTTCTGCGATTCGAGCACGGCGAAACCATCGACATGCTGCGCGCCACGGTGCGCGACTTCGCCACCCGGGAAATCGCGCCGCGGGCCGCCGAGATCGACGCGAGAAACGAGTTTCCGCCGGACCTGTGGCGCAAGCTCGGTGCGCTCGGGCTGCTCGGGGTCACCGTCGAGGAGGCGTACGGCGGCACTGCGATGGGCTACCTCGCCCACATCATCGCGGTGGAAGAGATCTCGCGCGCTTCGGCGTCGGTCGGCCTTTCCTACGGCGCGCACTCGAACCTGTGCGTGAACCAGATCCGCAGGAACGGATCCGCGGCGCAGAAGACGAAATACCTGCCGCGCCTCGTCTCCGGCGAGCACGTCGGCGCGCTGGCGATGAGCGAGCCGGGAGCCGGCTCGGACGTCGTCGGCATGCGCCTGCGCGCCGAGTTGCGCGGCGATACCTACGTCCTGAACGGCAACAAGATGTGGATCACCAACGGGCCGGACGCCGACGTGCTGGTGGTCTACGCCAAGACCGACGCAAGCGCGGGACCGCGCGGCATCACCGCGTTCCTGATCGAGAAGGGCATGAAGGGCTTCTCGACCGCGCAGAAGCTCGACAAGCTCGGCATGCGCGGCTCGAACACCTGCGAGCTGGTGTTCCGCGACTGCGAGGTCCCGGCCGACCACATCCTCGGCAAGCAGGGGGGCGGCGTAAACGTGTTGATGAGCGGCCTCGACTACGAGCGCGCAGTGCTCGCCGGAGGGCCGCTCGGCCTCATGGGAGCGTGCCTGGACGTCGTCGTCCCCTACGTCCACGAGCGCAAGCAGTTCGGTCAGCCGATCGGCGAATTTCAGCTGATGCAGGGCAAGCTCGCCGACATGTACGTCACCTACTCTGCCTGCCGCGCGTACGTGTACGCCGTCGGCCAGGCGCTCGACCGCGGCGAAACGACGAGGAAGGATGCCGCCGGCGCGATCCTCTACGCCGCGGAGAAAGCGACCTGGATGGCGGGCGAAGCGATCCAGGCCCTGGGCGGCATGGGCTACATCAACGAGACCCCGACGGGCCGGCTGTGGCGCGATGCCAAGCTCTACGAGATCGGCGCCGGCACATCGGAGATCCGCCGCTGGTTGATCGGGCGCGAACTGTTCGCCGAGACCGCGTGAAGCACCTGCCACATCTTTTCGCCAACAACCGGCGCTGGGTCGAGCAGACCAAGGCCGCGGACGGCCAGTTCTTTCACAAGCTCGCCGGGCAACAGTCCCCGGAGTACCTGTGGATCGGCTGCTCCGACAGCCGCGTGCCGGCAAACACCATCGTCGGCCTCTTGCCCGGCGAACTGTTCGTGCATCGCAACGTCGGCAACGTCGTGGTGCATACCGACCTGAACTGCCTGTCCGTGATCCAGTTCGCGGTCGACGTGCTGAACGTACGCCACATCATCGTGTGCGGACACTACGGCTGCAGCGGCGTACGTTGCGCGCTGACCGGCGAAGGCAGCGGCCTGAGCCGCAATTGGCTGCGCCACATCGAGGACGTAAACGAGCTCCACGCGGCGCGCATCGAAGCGCTGCCCGACCCCCAGCTGCGCCACGACCGGTTGTGCGAACTGAACGTGATCGAGCAGGTCGCCAATGTATGCCGCAGCAGCGTAGTCGAAGAGGCCTGGAAGCGCGGCCAGCCGCTCGCCATCCACGGCTGGATCTACGGCATCGACGACGGCCTGCTGCGCGACCTGGAGATCACCGTCGAAGCGGCGGGCACGCTTGCGGCGATCTACCGCGGCGCGCTCGCGCGCCTCGCTCCGCCGCAGGTTGCGGCGCGCGCAACGCCATGAGCGAGCGGGTCGAAACCTGCCGTGGCGCGACCACGACGCGCGAGCAGGGCTCGGCCATGGTTGCGGTCGACCAGCACCTGCAGTACAAGACATCGACTCGAACCTACGCAGGTCGCGCCCCTTCCCCGAGACGATCGCGGCGCGCGCAAAGCACATGCTTGGCAGTCCGCAACCCGAGGCACGGTAGATACAGGAGGCAGCTATGCAATCCGACCCGATCGTCATCGTTTCCGCCGCCCGCACTCCGATGGGCGGTTTCCAGGGCGAGCTGAAAGGCTTCGCAGCGCACGAGCTCGGTGCTGCGGCGATCCGCGCCGCGGTCGAGCGCGCCGGGCTCAGGCCCGAGACCGTGCAGGAGGTGATCATGGGCTGCGTTCTTCCAGCCGGCCAGGGACAGGCACCCGCGCGCCAGGCGAGCCTCGGCGCCGGCTTGCCGCTTGCCGCCGGCTGCACCACGGTGAACAAGATGTGCGGCTCGGGCATGAAGGCCGCGATGCTGGCACACGACCTCCTTACGGCCGGCAGCATGGACGTGGTGGTCGCGGGCGGCATGGAGTCGATGACCAATGCGCCCTATCTCCTGCCCAAGGCGCGCGCCGGCTACCGCATGGGACACCAGCAGGTGCTCGATCACATGTTCTACGACGGACTGGAAGACGCCTACGACAAAGGCCGTCTGATGGGTACCTTCGCCGAGGAGTGCGCGGACAAGTACCAGTTCTCGCGCAAGGAGCAGGACGATTTCGCGATCGCGTCGCTCGAGCGTGCGAAGAAGGCGAACAAGGAAGGCTGGTTCGCCTGGGAGATCACGCCGCTCGCGATCAAGGCCGGCAAGGAAGAGCGCTTCGTCGAGACCGACGAGCAGCCGTTCAAGGCGAACATCGACAAGATTCCGTCGCTCAAGCCGGCGTTCCGCAAGGACGGCACGGTGACCGCGGCCAACTCGAGCTCCATCTCCGACGGCGCGGCGGCGCTCGTAATGATGCGCCGCTCGAGCGCGGAGCGCCTGGGGCTCGCGCCGCTCGCGGTGATGGTGGGCCATGCGACTCATGCGCAGGAGCCGGCGTGGTTCACCACCGCGCCGGTCGGCGCGATCGCGAAGCTCTACGAGCGCACCGGCTGGAGCTCGGGCAAGGTGGATTTGTTCGAGATCAACGAGGCCTTCGCGGTGGTCACCATGGCGGCCATGCGGGAGCACGCACTGCCGCACGAGAAGGTGAACGTGCACGGTGGCGCCTGCGCGCTGGGGCACCCGATCGGCGCCTCCGGGGCACGCCTCATGGTGACGCTGATCGGCGCGCTGCGCAAATACGGCGGCAAGCGGGGCGTGGCGAGCCTTTGCATCGGCGGCGGCGAGGCGACCGCCGTGGCGCTAGAGTTGCCCTAGATGGCGCGGCCGAAGCTCGCCGCGGGCAAGAAGCAGTTGCAGGCGCTGCTCGACCGCTCGCGCTTCGTGCGCGGCTACGGCTTTCGCGTGATCTCCGTCGGCCCCGCGTCCTGCACCATCGAGCTGCCGTTCAGGCGCGCGCTCGAGCGCCCCGGGGGAATCGTCAACGGCCCGGCGCTGATGGCCGCGGCCGACTGCGCCATGTGGGTCGCGATCAAGGCGGCGATCGGCATGGACCGCGACGCACTCACCTCGGAGCTCAACACCGCGTTCCTCGCCCCCGCGATCAACGAGCCGGTGCGCTGCACGGCGCGCATCCTGAAGCTCGGCAAACGCAGCATCTACGGCGTGGCCGAGTGCCACAGCCGCGGTGGTCGGCTGTTCACCCATCACACCGTCACCTACGTGCGCCTGCCGGAGGCCTGAGTTGGCCCTCTCCCCCCAGCACGAGATGCTGCGCGACACGGTGCGCCGCTACGCCCGCGAGCAGCTCTGGCCCAATGCGGCGCGCTGGGAGCGCGACAAGCACTTCCCGCGCGAGCAGCTGGCCGAGCTGGCGGCCATGGGGCTCAACGCGGTCGCAGTTCCCGAAGAATGGGGCGGCGCCGGGATGGATTACACCGCGCTCGCCATCGCGTTCGAGGAGGTCTCGGCGGGACACGCGGCAAGCGGCACCGTGCTCTCGGTCAACAACCTGGTCGCGGGCATCCTCCACGGCTACGGCAACGGCGCGCAAAAGGAGAAATACCTGCGGCCCCTCGCCCAGGGGCGCGCGATCGGCGCGTTCTGCCTGACCGAGCCGCAGGTCGGCTCGGACGCGGGCGCGATCGCCACGCGCGCCGAGCGCCGCGGTGAACGCTGGGTGCTGAACGGCACCAAGCAGTTCATCACCTCAGGCAAGAACGCCGACCTGGCGGTGGTGTTCGCGGTCACCGACCGCAACGCCGGCAAGAAGGGCATCAGCGCCTTCATCGTGCCCACTTCGACGCCCGGCTGGCGCGTAGCGCGCGTCGAAGACAAGCTCGGCCAGCGCGCCTCCGACACCGCGCAGATCGCGCTCGAGGACTGCACGGTACCCGCAGAGAGCCTACTCGCGGCGGAGGGCATGGGCTACCGCATCGCGCTCGCCAACCTGGAGTCGGGCCGCATCAACATCGCCGCGCAGGCGACCGGCGTCGCGCGCGCCGCTCTCGAGGCGGCGCTCGCCTACGCCGCCGAGCGCAGGAGCATGGGCAAGCCGATCATCGAGCACCAGGCCGTCAACTTCCGCCTGGCCGACATGGCCACGCAGATCGAGGCCGCGCGCCAGCTCTACCTGCACGCCGCGGCGCTGCGCGACGCGGGCAAGCCCTGCCTCAAGGAAGCGTCGATGGCGAAGCTGTTCGCTTCCGAGATGGCCGAGCGCGTGTGTTCGGACGCGATCCAGATCCACGGCGGCTACGGCTACGTGGCCGACTTCCCGGTCGAGCGCCTGTGGCGCGACGTCCGCGTGTGCAAGATCTACGAGGGCACGAGCGACATCCAGCGCCTGGTGATCGGCCGCGCCCTGTCGACGGAAAGCTGATGGCGGCGGGACGAATCGCATACCAAGGCTGCCCGCTGTGCGAGGCGGCGTCGATCGAGCGGCTGGGCCGTTACGACTGCCGGAACCATCCGCTGTACAAGGCGCCGCTGCCACCATTGATGCAGTGGTGCCGCTGCGCGGCTTGCGGGCACGTGTTCACGGACGGCTACTTCAACGAGGAGGCGCTCGGCGTGCTGTTCTCCGGTGCGCACGCTCACCAGCAGCCTGGCACGGATGCCGAACAGGGCCGCAACCTCTGGGCGCGAGTCGTCGAGCGCGTCGCGGCCATGGCACCCGGCGCGCCGCAGCGCGGACTCGAGGCGCCGACTGCGCCCGGACGCTGGCTCGACGTCGGATTCGGCGACGGCACGCTGCTGATGACCGCTCAGGAGTGGGGCTTCGACGTGCTCGGCATCGACCTGCGCGGCGACAGCGTCGAGGCCCTGCGCGCCCTCGGGGTACCCGCGCGCCGAACGGCGCTGGAGCAGCTCGACGAGCCGGGCGAGTTCGACGTCATTACGATGGCCGACGTGCTGGAGCACATGCCATTTCCCCTTCCGGCCCTGGACCAGGTCCATCGGCTGCTCGGGGAGCGCGGTGTTCTCTACCTATCGATGCCGAATGCGGACACGGCGAGCTGGCGCTCGCTCGATCGCGAGGGTCGCAATCCGTACTGGGTCGAGATCGAGCACTATCACAATTTCACCCGCGAACGGCTGCAGGGGCTGCTGCGGCGCCGCGGTTTCGAGCCGATCTGGTACGGCATCAGCAACCGATACAAGTGCGGCATGGAAATCATCGCCCGCCGCACCGGGCCTGGGGGCGCGGGAGACCACTGACATGGGGCTCAAACTGAAGAAGGGGATCAAACAGCTGCTCGAGGAGGCCGGCGCGCGCACGCGCGGCATCACGCCGGCGGACGCCGAAGTGCGCCTGCGAGACCCGGATACTGTGTTCGTCGACATCCGCGACGTGCGGGAGCTCGAGCGCGACGGCATGATTCCGGGCGCGTTCCACGCGCCGCGCGGCATGCTCGAATTCTGGGTCGATCCCGAGAGCCCGTACTACAAGCCGGTGTTCACCGAGGGCAAGACCTACGTGCTGTATTGCGCCGCGGACTGGCGCGCCGTGCTCTCCGCCGCCGCGCTCGCGGACATGGGCATGAACAACGTGCTGCACCTGGAGGGCGGCTTCAGCGAGTGGAAAAAAGCCGGCCGCCCGGTCGGCCAGCGCGAACACAAGCACAAGGGCTGATCCGAGATGCCTGTCATCAAGTCGCAGCTCCATACCCGCTCGGCCGAATACCGGGTCAACTACGAGCGCATGCGGGGGCTGGTCGAGGACCTGAGGCGGCAGGTGGCGCGCGTCGCGCTCGGCGGCGACGAGCAGGCGCGCGGCAAGCACGTCGCGCGCGGCAAGCTCCTGCCGCGCGAGCGCGTGAGGACCCTGCTCGATCCGGGCTCGCCCTTCCTCGAGGTGGGACAGCTCGCCGCGCACGGCATGTACGGCGACGAGGCGCCGAGCGCGGGAATCATCACTGGCATCGGCCGAATCTCGGGACGCG
>Ga0316631_10000085_pt1 | contig 13755 bp, 17 predicted proteins | sample OWC_May_M1_C1_D3_FD_207672 | JGI IMG/M metagenome (GOLD analysis project Ga0316631, IMG submission 207672) | Wetland soil microbial communities from Old Woman Creek delta, Ohio, United States - OWC_May_M1_C1_D3_A | ecosystem: Environmental > Terrestrial > Soil > Wetlands | place: USA: Ohio... | reverse complement strand
GCAGCATCATACCCTACAGTAAGTGTGGCTGCTGTGGGGAATAAAAAAGATGCATACCCATTCTTATATCTTGTGCTTGTGAGTGATACCCCATTGTTGGTGATTGTATAGGAGTGTAAAGATAGGTCGGCTATGCCCGACTCACCCTCCCCCATAAGCACCACATCACCATCTATACCATAATCAATGGTTGCTGGTGCAGTAATAGAGGAAGCCTTTGCTCTACCATCAACTCGCTCAAAGCCACCAACAGATGTGTACCCACTATACTGTCCTGATATTTCCTGATAGTTTACACAAGTTAAAAGCTCTCCTCCTTTCAACTGCAAGGAAGAAACCTCTTCATTTAAACCACCAGTAAGGTATACTACTTCTTGCTGCAATCTTGGCATACTTACTGTGGGTGATCTCATTATGCTATTGCCCTCTTCCTTAAAACAAGCTGTGGTAGCTCCTTATGAAGTAAGTAGCCCATAGACTTATTATAGTTAATAACTGCTTTCTGATAAATCTCAGAGGAAATGATAGATACTAGGTTCATAAGTGCGAGGTGAACAATCAAGTAGTGATGCTCACTCGGCATAATGGGGGTATCAGTATTATTAGCTAGTATCTGTGGCTTAAGATAGTAATGTGCCGAGATAGAGTATGTACCATTCACCTTATTGAATATCAATGCATCATCATATGGTCTGATTGCAACCATGTTTGGGGTACTTGGTGTATCCTTAGCTGGGTCCATAAGAACAGATGAATCATAATCTATGACCCGAACTGGTAGAAAATTATACAATATGCGATCTTCTTTCCATGCGGATAAAAAATCACCGCTTAGGAGAGTTGTTGGCAGATACGTAGTAGTGGCGGGGGTTACAGAGAATGTAACATCCCTTCTTAAGAAATTCCAATTTGTTCTTTCCAGTTGGATATCTATAAAGGATTGCCTAACCGCCTCTACGAGTTCCGCTTGATATCCAGTGGCCATTACTGAACTAATATCCCCCTGGAACTCACCAACTTGGTTTACCTTTTTACATATCTCTAGGAAATTCATTTCTTAGGTCGCCCCATCTTCTTAGGTTCAACAGGAGTCTTCTCCTCCACAACAGGAGGGACTTCTACTACTACCTTTGGAATCTCTTTCTCTTCTTCCTTCTCTTCCTCAATAAGCTCAAAATCACTTGCATACAATCTATAGTACGCCTCATTCAACTCATATACAACACCAGTATCAATGCGTTTGGCTTTCATGTGTCCCTCATAAAAAGGGGGAGTAGATAACAGTTTCCCATACCTACTCCCCCTATCTTAATTAACCCTTATAGAACGAACCTACGGTAAGGCCAGTAGGCTGTACTACCTTACGGCCATACACAAACAGTGTACGCCAGTACTCACCAAAGGAATCAGGAATCTGGAGAGTATCAGTCTTACTTACCTCCATTGCAAAGGAAGTGGCTTCCTTAGTACCCGCTACAGCATAGAAACACTCATTGCCGCTAAGAGTTGCATGGGTCAGGTTATTGGACTGGTAAATCATGGTACGGTCAACCTGACCAATGAGGCCAGACCGGATAACACCAGTGCCGTCACCAGATACATCTGCCCGACGAAGATCACCAAGCTTCAACAGCGCGCAGTACCAAGCCGGGAGTACCAAGAAACGACCCTCAGAACTCTGGTCAGCCTCATCCAATACCTGATTCATGTATACAATATAATCAATAGCATTGGTGGAGGTAATAGCAATACCACTGGTACCAACCACACCAAGGTTAATGTTTGCAGAGAGAGCACCGGCGGTTGCACCAACATTGGCTGCGGCTGCCCCGGTGGACATGTAACCAAGGATGTCCTTATCAGTGGCGATACGCAGTCTCTCAGATGCATCATCAGCAAACATATTGATGAGACCAATATCAGACTGCGCCTTATCAATATCATCTACGCGGAATGCAACATAGTTGGCCTTATCAATGGTAAGGAAGGTATTATCAGCCTTCGGTACCTCATACGTGATCGGGAGACCAATGGTGTACGGGTTTACGGTGAGGGTGGGGGTCCGACGGATGATAACCTGATCACCGGAATTCTTAATTTCACCTTCATAATCTACGTTACAAATATCATTGTAGAACGAGTTAGCATAGAAGTTCTTGAGAACCTTCTTGCTGTACAGTTTAGGGATATACTTAGAAGCCGAGTCAGAACCATAATGATCAACAGTCGTATCACCATAATATCCACTAGTAATTGCTACGCGAGCCATGTTTAAATCTCCTTACTTTTTGTTTTTCTTCATTTATTTTCGGACCTTCCCTTGTAGGATAGCTTGGTCAATCTTGAACTCAATCTCCTTTGCCAAAGCTGCACGGCCCTTATATTTGCCATGTGTTACGTCATCATAAAACTTATCAATGAATCGCATATCTACTACGAAATCATCTCCCTGCTTCACTGACTGAGTACCAGTATTAGTACCAGTTGGTGTAATCTTACTCTCAAGGGAGTTACCCTTAGTCATGTTCTTGAAGGTTACAAAGAACTCTGCAACTCTAGCAACATCCCCGTTTGCTTCTGCTCTCTTGAACAGGTCCTTACGGGCTGCTCCAGAGTAGTCCTCAATACCCTGCATCCACTCAATGAACTTTGGATTGGTATCAATAGTAGCAAAATCAGGTACGAGTCTACCAAGTCTAGACAGAAAGTTCCTCTGCGAGGTCAGCCTATCATTATCCGCTTCACGCTCAAGTTGCTTCATACGCAACTCTTTCTCCTTTCGCAGTTCCTCTTGCAACGGAGCAATAGCATGATTAGTTGCTTTCTTCATAGCAGCAATAGCTTCATCACCGAGGATATCTCTCTCTTCCTGAGAGTAAATATCAACATCTTTTGCATTACTGTGTGCAGAATCCTGCAACTCTGAGATACGCTTACTTGCTGAAACAAGGGAGGTTTTCAACTCCGATACCTCTTTACGCAAGTCAAAGGCTAGTGCATCGTGATGGGAACGAAGGGATACATACCGAGTTTTCCAATCAGTATACTTCCGCTTCTCTTTAGAGTCAGTTGATTCCTGACTGAGTTCTGCCTCAGCAGAAGGGCCATTATCTTCTTCCTCATTATCCCCTACTTCCTTTCCTTCCTCTTCGTCACTCTTCTCCTCAATAGTGGGCTTACCCGTAGTATTAAAGATTGCTGCTTCAAGCTCATCGGTCTCTTTTTCCAACTTTTCCAACTGACTGTTACCCATTTACTGCTCCTTTGTTGACCTGGGTGTACAAGGTTACTTAGGGTGCCCATTATTGGGTCTAAGTAGTAGCTTATACAGGGGCCTATTTGATTACTAGCCTTAGTGCTCTACAAAACTTAGTGGCACCTTGAATGAATTGTACATCCTTCTTCTCTTCTAGTAGACGATCTACCAGAAGCCTCTCTTCTTCCTCTAGGGCTTTACGGAGTATCTCCATATTGCCCCCTCTAATTCTATCTATCTCATCTTGCGTTAGTCTATTTAGTAACATTAGTTTTTATCTCTTGTCCCTTTAGTGCTACCGCAGCATTTCTCTTATTAGCGATATCCCTCTGTGTTCCAGTCATCTTAGTGGCCTCAAGTAGTGCAGCTGTCTTAGCAGCTATTGATTCCTTCTTGAGTTCAATGTCTTGTACCTTAAGGGATACATCTGCATCCTGCTTCTCCCTCTTAATAGCCAAGGCTTCCCTTTGAACAGCCTGTGCTCCAGCAGCCATCTCCTTCTGCCCATCTACCTGAACCTTAGTCGCCTCAATGGATGCAGACTCCTTAGTGGGCTTGCTAGTTGCATCAGCTGCTGCCTTCTCCTCACGGTCCTTCAACTCCAGTCTAGATGGGATGGGGTTATTAATGAAGCCGATATCCTTGGCAACCTCACGGAGTATTGTAGAGCGTCCTTCCAATCCTAGGATTTGCATATCAATGGGATTGGATGTGAGTTGTAGGAACTCATTCCTTCTCAACTGTTCTGCACCACGAATGGTGATAGCCATGGTTCCACGTGGAATTACGCAAATATCACCGGTAAAGGTGCTTGACTCCTTACTGCGGATATTGTAGTAGAACTGAAATTCTACACGTGGTTTAATTAGGCCAGTATCAATATGCCTAATAGCATCCTTAATACTCTTAGTTGAACTATCTATAAGCATACTGAGACCACCTACAGTGGCCGCTGCACCACCAACCTTCTCATTGCCATACGCATACCTAGGAACACCAGTGGCGTCGTCTGCACGCTGTTCAAACTCCTTATAGACAGCGAGTAACTCTGCTGCATTACTAGAGGGTTGGAAGAAGTTAATAGCACGACCACCAGCACCAGTAGGATCAGAAGTAAGCTGCCAGATATGCCAGGGACGCATCCCTTCAATAGCACCCTTATCAGCCAAACGATCTACATAAACCTCAACCTGGGGTCCAGAGGCCATCCCCATGTTATTTGCTAGGGCACGTGCTGTTGCATTACACATCCTAGCAATATCCCTCATCAAGTTAGGGAGAGAGCGACCCCAGATGGAACCAGGGCGATTCTGAAAGGATGCTGCATAGTATGGTCTACGAGAAAGCGGGTCATCATTGATGGATGCCTTGATTACCTCATTACCAATAAGTACTGCTTCAATATCAAGTTCTACCGTATCCTCATACTCTAAATCTGTGAGACCCCATTCCTTTAGTAGTTTTGCAGAGGCTGATCCAAAGTAGTGAAGGCCATGTACCATACCCTTGTTTGCGTCTAACTGGGTTCCTTTCATCTCCAACTGTGCTTTCTCAGACTCGATGCCCGTAAACAAGGTATCAAAGGATTGATCAAGAGCTAGTACAGCCTCAATCTTCTCACTATCATAACCCTCCACACCCTTCAAATCATTGATTTCCTTACGTGTATACCGTACATGCTCAATCAGATTACCCTCCTCAATGCGACTTGCACTGGGAGAGGGATAGATATCAAAGGGGGATACTCTTTTATTAAGGAAAGAGAACTCTGAGGAGGTCTTAGCTACACCATTAACCCAGGTCAGCTTACTATTCTTAGTAATAATTGGGCCTTTCATAAAGGCGGTAGGGAATACTGAGAAGTCCTCAATAAAATCAGTTAAGGCAGTGTCCCAACGACCCTCAAGAAGCTGGTCATATACCTCAGTCTCCATCTTCTTAGCCTGATACTTAGCCTCAGCCATGATTTCCTCCATGACTGCCTCTTCAATATCTCTACGATTCTGGTTTAACTCTTTTATTTTCTTCTGTGCAGTCTTGGTATCTACACCACCCTCTTTGTGGGTAGTTTCAAGCATGGACTTCCATTCATTCTGGATAGATGTGGTAATTGTATCTTGGATATCTTGGGGTAAATTCGGGAGGGGAGTAGGTTCAAAGGAGAAGGGCTTATCCTTACTAAGCAGAAGGTCTCCAATCCACGAAGTAGCTGTCCTACATTTTGTAGCGGTAAGATTCATGTATATTTCTGAGCCACCCTCCTCACGAATCTTCATCAGATCAGAGGGGTCATACTCACCATTATACGCACGCAAGCATGAGAAGAGTTCCTCTTCAATACCTGAGGACTTCTTAGCATCTTTATTGGTATCAAATACAGTACGAATGTGGGCAGCGAGTGAAGAAGAGAATGCGTCTAAGTTTCTCTCATTCTCCTTCTCAGTTACCCCATCCATCTGTAGCAGTTCCTGGTCTACAAGGTCTTGTGTACCAAGTACTATAAGTCCTTTAATCTCTTCCATTAATTATGCCCACAGGTATGAGGATTTTACTACTTGCCTAGGTTTATATCGCATGGGGGAGTATGAGAGTGTGTTAATAGCAAATGTGAGTGCAAGTGCATCAGAGTAGTCTGGGCTATCTTGCCCCCTCTTCTTCATATCCCTTTTGCTTTCTAGTATAATCTGTAACTTGTTATTGTAGGAGTAATTGATACCAACCAAATCAGATCGTAACTGGGGGTGATAAGGTAATGAGGCGTTACTAATCCAGTCCCTTACCTCACCATATAACTCTGATCGTAGGTTGTAGAATGTCTTCTGTTGTGTAGAGGGAGAGGATACGTTAATATCTAGTACTGGGATATCGAAACGCTTAAGCTGATCAACAACACCAGAACCTACACCAATACCATCTACTGCTACAGCTGAGTAAGAGTTAGACTGGTAGTACTCTAGGATTTTCTCTGTAAAGGTAACAGTATCAATCCCCTTAAAGGAGACTAAGTTATGCAGCTTGGGCCCCTGTCTATCAGCAATAACACAACTATCATTACCGAAACGGGCCACATCACAACCTAGGATACGCTGGTAGTTCTGGTATTCCCTAGGCATTAACTGTCTTTGCATAGCCTCATCTATTACTCCAGCTGAGAAGAACTGTGCCTCAGACAGTGTGGGGAACTCCCCAAGAACTCGCATCTTGTAGAAATCTGAGGCAATACCATAGTACTCCTCTACTTCCTTTATCCACACCTTATCTACGTTTGGTGACTGGTGGGCTGTAAAGGTAAAGCGTGACCAACCAGTAACCTTATCAGCGAAGAGGTCGTAGAAAGCACCCTCTGCACGAACTGGGTTACTCACAAGGATGAAGCTGGTATCACCGGAGGAAAGAGTACCATATAAGGTATCAAAGATTTCCTTAGGGAGTGCCGAAGCCTCATCAATCATTATCACAACCTTAGAGGCATGGAGACCAGCGAAGTTCTCTTTATTATCAGAGGAGCCAGTAATCCATGAACACATCTGTGTACCTTTCTTACCCTCAATATAACAATTATCATTCATAATGTTATAGAAGGGTTTGAAGAGGGGGTTCATACGTCCGTGCCATAGCAATAACTCTGAACGAAATACACGGAAAAGCTGTGAGGCTGTGGGTGCTGTAACAAGCATCTTACAATCGGGATAACATATGAGGAAGAAGAGAGTAAGCCAAGCCAGTACAGCAGTCTTCCCACTTGACGTACAGGACTTTACTGCTACACGGCTATTCTCTCCAACTGCTGCAAGGATCAAATCTATCTGCTGATCTGTGGGAGATGCACCTATAACATCTCTAATGAATGCTAGTGGGTTCTCCTTATACATAGCTAGTAGTGTGACTAACTTATCAGTAGACATGTGATCCTTTCTATTTTATTTAAAGTGGGCTCTTTGTTTCAAGAGAGGAGCCCCAGTAGACTCTCTATTCTTTAGGCTGCGTTAGTTACCAGCTTAAAAACACAGGATGCAGAGGTACCTACATTTACGTAGAGACCAGAGGTACCAGTAGCAACATCAGTATCAATGAAGAGGCAGCCCTTAGCATAAGTAGTACCTGCATCTGCTGGCAGGGTAGTACCTGTAGCAATAAGGGTTTTACCAAGGGAGTCTTTCATCAGTACAGTTACACCAGTAGCACCAGCAACACCAACAGCCTTCAATTCATTTACAGACAGAGAACCAACACCCATACGAGAAATAGTATTACTCATGTTATACTCCTTTTTGTGGGCCATTATAATGCCCTTTAATAAGCAAACTAGTGGGGCTGGATACAGGCATCGAACCCGTGACCTTCTGATTACAAAACAGTTGCTCTACCAACTAAGCTAATCCAGCAGTAAATTAGGCAGCGTTGCACTGCCACGTGGGTCAGTCATACTAGGCTTCATACCCATAAGCAACTTGGCTGACAAGATAGGGATCGAACCTATGATCTACTGCTTAACAGGCAGTCGCTGTACCACTCAGCTACATGTCAATACCTACTCCATAGTCCATGTTTCACTTGGTGTACCAGAGACAGGGACTTCCTTAGCATCTGCTGGCATAATTCTTTTCTTTATCACTTCTTTCTTAGCTAGGTCAAGAAGGGTATCCAGGGCTTGATCTGGCCTGATCTCTTCTATTCTAATGGTTTCTGTAAATGCATTACATGTACGACCAAGTAACTCTACTGAACGGAGAAGTTGTGCTCTATTACTCTTATCCTCAACCTCTTCTTTCAGGGCCTCAATCTGATCAACAAGGACAGACTGAATGTAGCCCTTATCTATCTTCAAGTCCTCAAGCTTACGTTCCCGTAGGGAGATTATGTACTCCTTTACGTTGTCCTTACTACGAAGATAGAAGCCCCTGATCTTAGCTGCATTCTGAAAAGAGACAGGTTCCAACCTAGGAGTACCATCACTCTCTTTCAATTTACCATGTAGTAGGAGACCCTCCGCTAGACCAGACTGCTTAAGGGCCTTCATGTTATCCCCGGTGAAGGTGTAAATCCAAGCGTAGGATTGTTCCTTCTCAGTGAGGATGGGTGCGTTGGGATGGGAGAGGAGTGAGAGAAAAGCATCGTTGATTAATACTGGATCAGCCCTACGCATGAGTGCTTTACTAATAGTGGAGAACTTATTCTCACCACAATCAACTAGCTTATATGTTTCTGCAAGATTATTAATATCATTCTGAAAGTCTCTGATACACTTACGAATTGTGTCATAGTGTACCTTGTACTTCTCAGCTAAACTCTGGTATGTACCTTTACCATAAACAAAGGAAAAGACAATAGCCATTTTATCCTGCAAAGAAAGGACACTATTAGTATCCTCGAGTTTCTCCTTGAGTGTGATGGTTTTCTTGTCCTTACTTAACTTACCTCTCTCCACTTTACTTTTAACTGGAGTATTGTTAATTTCTAAGAGAGCCATGTAAGTCCTTTTGTATTACTTAGGAAGGAAAGAAGTTCCTTCTTTGTTTGTGTTAGTATTAGTTGGTACAACAATCAGCCAATAATAAAGACCCTACTAAGTATTAGCAAGGAATACCTATGTTAATAGTTTACATAGTTATTATATACTATTGATTGATTATCTTAAGAGTAGTAAGAAACACCTTGCGTATACTGAGATACTCTATGTATACCTTACTAAACCTCCTAACTGTATTATACCATTTTATTTTTATCTTGTCAAGTAAAATAAATCAAAAATTAGAAACTATTTTTGCTTTCTTAGTGTTTCTAGATACTTACAAGTAGCCTTTTTATCAGCTTAAAGTAGACTAAATATCGACTGTATTGGGTACATATTGGGTATATCTGGCCTATATATTGGGTATACCTTAGGTATATCTGGCCTTTCCTTGCTAATACTTCGTGGAAAGGGACACTAGGGAGAGTAGGGGTTGTGGGTAGGCTATATTTTCAAATTGTGTTCATAGGGAGACGGGGGGTAACCCCCACCAACCCCCGGATACCCATCCCAAAAGAGGGTGCCACCCCCCTCAAACACCCCCCACCGGGGTCTAATTAGGATTAATTAGGGAAAACCCAGGAATACCTTGGAAACCCCCTGGAATCCGTGGGTTGTGGGAGTAGGGCTGGAGGGTAGGGGGTTGTTTTTCGGAGGGCGTTTTTAGGGTAAGTAAGAGAGTAAAAGGTTCGGTGGGGTTCCCCTAGGTACACCCTAGCACCACACTATCAACCTTGGATATCATGCCAGCTGTCCCGAATTAGGGACCATGATACCTGAATCGTTCTCTCACATAGACCATGAACACGCAAGTCAACCGGATAATCTCTTATCCCTTGCGTTTACATGGTGGCCCATAAGGGGCAGAAGTATACCATACTTGCCGACTGGTGTCCCTTGACACAGGGACATAACAACGGTGACACCTGGGAGAGATTATACCGCCGAGTTAATCTCTGGATTCTACCTAGGCAAACGTGACGTACCAGGGTTAGGCGAAAGATACAGATTGCTCTGTAAGCTATGGTGTTCTTTGGTAGGGTAGTGCTTTACTATCCCTGATGAGTCCATAAGGACGAAACCACAAAACGAATGAGGTGTTATCATGGCAAGTGCAAAAGTATCTTTGAAGCTGGATGCTGTAAAACAGGCTGTTATTTCCTCCGGTTCGGCTATCTCCAATGCCGATATGACCTGTAAGGCCGTATGGGAATACTGCAAGAAAACGAAGATGCACCACACGGCTCTCCTGGCCTCCTGGTTTACCCTCCCCATGCGTGAAGATGCCCTGGGCAAAGGGAAGCCCGTAGGCTGTCAGGCTCTTATTGCTTCGGGAAAAAAGGAGTTGGTTGCAATCGGTCATTTCAGCCAGCACATGTCCGTATGGGTTTCCACCCATGTTGAGGACGCCGATAAAGCCTTTGCCTATGCCAAGAGAGCATCCGGTGCCGGTCGTAAGAGTAAGGGACAGCCTTCTGCGAAGTCTGCTACCAATACCCCTGGCCTTTCCTCGGTTGGTAAACGTGCCTTTGCCAAGCTGGAGGAAAGCCGGAAGAAAAAAGAAGGAACTTCTTTCCTTGCAGAGGGAACCGTAGTCGTATCCGGGATCACCACGGAACAGGCCATCATGCTCTTGGAAGAACAGGCAAAGCTGGCCCACAATACCACAGCCTCCGCTCTCCTGGCCTCCATTCGGGCCTTGATGTTGTAGATAATAACATGATGCGAAAAAGCCGCATCCTGCTAAGTATACCTGGGAATTGAGAGCAGAGGGTGATTTTACCCTCTGTTTTCTTTTCCTATTTCCTTTTCTAATTAAAACTAATTGGGTTAATAATATGGCAACTGGGGTATCTTGTGGTGGGTGCTGTTCGAGTACCCTACCATGTCAAAAGTGTTTACAAGATATGCTTAAAACCAACGGTATCCCACTAAAAGATATTGAACAGTTTAGAGGGTTAAAGCATAAGGAGCATGGCTATCAATACCCGTGGGAATATAGCGAACTTAACCTTGCTCTAACTAAGCACAAGAGGGAACAAAGCCAGGAGGGTAAAGTATGATCTACCTCCTATCAATCCTAATCATAATCGGCCTCTTTGCTCTCCTTGATTCAATGCTATATGCTGCCCAAGCATTTCAGGAAAGGCAAGACTGGAGAAATGGTGTTCGGCAATGTGGGAGGTGGTTGTGGTAAACTCAAGACTACGAAAAGGAGGAGAAAACCATGGCACTATACACAGAGTTCATATTAATCCTAGTCAATATACTCTTACTCACTAGTCTCTTCTATATTTACTATAATAGTGGGTGTGTACGTTGGTCATATAAGGTAGGGAGAGTCCTTACCATAACTGGGCATATTTGGAGAGCTACAGTAGCTCTGCTTATCCTGTCCTGGTTTATCTATATTTGGATATAAAAGGAGAAACAAAATGAAAATTACAATACTTCCCACCCAACAGAAAGAGAGTAAAGAAGAGGAGATTTTTCTTACCCTAATCCCCAGAGAGGATAAGGAGGGGGTGTCAACCTTGTGCAGGTCAATAGTAATGGGACACCCATGCGGTGTGGGGTTATTCTGTCACTATCCAGCAGGGGCGTCCACATGGAATCCCTCTACCGTGGATCACTCCCGGTAGATGCACTATACCGTGTCCTCTTGGTGTAGCCTATGGACACTCCAAGACCTAAGATAATTCACTGGATACCCTGGAAGATTGGTGACCCTATAATCCGTAAGAGTGGCCTTATAGTTGCATTGTATAGGAGTGGTATTTCCGCTTACTTTAAGGACAGGGTGAGGAATTCCAGTGGTGAATCCCTTATGTATGCGGTTGTTTCCATTCCTATGTTAATAGGTGGGCCACTATGAACGCTAAACGACAGGAAATCATAGTCTGGATACCCTGGAAAGCAGAGGATACTGTAGAGAGTCAGAGAAAAATCATACTTGTCCTATATAATGAGGGCCATGTTGGTATTTTCCATAATAAGGTAAGGAATAGTGGGAACTGTAGTATGTATGCCATTGTTTCCATACCTAAGGCCTAAGACCTTGCTTTATCCTAATTAAAATTAATTACACAAGGAGAAACAATATGTGTGATACAAAGAAACCCAAGCTGATTGAAATTGGTAAGAAGTATACCTACAATGGACACCCTGCTAGGGTTATCTGTGTAGATAGGAATGGGGAGTATTCGGTTGTAGCACTTGTCACCTACAGTAATTGGGAGGATATGTTATGTTTTACACAAGAGGGTGTACGATTCCCCGGGCAACCTAGCCATAGTTGCCTAGAAGAGGTACCCCCATACGCCGATTGGAAGGTGGATGATAAGATTCTTGTCGCTGTTAGCCCATCCGGGCCGTGGTATAAGGCACACTTTAGCCATGAAGAGGACGGAGTGGTAATGGCATTTAACGGCCAGAGAACCTCTTGGAGTTCAACTGGAGTAGAGCCCTGGGGGTATGGGAAGAGACTGGAGTAGTGTCATAAGCACCCCACCACACCACCCTCATACCAAACCATACCACCACACCAGACAGTGTGTAAACGTGCCGCTACGGTACCTTTAAGGTGCCTTAAAAGGGATTCTATGGGATACAGCAGAGGAGGTAGAGTATGTATTGGACATTGAATAGAATATCAGAGGGGGCGGGTGTGTACAGCCTCCGGTTTACCCGCTTCTTTTCCAAGTATCGTACCTTAATTAATTTTAATTAGAAGCAATTCTGCTTCGCAGTCTTAGGAGTAAGTCTACTCCATCGCCTTAAGAGGATGGGGAAACTGTACTGGAGTTTGACTCTCATACTGAGTTTTATAAATGGGCATACAAAGTAAACAGGAAGCATGGATAAAAGGTGGACACACACATGATAAAGGTTGAAGTAGTAAAGAAGATACCTAACTGGTCGGGGTGGGTTCCCGCATTAAACAAGTATGTGGGGGATGGTAAGGCTTACACGGCTGTATTGCATGAGAACCAGTGGGAAAGACCGCTTAAGGATTACTATGTCCAATTATTCTTTGGCAACTACACTGAATGGAACTTCCCACTTGCATCCCTCAAGGTTGTAGGTGGTACTGGTATGGAGGTCTTTAAGCTGAGGCAATTAATACACCAGATGGAAAGAGAGGTGGATGGATTATGAATTATATTATAGCCATTGACTGGAATAGTCCATTCGTAGATAAGCATAGGCGTGGCTTATCAGATGGTGAATGGGAGAGTATGCAGGATAAGAAGAACCTGTATTACTTAGGGGATATAGTATCATTTAAAGTAGGTGGGATGGGTATTATCACAGGTGTATCTACACCACACCCACGATCCTACTCATGCACAAAGATAACTGGTAAACCATTCCATAAGAGCGGAAAGTGTGCTTGGCATTTAGCCGGTGATTTCAAAAAACTACTATACCCAAGTGGGATAAGGGGTAGCCTATGTTCCCTTTAAGAAGGAAGGAAGATAAGTTTACAAACTTAATCATAATGGGGGGTGGGGAAGGTAAGCCACTATTCGCAACGGTTGATGTAACCTCCTACTCTTTCTTTAATCTCAGGAAAAAGGTAGAGAGGAGGGAGGTAGTTCTTAGGCCTTCATATTGGAGTTTTGTGGATACCGGGTACTATACACCCGGAGAGGAGACGGAGTTACTGTATCTTACGTATAAACTTAAGAAGCAGCAGAGAGAAATGAGGAGGAATGCTGGATTCCCCATACCGGAAGATATGGGGGGTATGGTGGTTCCTAAGAAGGTGATGTATGAATGTTTGAAGGATAGGTGAGGTATGATACCAATAGAAAAGATAAGGGATGGGCTGCATGTTAAGGTTGACCCAACTGCATTCAGGAGTATTGCATATAAAGAGCGTGTCTTACGGGTGCGCCCCAACATATTCACAGCTACTTTCAAAGTAAAGAGAGGTCGTTGTGGGGAGATATTTTTGGAGGGGTTAGGTTCCTTTGAGTTTGAT
>Ga0316631_10000084_pt1 | contig 13987 bp, 17 predicted proteins | sample OWC_May_M1_C1_D3_FD_207672 | JGI IMG/M metagenome (GOLD analysis project Ga0316631, IMG submission 207672) | Wetland soil microbial communities from Old Woman Creek delta, Ohio, United States - OWC_May_M1_C1_D3_A | ecosystem: Environmental > Terrestrial > Soil > Wetlands | place: USA: Ohio... | reverse complement strand
AAGGAGCAGCAACATGAATATCAGCGACGTCATGATCCATATCAACGAGTCTCTGAGCGAAGAAGCCCGCGCGTCTCTCGAAAACACGATGCGAAGCGTCGAAGGTGTCATTTCGCCGAGGTTCAACCCAGGCAAGCAGCATCTGCTCATGATCGCCTTCGACCCGAAAAGAACCAGCATGGCGATCTTGTTGGAGAAGACCCGGGCAGCAGGCTATACCGCCCAGCTGGTAGGGATGTAAAGTCGCTCCTGGATGGGGGGAACGGCCATGGGCAGGCGATTCGACAGCATTCTGGGCACCATCGGCAACACGCCGGTGATTCGCATCAACAAGCTGGGCCCCGAGGGGGTCAACCTCTACGTCAAGGTGGAATCCTTCAATCCGATGGGTTCGGTGAAGGACCGGTTGGCCCTGGGGGTGATCGAGGACGCCGAACGCCGGGGTGAACTCAAGCCCGGACAGACGATCGTCGAAGCCACGAGTGGCAATACAGGCATCGGCCTGGCCATGGTCTGCGCACAGAAGGGCTACTCCCTGGTCATCACCATGGCCGAGAACTTCAGCGTGGAGCGGCGCAGGTTGATGCGATTTCTCGGCGCCAAGGTCGTTCTGACGCCGGGCGGCCAGAAGGGCTCGGGGATGGTGGCGAAGGCCGCGGAGTTGGCCAAGGCGCATGGCTGGTGGCAACCGCGCCAGTTCGAGAACCCGGCCAACGCGGAGATCCACGCCAGGACCACCGCCGTGGAAATCCTCGGGGACTTCGCCGATGTCTCGCTCGACTACTGGGTCACCGGTTTCGGCACGGGCGGTACGCTGAACGGCGTCTCGCGGGTGCTGAAGGAGAAGAGTCCGCATACGCAGATTATCGTTTGCGAGCCGGACAATTCGGCCATGCTTGCGAGCGGCATCGCCCAGGCGAGGCACGGCGACGGAACCCACAGCGCGAGCCATCCCCGGTCCCGGCCCCACCTGATGCAGGGTTGGTCGCCGGACTTCATCCCCAAGCTCGCCGAGCAGGTCACTGCGGCGGGCCGCATCGACGCCTTTGTGCCGGTCGACGGCAAGGACGCGTTGCGTTGTGCCAGGGACTTGGCGCGCCAGGAAGGCATCTTCGTCGGTATCTCGGCGGGCGCCACGTTTTCGGGTGCGCTGCGGGTCGCCCAGACCGCGCCGCAGGGCGCCAACATCCTGTGCATGCTGCCCGATACCGGCGAACGCTACCTTTCCACGCCGCTGTTCGAAGACGTCGCCATCGAGATGACCGAGGAGGAGCTCGAACTATCGAGGTCAACGCCGGGATTCCGATTCGACGTCGCCCCGGCGGCAGCGGCCGCGCCGGCAGATGCGGTCGACGCCCCGGACGAAGCGGCCGCCAGGGAGGTCGATGCAATGTTGAGCGACCCGGACCGGCCTGTCGTCATGTTCGCGTACGAGTGGTGCGAGTTCTGCAATTCGGTCCGAAACGTGTTCTCGGAGTACGGCATTGCCTACACCTCGATCGATCTCGATTCGGCCGCCTATCGTCAAGGCGATCGCGGCGGCAGGATATTCGAGGCTCTCAAGCGCCGGTCCGGATCGGTCACCTTGCCTCAGATCTTCGTCGGCGGGGACTTCGAAGGCGGCTGCACCGACGTGTTCGACGGTCTGAAGTCAGGCCGGCTGCAGCCCCACCTGCGAAAACTCGGCGTCAGCGTCGACCCGTCGGTCAAGGCCGACCCCTATGACCTTTTGCCCAAGTGGTTGCACCCACGTTGAAGCTGCGGGCGCAATGAGTGGTCGCCGCCCGACTACCAATGGGCCTCCAGCCCGGCCTTCCAGTCATCCACGAACTGCTGGATTGAGTCGATGAAGTCCTGATCCTGTTCTGTTCGGTTGATGGTGAGGTGAATGAAGGTGAGCTGCGGGTCCGGAGGATGTCCGGTGGTCACGGTCCATTGCAAGGCATTGGGACAGCCGGGCAACGAAAAGCGCACGCCGTTGCGCAAATCCTCGCGGCGCGCATCGAACGCCCCCCACACGCAGTAGATTTCACCGCTCGAGTTTGCGTCGCCAAGCACCTTTTCGATCGAAGCACACCAGCGCGGCAGCTCGCTGATCGTAAGGCGGCGCTGTAAATCCGAGACCGAGGCGGAAATAGCTGTCGTGGCAAGGAATTCCATGCGTGCATGTTAATCGGAAGCTGGGCGGCGCGCCCGGCAGGATTTGAACCCTCGACCCGGACCGTGCCCTGGTTCACGCATTTGTTGACGCTCGCGCTGCAGTGCCGATAATCCCCCCACCCACCCATAGGAGGCAAAGATGAGCGGATTCGCACTGGCGGTAAAGATCAAGGTGAAGCGCGACGCGGTCGACAAGTTCATGGCGGCGGTGCAGGAAAACGGCAAGGCGGCGCGCGAGACCGAGCCAGGATGCAAGACCTTCGACATCCTGGTCGACCCGAATGACGCGACCTCGGTGATGCTCTATGAGGTTTACGTCGACGAGGCGGCGTTCGAGGCGCATCAGCAGACACCTCACTTCAAGAAGTACCTCGCCACCGCGCTGCAGTGGCTGGATTCGCGCGAGCGCCAGTTCTTCCGGCGCGCCGCCCCCTGATGGACCTGCGCCTCGCCGAGATCACGCCGACCGAGCGCTACAAGCTGCTCACCGGCCTCGTGGTTCCACGGCCGATCGCGTGGATTTCGACGGTGAACGCCGCGGGCGTAGCGAACTGCGCGCCCTATTCGTTCTTCAATGCCTTTGCCGAGGATCCGCCACTCGTCATGGTGAGCTTCGGGCCGCGCCTCGACCGCAAGGTGAAGCATTCGCTCAGGAACACGCTCGACACGGGCGAGTTCGTGGTCAACCTGGTCGACGAGGAGACGGCGAACGCGATGCACCTCTCGAGCGAGGAAATTCCCGAGGAGGAAAGCGAGTTCGAGAAGACCGGCCTGACCCCCGCGCCGGCGCTCATGGTGCGCCATCCGCGCATCGCGGAGGCGGTGGCTTGCTTCGAGTGCCGCGTCTTCAGGCACCTGGAGATCGTTCCGGGCCGGGTGTTCATCATCGGCGAGATCCTGCTGGTGCACGCGCGCGATGGGGTGATCGACCCCGTGACGAAGCGTATCTCCGACAGCCACTACCGGCCGATCGGCCGGCTGTACGCCAACCGCTACTGCACCACGCGCCAGCGGTTCACGCTGCCCGGCAAGCTGCCGGACTGAGTCGCACGCGGCTACGTCCGGCTCAGTATCCCCAGTAGTCCAGCCCCTCGGGAAGCGGCTCGCCGTGGCTGAGCGAGGCGAGCTTGGCGTACTGGCCCTCGGCGTACAGCAGCGGCTTGCCGCGCTTGCCGAACATCACCTGCTCTACCTGCCCGAGGAAGATGGTGTGCGAGCCGTGCACGAACTTCTTCACCACCCGGCAGTCGAACGATGAAAGCGCGTCGATCAGCACCGGCGAACCGGTAACCAGGTGCGTCCACTCTCGCGACTTGAAGCGCCCCTCCCCGCTCTGCGCGCCGCTGAAAGCGGTCGACAGATCCGTATCGTCCGCGCGCAGCAGGTTCACGCAGTAAACGCCCGACTTCTGGATCGCACCGTGCGTGATCGCGGCGCGATTGATGCACACCAGCACCGTTGGCGGATCGGCGCTCACCGAACACACCGCGGTGGCGGTCATGCCGTAGCGATGCCCTGAGTGCGCGGTGGTGATGATGGTTACCGCGCCCGCCAGCGTGCGCATACCGAGCTTGAACTGCTTTTCGTCGACGCGCTGCGGCGGGTGGTCTTTTTCCATTCGGCGGAGTTTACCTTTTACATGCTAGATTGTGCGCGCGCCGCCTGGCGCACCCGCCCGCCATGCCGCTTCGCGTACTCGTCCTCTACGCCCACCCCTCGCACGACCGCTCGCGCGCCAATCGCGTGCTGCGCGCGGCGATCGAGGATGTCGCGGGCGTAACGCTGCGCGACCTGTACGACGCGTACCCGGACTTCTTCATCGACGCACGCCGCGAGCAGCGGCTGGTCGAAGAGCACGACGTGCTCGTGTTCCAGCACCCGATGTACTGGTACAACGTTCCGGCGCTGCTCAAGGAGTGGCAGGACGCGGTGCTCGAGCTCGGCTGGGCGTACGGCGAAGGCGGCGACAAGCTGCACGGCAAGCACTTCATGCAGGCGCTCACCACCGGAGCGCACGCCTCGTCGTACCGGCACGGCGGCCATGCGCACTTCGAGATCGCCGAGCTGCTGCGTCCGTTCGAGCAGATGGCGTACTACTGCGGCATGCGCTGCCTGCCACCGTTCGTGACGCACGCCGCCCGGCTCATCGAAGACCCGGCCCTGGAGGCGCAGGCGGTTCGCTACCGCGAGCTGATCGCCGCGATTGCCGCAGGCCGGCTGCCGGCAGCCATCGAGACGATTTCATCGCGAGCGGAGTGAGCCATGCATGACCACGGATTTCTGCAGCAGGCGCTCGTTTACCTCGCAGCGGGCGTGATCACGGTGCCGATCTTCAAGCGCCTCGGGCTCGGGTCGGTGCTCGGCTACCTGGTGGCGGGCGTCGCGATCGGCCCCTGGGGGCTGCGCCTCATCTCCGAACCCGGCACGGTGCTGCAATTCGCCGAGTTCGGTGTCGTGCTGCTGCTGTTCCTGGTCGGGCTGGAGCTCAACCCGAGCCGCCTGTGGGCCCTGCGCCGTCCGATCTTCGGCCTCGGCAGCGTGCAGGTGCTGGCGACCATCGCGGCGGTCGCCGCGCTCGGCCTCGCGCTCGACCAGCCCCTGGCGGTGTCGCTGGTGGCGGGCATGGGCTTCGCCATGTCGTCCACCGCCATCGGGCTGGCGACGCTGGCGGAGAAGAACCTGCTGCCGACGCCCGGCGGGCAGGCGTCGTTCTCGGTGCTCCTGTTCCAGGACCTGGCGGTGATTCCGCTGATGCTGTTGCTGGCGCTGATGAGCGGCAAGAGCGGCGCGACCGCATTCGACTGGGTCGCAGCGGCCAAGGCGGTGGCCATGATCGGGCTTCTGGTGGTCGCCGGACGCCACCTGCTGCGCCCGCTGCTGCGCTTCGTCGCCAATACCGAGTTGCGCGAGGTGTTCGTCGGGTTCTCGCTTCTGCTGGTGCTCGGCATCGCCGCGCTCATGCAGGCCGTCGGGCTGTCGATGGCGCTCGGCGCCTTCCTCGCCGGCGTGCTGCTCGCCGACAGCGAGTACCGCCATGAGCTCGAGCTGGACATCGAGCCCTTCAAGGGGCTGCTGCTCGGACTGTTCTTCATCGCCGTGGGCATGTCGGTCGACGTCGGGCTGTTCCTGCACACACCGCTCGTCGTGTTGGGGCTCGCCCTCGGGGTCGTGGCGCTCAAGATCGTGCTGTTGTACGTGGTCGCGCGGCCGTTCTACTGCGGCCGCACCGACGCGACGCTGTTCGCCCTCGGGCTGTCGCAGGTTGGCGAGTTCGCCTTCGTGCTGTTCGGCGCCGCGAGCCAGTTCCTGCCGCGGCCGACGATCGACCTGCTGAACGCCGTGGTCGCCACCTCGATGCTGAGCACACCGTTGCTCATGCTCGCTCACGAGCGCTTCGTGGTGCCGCGCCTGGCGCGCGCCGCGCCGCGCCCCGCCGACGTCATCTCCGAGAACAATCCGGTGATCGTGGCGGGCTTCGGGCGCTTCGGGCAGATCGTCTCACGCGTGCTCGGCGGCGCCGGTATCGCCACCACCGTCATAGACCACGACCCGAACCAGATCGACATGGTGCGCCGCTTCGGCTCCAAGGCCTATTACGGCGACGCCACGCGTCTCGACCTGCTGCGCTCGGCCGGTGCGGACAAGGCCGCGCTGCTGGTGGTTGCGGTCGACGACGTCGAGGCGGCGCTGGCGATTACGCGGCTGGCGCGGCAGCACTTTCCCCGGCTCCGGCTGCTGGCGCGCGCGCACGGGCGCACCGACGCCTTCGAGTACGTCGAGATGGGCGTGCCGGCAGTGCGTGAGACGCTCGGCTCGGCGCTCGACGCGGCGCAGGCCGCGCTGCGCGTGCTGGGCTTCCACCCCCACTCCGCATGGAGGATCGCCGCGCAGTTCCGGCGGCGCGACGAAGCCCTGCTCGTCGAGCACGCGCCGCACCGCCACGACCAGAAGAAGCTGATCGCGGTGTCGCAGCAGGCGCGCGCCGATCTGAACGCGCTCTTGCGCGAGGAAGCGGCCCGCCTGCGCAGCGCCGAGGATGGGGGCTGGCGCTAGCGGCCGCGCAGATTGACCAGCACGATGCCCGCGCCCACCAGCAGCGCCGCCGCGCCGAACGCCGGGGTGAGCGGCTCACCGAGCACCAGCACGCCGGACAGCACCCCGAACAACGGCGTGAGGAACGAGAACACCGACAGCCGCGCCGCCAAGTAGCGCGTCAGGAGCCAGAACCAGGCGAGGTAACTCGCGAAAGCGACGATCACCCCCTGATAGGCGAGGCTCGCGAGCGCCGTCGGGGTGAGTGCGACGACACCTGGCTCGCCCATCAGCGCGGATGCCACGGGCAGCATCAGCGCGGAGACCGCCAGCTGGTAGAACAGGGTCTTGGTCGCGGTCACGCCGCTGAGCTTCGAGGCCCGCACGAGCACCGTGGTGGCGCCCCACAGCACGGCTCCGATCACGCCGAAAGAATCGCCCAGCAGCGTCGCGTCGCGCCCTGCTGTCAATCCGTTGGCGAACGCCAGCACGACCCCGGCGAACGACAGCAGCACCCCGAGCCATTGGCCGCGCACCAACCGTTCGCCGCGCACGAATAGGTGCAGCCCCAGCGCTGCGACGACCGGCGCGAGATAGATGAAGACGATCATGCGCGAGGCGGTGGTATGCCCCAGGCCCGCGTAGATGAAGACGAACTCGCCGCCGAACAGCAGTCCCGCGGCTACGCCCGGCAGCAGCGTACCGTCGCGCCGGAATAGCGCGATACCGCGCACGCGGGCCCAGACGAGCAGCAGAAGCGCGGCGACGATCGAGCGGATGCCGGCCTGCATCACGAGCGACACGTCGTGCGCGGCGAGCTTGATGGCGACCTGCTGGAATCCCCACAGGGCCGTGCACACCACCATGACCCCGAACGCCGGGGTGTCGAGCGCCTTGCGTTCGTTTGACATGCGAATGGGAGGACCAGGACGGCGCGCAGTCTAGCAGGACGGCCGCCGCATCATAGGGTTCGCCTATCGGCACCATGGCGACAAATCATTGGAGTTATCCGGGCGGCGGCCCTATCTTGATAGCCATGTTCAATCACACCGCAGGAACCACGAAATGAACGCAAGTCGCGAAGGCAAACCGGTACCCCAGGTCACGTTCCGCACCCGCAGCAACAACGAATGGCGCAGTGTCACGAGCGAGCAGTTGTTCAAGGGCAAGACGGTGGTCGTGTTTTCCCTGCCCGGGGCGTTCACCCCGACCTGCTCGTCGACCCACCTGCCACGCTACAACGAGCTCGCGCCGGCGTTCTTCGCCAACGGCGTGGACGCGATCGTGTGCGTATCGGTAAACGACGCCTTCGTCATGAACGAATGGGGCAAGGACCAGGAATGCGAGAACGTGGTCATGGTCCCCGACGGCAACGGCGACTTCACCGATGGCATGGGCATGCTGGTGGACAAGTCCGACCTCGGCTTCGGCAAGCGCTCCTGGCGTTACTCGATGCTTGTGAAAGATGGCATCGTCGAGAAGATGTTCATCGAGCCCGAGAAACCCGGTGATCCGTTCGAGGTCTCCGACGCCGACACCATGCTCGCCTACCTCAATCCCCAGGCGAGGAAGCCCGACCAGGTGGCAATCCTCACCCGCGAGGGCTGCCAGTACTGCACCAAGGCGAAGGCGCTGCTCAAGGACCTCCGCTACGACTACGTCGAGATTCCCCTCGAGCACCGGATCCGCAGCCGCGCGGTCGGCGCGATCGCCGGCGCGCAGACCGTACCGCAGGTGTTCATCAACGGCAGCCGCATCGGCGGCTGGGAAGAGCTCGAGCGCTGGGCGAAGAAGGCGGCGTGACGCGCGGGCTTGAGGTAACCTCCGTGGACCGAATCCACGGAGGGATACTCCTTGAGCGACGCCCCAAGCGGCGGGGACCTTGACGCGCTGCGCGCGAAGCTGCGCGCATTTGTCGCCGAGCGCGACTGGGCCCAGTTCCACAATCCCAAGAACCTCGCCATGGCGCTGGTCGCCGAGGCGGGGGAGCTGGTCGAGCACTTTCAATGGCTCACCGCCGAGCAGGCCGACCTGCTGTCGCCTGAGACGCTCACCGAGGTCGAACACGAGCTGGCCGACGTGTTCATTTTCCTGGTCGAGCTCGCCGACCGGCTGAACGTCGACCTGCTCGCCGCGGCCGAGCGCAAGCTCGCGATGAACGCGCAGAAATACCCGGTCGAAAAGGCGCGTGGGAGGGCCACCAAGTACAACAAGCTGTAAGCGATGCTCGCGTACCGCCATCAATTCCACGCGGGAAACTTCGCCGACGTCTTCAAGCACGCGTTGCTGGTGCGGCTGCTGCTTGCCCTGCGCCGCAAGGACAAGCCCTTCGTCTACGTCGACACGCACGCCGGCATCGGCCGCTATGACCTCAAGCATGCCTGGGCGCAGAAGAACGCCGAGTACCGCACCGGCATCGAACGCATCTTCGACCACGGTCCTATTCCTCCGCTCGTCGCCCCGTACCTGGACACGGTGCGCGCTGAGAACCCCGATGGCCGGCTGCGCTATTACCCGGGCTCGCCGCTCATTGCGCGCTCAATGCTGCGTGCGGGCGACCGCGCGGTGCTCTCGGAGCTGAACAAGAAGGACTGCGCCGCGCTGCAGGCGCTGTTTGTCGGCGACCGCCAGGTCGTCGTGCACCTGATGGACGGCTACCAGGCGCTCAAGGCGCAGCTCCCGCCCAGGGAGCGGCGCGGGTTGGTGCTGATCGACTCGTCCTTCGACCGGGCGCGCGAATTCGAGCGGCTCGCTGAAGCGCTGCAGGCCGCGCATCAACGCTGGGCGACCGGCGTCTATGCCCTGTGGTTCCCACTCATGGAGCCCACCGCGATGCGGGCGTTCGAGCGCCAGATCGCGGCGAGCGGCATTCGCCGGATCCTGTGGCTGGATTTCAGGCTGAGCTCGAAGCGCGAAGCGGGAAAGCTCACCGGCTGCGGCATGGTCGTCGTCAACCCGCCCTACGGCTTCGCCGAGGAAGCCGCGTCGATACTCGACTGGCTCAGGCGCGTCCTTGCACCGGCGGGCGGAGGCGCCGCGCACTGCCGCGTGCTCGCCGGCGAGTAACCGATGCGTCGGCTTCGAAGCCAAACCTACACCGTTCGTCGATCAGCCTTTCAGCCCGAAGTACGCGCGGCGTAGCGCGTCGTTCTCGTGCATGGCGGCGACCGAGCCCTCGAAGCCGATGCGCCCCCCCTCGAGGGTGTAGACGCGGTCGGCGAGCTCGAGAAAGCGCACGTTTTGCTCGGCGATGAGTAGCGACAGGCCTTGGCCGCGAAAGCGCACCAGCACCTGTATTACCTCCTTGACGAATAGCGGCGACAGCCCGGCCGAGGGCTCGTCCATGACGAGCAGGCGCGGGCTCCCGGCGAGCGCCTTGGCAATCCCGAGCATCTTGCGCTGTCCGCCCGAGAGGCTGCTCGCGAGCGCGCCGCGCCGCTCCGCGAGCGCCGGGAAGATGGCGTATAGCTCCTGCGTGCGCCGGCGCAGCTCCGCCGCTGGCGTGAACTGGCCGCCGATGCGAATGTTCTCTTCGACGCTGAGCCCGGCAAAGCAGCCGGCCTCGGACATGTACGCGATTCCGGCGCGGACGCGCCGGTCGGTGCGCTCGTGCGTAAGGTCGCGCCCCAGGAAGCGGATCGCGCCGCGCCAGGCCTGCACCAGGCCCATCACCGTCTTGAGCAGCGTGGTCTTGCCGGCGCCGTTCGCGCCGAGCAGGACGACGGTCTCGCGCTCGCGTACGGCGAGGCCGGCGCCCCACAACACCTGCACGCGGCCGTAGCCGGCCTCGAGAGCGTCGGCGCGCAGCAGCTCAGGTTCCATGCTCGGCCCCGAGGAAGACTTCCACGACCTGCGCGTCGCGCACCGCATCGGCGAGCGTGCCCTCGAAGATTTCCTTGCCCGCGTTGAGCACGACGACGCGGTCGGTGACCTGGTCGATGAAGCCCATCAGGTGCTCGACCACGAGCAGCGCCATGCCCGAGCGCGCCAGCGCGCGCAGCCGCTCGGCGACGCGGTCGAGCTCGGCCGGGTTGAGGCCCGCGGCGAGCTCGTCGACGCAAAGCAAGCGAGGCCGCGTGGCGAGCGCGCGAGCAAGGTCAAGCATCTTCTGCTGCGCGCTGTTCAGCTCCTCGGCGGGCTTGTCGGCGTAGATGTCGAGCTCGAGCGAGGCGAGCAGCGCCAGAGGATCGAGATCGACTCCGCCGCGGCGGCCGTAGGCGGCGGCGACCTCGACATTCTCACGCACGGTCAGGGTCAGGAAGGGCTTCGGGACCTGGAAGGTGCGGTTTATGCCCTGGTGCACGAGCCGGTGGGACGGCAGCCCGCCGACTGGCCGCCCGTCGAACAGCACCTCGCCTGCGTCGGGTCCGTAGAGGCCCGTGATGACGTTGATGCAGGTCGTCTTGCCCGAGCCATTCGGCCCTACCAGGCCGAGAATCTCGCCCGGCAGCACGTCAAAGCTTACGCCGTCGAGCGCGCGAAAGCCGCCGAAGCGCTTGACCAGCGAGTCGATGCCCAGCAGCGGCACGCGCTCAGGGGACATCGATCCCCCGGCGCTTGAGCAGCGACACGAGCCCGTTAGGCAGGAACAGCACCAGCCCCATGATCAGCAGGCCGTAGATGAGCTGGAAATACTGCGGCGTCGAGATCCCGATCGCGTTGTAGATGCCGTAGAGGATCAACACGCCGAGCACTGGGCCAGTCGCCGTCGCGACGCCGCCGAACAGCGCGAACACGATGGCAAAGATGCTGAAATCCGCGCTGAACACGGTGTCGGGGTAGAACACCGAGACGTACCAGGCGAAGGCACCGCCGATCAAACCGGCGACGAGCGCCGAGAGGAGCCACGCCAGCGTGCGTGCGCGCACGACATTGATGCCCGCCATTGCCGCGCTCACCGCGTCCTCGCGGATCGCCTGTAGCGCGAGGCCGAAGCGCGAGTTGCGCAGGTACACCGCAAGGGAGAGCGTCGCGGACATGATCGCCACCGCGACCGCGTAACTGAGCTGCGGATGATAGACGCCCGACAGGCTAATGCCATAGGGTCCCTTGGTAATCTCGGTCAGATTCGGGTTGGACACCACTTGGTACACGGCGAGTGCGGCGGCGAGATTGGCGATCGCGAAGTACGCCCCCGACAGGCGCAGCAGCGGCGTGAGCAGCAGGCCGAGCAGGATCGCGGCGAGTGCACCGACCCCGAGCGCGCCGAGCGGCGCCATGTGCAGGTGGATGACCGAGAGCGAGAAGCCGTAGGCGCCGGCGCCGAAGAAGCCGACGTAGCCGAAGGGCAGGTAGCCGGTGAAGCCGTAGATGACGTTCACCCCCTGAGCCAGGGTGAGGAAGACGACGAAGTTGAAAAGCAGCAGCTGGTTCGAGTAGCCGAGCGGCAAGAGCGCCGCGGCAAGCGTCACTGGCAAGACCACCAGCAGCGTGTGGCGCAGCGCCCTAGGCACGGCGCACCTGCCTGCCGAGCAGCCCGCTGGGCCGCACGAGCAGAATGAGGATAAGCAGCACGTACGGCAGCAGGTTCGCCCAAGAGCTGAAATACGTCTGCATGAACATCAGCGAAACGCCGTAGACGATCCCTCCCAACACCGTACCGAGGGGATTGCCGAGCGAGCCGATGACGATTACCACGAACGACTGGATGTTCAGGTCGACGCCCATCGCAGGCGTGACGCTCCCGAGCATAAACGGCGCGAACACGCCCGCGATCGCAGCAAGGGCGAGGCCGACGCCGAAGGCAATGGCGGAGACCCGGTGCACGTCGATCCCGGTGGCGAGCGCCTCTTCGCGGTTCACCATCACCGCGCGCGTCAGGTAGCCGAGCCGCGTGCGGTACAGGTAGAGGTAGACGCCGAGGACGGCAAGCGCGCTTGCCACGCCGCTTGCGAGCCAGGCCGCCGGGAAGCTCTGCCCGAGGACCTGCACCGGACCACTGCCCAGGACCCGGCCGGGGATCGAGCGCTCGCTCGGTCCGAAAACGATGGTGGCGAGCGCCTCGATTACCTGCGACAGGCCGAAGAAGAGGATGATCGAGAGCATTTCCGGATCTTTGGCGCGCAGCAGCCGCGGGACCAACAGGTAATACAGTGGCACGCCAAGTGCGGTGAACAAGATCAGCGCGAGGAATACGGTGGCGATCGGGTTGAGGTGAATCAGATTGAACAGCCAGAACGCCCCGAACGCGCCCAACATTAGGAAGTCTCCGTGGGCGAGATTGACGATGCGCATCACCCCGAACACGAGGTTCAGGCCCAGGCCGACCAGGCTGAAATACAGGCCGAACACCAGCCCGGCGAGCAGCGCGTATTCGAGCATCGCCTAACGCGCCGCCGCCGGGGGCCCCGCAGGGGCCGAACTCACTTCGCTGGGTAGACCGGCTTGCCCGTGGCGACGTCGTGAGGATACACGACGACGAACTTCAGGCCGCCCTTGCCGTCGGGCACGATCTGGCCGAGCGGCGTGATCTCGCCGATCTGCGCGCCGGTCTCGTCGAGCTCGAAGCTGCCGTCGATCGTCTTCAGCTTGCCAGAGAGCGCGAAGATCGCCTTGCGCAGCGCCAACTGATCCATGCTCTCCGTACCGGCGAGCGCCTTCTGCAGCACTAGTCCCGTGGTATAGCCCGCGACCGAGTTGAAGCCGAAGGACACCTTACCCTCGCCATACTTCTTGTTCCACGCGGCGCGAAACTGCGGCAGCGACATGCCGAACTCGGCCTTGTACTCGAGCACCGATGAGGGGGTGTAGGTATAAACGTATTCGAGGCCCTTGGCGCCCACCGTCTTCTCCAGGTGCTCGGTCTCGAGGCCGGGATAGATCGCGAACTGCCACTTGTACTTGACTCCGCTATCCTGCAGGTTGCGCAGGTACGAGATGTCGTTGTTCGGATAGCCGAGCGCGATCACCGCGTCCGGGTTCGCGGCGCTGATGTTGTTGATGATGACTGTATAGCTCGTCGTATTGGTCGGCACGCCCTGATCGTACACGATCTCGACCGGCGCGTTGGCCGCCTTGATGAAGCCGCGCACCGCGTTCGCCTGCGTGCCGGTGAAGTCGTTGGTCGAGTACAGCAGGGCAATGCGCTTGATGCCGAGCTTGACGCCGTCGGTCGTGAGGAAGTCGGCGATGTACTTGGGCCAGATGCTCGACACCGGATCCGACATCAGCACGATGTAGAGGTTGTCCTTGCTGAAGAATGCCGCGCCGGTGCCGGTCTGGTCGATGAGCAGCATCTTGTGGTCGCGTGCGATCGGCACCGCGACGGAGGTGAGGACCGAACCCGAATCCGCCACTAGGATGTCGACCTTGTCCTGGGTGATGAGTTGGTTGTAAAGCGTCGCCGCGGTGGCCGTGTTGCTCTGGTCGTCATAGGCGATCAGCTTGATCGGAATCTTCTTGTTGTAGGGCTTGACATACACGCCGCCCTCGGCGTTCATCTGGTCGACCCACAGTTTGAGGCCATAGTGCACCGGCATCGAGATGGCGGCGAAGTTGCCGGAGGATGCGTACAGCGTCCCGATCTTGATCTCCGCAGGCGAGCCCGCGCCCCAAACCGAGGCCGCGAACGCGGCTGCCGACAGCGCGGCCGCCGCGTTGACGGCGATCCGGCGAAATATGCTCTGATACATAGTTCCCTCCTGTCGTATTTCCGTGAATGTGGGCGCGCCGCGGCGCGTCATCCCCTTGTCCACACTATATACGTCCTCCCACAAAACTTTGGGCCCGTTTCGATCAGCGCGACCCGCTTCCTCGTGTGACCTTCTCCGGAGATTCGCCGTAAGGTGGGCTGTAG
>Ga0316631_10000082_pt1 | contig 14021 bp, 17 predicted proteins | sample OWC_May_M1_C1_D3_FD_207672 | JGI IMG/M metagenome (GOLD analysis project Ga0316631, IMG submission 207672) | Wetland soil microbial communities from Old Woman Creek delta, Ohio, United States - OWC_May_M1_C1_D3_A | ecosystem: Environmental > Terrestrial > Soil > Wetlands | place: USA: Ohio... | reverse complement strand
GGTCAGGGCAGTTGGACCTTGCTACGTTTACCCCTGCCTACAATACTCTCGTTGCACGCTACACAACAGCACGAGCCAATGCCCAAAAAGCAATTGACAATGCAATTGATGCTTGGCGCCCTCTTAATATGATTAGCGCTGAGAATGAGTGGAATGGTCTTTTAACCTCTCTCAACTCGCGTTGGAAAGAATACACATGGTCCCCGGGAGACGGTAGCCTGGACGATCTCTACAATCGAGTTATCGAAGCTGGCTCGACAGGAGTCAACGACGAACCTACGCCCCAACCACGGCCTAATACAGATGCAGATTTCAATGTTCTGACAGCAACTACCCATGTTACTCAAGCACTTGAATCTGCCAGCACTACCGTTGGAAATCTATTCGATACGAAACACCTTGTTCTTTACGGAATTCTCGGCGGGGCGTTTCTAATCTTCGTTCTTCCCAAACTCACGATGTTAAGCATGCCAGGTAGCATGCTCTTGAGACGATAACCATTCTATAGAATGGGGAAAGCGAGCAGACATGAATCCATTGGCATTAGGAGCGTATGGTCTAATTGCTTGGGGCGCTTACAAGGTGATGTTCAAAAAATCACCAGTTTCTACCCAAGCAACGCCTGTCATTACACCCATTGTGAGACCGACAGTTGCCCCTGTAAGTGCAGGCAATGCAAGCGTTGCTGCTCTCCAATCCCGATTGAACTCTTTGGGAGCTAACCCACCATTGGCAGTAGATGGCATCTCGGGACCTATGACACTCGCTGCCGTCAAGGCTTTCCAAAGCGCTAATGGTATTACACCAGATGGCGTTGTCGGTCCTATTACACAAGCCGCGTTAGATGCTGGTGGTCGAGTTACTGCTCCCGTTGCCCAGCCAGTCTATACACAACCTACTTACGTGGCACCTAGTTCTTTTACCCCCGTTGATACAAGCGTCTCAACGAACATTCAAGATGTCCACACATGGGCAGACGAACCCGAACAGAGTCTAACTTTCCGTAAGGGGTAGGCGACCATTGCAACACCTTACAATGTCGGTTGACCATCGGGAAACCGACAGATAAACCCCGAAGGGGCCCTGCATAGCGAACGGAAGCGAGCGTATATGGGAAAAAGAAGGCAGACAGTAGATACATGGGTGCAAACAGTTATCGCCGAGATAATCGACGGCCGTACCTGCACGGCTGTTAGCTGTTTGCATCTCAAGGGCATGGGTGGCGCCACGGAAGAGGTTGTTACCCGGCCTCTTGAAGGCCCAATTAACGTCAAAGAGTTAGCAGACCACCTTATCGGCAGAGCCGAGGGGTTCGCCCAGGAATTACCAGGCTTACAGACTTTCAAGCTCCTAGCGTTCTACGGAACGGCCGAGCCGCACAATCCGTTTCATTTCACCGTTTCAGACGGGACCGTCATGTCCCGAACCGAAGCAATGCAAACAGCCCACGAGCCCACCCCTACTGGGCTTCTCGGGCAGCTTATGAAACACAATGAACAGCTTGTACAACATAACATGGTCTTAACACAATCCAATATGCAATTAGCCCAAAGCGTTCTGGGCATGTGTCTTGGACCGCAAGGGGTTATCGCCCAATCTCGCCAATCGGAGCTAGAAGCTATCGCCGTGGTCAAAGACGCCACACTTGGCATGCTCAAAGAGCGCAAGGAAGCCCGTATCGAAGAGCTCCGAGCCGTCCAGCAGATGCAAACCCGCAAAGCCATTCTGGACGCTATTCCTCACATGGTTAACCGCTGGACAGGGCACGAAGTGTTTAGCGATACTGCCAACAAGGCAGCTATTGTGGATAAGCTGGCCATGAAGGTTACTCCACAAGACCTGGAACTGCTTGTTCAAATGGGCAAACTTACTCAAGAGGAAGCCTTGGTACTTTCTGCTCAGTTTGCCGCCATCGTTGAAGCTAAGAGGAAAGAGCTTCAAGCATTGAAAACAGTGCCAAGTGAAGAAAACTCTGACCTCTCCGTTCCGGACGGCTTGAACGGAAAGGCTATTGTCCCTAACGCATAACGAACGGAGCGAGCATATGAATCCTGCACTTCTCATGAAAATAGGTTTGGGTGGATTGGGCGGAGTCGCTGCCTATGGGGCTTATCGATTCATTCAATCTAAACAGCAGCCTAAACCTTCCGATTACCAGTCCGTTACGGTACCTACAGCAAGTGGTGCTCCTATGACAGTTGCTACTCCTGTAGCTCCTACGGTAACCGCGGCACAAGCAACAGGAAGTGTTTCAATACCCATTCCTACCGCAATTCCCATGCCCATGCCAAGCTACGGACCTGTACCGGATTACGCAGCTGCGCCGAGTTTCGTGGCTACGCCTGCAGCTACGCCCATAGCTATGCCTACGCCTATGGTTATGCCTACACCTATAGCGTCTACGACTGCGTCTGTTAGCATCCCTGTACCACCTTCTATTGCTGTTCCTGTTTCCCCTCCTGGTCCTCCGCCTCCGCCTGTACCCGTAACAACGAACGCAGGAACCGTATTTGCTCCACCCAATACGGTACAAGTTACCCCCAGTGGTGATGTAACCCAACCTGCTCCTATTGTCGTCACACCTAGTGGCAGTTCCAGCATTGCTGTTGGCAATACGCTCGATGTTCAGAGAGCACTCAATACCCTCGGATATGCTCCTAAACTGGTTGAAGACGGAAAACTTGGACCGAGGACAACAAGTAACATCAAGGCATTTCAGAGTAAAAGCCATCTTGCCGTTGATGGCATAGCGGGACCTGCTACCAAAGTTGCTCTTAGTGCCGCTCTTACCCTCATGGCTGGCGCTGGGAGTCTAGCAGGAGCAACAGCGCAATTCAGTGCTCCCCAAACAGGCGTAGCCACTACTCCCACGGGTACCCAAGTTGATACAACGGTTGCTCTTAGGTGGGGAGCGAAAGAAGTGCAGCACGCATTGAACAGACTTGGTGCCAAGCCCCAATTGACAGAAGATGGGAAATCAGGACCCAAGACTGTTGCAGCTGTCAAGTCTTTCCAAACGGCCAACGGATTGACGCCAGATGGCGTTGCTGGACCCAAGACGAAGACTGCTCTTTACGTTGCAATGTCCCAATTGCCCTCTACAGGCGTAGCAGTCTAACTTTATTCCACGGAATAAAATGGCTATTGCTAAGAAACATGGTGTTTTTGAACAATAGCCGTCAGAAGTATAAAGGAAACAGAACATGCCACGACGACGAAAGCCAGGGCGACCGAAGAAGCGCAGCCGCAGAATGATTGGACCGAAAAGTCCGGGACCTGTAGCTCTTCTTGCACGCAAAGTGCACGGACTCAATACGCGGGTAGGCCACCTAGAAACCGAAGTTGGCGCAATCCCTTCAAAGTACGCTCACCGTAAAATCAAGGGCAGAGAAGCAGAACTAGGTTCTCTAGAAGAACATAAAGGTCCGAAGTACTGGGCAACCGGGGAATAGACTTAATAACTTAGAATCTTAGAACAATGAAAAACGTAAGCTACAACGCTTCTAGAAGAAACTACATGGGGTAGCGACTAACAGGAGCGTAGGGGCACAGCCCCTGCATAGCGTAGCGAACGAAGTGAGCGAAGCGTATGGCACGACGACGAAAGAGCACGCACCGCAAAACCCGACGACATCACATTGGCCCCAAGGCCAAGATTGCCGATGTCATCAAGACTCTACATGCCATCAAAAAGCAGGTCTGAACATGAAACGGCGGCGTAGGCGTAAAAAGAAGTGGATTCAAGCCATTCATCTTCGAAAAGGCGCGCTACACCGTCAACTCGGCATTCCTGTAGGAGAAAGAATACCCGTTTCTCTCCTACATGAAGTCGAACATGAGCCAGGCAAGTTAGGCCACAGGGCCCGCCTGGCTTTAACTCTTCGTAGGATTGGACGGAAACGCAAAAGGTGAACCCTATGCCCAAACGAGCGAAAAAACGAAAGCGAACGAAAAGACCAGTAATTTCCCAAGCTGCTTACACACAGCTTGTTCGCAAACACAAGCGTAGCCAAAAAGCAGAAGCACTTGCCAAAAGTCGTGGTCATATTCCCACAAGAGTTTTGACACAGTATCTTGCCAAAATGCCGCGGCATATGCATGAACTGGCAATTCTTATCAAACAACGACAAGCTGCAGGTGAATAAACCGTAGAGGGTAGCGCCCTTACGCGCCTCGTTGGGCGCTACCCTCTACTTCTTTAATAACAATCATCGGGAGGCAAGAGATTCTACATCTCACAGAGGAGTAAAGACAATGAAGTTCTTTGGACATGAAGCAGACACGCCCGATGAATTGCTACCTGAAAGCATGTTACGACTTTACCGTTACGGCTTAGCTACAGGATACGAACCTATCACACTCTTTCGGGGAGAAGACTACGGCATTCGACCTTATTCTTATCCCCTGATGGCTTGGGGTGCTGAAAGTTCTATTCCTGCTGTTCAGCAAGTCATTGAAAAGTACGGACTTCAAGACCTCATGCGTCAATTCCCCAAGACCGTAGCGTCATTGGAAAAGACGTACAAGACGAAACCGAATGAATTGGACAACCAGGCAAAAAGCCTCATCAAAATGGGCGAAAGGACGAAAGGACAAAAATGGTCCGAAGGGCAAAACCCTGTAGAAGACCTAGAGAAGGTTGGAAAGTTCGTTGAGAATACTGCAAAGACAGCCGGCAAAGAAATTGGTAAGGTCGTAAAACCAATTCAAAACGCTGTAGGCGATATTAGTAAAGAAGCTGGCAAAATCCCTGTAGTTGGTGGACTCGTTCAAGGGGTTTTCGACTTAGCCTATATGGCCAGCATGTGGCCAGCCGAGCTAACTATTGCCATTGTTATCGACGGAAAACGTATCGACAATGCCGTTCTGGACACTATCAAAAAAGAAATCCAAAGTGTCAAACAGGTAGCTCCTTATGCACAGATGGTTATTGCCCTCGTACCGGGCATTGGACCTGGTGTAAGCGCTGCTCTTTCCGCAGGATTGGCTCTTGCCGAGGGACAATCGATTGAAGAAGTCTTGAAGGCCGGTTTGATTGGAGCCATACCTGGTGGTCCTCTCGTCAAAGCAGCCGTTACCATGTCCGTTGATACGATTCAACGTGTAGCTAGTGGTCAACCTATTGACATAACCAGCCTTGCACAATCGGCGGGAGGGGCAGCCAGTAGTGCACTAGGTTTACCCGTTGCGGCAAAAAACGCTCTTCTAGCTGGCATTACCACCATGGGAGCTGTTATTAAAGGAACGCCTTTAGACAAGGCGCTAACTGACGGTGCCATTATGGCACTACCCGTGAGTTCACAGATTAAGAGTGCCATGACGGAAGCCACGGCCCTCACGTTGGAATTAGCTAACGGAAAGCCGCTTGACCGTGTCCTTTTAGCCCGTATCGATAAGGTTTCCAGCATGCTACCCGCTGGACATGCCTTACGAGAAACTATCAACACGGGTATTTCGGCAACCAAAAAACTAGCCGAAGGGAAATCACCAGAAAATGTAATGTTTGCAGCCTTGCAATCTGGAGTAGGAGACAGCCTTGTGAGCATGGGAGCCACGAAACTCCCTCCAGATGTTCAGAAAGCCCTCAAATCCGGCGTTGCCCTCGGTACAGGCGTGGTTACCCAAGCTCGCAAAGCGGAACAGCTTGTCCAGAAAGTACCCGGTAAACTAATAGAGAGCGGTATACAATTGGCTAAAGCGCATCCCTTGTTCGGTGCGGCCCGCAAAATTGCTGCAACCCAAGGGGGAACCCGTGGCTTTGACCTTGCAGCAGGTCTTACTCAACACCAAGTCAAAGTTTTTGACATAGCAACAGCCCGAAACAGTCTGCCTGGTGCTGTTGATAAACTCGGCTTTGATTTGGCATGTGCTACTCGCATAGGTGCCGTTACGAACCCCAAACCTGCAACGAAATCTGCCGAGGCGCATGCAGGACATGCTATTGCAATGGGGATGCAAGGGTATGTACCCAACAAGAAGCAAATACTGATGGCTACTGTTGAGAAAGTTCCTCCTGCGGCAGCAGGTGCTACAGCGGCAGTCAAAGAAGTAGCAAAGCTTCGGGGCAGTATCTTTAACAAGGCTCTTCGCACTGCAGGTATCAAGTAGATAGTATTACGAAAGGATATTCTATGGCATCATTTGGCGAAGGCATTTTGATTACCGACTTAATTCCGTTACTCAGTAGCATTCGCAATAAACCAGTATTGCGACTAGACGTAAAAGTTCTCGATGGTCCGTGGGAGCCTATTAGTTCTCTTGTCATCAAGAACATGATTCTTGCCATCAATACCAACAAGATTCGAGAAGGGCAAGACATACGCTTGCGCCTCCACGTTCCTTCGGAGTGATTGCTTTCCTGCCTCCTAACTCATAAAGGAAGAAAAACATGCCTCCCTATGTTCCCAATAACATCAATGTTTTTTCTGCAGCGTTCGCCGGGGCAATGTCCGCCATGTCGAGTCCTTATGGCGCAGCTGTTATCGACCCAACCGTTATCGACTATGAGCCTTATTGCTTAGCTGCAATGTCATGGGCCGAAGCGGTCGATACCGCATGGGGAGCAATTGCTATTCCCAACGATGTCAACCTTCATAACATCCGACTTGTGTCTTACGCTTATCACACAACTCATCCCATTGCGCCCCACGACTTGCCAGCATACTCGAGTCCTACCAATTGGGCACAGTCCGCAACGGCAACCATTGCTATCGCCTTGGAAGGGGATGCCAACTATGCTGCTGCCGGCCTCGTACCTCCCCCCTATTGCACTCCAGGAACTCAAAGGGTAAGGGGAGTATTTTTGGGGGTATTGCCTGCTGATTTAACACAATTCGTTGTCGCTAGCAGTATGAATAATGACTACATTGCTTATGTAGCAGGAGATAGCTTTTTAGCAATTGGGGAAAACGCTATGGGAGGATTGCCCGAAAGAAACGGACCTTGGTACATCGTATCTGTCGCGGCAGGACGAGGCACGTTAGTCCGACCGTCATGGTGGCCCAACGGAGCCACACTGCAGACTAGTCAGATACCTATCGAGGTTGGAGCTGAAGGTGTTGTCTTTTCCAATAGTCGATTTCGCGCCATGGGGCGACAAGCAGCTGGAATCGTCATAGCACCTACGAATACATTTATTGTTGGCACAGACGACCCTGGCATGTACCAAGAAGTACTAACCGACAGGGTAACTCTTACGGCGGGCGAGTACGAACTTTACTGCCCACTACTTAGTCCAGAATCTTCCGTCACAGTTACGGATGTATCGATACGCCCTGCAACAACGGCATACTATGAAGTAGAGACAATACCTGGAGATTGGGGCGTTCTGGGAGGCGCAAACATTTTTGCTACTACTGCTGCAGGAGCGATTGATACCGACAATGAGGGCGATATCATCATAGGAGTCATCAATCAACGTCGAGGACTCAGAGACCTCCCTCAATAACCATCGGATATACTCTTACAGGAAAGAAAAGAACATGAGCCGACCTAAAAACGGAAAGACCGTGCAAGAACGAAAAGACGAGTTGGAGAAGTATAACCAATCACGATTCGAGCATGCTCTAGCGATTCACAAGGAAATCGTCAAAGATTCCCTTGCAAAGAAAACGCTGAAAAAACCATAACATATATTCCACGGAATATATTTCAAAACCTGTCAATATCAACCTAACTGCACTCCAAAGGGAAAAAAGATGATACCTCCGCTCGACATCAATGTCTTTACATCTGCTTTTGCTGGCGCTATGGCCTCGATGTGCAATCCTCATGGTGCAGCCATTGTAGACCCTGTAGGCGCTGATTATGCCAATTACGGCCTGGCTGCACTTGCATGGGCTGATGCTGTCGATACAGCTTGGGGTATCGCAGTACCTCCAAACATCTACGACACTGCATGTATCGAAACCATCTCAGCTTTTTACCACAGTACACACCCCATTGCACCCAGTGCTCTCCCAGCTTTCAGTACTGCCGCTAGCTGGACCCTTTACGCCACGGCTCTTGTTGCTGCCGTCAAAGAGGGAGACACAATTCTAGCAGGTGCAGGCATTGTTATCATTCCCCCTGCATCACTCTGGTTCCCTGTTCACAATACCTCCGTAGGCGACCAGAGTTTGCCTAATACCACAACGGGTAGTGACAATACCGCCGTGGGTTGGCATGCAGAAACCGCTAACACCACAGGGGATTACAATTCTGCCTTTGGAAGTGGCGCTCTTGCTTCCAATACAACAGGAAACAACAACACCGCTGTTGGCTATGCCTCTCTCGATGCCAACACAACAGGCGGATTCAACGTTGGCGTTGGCAGTGGCACCCTTGGACTCAACACAACCGGTAGCAACAACGTTGGTATCGGTAATGCCGCACTGAGTTCCAACGTAGGAGGCAGCAGTAACATCGGTATTGGCTTCGGTGCTCTTTCAGCCAATACGACAGGTGTTGGCTCTGTAGCCATCGGTAGTTTTGCTCTCGCTGCTAACACAACCAGTAATGGTTCCGTTGCTATAGGCAATGGTGCTCTTGCTATCAATACAAGTCCTGATATGGTCGCAGTGGGCGATTTAGCCCTTGCTATCAACACTACAGGAACGAACAATGTTGCTGTAGGTGCCAACTGTCTCGATTCCAACATAACCGGTAGCGACAATGTCGGCATTGGCACCAATGCTCTAACAGCTAATTCCACAAATATCGACAATACTGCTGTTGGTAGTAATGCACTAGCTGCCAATACTGCCGATGGTAGGCATGCACTTACCGCCAATACCACGGGGGCTGGCTCTGTTGCTATAGGTGCCAATGCTCTTGCAGCCAATACCACGGGGGCTGGCTCTGTTGCAGTAGGTTCTGGTTGCCTCGATGCCAACACAACAGGCAATAGCAACGTTGCTGTTGGAACGGGCGCTCTTGGCCTCAATGTCACAGGAAGCAGCAACGTTGCCATTGGTAATAGCGCGCTAGCAGCCAATACAGTCAGTGACCTAACTGCTGTAGGAACGAGTGCCCTTGCTGCTAACACCACAGGAACCAATAACACTGCTGTCGGTAAAAGCGCCCTTGGTGCCAACATAACTAACGCTAATAACACAGCTGTAGGTAGTAGCGCTCTTGCTACTAACAATGGTGGCAATAGTAACACTGCTGTCGGAAGTTCTGCCCTTACCGCTAACACAACGGGAACTGGGTGTACCGCAGTAGGTGCTAGCGCCCTTGCTGCTAATACAACAGGAGCTGGTTGTGTCGCAATAGGTTCCAGTTGTCTCAACACTAACACAACCGGTAATAGCAATATTGCTATTGGAGTAGGCACTCTTAGTCTTAACGTAGCAGGAAGCAACAACACTGCTGTAGGCAACGGAGCCCTTGGAGCCAACACAGTTAGCGATTTGATAGCTGTAGGAGCGAACGCCCTCGCTAGCAATACAACAGGTGCCAATTGTACTGCAGTAGGCACATCAAGCCTCGTGTCCAATACTACAGGTAGTAACAATATCGCCATTGGAAACAGTGCTTTACATGATAATGTGGCAAACAGTGACAACATAGCCATCGGTAATAATGCTCTCGCAGCCAATGCTGGATTAGGAGCAGATGGCAATACTGCTGTCGGGCATCATGCACTAGCTGCCAATACCGGAGGAGGGAACTTAACCGCTATAGGTGCTAATACACTCACTGCAAATACTACAGGAGGAAGTAACATTGCCGTTGGTAGTAATGCCCTTGCTTCTAATACAACAGGTAGCGATAATACCGCCGTCGGAACTGGTGCACTCGATACTTGTCAAACAGGTAGCAATAATACCGCTGTAGGTGACGGAGCACTTGCAAATAACACAGTTAGTGATTTAACAGCTGTAGGGAAAAATGCCCTTACTAGCAACACAACAGGCACTAACTCTACTGCAGTAGGCACATCAAGCCTCGTATCTAATACCACAGGCAGCAGTTGTACCGCGGTAGGTAAGAGCGCTCTTGCTACCAACACCATTGGAAACAACAACACAGCCGTTGGCTCTAATGCACTCAATGCTACCCTAGACGGTAATGGTAATACCGCCATTGGAACCTTCACTCTTCAAAATAACACCTCAGGCGGAGGTAACACCGCTGTAGGCGGGCCTACCGCAACCACGAATGCACCACTAAGCGCTAATACAACCGGTAACAACAATACCGCTGTAGGCACGGGTGCTTTGCAATTAAACCAAACTGGCAGCAGCAACGTTGCTATCGGACAGCAAGCCTTAGGCGCTTGTCTAGCCGGCAGTGACAATACGGCTATCGGACTCGGTGCTCTACAAGCCTCAACTGCTAGCAGCAATACAGCCGTAGGTGCAACAGCCCTCCTAGCCAATACAACAGGCACTGCCAACACCGCTATTGGCGTTGCAGCAGGCGTTGCCGTTGTTGATGGTACTGACAATACACTCATTGGCGATGGTGCTGGAGATGCTATTACCTCCGGAGCCTACAATACCGCTGTTGGTTCAGCTGCCGTTTCCGCTACCACTACCGCCAACGGCAATACCGGTATTGGCTATCAAGCTTTGCGCCTTGCCACAGGAACAGGCAATACAGCTGTTGGACTACAGGCTGATACGGTAACCGTAGCCGGAACGAATAACACAAGCGTCGGTAACGGTGCTGCCCCTGCTGGTGCTGCCCTCACGAACACGACAAGTATCGGAAATGGCGCTTCAGCTCCTGTAAGTAATTCAGCTCAAATCGGAAGTGGCGCCGTCATTAGGTTTGGTTTCGGAACCTGGACCGTTTATCTCAGTGCTGGCGTACCTGGAATGGTTGCCAATGCGGGAGATATGGCCATTGACCAGACAAATGGTGAATGGTATATCTACAATGGCGGTGCCTGGAAACTCTCAACTCACGCATAAGCCTATCGGTAGAACGAAATGACTAGAACGGGCAAACTCGCACTCACAATGGTAATCAATTACGGACTAGCCCGTGTTCTTGGAGCAACCTTCCCGGGAGCCCTTATTATGGGACTGGGAGGGTTGCTTTGGGAAGCTGGCAATACTGGGATTCCCGAAGGATGGCGCCGCTGGCTAGGACCTTTCTGACCCCTTTGGGGTATGTGAGTCGGTTGCCCATTGGTTGACCGACATTGTTAGGATAGCGTAGTTAAAGGATAAAACTCCAAAATGAATCGACGTATTAAAGGAGTAACAACCGCCGGAAGCATAGGGGCACAATCGTTACATAGTGAACATTGTGAGCATATACTAGAGATACCGATATCCGAAGGGGGAGACATTCTCTTCTGGCGTTGCCAATGTGGACTAAGACGAGAAAAAGCCAAAAACTCAAAAAACGAAGAACCGCAACGCAAGTGAAAGGGGCGACTTCGAATTTTGCCTCTTTTCGTTCCGTTGACGGAGGGAGAGTGGCCCCATTGAAGCAATTGGCATTACCTTTTGAAACGGCCCCTTTCCACTCTCTCTTTCATCTTTAACCGATAGCCATATAACGAGGAATACCATGTCGAAATGTGTGATATGCGATAGCTGGGAAAAAACTCCGCATGCGAAACGGTACACGACACCCATTCCCCCTTACTATGCAGAAGAAGCCATGGTTATTGGATACTGGTTGGGCACACGCCAGCCAGATTCTTCCAAAGACCTATGCAAAAGGCATATGGAAATACTTCTCGCATTCGATAAGCAGCAAAAGAAACGCAACGCCCCCACGATTCCACCCCCACCGCCTCGAATGCCCATCAGCCAAGTGATAGCTAACAAGATAGCAGAACAGTTTCCCAATGTGCAACCGTTGCCAACAGATAGTAGCCCGCTAGAGACCTCAGCAGCAGTTGGAGAACTGCAAAAGAGTTTCTTAGCTATTGCACAGTCTTGTGCGGCCGAATACATGAAACAGCATCCAGCCCTTTCGCAAACCCCTCCTGTACAAGCAAAAGAACCTGAAGCACCAACTGTTCAACTAGAAACCTCAATACCGCCCGATGTATTACGTCAAGCTCTTTTGAACATTGCTGAACACTGTAGTGACCCTGATGCAGCACAATTCGCTGCAAGGGTCTTAGATGGCAGTGCTGTACCCCCTCCGCCCCAACCGCCTCCGCCAGGCACAATTCCTTGTGCAATATGCCATAAGTACGTACTTCCAGGCGAAGTTCACTCCTGTTGACAATTATTCCACGGAATAAACTGGAAGAAAAGTGCGATGATTCAACTAGAAGTCATCACAGTTTCTCGCCATAGAACGAACGTTCATGACACCGTTATCGTCAAATGGGAAGGGGAACAGTGCTCAAAAGAACGTAAAGCAGGGGCAGAATGGGAAGAAGTGGAATTGAGGATGAAACCTGAAGAAAGACATGCAATTGAGATAGCCAACATTTGGGGCGATGCTTACATCGCGGTTGGCGGAGGAATCATCAAACTTATCATCAACAACCCTATCTTCTTCGGAAGCTTTCGGGTTGGCGACATCGTTCCACTTGCTATCACAAGACAACCTCCCAACTAACCACTCACCCATGCCCAACCGAGCCCCCACCATCAAACTCTGTGGTGCCCAGCGCCACTCTGATGTTACCCCGAAGGGGGAGGAGAAACACCGGGGACTGTCAGCAAAGCAAGAAATCTGCTATTACGTCAACACAACTATCTGCCCATCCTGCGAAGACAATATCACCTGCCAATGTGAGAAATGGGGGTATACCCATGAATAAACCGTTGCCAATGTTGACAACCATGATGTTAGACGCCCTCATAGGCACCCTGCCACGATTGCCACAGAACAATCGAGCAGCCGCCGTATGTCGCTGCGTCTTCTCTGTCTATTCAGCTACCCATGGGGCCCGTGCACCTTGGGAAATTACAGGGGAAACGGCTGAAGAATGCGAAGAACGAATCAAGGCACAGCCGGTTACCATCATTGATACGACAGCCGAGGTTATCGATGAATCGACACGGGCATACGAAACGAATAGGCCCAGGCGATATGTGGAAGTGTCAAGCGGCAGAATGCGGAGACGTGGGACCATTCCACGAACTAATGGCAAGAGAGTGCAAACACCACACGACTCCGACTGACGTCATAAACACCACTCTACAGGAAGAACTCGATAAACAGTAAAAATATTCTATGGAATATGAGTCGTCAGACAAGGAAAATGAACCATGGCCGACCTAAGTGTCCTTATTACTCAAGTGGAACTCAACACGAACCTCGAAGAATCGGCAATCCAATGCATCAATGGTTTGGCCGCAAAACTTGACGAGGCTAGGGGAAGTCAAGTCGCCATCAATGGCGTTATCGCCGAGATGCGCAAAAAAGCTTCTGCGCTAGCTAAAGCCATCAAAGCAAACACGGATACTCTGTCACCTGAACAGCCCGTCGAAACGGAAAAAACTCCTGTCGAATAGGCTTAAACCACTAACCCAAGAAAGGAAACCCAAACCCTATTTCCCACAAATAGCTACTCACCCGAACATATAGACAATACAGGCAAGCGAAAAACCCCTTGAAATGCCAATCGTTCAAGGGGTTTTAGCTTTGGAATATTCAACATGACCTACTCACCCCTCAATAGCGACATTTATACAGCAGCATACGCTGGCGCCATGGCAGAATGCGTTATTCGGACAGGTCAATCCCCTACGCTTTCACCGCCTCCTATCTATACAAGCTACATTGCTGTGGTTGATGCATGGGCACAAGCTATCGACATAGCTTGGACAGCTTTGCCCGCTACAACTTTTGAAATCGAAGCTATTCAAACGGAATCGGAAACCTACCACACTACCCACCCAGTCCAACCGGCAGATCTCGCCGCCGCCTCCCTTGCAGCCTATTGGACCATTCCCGCTACGGCCCTCGTTGCCGCTGTACGAACCGGTACCCCACCCACAGAAATCCCTACCAGCTTCCAACTCGCTACTCCCGTAACAGCAGACTTCACAGAAGTCGCAAAGTCAACCTGGTGTGATTTCCAACCCATTAACCTCCGATGGGTTGACGAACAC
>Ga0316631_10000078_pt1 | contig 14302 bp, 4 predicted proteins | sample OWC_May_M1_C1_D3_FD_207672 | JGI IMG/M metagenome (GOLD analysis project Ga0316631, IMG submission 207672) | Wetland soil microbial communities from Old Woman Creek delta, Ohio, United States - OWC_May_M1_C1_D3_A | ecosystem: Environmental > Terrestrial > Soil > Wetlands | place: USA: Ohio... | reverse complement strand
CCGGCTACGCCACCGCCCAGCGGGGCCGAGGCTCCCGCCTCGTTGTATCCATGGAGACCGCCCATGCGAGTCGCCGCAACGAGGAATGTCCCCGGGCGCCCGATCTCGTCGTACAGGGCGCGCATCGTCGCGTAGAGGAGTTTCACCCTTGTTCGCGTGGCCTCGCGCCAGGCTCCCGGATCCATATCCGGGATGCCTGCCTCCTGATCGAGGGCAGGCAGCCAGTAGACCCCCTGGACGGCCCCCCTGGCCTTCCAGTCGGTGATGCGTCTTGTGAGGCTATCCGCATCCGGCGGAGTGTCGATCAGGAGCACCTCCGCATCCAGCTTCTCCAGCCTGCCGGCGAGGGCCTTTCCGACTCCGCCGCGGTCTGCCATCACAATCACGCGGCTTCCTTTGCCGAGCTTCACTCCCGTAGGCTTGCAGAGGTCAAGTGGCGGGCGGAGGCGCGGGACTGGAACTCGGCGCGGGACGCGGTTGGCCGCGTCCATGTCGCCGTCGATGTACTCATCCCCGGGTGCGGCGTCTACTCTGGCCGCAATCGGTTGTTGCCTGACCGGCTCGGCCTTAGCCGCGAGGTCGGGCCTGCGGTCGTGAACGAAACGTATGGCATGGGCCAGCGTCGGGTAGTCCCGGAGTTTCAGCGCGTCGTCTCGCGGTATGTCATACGCGGCCCGAATGGCTGAGAACATCTCTGCCTGCTTGACCGTGTCGATTCCCAGGTCGGCTTCGAGGTCCAGATCCAGGTCGAGCATGTCCGGCGGATAGCCGGTCTTCTCGGCGATGATCGCGAGGACCTTTGTCTTCACCGGATCCTCGGGTCCGGCCTGGGCGGTCGGAGCGGGCGCCGGAGCGACAGGCTCGGCCGCAGCGGGCATTGCCGGTGAAGGGGCCTCCGGCGCCTTGAGGTCCGGCCGACGGTCGTAGACGAACCGTATGGCATGAGCCATCGTCGGGTAATCCCGAAGCTTCAGCGCGTCGTCCCGCGGGATATCGTAGGCGGCGCGGATGGCGGCGAACATTTCCGCCTGCTTGACCGTGTCAATTCCGAGGTCCGCTTCCAGGTCCAGATCCAGGTCGAGCATGTCCGGCGGATAGCCGGTTTTCTCGGCAACGATTTCGAGGACCTTCAGCTTCACCGGATCCTCAGATCCGGCCGGGGCTGTCGGGGCGGGTGCCGGAGCAACCGGCTCGGCGGCAGCGGGCCTTGCCGGCGACGGGGCAGCCGCTGGCTTGAGGTCGGGCCTGCGGTCGTAAACGAATCGGATGGCGTGAGCCATCGTCGGGTAGTCCCGAAGCTTCAGCGCGTCGTCCCGCGGGATATCGTAAGCGGCGCGGATGGCAGCGAACATTTCCGCCTGCTTGACCGTGTCAATTCCGAGGTCGGCCTCCAGGTCCAGATCGAGCGCCAGCATATCGGCCGGATATCCGGTCTTTTCGGCAACGATCTGCATCACCCGCTCCTTCACCGGGTCCACGACAGGCGCAGCGGAGGCAGCAGCCTCGGGGACTGCAACCGGGGCGGGAGCCGGAGTCGCGGCCACCGGGCGGACTGCCACGGGTGGGATAACGACTGATTGTGAGGCAGTCCTGCCGTTGTCAGCCTTCGCCACAGGCCCCTGGTCCTTGACACGCAGGGTGCGCTGGAAAACCTCCAGCTCCGGTTCCTCGTATCCCGTGCACTGCTTGAGCCAACGCTGCCACTTCCCCGGGTCGACGATCCGGTACGCGTAACCAAGCCCGCCCGGCCGGCGGCGTATCCCGTCCGGACTCGGCACCCACCGCGTCAACGTCATGCAGATCTGGGAACCGAATCCGGCGCCCAGCCGCAGCGCGTACTGAACGGGGTAGGATCCTCCGCTGGAAAGATTCAGCGGTCCGAGCTCGGGATCGACTTCTCTGAAATTGGCAACCGGCGGCACAACCCCGGTCTCCAGCACCTTGATGGCCACTACGTCCTCGATGCCGACTGCCATCGGGTGGCCGGTGGCGCCTTTTGTGTTCGCCACGACGATCTGGTCCGCCGCATCCTTGAACACATAGCGCAGCGCGAACACCTCGGCTGACGCACTGCCTCCCCGTGCCGGCGTGTAGGTTTCGTGCGACACAAAGACAGTCTGCGGGGCTATCTCGTAACGGCTGATCCCCCACTCCGATTCGACCTGGGTGACCAGTCTCTCCATCACCTGGCAGATGTGGTTGACGTCCAACCGGCTGCCGTGGAAGGCGCTGTTGGCCACCACCGAGCCGAGCACTTCGCAGATGGGTTGAATACCGCGCTCCTGCGTGGATTCGAGACTCTCAACCACCATCGCCGCAGCGCCCATTCCGATGATCAGTCCGTGTCGTCTGCGGTCGAAGGGAATGGCTGCTTCCTCGACGACCTCGTCGGTGGCTGCGGCGCCGGAAGCAAGAAAACCCGAGCCGAACCAGCCCATAAGGTTGTCGGAGGTAATGTCGTCAGCAGAAATAACGATGACGCGACGGCAACGGCCCATGCGGATCCAATCCGCGGCAAGAGCCACGGCCTGCGTCCCGCTTGCGCAGGCCCCGTTGGTCGCCGTGTTGGGACCGCGGGCGCCGATGTACTCGGCGAACTGGCTGTGCCCCATGGAGAGCACGCGGAACAGGAAGCGCCTGTCGAAGTGGTACGGATTCGCGTCGATCTCCGCGCGCAGCTCGGAGATGCGCCGATCGATCTGTGCGACCGTTTCGCCGCCGGCTGTGCCGCGCTGCGGTGCAGTCGCACGCAGCTGGGACAGTTCTTCGAGCCGTTCGCGTTTGATGCGATCCCGGTAATACCCCGACATGACCTCTTCGTAGGAGTCATACCCGGGAAAAGCGGAAGTGAAGATCACGCCGGTGTCGTCCCTCATCTCTTCGGGCAGCATCCACCGGTCGGGAAGCTTCGTGCCCTTGGTAGTGGTCTTGTAGTGCATGACCAGCGGGATTCCGGCGTCGCGCATCGCGTCGATCCCGGCACCGATGGCCAGCTTCGTCGTTCGGTCGAGAGCGGCAAGCCTGTCTTCCGGAAAGCCGAAGTCGCGGCACAGGTCCAGGTCCCTCGCGCGGGCGGCCAGCTTGATTACGTCCGCCAGATTCTCGATCGTCTCGAACCGACCCTCGCCGCTGCCGGTCTTGACGAGCCGGGTGATATTCTTCTCCACCATCGCGGTGCGCAGGCTCATCGGTATGGCGTCGATGAACTGATCCCCGCGCAGGATGCGTTCGACGTTCGAATCGTCGAACACGCGATCGACGCCGGGCAGGCCCAGTGACGCCCCGGTCACGAAAATCCGCGTCGAAGCGACGCTCGGAGCGTGACCGGGCGCTCCTGAGTAAAGGCTCATTCCGCGTTCCAGGAACTCCGCGAACAGACGCCCGAGCTCGACGTAGCGATCCGTTCCGGCTGCAGCGGAGGACAGAGCCGGCTGCGGCGCGGGCAACCGGACCGGCGGGAGCGATGGGCTGCGCCCTTCGATCCTGGCCGTTTCGACCGGCGTCGACGGGGCCTTCGGGGCCGCGCTCACGGCCGCGGGCTCGGTGCGCACCTCGGATCTTGCCTGCCCTGCTCCCAGTCCTGCCGCATACAGGCCGCACAGAGCGAGGTTCACAGATTCGGCCTCGCCGATCCGCGGATGGTTGGTAAATAGCGGTACCACGCCCTCCCGCTCCCCGAGGACATCCTCGACAAACCCGTACAGCACCCGCTTGGGCCCAAGCTCCACGAATATCCGTGCTCCCGCCTGGTAAAGGGAATTGAGCCCTTTCACGAACTGGACGGGGGAGGCAACCTGCTTGGCCAGGAGCTGAATCATCTCAGGCTCGACCCCAGGCCCCATCGGGTAAAACTCCCCCGTGACATTGGAGATGATGGGCAGCCCTGGCGGCCGGATGCTCATCCCGACGAGGATCTTCCCCAGCGCTTCGCTCGCCGGGGCGACGATGCTGGTGTGAAAGGCGTGGCTCACCTGCAGTCCGCGGGCGACGTAGCCTGCGTCCCGGACTGCAGCCATCGCCTTCTCTACGGCCGCCGTCGCGCCGCCGATCACGGCTTCCTTCGTGCTGTTGATGTTGGCAATGACGACGTACCCGTCGACGGTGGCAATAACCTTGGCGATCTCGTCGATCGGACCGAAGACCGCCGCCATGAGGCCGTTGTCTCCCATGGCACAACGCGTCATTTCGGCTCCGCGGGCGCTCACCGCGCGCAGGGCCTCGTCGAAAGACAGTGCACCCGATGCCACCAGCGCGCCGTATTCGCCCAGGCTGTGTCCCATTGCCATGTCCGGGAAGATCCCGAACGTACCCAGCAGCCGCGCGAGAGCGGTCTCGGTGGCCAGCACCGCCGGCTGGGTAATGGCGGTCTGCTTCAGGTCTTTCTCGGCTTCCGCCATCGCCGCTTCATCCGATTCATCCCGGAATATGTATTCGCTCAGGGCCTTGCCGAGCAGAGGCTTCATGACCGAATCGGCCTGCGCGTAGGTTTCGGCGATGACCGGTTCGGTGCCCCGCAGCGACTTGAGCATGTTTACGTACTGCGAGCCCTGGCCGGTGAACAGGAATGCGACCTTGGGGGCCGGGCCTTTTCCCAGAAAGATGCCCTTCGCCCGCAGAGCCTTCCACCTGCCGGCCTGTGCCTCTTCAAAAGCCTTCAACGCCTTCCCGCACTTGTCGGCGAGCTCGGCGGCATCCCTGTAGTCGATGGCCAGACGGCAGGGGGCCCGGAGGTCGGATTCCCATGGGGGCGCCGGCGCCGGGGCATGGCCGCCGGCCGCATCGTCGAGAACTCTCTTCAGCCGGGCGACGAGGGCCGCCTCTGATTCCGCACCAAGCACGAGTGCGCCCCGAAGAGGTGTCTTCGCCTTCGTGGCGGCAAAGGGGCCCGATGCGGTCTCCGGAACCGCGACCGTGACTTTCTGCTCGGATCTGATCCGGCCGGGTATGTACTCCTCGAGCACGACGTGAAAATTCGTGCCGCCGAAACCGAAGGCACTCACGCCAGCGCGACGGGCGCCGTCCTTCTTGTCTTCCCAGGACCGCAGCTCGGTATTGACCCGCAGCGGGGTATGGGTGAAGTCGATATCATGATTCGGCCGCTGGAAGTTCAGGCTGGGCGGCAGCACTTTCTCGTGTAGTGCCAGGACCGCCTTCAGAATGCCGGCTGCCCCGGCTGCACCCTTGAGGTGGCCGATGTTGGATTTAACCGAACCAAGGGCAACCGATCCTGTCGTCAGGCCGAACTGGGCAAATACCTCGACGAGGCTCTGGACCTCCGCGACGTCGCCGACGGGCGTCGATGTTCCGTGCCCCTCGATCAGGTCTCCCTCGGAGGGAACGACACCGGCGTTTTCCCACGCGCGGCGAACGCAGAGTTTCTGGCCCGCTGGGTTGGGAGCCGTGATTCCCTTGCCCTTGCCGTCGCTCGATCCGCCGAGCCCGCGGATGACCGAGTATATCTTGTCTCCGTCGCGTTCCGCGTCAGCCAGGCGTTTGAGCAGGAAGATTACCGCTCCTTCGCCCATGACGAAGCCGTCCGCGCCCTCGGCGTAAGGGCGGGCCCCGGTGGCAGACAAGGCGCCTATCTTGCAGAACTTCACATAGGTCGACGGGCTCATGTTTGCGTCGATGCCGCCTGTGAGGACCGCATCGAAGTCACCCTCGATCAGGCCTGCAACAGCCGCGGTGATGCCCGCCATCGCGGAGGCGCACGCGGCATCCGCCACGTAGTTGGGGCCTTTGAAATCGTAGAGCGCGGCGATGCGGCCGGCTATGATGTTGGCCAGTTCGCCGGGCATTGTGTCTTCGTTGATCTCCGGCAGGCGTTTTCCTATGCGGCCGCTCAGCTGAGAGAGTATCGCCTTGCGCGCATCCGCAGGCAGGGCGCTGAAGCTCTCGGCCTTTGACAACTCGATGGCGTATTCCGCGAACAACACCCTGGCGGCGGAATAGAGATGGTTGTCGCCGGCCATGGCGTTGCCGAGTATGACGGCCGTGCGCTCGGCGTCCAGAGGACGCGAAGGGTACCCGTAATCGTTCAGGGCTTCACGCGCCACGATCACGGCCCACTTTTGAGTGAGGTCCATTGAGGCGCTGACGCGCGGCGGTATCGGCAGGCGCCACTTCAGTGGATCCCATTCCCATTCCCGCACCCATCCGCCGATCTTGGAGTAGGACTTGTCGGGGGCTTTCGGGTCCGGGTCGAAGTAAATCGCAGGGTCCCAGCGGTCCGGCCGGACGTCGGTGATGCTATACCGGCCGTTCTTTATGTTACGCCAGAATGACGGGGCGTCAGGGGCGTCCGGGAGAACCGCGCCCACGCCGACAACCGCAACAGCCTTACGTGCCGTATCTCTCATTAATACTGCTCTCCTGTAACCATCATGGCGATGCAAAACCGACAAATATGACAGACTCCAGCTTCAGTCTCAACACGGGAGCGAGGCACGGGGTTGTCTCTGCGTACTCGGCGCCTCTGCGGTGAGATTCTTTGACATCTTGTCGGCTCGCGCCCGGCTACTTCGTCGGCCTGCCGTAGAGGATATCTGCAACGTAATCCATATCCTGCAACGCGCCCGTCTGCGCCCGGAAGATTGCCGAGGCGCCCAGCTTCTTCTCGAGCTCACCGGTCCCCGGTCCTGAGGCCCCGCCGATCCAGCGCAGGCCTTCCGCCGTGACCTTCATCGAAGCCTCGCGCGCGAAGACCCGGCTCATCGCCGCCAGTGCCTCGGCGCCGAAGCGGGTTTGCGCCTTCGGGCTGAGCCTCTCCTCGGCGGCAGCGGCAGCGCGTCGGGCCAGGCTGCCTGAGGCCTCCGTGTAAGCGATCAGCTCTCCCAACCGGAAAAGAACGTGCTGATGCCGCGTCAGCCGCTGGGTACGAGCCGTCTCGAGCAGCTCGGCCAGCGCGTGCGCGCACAACGCCGCGATGTCGGCGCCGACCTTCGGGTGCCTTGCATGCAGCTCCTCCAGGCTCCGGGCGAGATCGTGGTAGTAAGCGCCGTGCGTCTTCAGGTGCATCTGCCAGCGGTCCCGGCAGATCGTCATTTCCATGATCTCCGACGTGCCCTCATAAATAGTCGTGATACGCGCGTCCCGCTTTATCTTCTCCACCACGTATTCGCGCGTGTACCCGTACCCACCCAGCGCCTGAATTGCAGCATCCGCCGCCATGTTGCCGGCTTCCGTCGCCAGGTACTTCGAGATGGCCCCCTCCGTGTTCAGGTTTCCTTCGCTGCCGTCAATACGATCGGCAGTCTCCTCGATGAACGCCCGGCTGGCCTCCAGACGAACCGCATGGGGCACGACAAGCTTGTGCGTGTAGCCCTGCTTCTCCGAGAGAGGCCCGCCGGCCTGTATCCGCCCGACGGAGTAAGGAATCACACGATCAAGCGCAGCCCATCCGGCTCCCAGCCCGAAAGCCGCCACCATCAGCCTCGTGTAGCCGAAGACCAACTGCGCCTGGATGAGACCCTCGCCTTCCTTGTCCCCGACCAGGCAGTCCACGTCGACGTAAACGTCGTTCAAGGAGACCGCGGCCGTGTTGCTGGCGCGAATGCCGTGCTTGTCCTCCGGTTTCCCATGTCCCAGCCCGGGCACTCCCCTCTCAACCACGAACCAGCTCGGGCCGCCGGGGGCCAGGGCGAGGATGCTGTAGAGATCTGCGACGCCGCCGTTGCTGATCCATTGCTTGTTCCCGTTCAGCTTGTATCCCACGACTCTTCCCTCGCTCGTCACCGGTGTGGCAGTCGTGCGAAGGGCGGCGAGGTCGCTGCCCGCCTCGGGCTCGGTGGCGCCATAGGCCATCAGGAGGCCCTCGCGCGCGATCCGCGTCAGCCAGCGCTTCTTCTGTTCGTAGCTGCCGCCGAAAACGATCGGGTCGCTGCCGAGAAAGGTAGCCAGGACCCCGGTAGCGACGCCGAGGTCGATTCGCCCCATTTCCTCGCAGACCCGGTAGACATCGAAGGCGCCCCCACCCATGCCTTCAAACTCCTCGGGGATGAAGAGGAGCTGGATGCCGAGGTCCGAGCCGCACATCGCGCGCACAGCCTCTGCCGGAAACTCGTCCCGGGCATCAAGCCCAAGAAGTTCGGCCTGCGGAAGTCTCGCGGCGGCGAACTCCTGGATGGCAGCCAAAGTCATTTCGAGCGTTTCTCTGTCCAGCCCTTTGTTCATGTGATCAAGCCTTTCTTTCTTTTGTTACCCTGACCTGAAGGTTGGGATGGCAAATTATATGGATTTCCTGCGCCAGGGGAATGGAAAATACGCCTTTTCGCGCCAACCGGGGGATGCGACCCGGAAGCAGGGGGCGCGCTTCCCCGCGGAGCGGGCGTCCGCGCCGACAGCGTGGACCCGCCCCACAGTTGCGGAATTGTGGAGTGACAATCCGACCTTCAGGATCCGCAGCTTCTCTCTTTCAGGAGATTTGCGTAACACTCCAACGGAGGCTACTGGATCCGGACCTCACATTCGGCGGACCGTATGACGCGGATCGTCTGGATGCGGGTCGTGATCACCCAGTTGCCGAATTCGAGGCAGAGGCCACGGGCCGCCACCATGTCCGACTTGATGGCGCGGCCACCCCAAGTGCATCCGTTTATTGCGATTGTGGCCGGGGCCTTCCCCTCACGATCGAACCATCCGCCCGAAACACGGTAGTTCCCGTCTCCGAGAACATAGATCGAATAGAGCGAGTTGAGGGTGTTGACCAGGACCCAGTCTCCGCTCTGCAGATCGGTCTTCCGGACACCATCGAGCCGTCCCGCCTGCTTTACCAGCGCATCGAGGCAGTGCGCTCCAACCATCGACAGACCTCACGCTGCGTTGACAAACCCTCTCCTTCCTATCATACCGCAACAAATGCCGCTTCGCCTCAACTCCGTGTCGCATTATGATCGGTTGCGTATCGCTGATTTCCCGTGTCGTCAACAAAGAGGAGGCCAGGTCATGTGGTTGGACCGCCAGGATTGCGAGCAGATCCACCTGAACGCCCGGCAGGTACTGCAGGAGGTAGGGGTCCGGGTGGATGACGCCGGCGTTGTGCGAGCGCTCCAGGAAGCCGGGGCCACGCTCACCGACGGGAACCGCGTTCATATCCACGGGGACCTGATTGACTGGGCGATCAGGCAGTGCCCGAGGGCCCTGCATATCGCAGATCGCCGTGGCCACCGGACCGAGTTGGGCCCCGAAGGCGGATCGGTGTTTCTTACGGGAAACGCGCTCTACGTCACACGGGGTGGAGTACGTGCCGACCTCAAGGCCGTCGACCTCGCGGAGCTCGCCCGCGTCGTCGATTCCTGCCGGAACATCCGGGGCATGGTGGGCACCGCAATAGCGGATTGCGCGCCGCAGTGCCGTGATTTTGTCGGCTTCCGTATCATGGCGCAGAATACATCCAAGCATCTGCGTCCGTGCATCTATACGCCAGGAGGCGCCCGCCTGGTGATGGAAATGGCCCAGGTGCTTCTCGGGGACGTTCCGCTGCGGGAGAGTCCGATCGTGAGCACGGGCTTCAGCATCCTCAGCCCGCTGCACTGGTCTGCCCTCGCGTTGGGGGTCTTCAAAGAGACTGCGGGACTCGGGGTTCCTGTCATGATCAACTCCGAGCCGCTGGCCGGAGCCACGGCACCCGTCACCCTGGCGGGCTGCCTTGTCATCGGCGACGCCGACGTCCTGAGCGGCCTGGTCATCAATCAACTGCTCGAACCGGGCCGGCCGTGTTTCTACAACATCGGATTTGCGCACGTCCTCGACATGGCCTCGGCGATTGCCCTCACGGGAGCGCCGGAAAACACCATGATTCAGGCGGCTGGCGCCGAGCTTGCGCGCTACCATCGGCTTCCCTCCGCATCGTGGATGTCCACGGAGGCAATGACGGCTGACTCGCAGGCGGCTTTCGAAAAAATGATGACCGGGATGGCCCATGCCCTGGCCGGCGTCAACCTGATTTGGGGCGCCGGAAATCTCGAGTCCACGCTGGCTATGTCGCCCGAAGCGCTTCTTACTGATGATGAGATCGCGGGCTATTGCCTGCGCCTGAGGGAGGGATTCAAAGTGGATGGCGAGAACGTCGCCCTCGACCTGATTCGCGAGGCCGGGCTCTCGGGTGACTTCATGACCGCCGCCCACACTCTGGCGCACTACCGGGAAGTTCTCAGCCGTCCCCTGCTTGCGGTCCGGACGCGCAGAGATGCATGGGAATCGAAGGGGGCACGGACATACAACGAAGCCGTCCAGAACAGACTGCGCGAGATCCTCGCTGCCAAGCCGGAACCCTGCCTGACCGCGCATCAGTCAGCCGAGCTCGAGCGCATCGAGGCCTACGGTATCGCTTCGATGACAGGCCCTCCGGCGTCCGGATAGATCAGCCCTCCCCCGCCCGACTCCTTCCAGACAGAAAGCACGCTGCCAGGCCTGGCTGTGCAGGTGAGAACGCGCCGGCGAAGAAACCGGATCCGGGTCCTGCGCCAGCGGGCGATGCCCCTCCAATACTTTGAATTCCACGTTCCAGGTCTGCAAAAATCTGAATTTCCCTTGCCTGACCAAGAAAAATCGCCAGTTGGGGCGCCCGGCGACAGGCTCGTTAGTATTTATTAATCATATACTTGTGGGAGAGGATGGTTTCAGGCTGATCGGCAAGGCGGGGTCAAACAAAAACTATTATTGACCCCCAGACCGGGTTTCAGCTAGTATTTCCGTCCCCTGGCATGGAGCATCTGTTTGTCTCGCCTGTGTGCGCTGGCAATATGAGGACGTCTGTTCCTCGGGCCACAAGTCCGGTGCTCGTCTTTGCTTGAAGGAAGCCAAGAATCAGAGTCTAGCTAGAAGGAGGAGAACTTCATTATGGATGGATACAAGAGAGAACACCTTCCACTCTATGGGGGCGTTCTGTTCCTGTTCGTGCTGATCTTCGGTCTCGTACCGCTGGCAGCTCAGGAAACCACAGGAAGCATAGGCGGATCGGTTGTCGATGCTACCGGTGCTGTGATCCCCAATGCGCAAATTGAGGTTACCGGCACCACAGTCACGACAACGACCAAGACAAACACGGATGCAGGAGGCACCTACCTGGTCAGCCAGCTGCCCCCGGGCACCTATGACGTTACCGTCACGGCGCAAGGCTTTACGGTAACGAAAAAGACGGCGGTCCTGGTAGTCCTCGGCAGGAACAGCCGCGTGGACTTCAAGCTCGAAGTCGGGCAGCTGTCTGAAAGCATCACCATCAGCGCGGATGCGGCGATGGTCGACACGGCATCCTCGTCGACCGCCATCAACGTCGACAAGAGTTTCTTCGACGTCATCCCCAAGGGCCGCAGCTTCGGAGACCTGGTCAACGTAGCTCCCGGTGTCCGCAGCGAAAGCAAGTCAGGCCAGTACCAGGTGGACGGCGCATCCGGTGCCGAGAACACCTTCTACCTCGACGGCATGGAAGTGACGAACATCTACGGCGGCATGCTCGGCTCGAGCAGCTCCGTACCGGTGGAAATGGTCGAGCAAGTGCAGGTCAAGAACGGCGTCATGGACGCGCAGTACGGCGGCTCCATGGGCGGCGTGGTCAACGCCGTCCTCAAGAGCGGAACCAACGCGTACCATGGCCAGGCCGGCTTTTACTTCAACAACGACTCCATGCAGGCCCGGTATCGTCCCACCTTGCGACTGAATCCCGACAATGAGGACCAGATTCAGTACACGCAATACCCGGTGGACAGCTACTCCACCTGGAACCCGGTGTTTAACGTCGGCGGCCCGATCCTGAAGGACAAGTTGTTCTTCTTCGCCGGGTTTATGCCTACAGAGACCAATGCCACCCGCAACGTGGTGTTCACGGACGGGACAAAAGGGAGTTACGACCGGCACGATTTCCAGCACTACTCTGTCGGCAAGATTGATTACGTAGCTACGTCGAAGCTGCGCTTCAACGGAAGCTTCATTTACAGTCCGACCTACGCAAAGGGCTACCTCCCGGGACGCGGCACCTCCGAGTATCCTTCAGCGGATGATCCGTCAGCGCCCTGGGCGGACGAGGGCGATTACAACGCTGCCACCACCGTCGCCTTCGGGGCGGATTATGTTGCCACGAACAAGCTGATATTCACGTTCCGCGGCGGTATCAAGCGCAACAACACCAACACCAATTACGGCATCCCGAACACGACGGCCATTTATTATTCCGGCGACTCCCTTACGATTCCCCCGCCGGAGTTGCAGGCCAGCAACGGCTGGATCCAGCAGGCGGTCGGTCTTACTTCCTGGAATATCTACCAGCGCAAGAACTGGAACGCGGATGCCACCTACATTTTTAACTGGATGGGCCAGCACAGCCTCAAGGGCGGCTGGTCGATGAACCAGCTGTCAAACGATGTCAACGCCCTCTCTTATCCGAACGGTTACTACCGGTACTACTGGGGCCTTGATTATGCCTGTATCACATCTCAGTGTTCAGGCCGTAATATGGGTCCCTACGGCTACTATCGGTACCGCCTCTACGGCACTTTTGGTAAGGCATCCAGCAACAACCAGGGGATATTCATCCAGGACAACTGGCGCGCGAACAGGCACATCAACGTCAATGTCGGCTTCCGGTGGGAGCGCGAGTTCCTGCCAAGTTTTGGAACAGAAGCGACCGCCGCGGCGCCGGCGATCAAGTTCAACTGGGGGCAGAAATTCTCCCCGCGCCTGGGCGTCGCGATCGATCCCAAAGGCGACGGCAAGCAGAGGATCTACGCGTCGTGGGGCCGATTCTACGATGTTATGAAGTACTCGATGCCCCGCGGCAGCTTCGGCGGAGATGTCTGGCAGGAATGGTACTACTCTCTGGACGATCCCAACCTGGTGAATACACTCCAGGGCCTGCCTGCGGATCCTTACAACATGCCCGGCACGTTCTACGAGATGGTCAACTGGCGCATTCCATCCAACGACCCCAGCACCAATCGGATAGAGCCGGACCTGAAGCCGGTAACGCAACAAATGTTCGACCTCGGCTATGAATACAGCCTCAACACTACCACGGTCTTGTCGGCGCGTTACACAAACCGCCGCCTCAGCCGAACCATTGAGGACGTCGGCTACATGGGTGTGGATGGCGAAACCTATCTGATCGCCAACCCCGGCGAAGGTATCACAACCGGCCAGACATGGACCGACCTGTGGGAGGGAGACACCGGCATCCCAAGCTGGACGAAACCGAAGCGTCACTATGACGCGATTGAGGCGCGGGTGGACAAGCGCTTCTCCAACCACTACCAGTTTGTAGCTTCCTACACCTGGAGCCGCCTCTATGGCAGTTACTCCGGGCTGGCGAGCTCGGACGAGAACGGCCGCGACGATCCAAGCGTCGAACGCTATTACGACATGCCCTGGCAGTACGCCGATCAAGCGGGCAAGACCGCCGAAGGGCTTCTCGCTACCGACCGGCCGCACACGATCAAATTCTTCGGTGCCTATGTTCTGGACAGCAAGCTGGGCGCGTCCACCTTTGCGCCGAATATCCAGCTCTTTTCGGGCACTCCTCTCACGACTGAAGTTGCGGTTATCTCGTCGACTACATCGATGCCTTACGGCCGTGGCGACCTGGGGCGGACGCCCTTTTACTCGAACTTCGACTTCAATTTCATGCACGACTTCATGCCGTTCAAGAACAACGAATCGGCCAGAATCCGTTTCGAACTGTCGATTTTCAACTTGTTCAACCAATCGACCGTCACCAACCAATACATCAACCTCCAGCACCCGAGTGACGGCCAGATTCAGTTCGATACCTATTCCGATTTCTTCAAGGGTTGGGACGCCAAAGCCCTGATGAATGCTCAAGGTATGCGGTTTGATCCGCAATATAACCTGGCAAATGGCTTCCAGTCTCCCCGTTCACTCCGTATACAAGTGGCTTTCATGTTCTAAAGAGAGCAAGATTGCCACACCTGAAGGGCGGTCCTCCGGGACCGCCCTTCGTTTTTTGTAGCAAACAGAAACAGAGGAGTTTTCGCTGGAACAGCGTGACTCCAGTCGTCTAGAATCGAGTCCAGCTGTGAATTCAAATCTCTTCAAGGAGGTTAAATGAAGCGCGGAATCTCTATCGTGATCGTGTTGTCGCTTGTTCTTGGAGTGGGCCTGTTCGCCCAGATTACGCAGGATAAAGAGACCAAACTCGACCGTGTCGAAGGCCTGGTGAAGTCGATCGACAAAGTCAAGTCGACATTCTCGATTCAGCAGACTGACACCAGCAAGGTGCTTTGGCAAATTTCCTTCGACCAGAACACCAAGTTTACGTATCGCAACTCTGCCGCTTCCATCGATGAACTCAAAG
>Ga0316631_10000077_pt1 | contig 14313 bp, 12 predicted proteins | sample OWC_May_M1_C1_D3_FD_207672 | JGI IMG/M metagenome (GOLD analysis project Ga0316631, IMG submission 207672) | Wetland soil microbial communities from Old Woman Creek delta, Ohio, United States - OWC_May_M1_C1_D3_A | ecosystem: Environmental > Terrestrial > Soil > Wetlands | place: USA: Ohio... | reverse complement strand
ATGCGGGTGCTAGCATCCGTTCAAGTCCATCGCTGGCTTTACCAGGGGTGGTAAGGAAAAACTTTAAGAATCTCCCGCTGGGAGTTGTACAACTCGAGTAAACCTAAGGAGTCATACGTATGAACCAAGTCTTCACCAAAAAGAAGCTTGCTGCTGCTCTGACGTTGGCATTCGCCACGGGAGGTGCTGCTGTGCTGGCCGTGGCGCCGGTGCCCGGTCTGGTTGCCGCCGCACAAGCTAACGAATTTGCCGATACCACTCAGGCCACTGGCACGAGCGCTGGTGTTCCTATCGGGGTCTCGTCTTCGGCAGCCGTGACCGGCCAGACCTTCAGCATTACCGAGACCACCGGCGGTGCGATTGGTAATGGCGGCATGATCAAGCTGACCCTGACCAACGGCGCGAAGTTCAAGAGCGGTACCATCGCTGTCACCGGTGCCCTTGCGGTTAAAGTGGGCGGTGGTGGTACTACTTCGTTTAACGCAACCGATGTCGACACCGACGGCAGTCTGCGCCTTTTCGTGACTTCGCCTAGCGCTGCGGGTACCGGCCAGACGATTCAGTTGAGCGCCTTGACTCTCGATACCTCGGCCATGTCCATCGGTCAGTCTATCGATGTTTCCATTTCTTCCGCTTCGACCGCAACCGGCCTGACCACTGGCCAGGCATCGAGGCTTGCTAACGTATCTGCCGGTACCGTTACGCTGGGTACTGCCCCGACGGCCGCTTCGGTGGTGTCGGGCGCCTCTTCGGGTAACCTGCCGAGCTTCACCTTCTCGGAAAACCTACCTGGTGTGGTTGGTACCACTTCGGCTGATATTTCTTTGACCCTGAAGAATGGTTATTCCTGGACGGCTACCCCTGTCCTGAGCGCTTCTGGTGGCGGCGTTGCCGTGGCTTCTTCCGGTAATGCCACCTTGGCTACCAATAACACGGTTGCCAACTACTCTTTGACCACGGCCTCTTCTACTGCCGCAGCCACCTTTACCATGAGCAATGCGGGTACCGTATTCGTGCCGGCCGGCTCTACCCAGCCTATTGTCGCTACCCTGACTGTGAAGAAGAGTGGTGCCACCGTGTTTACCGGTGACGTGACTCTGGCTAACGTGGTTACCAGCGGCATTACTGCCAGCTATATCAATGGCACCACCGGTGGCACGACCGCCCCCACCACCTACCAGACCCTGTACACGGGCCGTATCTACAGTGCAACTGCCTTGACTGATCGCATCCGGGTCAAGGAAACCAACGGCGGTGCCCTGGCGACCGGTTCTACCCTGAGCTTCGAGTTGTCGAGCGGCGCTACCTGGACCAGCGATTCGGCCGGTACCACCCTCAACAGCGACACTGGCACCATCGGCCAGTACAGCGAGACGGTTGACGGCTTCAACCTGGGCACGGGTAACAACAAGGCGATCACGGTTTCGACTAGCGCTAAAGCCAAGGCCAACATGAACGTCGAGGCTGGTGGCTCGGACGCTTCCGCGGGCGATACCCAGATGAGCTTCAGCAAGCTGTCGACGGTTGGTGCGAGCACGGGTGACCTGACCGTTACGGTCTCCACCAATGCGATGACCTCCGCGCTGACCCCGATCAAGCTGGCAGAGATCAAGAACGCCACGACCTCCAGCGTTACGGGCACCATGCCGACCATGTTGCCGGGTGCGGCTGCGGCGAGCGCGTTGCCTGATATCGTGATCACCGAAACGGCCAAAGGCGCACTGGCTGTGGGCACGCTGTCGATCCTGTTGCCGGCAAACGTGACCTTCGACAACAGCGCTGCGCCGACCGTGACGGTGACTGACTCGACTGGTACCTTGACCAGCATCGTGACGACGCCGTCGACGGCGCACTACGTGGCGAATGCTGCGGGTACGGCCAACTCTGTTTACAACGTTGCGCTGACCACGGCCTCGACGACCAACCCCTACACCATCACCATCAAGGGTCTGAAGGTCAAGGCCGGTTCCGCAGCCAATGCGGGCGACATGAGCATCAAGGTGATCGGTAACGCCTCGGCAGTTACCGCCGCTCCGGCTGCCGCAGTCGACGAGACCACGAATGCGGGTAACGTCGGTGCCAAGCCGACCGCGGTCAGCATCAAGGCGGCGACTATCGGCAGCTCCACGGTTGCGACCATCCCGGCTGCCACCGTGACTGGCGCGGTCACCTCGCAGACCATTGCCGGTTCGGTTGTGGCTGCTGGTAACGACCAGGGTAAGCTGGGCACGCTGTATATCGCAGCGGTCCTGCCGACTTCGGCGGGCGGTGGTGTGTTCCTGAAGAACAGCTCGGGCAGCTGGATTGCCTATAACCCGGCAAATCCGGCGTACTACGCCTCGCCGGTCACCATGGGCAGCCATAGCCTGGATGTCGTGAGCGCGCTTGATCTGTCCGGCATCGTCGGCACCAAGATCTACGCGGGCTACGGTCTCGGTACCACCGACTTCGGTGTGGCCACGCCGTGGAATAACATGCTGAGCGCAGGTAGCTACAATCTGATCTACACCGTTGCGCAGTAATCGCGGATAGCATCAGCATGAAAACCCCCGCCTTTGGCGGGGGTTTTTTTTTTGCCGCAGACAAAAGTAGAATCGCCGGCACTGGAGAGATGGCGTATAGCCTTGACTAAATAGGGTAACGAGAAATGTGGAAGAAATACGAATACTGGCTAGTAGGCGTGCTTTGCTGCCTGGTGGCCATTGGCGTGCATAGCTTGGCCATAGATGGCCCGCCACAATTCGATGACAGGCTCTTGCTGGCTCCTGGGCAAATATTTACACGCTATATCAACCCACTGACCAGCGGTATACGTTGGCTGTCATATGGGACTTTTGCCTGGACATATCAACTCGTGGGGGCAAACTGGAGCGTATTTCATATTCAAAATGCAGTGCTGCATGCCGGAGTGGTGGCAATGCTGTATGTGTTCTACGCCGAGCTAAATAGGCGTCTAGGATTGGGTTTGCGGCAGTCGCGTTACTTGGCCGCAGGCGGTGCATTACTGTTTGCCGTGCATCCAATCGGTATCTATGCAGTGAGCTATTTGGTGCAGCGTAGCCTGGTCATGGCAACCTTGTTTGCCCTGTTTGCCTTATACGCCATGCTCAGAGCGACAGAGGTCAACAAAAAAGGGTGGCTCGTAGCGGCTGGTCTGGCATATCTACTGGCACTGTCATCCAAGGAACACGCGATTATGTTGCCTCTGGTGGCCGGAGCGGCGCTGTATCTCGTGTCGATCAGTACCCAAAATGCACGGCTTAAAAAAAACACGAGCTATGTGCTAGCCGCATTTATCCTAGCAGCGGGGGGGGTGGCTGCTATATATGGAGCACAGGTCGGGGTGGCATTTGACCAGACATCAAAGCATCTAATTGAGCAACTCGCTAGCCAGTACCCCGATATGGGGAAATACCCATATTTGCTCAGCGTAATAAATGAGAGCTACCTATTCTTTAAGTACTTAGCATTGTGGGTATGCCCTCTCCCGAGCTGGATATCTGTGGATATGCGCCAGGCCATTCCAGTGCATCTACTGAGTTGGCCGCAGATGCTGGGACCTATTGCATATATTCTCTATGGTCTTTTGGGTCTTGGATTATTGAGAAAAGGCGGCGTAATTGGGCTGCTGGGGTTTGGGTTGCTGGTGCCCTGGCTACTGTATCCAACAGAGTTTGCGGCGATATGGATTCAAGATCCGTTTGTTGTGTACCGAAGCTACTTCTGGCTTATCGGATTGCCGGCCTTCTTGCCTATTCTGCAAATAAAACTAGGTAACAAGCCGACCATGGCGATAGTTGTAGCGCTTACCTTGGGATTCAGTGCCGCATCAATCATCAAACAACAAACATTCAAGACAGAATTGGCCTTATGGGACGATGCGGTTCGTTATAACGCCAGGACTGACGATCCATTGGTCTTGGGCAAAGAAAGGGCGCTAAATGAACGTGCCCTGCAAAACATTAAAGCTGGGCATAGCGATGAAGCCCTGGCCGATTACAAAAAGGCAATAGAAATCAATCCCAGAGACCCATCGCTATATGCAAATCTAGGCGCACTCTATGTGCTGATGAGTCGCTTTGATCTGGCGAACGCGGCCTTTGAAAAGGCATTGAGCATCGATCCCAAGCATCCGCGAGCACGCTACAACAAGGCAGCGATGCTTGCTCAGAATAATCAAATTGCTGATGCGATGAGAGAACTGAATGACATATTGAAAGATCCACAAACAGCATCGCAAGATGCCTATGAAGCCAGGGGGGTATTGCTACTAAAGTCGGGTGTGCCTGTGCAAGCGGAGCAGGATTTGACAAATGCAATTCGGCTAGGGGCGCGCACAGATTCAATATTTATGAATCGCGCGGTAGCAAAGGCCATGGCAGGGGATATGAACGGGGCCATTGATGATTTGGACAAGGCCATAAACCTGAACCCTGATGCACGCGAGGCATATATCAACAGGGCGCTCGCATTGCTGAAAGTTGGTCGGGCGAAAGATGCGTTGGCTGACGCCGATAAGGCGGTGTCATTGGGGGCCGAACAATCGAGGCCGCACCTGGTGCGGGCGCAAATATACGTGGCGCTAGGGAGGGTAGATGAAGCCCTGGCAGAATATGATCGCCTCATCGAAGGTAACCCGAATGAGTCCATGGCGAGGCTCAATAGAGGGGAGGTGTATCTTGCCTTGGGAAGGGTGCAAGGTGCTCGAGCCGATCTGGAGGTGGCCTGTAGACTTGGGCTGAAACAAGGCTGCGCAAGATTGGCGGCAGTGCCACGTTGAAAATATCGGTGCTTCATGTAGGGAAGTATTACCCGCCACATCGTGGCGGCATGGAAAATTTTTTGGCCGACCTGATGGTCGGCCTGGAGAGGCAAGGAATTAGCAACGCGGCGCTCGTGCATGGTGTAACAGCGAAACCAGGCAATTGGGAGGGGGTAAGTTCCAGGGTGCTGCGCGTCCCAAGTTATGGAAGGGTGCTGTATACGCCCCTAAGCCCGCTGTTTCCTAGATATCTTGGGCGTGCCATACGGGAAACCTCGCCCGATGTGCTGCACCTACACCTACCCAATCCTTCTGCCTTCTGGGCACTGGCCAGCCGGGCCGCAAGGCGGCTGCCATGGATAATTCACTGGCATGCGGATGTGCTCACGTCCGAAAGCTCGGCGATGTTGAAAATTGCTTATAGGCCCTACCGGGTGCTGGAGGCGGCCATGCTGCGGCGTGCGGTGGCCGTGATTGCCACATCGCCAGATTATTTGGAGGCTTCTGTACCGCTCGCGCCATTTGTCGCCAAATGCAAGGTTATCCCGCTGGGACTCGACGATGGCAGGCTAGCTAGGGCCCCTGAAGAGGCGGTGCGACAAGCAGCAGGGCGGTGGTCGGGAGGGTGTGCACTGAAGCTATTGATGGTAGGCCGATTTACTTACTACAAAGGTCATCGCAGCTTGCTCGATGCGCTGGCCAAGGTGCCGAATGTGTCTGCAATTCTGGTGGGAAGCGGTGAACTGCGGGGAGAGATGGAGGCCTATGCCGACCAGTTGGGGCTAACGGAGCGGATTGAGTTTGCCGGCAACGTGCCAGACGAGGAGCTGGCTGGCCTACTAGCCGCGTGCGATGCGTTGTGCCTGCCCGCGATCGACCGTGCCGAGGCCTTCGGAATGGTGTTGTTGGAGGCAATGCGCTATGAAAAACCCTTGATTGCCAGTAACATACGCGGCTCTGGTGTGCCATGGGTACTTGCGCAGGGTGGTTGTGGCTTGCTCGTGGAGCCGGGCGATGCGGAAAGCCTTGCCGGCGCTATGCGCTGGCTGGCTCGGCATCCTGAGCAGCGTAAGGAGATGGGGCGTCGAGGCTCGGTGGCTTACCGAGGAACCTTCAAGATTGAAGCCGTGGCGGAAAGGGTGGCTGCCCTGTATCGCCAAATATTGGCTTGACCGGGTCAGCAAATGCCTGAAACTCAAGCCATCGACCAAAAGATATGCAAGATACGCTGATAGTCATTCCCGCAAAAAACGAGGCTGCGACAATTGCCGGGGTGATTGCCGAGGTGCGCGCGGCAACGGCGATGCCCTTGCTGCTCGTGGATGATGGCAGCGTCGACGATACCGCGGAAATCGCGCGGACCGCCGGCGCTATCGTCTTATCGCCGCCATTGCACCTCGGCGCCTGGGGCGCAATCCAGACGGGCCTGCGCTATGCGCGGGAGCGCGGCTACCGGCGCGTCATCACGCTTGACGCGGATGGTCAGCACGAGGCGAGGTGGTTGCCGGATTTGCTGGTCGTATTGGATGACGATACTGCCGACCTGGTCATTGGCGCTTTTCCCGAGCGAGGCAGTGCCGCCCGTCAGATTGCATGGATGCTGTTCAGGCGGCTCACCGGCCTGAGTCTCGGTGATCTGACATCGGGTTTTCGTGGATACAACGCCAGGGCGATTGAGTTGCTGGCCGGTGAGGAGGCCACCTTGCTCGATTATCAGGATATCGGTGTGCTTTTGCTGGCGCGCAGCGCGAAATTGCGCATAGCCGAGGTGCCCGTGCAGATGCGCATACGTACGACTGGGCCATCGCGGATTTTTTCTTCATGGTGGGTTGTGGCCAAATATATGTTTGAAACCATATTGTTGTGCTTGGCCCACTGGGGTAAGTCTGGGCGTCAGCGCATATGATCGTAGAAACCCCAAATTCGGCCGCCCTCTGGGTGGGAGCCAGCCTTGGCTTGACACTTGCCATTGCCATCCTTGCACTGATTCGGCGCGACCATTTATACATCCGCCAGGCGTTATGGTGGCTTGCCGTCGCCGCGGCAGCACTGGCTGTGGGGGTTTTCCCGGCGGGGCTGGATCAAGTTGGCCGCGCGCTCGGCATCCTTTATCCGCCTATGTTGGCCGCAGTGATCGCGATTGTCGCCATGTTGATCAAAATCCTGTTGCAGGATGTCGCTATTACTCGGCAGGAACGGCAGATACGGCGGCTGGCACAGGAGTTGGCCATGCGTGTGCCGGCATCGAAGAATGGAACCGATGCCCAGCGCGATAACTGAAAACGCTCGGCCATGACAATGCTCATTCCAGTAATCCTCTCCGGTGGCGCCGGAACTCGGCTCTGGCCTTTGTCGCGCGAACTGCATCCCAAACCTTTCATGCGCCTAGCCGACGGCGAGTCGCTTTTGCTCAAGACCTTCTTGCGTGCGGCTGGATTGCCCGGTGTGTTCGAAGTAATGACTGTGACCAATCGCGAGCACTATTTTCATACGCGTAATGAGTACCAGCCAGCCATCGACAACCGGTCGGGTATGGAGACGAGCTTTCTGCTCGAACCGTCAGGGCGCAATACCGCGCCGGCTGTGGCCATGGCAGCCTTGGCGGTACGCGAACGGCACGGTGCCGAGGCTATCCTGTTGGTGCTGGCTGCCGATCATTTGATCGGCAGCCAGTCCGGGTTCGCGGCGGCGGTTGCTATCGCACAAAACCAGGCGCAAGCCGGCAACTTAGTTACCTTCGGCATTTTGCCGAGCGCGCCGGAGACGGGATTTGGCTACATTGAGGCCGATAAGACCACTATGCAAAGTGGCGGCGCTTTGCAGGCTAAGCGCTTCATCGAGAAGCCCGATGTTGCAACTGCCGAGCGTTATGTCACCAGCGGCAATTACTATTGGAATTCCGGCATGTTTTGCTTCCAGGTTGGCGCCATTCTGCGGGCCTTGGCCGAACATGCGCCGGAGGTGATGCGCCAGGCCACAGCTTGCTGGTCGGCCAGCCGGACGGCGCCGCTGCGCGACGGCATAGCTGTCGAGATCGACAGCGCGACCTTCGGTGCGGTGCCCGATATTTCCATCGATTATGCGGTAATGGAAAAAGCCCAAAACGTGTCGGTTGTTCCGAGCGACTTCGGCTGGAGCGACATTGGTTCTTGGAATGCGGTCAGCGACTTGGTCGAAGCCGATGCCGAAGGCAACCGTATCGTAGGCGATGCGCTCCTGGTCGGTGCCAGCAACACTTTTGTCCAGTCGGAAGACCGGCTGGTTGCGGCGGTGGGCGTGCATAATCTACTTATCGTCGATACGGCCGATGCGCTGCTGGTGGCCGACCGTGCGCGTGCGCAAGATGTGCGTCACATAGTCAGCCACTTGAAGGCGAATGGCGACGAGCGCCACCGTCTGCACCGCACTGTGCACCGGCCTTGGGGTACCTACACCGTGCTGGAGGAAGGGCCACGGTTCAAGATCAAGCGTATCGTGGTCAAGCCGGGGGCCTCGCTATCGTTGCAGATGCATCGCTATCGCAGCGAGCACTGGGTAGTGGTGAGTGGCGAGGCTATCGTGGTGAACGGCGACCAGGAATTGCAAGTGCGGGTCAACGAATCCACGTATATACCGGCCGGCCACAAGCATCGGTTGGCGAATCATGGTCCGGCGGATTTGGTGATGATCGAGGTGCAGAGCGGCGAGTATGTCGGCGAAGACGATATTGTGCGTTTCGATGATCGCTATGGTCGGCATGATGATGCCTAATGTTGCCAGCATCGCTATTGCCGTGGCCATTGATTTGTTGAGGCAAAGGGGCGTGTTGCGGTCATGATGTACCCCAGGATCACGGTCGCCGTGCCTTCGCTCAACCAGGGGAAGTTTCTGGAACAGGCGCTGGATTCGATTGCCAAGCAGGGCCTCCCGGTCGAGATCATGCTGGCGGATGCCGGTTCGACCGATGGCACGCCGGATGTGATCGAACGTTGGCAAGGCCGGCTAAGATGGTCGCGCAGCGCTCCCGATAACGGCCAAGCTTCGGCCATCAATGAAGCCGTCGCTCAGGGTGTGGCTCCCTATGTCTGCTGGCTCAATGCGGATGACACCTATCTGCCGCATGGACTGCAAACTTTGGCGGACTACCTAGACCAGCACCCTGAAGTGCCGGCGGTTTACGGTCGAGTCTGGAATACCGACGAGCGGGGCCAGCCGATCAAGCCATATTGGACGAGCGCATTTTCGGAATGGCGTTTGGCACAATACTGCTTTATCTCCCAACCGGGGACGTTGATTCGCCGGGAAGCCTGGGAAGCCGTGGGAGGCCTAGACGACAGCCTGCACTTGGCGATGGACTACGATCTTTGGTGGAAGATTCTGCGCCGATTCGGTCCGCTGGCCTATGTGCCGGAATTCGTCGCGACCAACCGCGTACATAACCGCACCAAGACAGCCAGTCGGCGGCGGGAACATTACCTGGAGGCTATGCAGACAGTAAAGCGCTACATCGGCCATGTGCCCTTGAAATGGTATTTGGCCTGGCCCTGGGCAGTGTGGCTGAGATCAATGTGGGCGCCGCAAAGCGATGGCCGCTGAACCCGCGATTTCCGTCTCCAACCTGAGCAAGGCCTATCCCCTGTTCGATAGGCCATGGGATCGCCTGCGCCACCTGTTAACGGGGCGGCAGCCGGCCAGGGAATTTCAGGCCCTGAGCGGCGTCAGCTTCGAAGTGGCGAAAGGCGAATCGGTCGGTATCATCGGCCGAAACGGCAGCGGCAAAAGCACTTTGTTGCAGATTATCGCAGGAACGCTGGCCCCCGGCGGGGGAGAGGTGAGCGTTTCCGGCAGGGTGGTGGCCTTGCTTGAGCTGGGTAGTGGCTTCAACCCGGAGTTCACCGGGCGCGAGAACGTCTATTTGAATGGGGCGATTTGGGGTTGCAGTCGAGCGCAAATGGATGAGGTCTTCGACGAGATCGCCGCGTTCGCGGATATCGGCGATTTCATCGACGAGCCGGTCAAGGAATACTCTAGTGGCATGATGATGCGTCTGGCGTTTGCAGTGCAAGTGTCGCTCAAGCCGGAAATATTGATCGTGGATGAAGCCCTGGCGGTTGGTGATTATTTTTTTCAGCAGAAATGTTTCTCTCGGCTGCGGCGGATGAGAGATGAGGGCTTGACCTTGCTTTTCGTCTCGCACGACTTGGGTGTGGTACGCGATATTTGCACCAAGGCCTTATTGCTTGCCGATGGAAACCAGGTCTTTTTCGGCGATAGCAAAGAGGCGATACGCCTTTATCTTGCCGATTCTGTATCAAAAGAAGAAGCGCGGGAAGAAAAGGTAGACGAGGCGTTCGCCCCCGATGCATCGATGAATGTTGATCAATTGATGTTCGGGGCGATCTGGCGGTGTAAAAAGGAGAATGACGCCGCGCCCTATATCCTGGCGGTGGCCGTGTTGGATGCTGAGGGCGCGCCTACGGAAAGCGTTGAGATTGGCGGCGTTTTGCGGTTCAAGATTGTGTATCGAAATGACCCGGCGCGCGCATGTCACCCGACATTGCTATTGAAGAATCGCATGGACCAGGTGGTTTGCAGCGTGGGCTCATACAATCTCGGCGTGGATGTGGCGCAATTGTCAGATGACTCGTCCGAGTTTGCCCAAATGGAATTCGAGATGATTTGTAATTTCGAGGCCGGAAATTATGCGGTGCAAGTGGTGCTGGGCGAGCCGACGGGACCGAATCAGGGGCGGCCGCTGGATGCAACCGATTGGTTCGGTCCTCTGTGCCTGCGCTGGGACTATGGCAATCAAGCGGCGCCCTTCCTGGGTATGTTTGGGCCGCCGGTTAAGGCGAGCGTCAAGGGGCTGAAGCTTGAGAAGCAGTGAAATTCTCCCGAAGAAAAGATGAGTTTTGAATGATAGTTTGGTTGGCATCCTATCCCCGTTCTGGGAATACTCTGTTGAGAACCGTGCTGAAAAGGTGCATGGGGTTGGACTCATACGCCGATGAGCCCATACACAGAGAATCTTCTTTGCGTGAAGAAAACGATTTGATAGGACATTTGGAGCTGCCGACGTGCTGGGCGGAGTTTTATGATGAGGCCAAGCGTGCAGACAAGCTGTATTTGGTCAAGACGCATCTTCCGCCACGCGACAACCAACCTTATCTCTATGTGGTAAGGGACGGTCGCGCGGCCGTTCAGAGCTACCTGAAGTACTATGAATCATTCCTTCCGGCAGAAAAAACCTCTTTGTTAAAACTGATCGTCGGCGATGATGCATATGGCGATTGGTCTGCTCATTTCAGGGCCTGGACAGGCAGGGAAGATGCGCGTGGACTGTTGCTGCGGTTCGAGGACTTGATCAATGCGCAGCCGACCTTGCTTGAATCGATGGCGAAATTTTTGGGGATTGAGGGCCAAGTGCTGCCTTGGTCAAATCCATTTGATGCGTTGTCGGCGATTGAGCCCGATTTTTTTCGGCGAGGCGAGAAGAAATTCACCCCGACCGATGATTGGGATGAACTATCCTGTGCATTGTTTAATCATCTGCACGGCGGCCTGGCAAAAGAACTGGGCTATGACATTTGGCCGGATGTGGATGGCTTGGGATATTCAGCGGCCCTTCAGGGCCTTGTTCCGTTGATACAGGAACTGCTGGCGCGGACTCGGTTCTTGCAAGACGCCTGCGATCAACGCATGGCGGTGATCAATGATCTGAAGGTTGAAGCCGATAAACGGCTGGAATTGATCAATCGTCTGTCGGAGAGCAATGGGTAATGGTTCCTTGGCTTGCCGGATGCCGGTCAAGGCGATTGTAATGAGAGCATTGGCTGAAAAGGTCTGGCATCTTGGCGGTGAGAATTTCTCACCATTTACCTTCTCTATCGTTCCCTGATGTGATTCACATCGGGCTCATGGCAAGTCTACGGCAATGGATCATACGGAAACACCCAAAGCAACTTACCAGCAAGATACGGAGTTTGCCCTATTAGAGGCGATCATTCCTTTCGTCAGGGAGAAGACGTTTCTTGATATCGGCGCGGAGAAAGGGTCGTTTTCCAGCCACATGTTTGATCACGGTTTTCACGGCGTGCTTTTCGAGCCATTCCCTGGCCATCGGCAACCACTGGAAAGCTTGGTGTCGGGTGGGGCTGGTCGATTTTATCCATATGCAATTGATCAGGTCGACCACGCGGCCCAGTTTTTTATTGCAGTGAATGGTGACGGGCAAGATTTGGATTATTACCACTCACTCCAATCTCTTGAAGGTGATTCGCGAGTCAGGCACGGTAGATCTATCGATGTCGACTGCAAGGCGCTGTCGACACTCGTCGATGAAGGCGTGATCGACGGCCATGTGGGAATCATCAAGACGGACACCGAAGGCAACGATTTGAATGTGATTCGTGGGATGGGGCCTCTAACGGCCGAGGTATTGATGTGCGAGTTTTTTACAACGGGTCTATACGCCGGATGGCAAGATGCCCAACCCGAGCGCCTGATAGCGGCTGCCGCGGAGAAAGGATTTAACCGGTTTGTCGCGGTAAAGCGTAGAGCCGATAGCGAGCTTGTTTCGATTTCGCCAACGATCTTTGTTAGCCGCGAATGGGGGAATCTCATCTTCATGACGGACGAAATTTATTGCCAAGCGGAAAAGGGCATTCAGCAGGTGATGCGAGCTAAGGAGGAGGCGCTGTTTGCCGAGATCGAGGTGCTAAGGCAGGCTTGCGACGAGAGGCTTGCCTTGGTGAATGAGCTTCACGAGGAAGCGGAGAAGCGCTTGAAGTTGATCTTGGAATTGGACCGGCAGCTGCATGCGGGCGGAAAGCAGGGCAAGTAATTATGGGTGCGGTGAATTTTTCAATCGACCTGGGCTTGGTGGTGGCGCTCAAGCGGGTTCTGCCGCTGGATGTTTTCGTCGAAACGGGCACCTTCCGCGGCGATACGATCGAGCTGGTAAAGGATCGATTTGCCGAGATATATACCGTAGAGCTCTCACCTGAATATTATGAGTCTGCGCGTGCCCGCTTCGCGGGGTGGCGGAATGTGGATCTTGCGCATGGCGATTCGGCGGGCATGCTGGGGAAATGGAAGTCACGTTTGCACACGCGCTCAACGCTGTACTTTCTCGATGCGCACTGGTGCGTGGCCGACAATACGGCGGGCGAGTCCTCGCAATGTCCGCTCCTCGAGGAGATTAGGGCAATCGGCCAACTCAATGCGGAAAGCCTGGTCGTGATTGACGACGCGCGGCTGTTCTTGGCGCCGCCACCTGCGCCGCATGAAATTTCACAATGGCCTGGTTTCAATGAAATTATCGAGACTTTGCGCGGCTTGAGCGGTGAGCATCTGCTTATGGTGTTGAACGACAACATCATTTTCTACCCGCGTGCCATTGAGGCTGCATTGCGGAGTTATGCTCATGCCCAGGGCGTTGACTGGCTGGATGTCCTGCATAAGACGCGGGATTACGACAATCTGCGCCGCCAATTCGACGGTTTGCAGCAGCAGTTCGACGATCTGCGGCGCCAGTCCGAGGAAAAGGACCTGGAGATCGGCTCGCTCAAGGCGGCGGGCGATGAGAAGGATGCCGAGATTGGTAAATTGTTGGGTGTTTGCAGAGAGAGGGAAGAGCTGATCTTCTACCAGGCGAGGGCGCTTAGGACGCATTATGTCTGGCGAGCATGGGGTATTGTTCGGCGTTTTCTGGGGCATGTGTGGCGGCGGCTGACGCGGCTGCTGACCGAGGCATTGGCACCGCGCATCGGCGTTCTCAAGCAGTATCCGCCGCGGCCCATGACCATTCCCCATCGGTATCGGGTGTTGCCCAAGCTGGCTGATCCGCCACGGATTTCCGTAGTGACGCCCTCTTTCAATCAGGCGCCATTCCTGGAGCAAACGATCAAGAGCGTGCTCGACCAGGGTTATCCCAATCTGGAATACGTTGTCCAGGACGGTGGCTCGAAAGACGGTAGCCGGGAGGTGCTCGAGAAATATTCAGCCGGGTTGAATCATTGGGAATCTGCGCCAGATGGGGGGCAAACCAATGCCATCAATCTCGGTTTTCGCCATACCACCGGCGAGATCATGGCATATCTAAACTCAGACGATTTGCTGCTGCCGGGAACGCTGCACTATGTGGCCGACTATTTCACTAGGCATCCCGATGTCGACGTTGTCTATGGCCACCGTATCAACATCGATGAGGCGGGCTTGGAGGTGGGGCGTTGGGTGATGCCGCCGCATGATGGCGAAGTGTTGTCGTGGGCCGACTTTATTCCCCAAGAGACCCTATTCTGGCGACGACGGCTTTGGGACAAGATCGGGGGATCCCTCGACGAGAGCTTCCATTTTGCGATGGATTGGGACCTGTTGCTGCGTTTTCGTGATGCCGGCGCCAAATTTGTCCGCCTGCCGCGCTTTCTGGCTGCTTTCCGGGTGCATCCCCAGCAAAAAACCATGGCCGAGATCGGTGATGTCGGCTTCCGGGAAATGAATAGGCTGCGCGAGCGTTGTCACGGGCGTCCGGTGACCTCGGCAGAGATCGGGCGAGGTGTGGCGGCCTATTT